>OGQD01000688.1_pt1 | contig 24371 bp, 26 predicted proteins | sample 1553091 | NCBI WGS metagenome assembly OGQD01 (sample SAMEA2580290, study PRJEB22360) | human gut metagenome | biome: human gut; feature: human-associated habitat; material: faeces | place: Denmark | collected 2008/2010
AAAACATTTTTCTCTTGTTTTGAAGATTTTCTATAAGAGAGTTATAGCTGTCAATTTCACTTGAGATTGAACCACGGAGCCCTTCTTTTAACCAAATACTGTTGTTTGTATTTCTAAAGTATTCAGATATAATCTCAACTTCTGATTTTAATGCGTCATCGCTTTTCATTATTGCTATATATTTGGATGTGAGGTTACCAATAGAGATTTCTATCACTCATTAAATGTGATAGATCATAATTGCGAATTTTAAAGATCTTATCATTTATACCTAACAGAAACAAAATTTTACTTTTCGTCTGCTGTTCTGTATCAAGTATAATCTGAATTGATTTATACTTTATCTTTAGATAATTTTGACCTTTTAGCTGAATGGTTTCAGAGACAACTCCTTTATCTAAAAGTTCAAGATAGAGTACAGTTAATTCAAAATTTCGCAGTGAATGAAATAAATGAATCTTTGGTACGACAAGATTTTTCTGAATGTATCGTCTAAATAAAAAGGATTTTATTTCTTTTTTATTTTTTGACGCGGTAATGATAATTAGCGAATTCCTTAGATAATCACAATGTTTATTTTGTAAAAAAAGCATTGCTTCCAAAATGTATCTGAAACAGTATATATTATGGATGATCAAATCACCAAAATGATTTATAATCTGGTAAAAAGACTTTGTCTCTAGTGATGAGCCATCTCTGTAAATAATAGTCCAGCTATTCTTTCTGAATCCTAAAAAGTAGAGATTTCCATTTTCACTGATTTTTCCCTGAAATATCTTTAGCGTTTCTAAGCTTAGGAGCATGATAATTATCATTATTACCGTCCTCTGGAATGAGATGTTGACCTTGATGCTTCTTCTGCATCTCGTTTCTCTTCCTCTTTCTTTTGATTAGCATCTTGATACATATCTGGATCGTTAACCTGAAGATTAATATTGCTCTTTTCTTTTTCCTTATTAGTATTTTCATTTAAAGAGGATTGAGAAGCAGAGATTTCTTTGCTGACAATATTAAGGTCAGTTATGATATTTTTATTATCAGGATATTGCTCTGATTTCGATTTCAGGTGTGCTTTTAGTTTTTGAAGCTCGACCTGATATCTTATACTTTCTTTTTGTAGTTGATTTTCTTCCTGCATTCTAGCAAGCTTCTGAATGCCTTTTATGATCAAGAAACTAAGACCGCCATCCGTCGCAAGGGATAGTATCAGGAGTGATTTTGAACTTGCGCTCAATTTAGCCTCATTTTTTGATGCCGGACTTATCTGTATGGTGGTTTCATCATCTAACTTAAGCTCTTTACCTTTTCGTAATTGCTGAAGCTGTTTTTCTGAGATATTGTGACCGTTAACATTTTTGAGCTCGTATTTTGTTGTATCCACATCTTTTATCGTATTGTCTTTTTTATCCAATTCAAAAATCCTGGACTGGAACTGCTTATTTTTTTCTTTGAACGGGTTTATTATAAAAACATTATCAAATTTTGCGAGTTCCTTTTCATCAGCATCATCTATTTTAAGAACCGTTTTTTCAACACCGGTCTGAATAATCTGAATTTTATCTCCAACTTTAAAATCTTTAAGACTATCTTCAAGCTTGTTTCCGAAAAAGATTGTTTTTCCCCTTTCGTTTTCTATTTCAACAAATGTGGTCATTTCGTTTTCCGGGTTCTTATTAAAGTACCCTGTTCCAATATGAGTGATGTTTCCATAGTCAGCCATCACTTTGTAAAGATTTCTATTGCTTGAAGAAATTTCAAAAAGTTCGGCAGTTGAAAGGTCTTTGTGATTGACTATATCTTTATTATAAACATTGACATCAAGCTTATCGTCATTTATTTTAAAAGTGAGCCTGTTTTTATCATTTTCGGCAATGAGAATTCCTCCTTTAAGAAAATCATCAATTTCTTTTTTTGAGAGTTTCTCGGAAAAATGATCCTGCTGATTCATGATTCCGAACTTTCTAAGTTCATCTGTAAGTAAGGTGCTAGTATTTTCCATAATTGTAATCTGAAATTGCGTTGTTTGTTTTTATTAAGTCATTTAAGAAATGAACCGGATCTATATATTTTCCTCTTTCTTTCACTGAAAAATGCAGATGCGGTGCAGTGCTTTTCCCGCTATTACCACTTATAGCGATAATATCACCGGCATAGACGAAGTCGCCCAATGAAAAAAAAGTTTTTTGCAGATGCAGATATATGGTCTCAAAATCGCCGTGCTGTACTTTGATGTAATTTCCTGCACCATTACTGTAACCTGTATCACTAATGATTCCATCCAATACTGCAAATACATAATCGCTGTTAGCCCGCAGGTCAACACCGGCATGAAATTTTTCAATTTTATCGATGGGATGAAAGCGATGCCCGAAATTCGAGGTGATCTTCATTTTTTCTAAAGGCATATAAATAATCTGTAGTTCTTCAGTTGGGTATTTTTCGTATTCTAATAATGAAAGTTTTTTATTTCTGTATTTTTTTTCGGATGGATGATTCTCTGACAATGAATCGTCTTCCGACGTCGCTTGAATATCATCATCTTTTTTAATTGAATTGGCTTGTGGAGTAGTTGTTTGCTCAGTTTCATTTGCTGCATTATTCAATGAATCTTTTCTCTTCTCAAAATATTTTTTATTCAACTTCCCTGCAATATGGTAAGACAAAAAGCTGGTGGTGAATTGATTTTGTAAAGAGGAGTTCAATCGAATAGTATTGAGTTTTCCTTTATAGGAAGCCGTATTAAATTGAGGTAGGAAATTTGAAAAAATTAACAAATGCATCAGTATTACTGTTTTTTTCATTTTTTTTAAATTTTATGTTGTTAGAGTTACGGATTGAAGTCCTTAATGATCAACTCTACTTCTCTGTTGATTCGTAGAAAGTTCGACATCAGGATTTTCTCTTTATCATTTTTTCCTGACTTGTCTTTAAAGTTATAATACACGGGCATTTCAATATAGTTAGCTTCCTCATCCTCGATACTTTTCATATCAAGATTGATTCTGCCGTGTATGGCCGAAGTTTTATATTCTTCAGTTTGATTATTTTCATCACCTGCGATAATACCCACCATTTCTCCCGTTTTTAATCCTGCTATTTTACCGGCAGGAATGAGGTTATCCATCTTTTCCTGAATTGAAATGGTCGTTTGATTATTATTGATTGACATAGACTGGCTTTTTTGTTTTACTTTGCCAAATACTTTTTCAAGCCAATCCAGTGTACTTTTATCTCGAGCACTGCCACTGAGAATATTTCCGATGATTGCTGTAATCGTGTCTGCAACTTCTTTTTTATAAAATTGGCGGAACTGGGGAATTTCCTGCAGTCCAAGGAGTACAGCTACTTTATTGCTTCTTGCAGTAGCAATTAAATTATCTATCTTATGTATATAAATAGTCGGCAGCTCGTCGGCAATAATTCCGCTTGGTAAATTGCCTTTGGAATTAATCTGTTTTAATAGTCTATTTAATATGGTAGAATATAATGCAGAATTAATATCCTGTGTATTGGGATCAGACGCTAAGACAATGATTGTAGGGTTTTTTCTGTCAGAAATTTTAAGTTTGACATCATCACCTGAAAATACCCAGAAACTTTCCTTCGTTGCCAATCTGGATAGAAATATCTTAAGTGTTCCGATCTGTCCTTCCAGCTGGTCGAAAGCCCTGTTATCAAAAGCCGATTTAAAAGTTGATAATAGAGAATGCAGCTCTATATTGGTGAAAAGAGTATTGAAAATTTCCTCGTAACCACGGTTCATAAATGAAAGCAGATGCGGTAAGGTCGAAAATCTGCCCTCTTCATATTTTGCAAGAAAAGCGATGCATGATGCTAGAAAATTGATGGCTGACTGGGTGAAAAACTGATCACTTCCACCTCCTGACCCACCACCTTTTTGAAGTGAAGACACCATTGCTTCCGCCATTTCCTGAGCTTCTGCTAATGTAGCGAGATATTCTTTTCTTAAAGGATTGACTCTTTTTGATCTTTCAACTTCATTAAGATTAATTACCGCAAACTCGTGCTTATAGCTCTCGTCATGTTGCCTTTTCAATTGATAATGATAGTACGCTATCTTTCCCAAATCTGGAAATTTATAATCATAAATACAGAGACAAAATCCTTTGCCAATCAATTGCCTGATCGCCGGATTAATAATTCCAAAAGATTTACCACTACCGGGCGTTCCTATTACAAGTGTACCTCTGAATGGATTGATATTAATCCATCCGTGATTCATCCGTTTGTTATAATAAAATAAGTAAGGGATGTTGATTGAAAAGTCATTCGTAATTAATTCCTTGTTTTGATCGAATGATTCTTCTTCAATGTTCCAGCGGTCTTTACCAAGCTTGATTTTCATAATCTTGCTGATGTTGTCAGCACCTAAAAGGGTTATTAAAACACCTACGAATGAAAGTAATGCGTAAACAGCCTGATAGATATTAAAATAGGGAGTAAACTGCGGGATGTCTTTTCTAAATGTATCATCTATAAATGCCAATGAACCAAACATCATCAGTAATCCAACGACTATTGGTAAAAGGATTGATTTTGTAATATTAATATCTTGATTTTTTTTTGGCTTTGTACCAATTGCAATTAGTATGATTAACAGAAGTTCAGCAAGTTTGGCATGGTACGGAGGAAATAGAAATGGCATTTTCGCAAATGATTTCAATAGCTTTGGAAGTATCGGAATCTGAGTACCTCCAAAAAAGATAATGCTGCATTCAATCAAAACCAGCATATAGACTGCTTTCTGAAAGAATCCGTAGATTTTTTGTTGTTCTTTACTTTCCTGCATTGTTTCTCAAATTGAATTATATAAAAAGCAGACAGCCAGGAGTTCCCAGCTGTCTGCTATACTTTAGATGTAAATGAATATTAAAAAGTGTCAGCCTGTAAAATATCTGAGTATTTAATCTCCAGATTAATTGTTCTGCCGCTGATTTGATTTTCGATCAGCCTGATGTTTAGAACCTTGTTATTCGGATAAGTGAATTTCTTAAAAACGAAAATATTTCTGTAAGACTTTTTAAATGTCTTTAAGTCATACAGACGGAATACAGGCTCTATCTCAATAGACTGAACATTCGTGGCTTTGTAAACCTTTTTATCATCGATAGAAAACTTAAGTTTGTCAATATCATAGATGAGATTTGTATTGTTTTTAAAACTAATATCTAGAAATACATAATCACCAAAAGCGTATACATTATTAAGCTGCGATTCGATTCCCAAATCTCTGTTTCTACGTATTTTATTTGCTTCTTTTTTTCTGATAATCTCCACCGAATATTTTCTGAGTTCGGCACTGGACATCTGGTAATCCGGATATTCAAGAGCCTGCATGTCTTCAGGTAAAATTTCAATGTTGGTCATTATAGTCGCACTGCTGTCAACTTTATAGATCAGCTTGTACTGAGCCATAAAGGATTGTCCGACAATGGTAACAATTCCTAATTCCTGATTATCATAATAATAAATCGGAGTTTCCTCTTTTATTCTAATACTGTCGGTAGCGGAATGGCTTTCCTCTTCAAACTGTTGTATTTTAATTCTTACAACATTTTCTGTAGGAAGATCGCCTATAAGGTGTTTCGTACTTAAATCAACAAACTGAATAGGCTGGGGGCTCCTGAAATGAAGATTGACATTACCTGTAATATAGATTTCGGGAAGATTATTTTTATATACTCTCGATAGTACTGTATTCTGAGCGGATGTCTCCGTAGAAACAAGCATCAGCATAAGGATAATAATGAAATTTTTCATAGATTATGGATTGGTGTTTTTCTTATAAATGTTCTTTTTCTTTTTTTCAAGTTCTTTGTTGTCAATGAGGTAAACGAAAGAATTGTATTTAATTTTTGCCTTGTTTTTCCGTATTACGTCCGATATTGTTTTTGAGGTGGATTGATATACTGAGCTAAGCGTCGTGGTAAAAAAATCAGCGCTACCACTGGAAAGATTTTGACCTTGCACAATGTTTTCTCCCATAGATCTTGTCATTTCACGGAATGCCGAACTTGGGACATACAATCCTTCCATGCCATCAACATCATAGATATTGAGACTGATAGGAAGAATCTCGTTCTGATGCATTACCGATACGATGTTAAGGTTCACCCTTTGCAGTGAAAATCCACTGATCAATGCGTAAAGGGGAGTACCTTTCGATATTTTTGCATTTCCGACGTATACATCTTCGAGTAGGCGAATCCTTATTCTGCTTCCTGCAAAGCCCTTAATGTTTTCGTCGATCACAGCTTTGATAAAGTTATTTTCACGTTGTCTGAAGATCGAATTGAATTCTGTGCTTTTCGAGGCTTTTGTTACATCCAATGTAGAATTGAGAAAAAAATCCATCTCTTTCTCATTTTTCTTCATTTTCTCAATGGCTTTGGCTTGATTTTTAAGTTCAGGGTTGTTTGCTTTTTCGATACTATCCATTAACATCATCTGCTCTCTCATCAAGGTCATCTGATCCTTTTTCCAGTCGGAATTTTCAGCACTCCGAGTATCAGCTTTTCCTGAATTGTTTACCCCGTTATTGTCACCATTGAGCATTTTTAACATTTTCATACTTCTGTCGTACTGATCATCCTCACGTTCTTTCGACTGTTTAGCATCCATCGCGTTATAGTAGGACTGTCGATTGGCCTGTCGGGAAAGATTATTCAGACGTTCTTTTTCTCTGACATAATTCATACTGTCAATATGCCTTTTCTGTCGCTCTGAAAGATCATCATCAAATTTTTCAAGACTTTCATGCTCATCACCGAAACCGTCAATCATGGTTCTTCCATCGGTTCTTTTATCAAAGAAATCAGCATAAGCGTCGGCCTTTCCTTTAATTTCAGAGCGTTCTCCAACTTTTCCGAAATCGGTGGAAATGTCTTTACTCTCAGCCAGTTTATTTTTGTCTTTTCCTGAGTTTTCCGTGAATTGAACATAAAAATACCCTATCATTAAAACGAATGGCAGGGCGATGAGGGGAAGAACATATTTAGGTTGTTTTAAATTGAGTTTTTTCATCTTGAATTATTTATATTGTATTTATCGAGGAGATATTTAATTCTCGAACTATCGGAAGAACTCAATATCTTTTTTTTCCGATAGTAATCAAGTTCTTTCAGCGCTTCTCTTATACCCAGAATTTTTTCTGTCTCTGTAAACGGCGAGTTGAATGAGGTAGCAGCATCCTTTAGGACATTTTGCTTTTTCATCGTTTCGTATTCAGGAATGGAAACTTTTTGTATGTAAATCAAGCTTCCAATTGAGAATAGGGTGGACAAAAAAATCAATCCAAACATGAGATAAAATGTTCTCTTCGGCTGACGTTCTGCAAATTGTTCCACACTTTTCCATATGGTTGATGGATTTTTACTGATGATTTTATTTTGCTGTTCCATTATCTAAATTTTTCTTTTACGGAAATGTCCGAGTTATCTAATGTTTTCCATTTTTCGATCAGAACACCATGAGGATTATTGGGAGATCGGGGAAGATCTTGCAAAAAACCTTCAGTGATCAATTTTCTGACGATAAGCTGCGTCTTTCGGTTAATGGTCTGTTTGCCATAGTAAATAAATTTTAAGTTCTGCTCATCGAGTTTAATGCTGTCTGCTTTTATAGTCATCACACTATTGGAAGAAATGATCTGGTTGTAAAATCCCTTTTCCTTCAGATTCATATACTCCTTCATACCACTGTCATCGATCAGATACAATGCTTTTCGTGTCTGAGATTTTATATAATCGTCATCTGCTGAAAGTGTGAAAAATAAAGAATGAAACATATCGACTTGAGCTTTATATTCAACAGGTCTGTTTAGGAGCAAATCGGTCTGCTTGACTAAAACAGGAACCCCGTTATCTAAAATATAGATGGATTTTCTTGCATCTTTTATCTGTTTATATGAGAAAACAAATCCTGCAATAACGACGATGACTGATAAAATTATGCAGCCAATGGAAGTTACTTTATTGATCTTGATTTTTTTTTCAATGTTTTTTACAACTGCCATAATTATCCTTTTAATAATGAAACTCCTTTAGTGGCTATTGCCATTCCTGCTTTTTTCATCTTACTCATGGCTCCTGTATTACCACCGCCCGACGGAATGATATAATTGGCCAGGGTAGGAACACATAATATTCCTACGGCTGTAATTAAAAAACAGACGATGACCAATCCAAATGACATGATCCCACTGCTAGAATAGGTAAGCAGCAAATCCATGTTCTTTATACTGCCGTCTGTATTGATAATCTGATCATATCTCTCAATTTCTGCCTCAAAGGCAAATAGCTGAAGGAGGGTTCCGATTTTTAAAATAATAAATGCCACAAATCCGTAAAGATTGACATTGATGAATCTGGAAACCCATTGAGAAAGAAAACTTGAAAACGCAGGAAAAACTGATAACCCAACCGGTATAGGACCGATAATAATTAAGATGGTCGAAAATATCAGCTGGATAAAAAATATCCCATAGACACATATTCGAAGTATCCATAACCCAATCAATTCCAGCGCGCTCGATATGGCTAATTGTAAACCAACCTGTAATCTGAGATAAAGTTCATAGACAGGACTCATAAGACTTGTTAATCCATCTCCAACCATATCCAGTCCTTCTTCTATTAAAGATTGGTCTCCGGCTTCCTGTTGTTGGATTTCAGCTTGTGCTTTAGCTTGCTCTTCAACAATTCTGTCTACAACCTGCTGCTGTTTTTTAAAACGTACCCATCTTAAAGAATTCAATTCCTGCTGACTCTCAACAAAGCTGCTCTCTGAGACGTCCTGAAGCTTGATTAGAGGAGTACGGAGAATACCGACAAATGATACCCAATTCACAATAACCAGTCCAATGGCGAAGGGTTTTAGCATCGGTACTATTTCCCATTCACGATCTCCGCCTATCATCTGCCATCCTATATTCCCCAGATAGAGTAGTGCGCCTAAACCCGCTACAGCCTGTCCAAATAATATAAATTGTCCATATTCTGCGGTCATAAAGCTGTCGTAAAGCGGTAGGAACTTTTCAGTAAACCAGCCTTCCAATACGCCCTCACCCTGCAGAAAATCCATTGCTTTCTGGTAATATTCATCACTGTGTGTATCCTGTGAGAATGCAAAGCACGGAATGAATAAAAGCATTATTTTCATAATGCTTTTTAAAATCTTTTTTCGTTTCATAATTTTTTTAACTATAAATGCCCCGTCATTACATCCATGAATATCTCTGCATCTCTCCGTTCTTTTGTAATCTTTCCGGGATTTTTTGTTTTGTAACTTTCAAGTTTAACTTCGGCTCTAAACCTGTTCTCTCCCTGCTGGTTTAAGTACGCTAGGTATTTTTTCATTTTTCGCCATTCGATAAGGCAGTCATGGTAGGCAAGAATCCTTTTGCCTCTCGGCATATCTGCACTTTTAGCAAATTTGTATTTGTCCTGAATGACGTTGATCTTTCGCCTGCATTCTCCGATGATGCCGTAATTATTGAATCGTTCCCAGGCTTTCGAAGAAGTAAATCCCCACTGAGATAATGCCGAAGATCCGGTGTCAAAATTATCCAGACTGTTCAGTACATCTTTATAATAAAGCAGATAAAGAGGATCAGCCCCTGAGGTCGCACTGGAATAATGATAGAATTCTTTCAGGTTTTCTTCATATGTTGTCTTTGCTTCTTCCTGAATATCGCTTGTTTTGTCCTGCTGTACCAAGGTTGTTGCATATCTTTGGTTTTGCAATCCCGCCAGTCCTAAAGGTCTGATGTCATTTCCGCCTTTGTAATCACGGTTTCGACTTGGAGCCAGCCAGCCCCATACCATGGCATAGGCATAATTAGTCTGTATGCCCAAAAAGTATTTTGGTTCAGGCTGCCAGTCTCCCCATTGATAAAAGACCTGCCTTTTCTCCTGACCTACAATGTGTTTGTCCTTAACTCTTTTTATGGTCTGTCCCTTTACGAAAGATAAAAGGGGAAGAAATGATAGTATTAATAGTATGTTTTTCATAGATTATAATTTTACCAACCGTTTAAATTCTGGTTATAATTATTAATAATATTTTGGATTAAACCTTTGTCCCGTATATACCAGCTGTTGAAAACACCAATATGACGGAAGTATGGTTTTTTTTCAGCATTCCTCAGGTAATTGATAATGTGAACTGTCCAGCCATTCATAATTTTTATCTCATGCTGTATTTTTGAAAGAATTTTCTGCCGATCGTAGCTGTCCATAAGAAAATCATTTTCTTCATTGAGAACCGATTCGCTTATATTTTCATATGAGTTCATCGCATGCAGATAAAGCTTAGAATAATAATTCATAATCAATACGGCATACTGAGGTTTTTGAGCTGAAAGCTCCAGCATTTTCTCCATGTTTCCAATAAGTTTGGTAAAATCATAGTATATGGCTTCAAGCTGTTTTCCCTGCTTCAGTGCTGAATTGACATTACGAAGCTGATTATATATGTGATTTTTTATGACCACAACCTGCACAGCCTTTTCCTTGATATCATCGTAAGCTTTTCTTTGTTTCTCGTAAGAATTTTGGTAAAGCTTTTCAGAAGCTACTCTTGCAGCCTGGTTGGCCGTTACCTGAGCCTGCAGTTCTAAATTATAATAGAGCTGATAATAGGTTTGTGACTTTGCATTATTCAGTAAAAGCAGAAAAAATACAATTAGAAATGTTTTCATTTTAATAAAGATTTGCATTGTTAATGATATCCTGAATGATTTTCTTGTCCCTGTTCACCCAATTTTGAAGCAGGTTATTACGCAGTTTTATTTTTCTCTTGACATTGATGATTTTCTGAAGGGTAGAGTAGGACTGCTGCCGAAGAGTCTTGATTTCACTTTGAGCAAAATCCAGAAGAATTTTACGTTCGGCCTTTTCCATTTCGTTTATCGTCCCATACGATAAAACTATACCTGCCATCAGCCTGATATACAACTGCAGACTATTTATAAACTCATACTGACCATTGAGTGCGACAGGAATCCAGATTGGGGCATCAGATAATTCAGTATAAATTTTCGACTGTATCTCATAAATCTTATCAATTTCTCTGACGATGTTCACCGATGTCGGAATAGCCTGAACTGCAAACGAAAGGTTGTTAAGCCTTCCACGAATTTTTTCAGTCACATCCCTGTATTTGCTCCATTGTTCCTTATTGGCTGATTCCAGACTTAAATTGGTCAGCTGCTTATTTCTCATTTCTTTCTGCTTCTCATTTTCATCCATTGTTTTTTGAATTTCAGAGTTAATAAGGTAGTAGCAGATATAATTCCCTCCAGTAAGCTGACCTTTAAGTATATTTGAAAAAATCAGAATCAGGAAACAGACTTTAGTTTTTGATAAAGTTTTCATAGTCCCAATGTTCCTGCGTTGTTCAATATTTGCTGAAAAATATGCCTGTCAGTATTGACATACGTCTGAAATGGATTGATAGATTTCCAGAATCCTTTTCTTTTGGCTCTCCTTATCGTCATCTTTACGTTGATCAAATAGACATTCAGCAGACGGGTGTTATTTTCAATATTGTACAGAAGCCTTTTCCGATCTCCTGAAGTTGCAAGATTCAGCTCACCACTTGTCAGCAGATCAGCAACATCAGTATAAATGTCGGTCGCTTTGTTAGTTACCAGCTGTATTGATTTTGTCGCAAATATGCTGTACTCCGGTGCATCCTGCACTTCGTTATATATCCCATCAACATTCGTGATTATTTTGCTAAGGTTGTTGTAAATATTCTGAACTTGAATGCCGTTTTTCAAAGTACCATTTACCTCTTTTAATCCTTTGTACAATTTATTCTGCAGATCGTTGGCCAGAACCATCTGAGTTGAGACAACCGCCTGCGCCTGCTGCAGTTTATTCATCTCGTCGACTGTTTTCTCCTGCTCGCTTTTAATTTGATTGGCATATAAAATCATAGCAGGAGCTGTCAGTACATCTATATAGGGAGTTTGTGTTTTATAAAAACTCATGATAAAGACCATGAGTATGATGCTATATTTTTTCATAAGTCTGATTTTTGCTTTTAATAAATTCCTTTAGCGTTATATCTTGATCTATAAGTAGCCGTTTGATACTTTTGAAGAAATCTTTACTAGGGTTTTGCTTTTTGAATGAATGATAGTATTCGATTAACCCGTTGTCAATAGGTTTTTGGTAAATATTTACCAATGATACCAAGTTTGGTAGACCGTCTTTCAGATGATCAATATCTAGAACAAACTGCTCCAATGCATCCTGATAGTTTCGATATTCATTAACATAGTATTCGAGTGCAGATTTTTCAGGTTTTTCAGTAGTATAAGTCAAATATTGCTGTAGTGAAACTTCATTACCATATACTTCACCTTTGCTGCCCCGTTTAAGATAAAATTCTTTGAACCGGCTTCTACCGCTTTTATTATTTAGATTATTAATGGTGAAAATCTTACTCTGCTCAACCTCATTAAGTGAGAGCAATTTTGCAATCTTATCAAAATTATCGATGAATTTTGTCTGATCGAGAAGTATGAAGGTATCCGAATTATTAATAATACTGTCTTTTACGACAGCATTCCCGATAATATCATCCAGCTCCTGTGTAACAACAACGGCTTCACCCCAGAATTTTCTGACTGTTTTATACAGGTATAAAATATAACTTCCCATTAGTTTACTCGCAATTGCCTTCCAGGCTTCTTCAATAATGAGTGCTTTTCGCCTATCTTTTCTCAGACGCATTTTCTGGATAAACGTATCCATAATAATGAGGGTTACAATAGGAAACAGCTTAGGATTATCTTTAACATTATCAATCTCAAAGACGATAAAGGGCTCATAAAATAATGAGTTGTCTGCATCTTCATTTAAAGTCGTTCCATACCTACCTCCTTTGTAAAAATCAGCCAATACATAAAGGAATGTTCTCAGGTTGAATTCAGCTTCAGAAATTTTGAACTTTTTATTGGAAAGATAAATAGGAAGAAATTTTTCAGAATACTCATAAAAAGTGTTGAAAGAAAGTTCTTCCACGTCTAGCATTTCTTCAAGCTCTACCAGTTTTTTGATGAGTGATTTTCTGAAGGCATTTTCCCACTCCGCACTGTTGATTTTGGGTCTTTCAATTATTTTAGTATTTGAAAGGATCAGTTGGCTTTCATCGTAAGTCTTTCTTTTTTCGGTATTGACCAATGTTTCGTAAGCCTCGTGTATTTTGTCGAATATGGAATCATCAAAATCAGCTTTATCAAGATTTTTATCAGGATGATACTGTACCGCCAATTTTCGAAACGCCTTTTTAATGTCCGAGCTTTCAGCATCCATTGGTATTCCTAAAATTTGATAGTAATTTTCATTTTCACTGTATTGGCTCTCAAATTCATTATAAAGATCATCTTCGTAGATGTTGTATTTACTTAGGTATAGAATCAGCTCACGCGAGGTCTTTTGCTGATACCAATTGGTACCACCTTTGAAAAACTGATGGTAATACGCTAAGAGCAGATTATCAATAATGGATTTTTGTGTGGTGGTCATCGATGAATCTGCACCCTGCCATATCAGAAAAATAAGATTTCCTAGAAACTCAATTTTCTCAATATTAAATTCCGATTGGCTGACTACAAAGGGGTTCATTGTGATTGGCTTCTCTTCGGTGTACTGAATATACTTCCCATTCTTATATTTTGCCGTCCCGCTGTAACTGTCTCCGGTGTCCACAATTACAACATCATAATTGTAGGCTAAATATTGTTCAATGATATTATTCATCAAAAAAGATTTTCCGCTTCCTGACGGTCCAAGAACAAATTTGTTTCGATTATTGATTCTGCCGATCTGCATTGGCAGATCAGCGGTGTCGACCTTTAACGGAACTCCCTGTCTGTCCGTAAATCTCAGGTAAAAACTGGATGGTTCATCTACGGGGTAGCTCTCTTTAAAAAAAAAAGCACAGCGAGGCTTCACTCGTTGTGGTAAACAAATCGTATTCTTTTAGTTCATTGGCATTCCCCGGTAGTGATGCTCGAAACAACTCCAATTGATTGAAAGAATTTTTACTGGAAATTACTCCTTTTTGAAAGAGCTGGTTCTCAATCATCGACTGGATTTTTTCCAAATCCTCAATAGTTGGGCAGCTGGTGACAAGACTGTAATGTGCGTCAACAATAAGCTGACCGTCCTTAGCAATATTATCCAGCAAAATACCTATTTCTTCGGCGCAGATCCTATTCAAAGGTTCATTCTGAAATCCTTCGTGACGATTTTTTTTATTGGCTAAAAATTTAACTCTTTCCGTCTGATCAGGAATGACAATAATTTGGTTGTAAATAATGGTATTGTACAGTTCCAGGTCATTAATAAAAGAAAAATTGTCAACTGCGGTATCTTTGATAGCTCCGTTTCCACCCAACGTTGTGTAAGGGTAAATTTCATTGGGCAGTTCAATATTTTCAACATCTACTAAAGAAATGGTCTTCACATAGGAATTACCAATCTGGAGATTACTGTCAAGTGACCTTATATTGTCAAAAGCTTTTGTTGATCTGCCAAAGTTCATGGAAAGAATAGAGGAGATGTAATACTCAAAATTCTTTTCAAAGAAAAAATGGGGCTCAAAATCATTTTCCTTCAGAAGCATAAAGATTTTTTCTGCTTTGTCTCGCAATTCCTTATACTTTTTATCTGAATATTTGTACTGGTTTTTCTTTTTGCTTTGATCGATCCTGTGGGTAAATACCAGAATGCTATCGATTGTTTTGTAAATTCTTCCCGCAAAATGTTCTGAATATTTTTGCTGTAAATATTCTTCATGTGCTTCCGCCTGGTAGATCTTTTTATCGAAAATGTCCAGCTTCTGAACGATATATCCTTCTCCAATAATACTGATAATATTAAGTAGTATTGAATGATACTTCAGATACAAGGCACGGTCTGCCGAATACTGTGTGACAATATTTTTAATTTGGATGGCAATGATCGGGTTTCCAAATTCACCGATAAGAACATCATAATTAACATTAAATTCTGAACCGTAGTCGTAGCCAATAAATGGCAGACTAAAGCTTTTCTTTTTCATTGTGTGTATTTCCTAACGTTTGTACTTCTGCTTCAGTTTTATTTTTACAGGAATCATAAAAATCTCATTTTTGTTAAGCGTTTTGTTAAAAAGACCTTTGGTTTTCTGTAATCTGAAGACATTCCAAATCAATCCTGCACCAATACCTAAAGCAAGAACTATCCCTATAAAGAATCCTATAACTTTGCTTAGAATGATGCCTAAAACCATTGTGCCGGCAAATGAACCACCGGCATAATAGATATACTTTCCTTTCAGACCTTTAAACACAAGGGGCTTCTTTAGCCCCTTGTATAGAAAGAAACTCTTTTCTTCCATTTCTTATATTCCAAAAAATGCCTGAATTACTGTGGGAACGAGAAGCAGGAAGATACAGGCACCTCCCCAGCCAATCAGTTCTTTATTGACGTCTTGGTCACCATTGTTCCATTTGTTGTAAATTCGGACACCTCCGACAATGCCTACGATCGCACCTATCATTTGAACTAAGTTTGAGACTGGCTCAACGTACTCTTCGATATCCGATGTTGCCGAAGATATAGCTCCGGCGCCTCCTGTCTGAGCAAAAAGTAAATTTGTGCATAATACCAAGATTGCGGAGAACAGCGCTTTTTTAATTTTATGGTGTTTATTAATGCTTGTAATATTATTTTTCATTTGATTTTTAAAATTTTAATTGAACAATAATTGAATTGTTTCATTTGAAACCGTCTGGTAAAAAAAGATTCCAAAGCTCCATAAAGTGCTTTGGAATCGAAACAGATACGGCGTTTTCCGTATCATTGACTGAATGTAATTAAAAAACTAAACTTGATTTGTAAAAACTCTGACCGCTTTCAGAGCCGACAACGATATGTCTTGATGCTTTTTCAAAGAAATTTCGAAACATCTCATCCGAAATAACTGACGGAATTATTTCCTTCTGATGAGGTATTGCCTCCGAATTTTTGCTTCCGATCACTGAACTTAAATTTGAAAGAAATGATTGACGCACTTCTTTTTCATCTTTGCCCTGTTGATTGTCGCCATAGAAGTTTTCAATTTCCCGCTCTTCCTCAAAACGTCGATGGTTAAAAGGTTCGCCGTTTTCTTCGGAGGATAATTCTGTCTCTTCATAATCATAGGAACTTGGTAAGTTTAAATTCTCTACGTCATCTTCATAAATATTTATTATTTCTCCTGGAGTTTCTTCAATAAAGTTCTCAAGGCTGATCAATTCGCCATCATTTTCATTTCTATTTACGATCTGTTTTTTTATAAATAAGTCATAAACTGCAATGCCGGTATAATATAGAATGTATAGTAAACCAGTAATCATTAGGACTTTTCCCATAAATTTTCACTTTTTTAAAATGTTTAAGAAATTTTCATAATCGTCAGATTTTAGAGCGAGATGCACCGCAAAACTTACAAATTCGCTTACAGATATCCCGTCAGCACGAAGGCCCACCAACTTTCTGTAATGATGATCCTGTATCCTTATCATTCTGCTGGTTTTGTCATTACTCTTGTAAGAGTCAACAAATTCATTAATTATGCATAAGGTTTTATCATCAAGTTCGGTTAGATTGGTTGGTTTTTTCTTTGTCCGAGTGTTTTTTGCTGCATCTGCTGTTTTGTGTTTAATGCCCTTTTTCGATAAGACTGCCTCGTCACTCAGAATATTGAGATTCTTTGCTAATTCCTCTTTATCTTCATCGGTCGTATAGCGGTCTAAAATTCCCATAGATGATAAATTAATTCATCGAATGTTTCTTTGACAGCTAACTTTTGTTCATATGTCAGTCCTTTTGTGTTGATGCTAAGCATACATTTTCTGGTTAGAACTGATCCGCCAATTACTTTCCCTATCGTATTGAATTCAGCATCCATTACAGGTTTCAATTCGTAGCTGTCGTCTTTGCGCATATTATTTCTGATGAAATATATTTTTGCCTTGACTTTGATAAGCTTAAGAAGATTGAGAAACAGTACTGTAGACATCATTGTAACACTGGAGTATCCATAAGGAATTATTATGGCATCACTGTATTGTAATACCTGCGTGTAATTATTCTGAATATTTCCGGCGGTATCAAAAAGAATAACCTCCTGACTTTCCTTTAACTGCATTAAAACTTTTTCATTCTGCGTGAGATGAATATTTTCTTCCGAAATTTTCTCTACTTCATAAAGATAATCTGCTTTTAATTCTTTGTCTTCTGACCATTGCCTGTAAAATGAACGCTGAAAATCAAAGTCGATGACATTTACCTTTTTATCGGTAAACATAGAAAGATAGTTGGCAAATGCAATGGCTAAAGTGGTCTTGCCAACTCCGCCCTTCTGATTTGCAAACGTAATAATCATCTCTTTTTTTTCTTTTTTCTTCTTCTATTTTCTAGTTCTTCGCTTGATGGCGGAGAAGCTGCTGAAATATCAAATAGGGAAGTGCGTTTTAACATTTCTTCTAAACTTGATGCTTCTGCAGCTTGCACGCCATTGACAATAGACTGGTGTCCTGGATTTTGAGGATTTAGTAATTGAGATAAATAAAGGTTGTAATAGTAATCTCCGACCAATTCTTTTACGGTAAAGACAACATTGTCAATCTTATTAATGACGAATGCCTCATTTGAGAAACTGACGATCTTTATTTTATCCTGCGAATTATTACTTACTTTCCTTAAGTTTAGGATGTGATCTATTGTTGAATTTCGTGTGTCTTTCCAGATATTATAATTTGTCTTTTTCGATTGTTTCAAAAAAAGCATATAATCCTGGATTTCGCATTTGTACTCTTGTTCCAAATGCTTTTTAAAAACGTTCTTCGTTTCGATTGTCAAATTTGAATTGGCCAGAATGTCAAAGATCTTTTTGTCTAATACTTGGGAGCTGATAATGAATAGGTCACTCATTTTCATTATATCACTGCCTTTGTAAATCGTATTGGTTTTGTGGTCGATGATGGAATAGCCGAAAGGCTGTTTATCATCTTTGAATGAAAGAACAACATCAATCCCAAATTTTTTCTTCAGATGGTATTGAAGCTCTGATTGGTAGGAGGCATGGTTTTTATCCGATACTCTGAAAACCGAGTTGGAAAATACCTCTTTGTATTTTTTGAATAGAGCAAATATCTGTTTTTTTCTTTTCTCGTCAAAACTTTTTTTTGAAAAATTTAAATCATTGACATTTAAAACTTTGATAAAAGCGCCGTTTTTTGTAATATTTAACTTATCATTTTTTTCATAATAGCCGTATCCATTAAGTTCCAGCAGTGTCTTAAACTGATGTAACGTACTATAATTATAATCAATCAATTTTTCTAAATTTTGATGTACGTCAGTACCGTACAACTCTTTAATTGTTTCCTGTAAAGCAGTTTGACTTTTATATTTTTCGAAATCTCTCTCAATACGCTTTGAGCTGTCTTTATTAACCCTTGTACTTACAATATGAATGTGGTTGTTGGCAGTATCATTATGAAAAACAACAATGTACGGTTGTTCACCATAGCCCATTTTATCCATGAATTTATCTGCTGTAAGCGCCAATTGTTCCTTAGAATATTCGCGTCCTTTTGCGGATATTGTAGCGTGAAACTGCGGATTTTTTATTCTTGAATTATTTTTGGAAACTGCTTTCAGATAGTTTTTTATGTCTGGAGCTCCCGAAGAGTGATTAAGATGAGCCGGGAAATTTTTAATTGATAAAAGTTCTCCCTTTCCTTTTTCAATTTTCTTGTCATTATAAATCACACCATTGAACTCACTGGATGATTTGTTTAATATTTTAACAATCATTTTGCAAGTTCAATATAGATTTTTTTGATTATTCTGTTTTGCTCAATTTTCAGACTGTTGAGAATTTCAAGCTTTGAATTATAATCAGATAAAAGGGTAGTGGGTAAGTGCTTGTTGGTGTTGATATGTTTTGCAATCTGATTGATATTATTCTCAATTTTAGAGAATAAATTAACCTGATTTTCGATGAAATTCATGATTTCTTTCCTGTCATTATCAAGTAGCTTTCCTTCGACGCCGCTAATGATATAATCGGAAAGATGAAGGTTGTATTTATTACAGTGATTCAGCCATTTTTCTTTTACTTCGTCATGTAGCCTTAAAGTAATTCGTGCAGTCTTTGATCTGCCTGAGGTTTTTAAATCTTTCATTTGGCAATTTTTTAAAATAGTTAAGGCAATCCTAATTAGGATTCGCACATTTCAATTTGCAAACGAGAAGATTCTTCTCCTGATTAGATCATCAAAATTATGTAAAATTCACTTGAAAATTATAGATTAGTATTTTCGATTTCTATTTACCGTTATTATTTTTTTGCTCTTCTTTCTTTTTTTTGATAAAATCTGTTGGACGCATCCCATTAATTTCATAAAAAAGATCTGAAAAATTCTGACGGGATGCTATACCGCATTTTTCAGCTAATGCTTCAATTGTGTATTTCAAGTAATTTTTATCAGTATTCATTAGATTGGTAATGTAATCAATTCTAAGATTGTTTAGGTAATTTTTAAAATTAACGCCTTTTGATTCGTTGATAAAAGTTGATAAATATGTTGTATTAGTATTGAATTGAGCCGCCAACTGATTTAATGTTAATCCTATTTGAGTATATTCTTGTCTATCCTCAAATGATTTTATTTTTAATAGTAAATCTTGGTAAATCTCCTTACTAATTATCGATGTCTTCTCATCCTCGTAAATGGTATCGGGACTATGTTGATGTAGCATTTTTTCAAGCTGACGATTGTCAAGCTTTATCTGCAGTATCCTGTAATTCAGCATGATCTTCTTATTCTTCCTATATTTAAAAATGTATAGTGTGATAAAAAGCAGCGAAAGACATATAAAAAATATTACCATTAAGGAAGTGAGAAGATTTCTCTTCTCTAAAGCTTCTTTGTTATCTAACAATCGCTTCGTGTCGTATTCTTTGTGAATTCTTGAGGTCAAATAGTAAAACTCTTTTCCTAATAAGCTGTCAACTGATAAGAGCTGTTTAGTGTAGTACAGCTCTTTCTTTGTGTTGTTCAGGTTATTAAAATGGTTTATTAAAATTTCGTAGCTATCACGTGTCTCCGGTAAAACAAAATTTTTATGAACGAAAATTGAATCTACCATCTCAAAATAATGGAGTGCTTTTTCCTTATCAGAATGATAGTAGCTCTTTCCTAAGTAAGAGTAAATTAATGATGCAGTCGCAAAATCATCTACCTTCAATATTTTTGGTAAAGATTTATTTAAGATATCGATTGCATGCTTATAATTTTGACGGTTATATGCTGAAATGCCTTTGCACTTTAAAAAATAACTCTTTTCCAAAGAAAATTCATCAATCCCCTCAATTTCTTTTAGCCCAACATTTATTAAACTATCAGCAGCAGCAAAATTTTTTAGATTTCTCTGACAGATTATTAACTGGTGAAGAGAGTTAAAATATCCCCTTTTATTATTGAAAACTTCATTTGGATGAAGTTGTTTAACTGATTCATTATTAAAAAATTTAATGCATTCTTCGAAATTTTCTTTAGATTCTGAATAATAGCCTAGGTAGCTTTTGACGACTCCCATATGATAGACGACCTTATATTTCAAATACTCGTCTTTAGTATTTTTTAAATAGTTATAAGCTTTTAAATATTCATCTAAAGCCGGATCAAATTTTTTATAGTTAAAGTAATAGATAATCCCTTTTCCCAAATAAGCTAAACCTATCAAATCTTTATCTCGTGATTTTAAAGCGGCATAGATCATACTATCGGAATATACTAATTTTTGCTTTTCATTTTTAGTAAAGAAAACGGCATCCCGATATCCTTGGGTTAAATGTTCAAAATCATTTTCATTTTTCGATTTTTGAATATAAGTCTTTACATAAGGAATTGCTCTTTTATCATTTTTAGGAAGATTCTCATAATTTTTTCGGATAATCTCATATTCGCTCATCTTCTGCGCATTTAACAGCAGAAAAAAGGGGAATAATATCAAAATGAATGAAAATCCTTTAAGCATGGTTAGTAGGCTTCAATTAAGAACCGCCAAATTTATGTAAAATCTCCATAAAACAGGGCTTTTCCCAATATTCTATTAAGATATTTAATTATTATTAAAAACAATTGATAATGAAGCGGTTTCATTGTTTTTTGTTGTCGTGCTTTATAAAACACGACGTCGTGCTTTGTAAAGCACACCCACATATGCTTGTTTGGACGGTCTTTTCGACAATACCTTTGACTCCAAGAATTCTGAGAAAAACCGGCCGGGATAATCCTTAATAAATTTTACTATTATGAAAAAAGTTATCCCATTTTTAATTCTTATTGTGGGTTTATGTGCGCAAAGTTGCAGACAAGTTGATGAGCAAGTAGATAATGATTTTGCACTATCTAGAGTTGCAAAGGAAAGTAATAAAACATCTGATTCAACTAGAATGAAAATTGAATTAGAAAAAGATCCCCCTGTAAAGGATGGTCAAGATTGGAAACACTAAATGAAATGATATAAAGATTCCCTATACCTCAAAAATATAATATCCAGCCAACGACGTTAGATCGGGTATAGGGAAATCTTTCAAAAATTGACGAAGAAGATAATAATGAAAGGGCAGATTTTGATTTTAAAGTTTTTTAATAAATTTTTTAGCCATGAAAAAATCAGTCTTCCTTCAAGTGCCGCTAATAACGGCCTGTTTTTTTATTCTTTTATTCTGCTACGCTAGCGCAAGCAAAATAATGGATTTTGGAAATTTCCAGGTTCAGATCGCACAATCACCACTTTTAAGTGCTTATGCTGGATTTATTTCTTATGCAACAATAATTGTTGAGCTTCTTATTGTAGTTACTCTTATAGTTCCCAAATTTCGATTAATTGGGCTTTATAGCTCTATGGGAATTATGATAGCCTTTACAATCTATATTTATCTTATCCTAAATTTTAGCGACTTTGTTCCCTGTTCTTGCGGCGGGATACTTGAGAAAATGGATTGGACAGAACATCTATTATTTAATCTTGGATGTATTTTACTTTCTTTTATTTCCGTAATTCTAGTTGAGGTTATTAATAGACAAAAATTCATCATCTATTTTGTGAAAATTTTTGTAGTCTTTGTCGCGAGTACTTCTCTTGTTGTTTATCTATTTTATTCTTCAGAATACATTATAAAAAAAGAGAATAATTTTGTTAGAAGATTTCTAATACATCCAGTACTAGAAGATAAATCAATAGATTTAAAGCTGGATTCATACTATATTGCAGGCTCAGATAGTAAAAAAATATATCTTGGAAATATAACAGCTCCATTATTATTTTCTGAAATTAATTATGATTTATCAAATTTAAGCCAACAAAGGATAGAGCTGGATGAGAAAGACTATTCCTTTAAAAATCTATGGCTTCAGACCTTTAAAAACGATTATTTTCTTTACGATGGAAGTGTCCCAATAATTTACAGAGGTAAAATTGGTGACCAATATGCAGAAACAATAAGTTATCAGAACGCATACTTTACTCAATTATCCGTTTTAGATTCGGCTAGATTTGCACTAAGAACGCAGAGTAAAAGTACACAGCAATACACTTTGGGTAGCCTTGATTTAAATCGAAATCCAAAAGTTGTATTGAATCCAGATATTCTTCAAAAACAAATTGACGGAGTATTTGACAGTGACGGAAAATTGTTGCTCAACCAAAATTTTAAAAATCTTATATACATATATAATTACAGAAATGAATATATGATCATGGATGAGGATCTTGAATTGAAATCTCGCTTAAAAACAATTGACACCATAAGCCGAGCTAGATTTAATGTGGTTAAAATTCCAGACGGTCGACATAAAATGAATGTTCCAAGTTTAAAAAACAATCAAAATCCTACAACTAATCAAAACCTCCTTTTTGTGGAATCAAAGCTTATTGGCAAGTATGAGTCTAAGAAAGCATGGAAGAAAAATTCAATCATTGATATCTACAGGATTGACCGACAGGAATATGTAGGAAGCTTTTATATTCCTAAAAAGGATGATAAAGCGCTAACACAGATGTATGCAACCGACATGTATCTTTTTGTTTTAATTGACAAAGAATTGAAAAGATACAAGTTTACTAGACTGATTCTTAATTTATATGAAAAGGGGAATGCCGAAAACCTAAAATAGAGTAGGCAATAATTCAAATTTCTTTAATATGAAAAAATTAATGATTCCTGTAGTCACAGTATTACTTGGCACAGGCGCAGCATTTGCAACTAGTGCTGCAAAAAGCAATTCAGCAAAAGCAATTGTTGACGCTTACAGAATTGATGCCGTTACTGGCGAATGTCTAAACGCACAACAACAGTGTAACACAGTGGGCACAGCCCCATGTGTTTGGTCGGGCGACAGCAGTTCGTCTTTGCACGAGAAAATTTCGGACAACCCGACAATGTGCGGAGAGGAACTTTTCAGACTGCAGTAAAAAAGGGATGCTATAAAGCATCCTTTTTCATTTGTTTGTTAATCCAATCTATGTTTGTTTTATCTTTTAAAAAATAATCCCACCATTCTAATGTTCGATAATAAAGATCTTTTCTATCCTCTGAATTAAAACTTGGATTATGCCCCTGATTTGGATAAAACAGAGCTATAACATCTTTATTATTCCTTTTTAACCCAATATAAAATTCCATGACCTGATCCCATTTTATGTTTTCGTCTTTTTTACCAGCCCATAAAAGAATGGGCGCATTCACTTTCTCAACATTATAAATGGGGTTGTTGTCAAAGTACAATTTTTTGTTTTCACTGAAAGGAAATTTCAATTCATATTGTCCATTTTCATATTGCCAGTAAAATGGGCTGTGGAAATTATAATTGTAAGAAAAATAGGAACGTACAATATCACTATTACCAGCACCAGATAAATACGCTGCAAAACGGTTTGAATGTGTAGCAATAAAGTTTGTCTCATATCCCCCATGGGAATGCCCTGTTAATCCGATTTTCGACTGATCAATATACGGTCTGTTCTGAATTGTATCCAATGCTTTATTGACGCAGTCTAATGCTGAAAGACCTGTTCCTTTTGGACCAAATACAATATCGGGTAAATAAACGAAATAGCCTTGGTCAAGTAAAGTTCTCAAATCAAAAGAAGCAGGATTATTATAGCCTATAATATCATATTGATTTGCCGAATCATTCTGAATTTGATAAATTCTTACAATCATAGGATATTTTTTTTTAGGCTCAAAGTTAGTTGGGTAATATAAAATACCCTTCAACTTCTGATAAT
>OGQD01000693.1_pt1 | contig 24277 bp, 23 predicted proteins | sample 1553091 | NCBI WGS metagenome assembly OGQD01 (sample SAMEA2580290, study PRJEB22360) | human gut metagenome | biome: human gut; feature: human-associated habitat; material: faeces | place: Denmark | collected 2008/2010
AAACCCAGTCCTCATGCACGAAGCCGCGCAGCAGGGCTTCGACCATCGGCGGGTGAGAGAAGAGCTGCTTGTAGAGGCCGTCGTAGGGGGTGGTGGGCATGATAAATCCAATGACATTTTTACGGATTATGTCATAAGGATTTATTTTGCAGAGGAATCCCCATCACCACACAGCTCCCAAGCCTGGGGCGTGGACTCCAGGCTTACAACGGCGGGGTTTTTTCCGGCCAATCAACCCGCCGCCAGCGCCCGGGCGATGAAATCGCGTTTGACGCGGGGGCGGGGGACGCGCTGGTCGAACCAGCGGCGCACGTCGTCGTCCAGGCAGATGCCGTGCATGTAGTTGTAGAGCGCCTTGTTCAGTGCCTGTCCGAGGGTGTCGTGGTCGACGCCGCCGGGATCGGTGAAGGCGACGTCGTTTTTGGCGAAACCGGCGAAGGGCGCGGGGTGGAGGGTGATGCCGAATTCCGCCGGGTTCTTGCCGACCGGCGAATGCACGGTGCAGGAGAAACGGTGGAAGAAGCCGGACTGGATGCAGCCTTCGGCGAAGAGCTGGCGCACGTATTCGAGCGCATCCACCGTGTCCTGCACGGTCTGCGTCGGGAAGCCGTACATCAGGTAGGCGTGCACCAGGATGCCGGCGTCGCTGAAGGCGCGGGTGACGCGCGCCACCTGGTCGACCGAGACGCCTTTTTTCATCAGCCCGAGCAGGCGGTCGGAGGCGACTTCCAGGCCGCCGGAGACGGCGATGCAGCCGCTGTCCGCCAGTTCCTGACAGACTTCCGGGGTGAAGGATTTTTCAAAGCGCACGTTGCCCCACCAGGACGTCACCCGGCCGCGCGCCTTGAGTTCCGCCGCCAGGGCGCGCAGGGCCTTGGGCGGGGCGGCTTCGTCGACGAAATGAAAGCCGCTGTAGCCGGTTTCGTCGATGATGCGCTCCATGCGATCGACGAGGCGCTGGGCGCTGATGGCGTCGAAGCGCGAGATGTAATCGAGGCTGATGTCGCAGAAGCTGCATTTCTTCCAGTAGCAGCCGTGGGCGACGGTGAGCTTGTTCCAGCGCCCGTCCGACCACAGGCGGTGCATGGGGTTGAGCAGGTCAAGGAGCGACAGGTAGCGATCCAGCGGCAGCCCCTCCCAGGTGGGCGTGCCGGCATCGGCGAAGGGAACGTCGGCTTCGCCGCCGTGGATATAGCGCACGCTGCCGGCCTCGCGCACATAGGCGCGCACCAGTTTTTCCCGTGGGCGGCTGCCGCTCAGGTGCTCGATCAGGGCGAGCAGCGGTTTTTCGCCGTCGTCGAGGGTGACGTAATCGAAAAAATCGAAGACGCGAGGTTCGGCGAGTTCGCGCAATTCGGTATTGACCCAGCCGCCGCCCAGCACCGTGACGATTTCCGGATGCCGCGCCTTGATGCTTTGCGCCATGCGGAAGGCGGCATAGACGGAGCCGGGGAAGGGAACGGAAAACAGGACGATCTGCGGCATGTCCTCGGCCAGCACGGCGCAGAGGCGGCGGTCGAGGACATCGTCGACCAGGCTGGGTGGGGCGTCCAGCGCGGCGGCCAGCGGCGCGAAGCTGCCCTGGCTCTGGGCCAGCGATTCGCCGTAGCGGATGAATTCGAAACGCGCATCGCCCGCTTCGCGGATGACGTCGGCCAGGTCGTTGATGAACAGCGTGGCGAAGTGGCGCGCCCGGTCTTGCAGGCCGAGCGCGCCAAAGGCCCAGGCGAGCGGATCGCCGCTGCCGTCGTCGACGTAGTGTTCGAGCGCCGAGAAGCGCGGGCCTTCGGGCAGAAAACCGCGCGACACGATGCGCAGCGCCAGCGACGGGTCGCGCCCTTGCAGGAAGGCCAGGGTGGGGCCGGTGACTTGCCGGTAGCGGGGAAATTCGTTGAGAAAGCATTTCAGGCTTGCCGAGCGGCGCTTGCGCGGCAGGGCTTCGGCGGCGGCCCGCAAGGCATCCAGGCCGTCGGGCGCGAGGAGATCGAGCACGAGTTGAATGGCCAGATCGGCCTGCCGGGCGGCAAAGCCGCGCTCGCGCAGAAAGCCGGTGAGATAGGCGGTGGCCGGGTAGGGAACGTTCAACTGCGTCATCGGCGGGATGACGGACAGGATGCGGGGGCGGGCGGGGAGTGGGGAGGGGAGGGGCATGGGCGCTAGTTTACTGGACGATTTGCGGGAATCGTGTAGACTCCAGGGTGTCTGTTCATTGCAGCGAAGGAGTCGATCATGGATATCGCAAGCGTTGGCGCATCGGGTGCCTATGTTCCTGCCGCAACGCCCACCGCTACCGGTAGCGTTCAGGCCGCGCCGCCAGCCGAGCGCGTGGAACCCCGTCCGGTCGAAGCCAGCAACACCGAGTCACCGCGCATGGTGGTGAACGCGCAGGGGCAACAAACCGGAAAAATCGTCAATACCACGGCCTGAGATCGGGCCTCCCTTAGAAAACGGGCGCTGCGGCGCCCTTTTTGTTGATGTGTCGCCTGTGCGCTGTCGGGTCGTTGCCCGGTCATCCCCCGCTCAATATTGCCCGCTCGTTGCAGGGAGCGCTTCTAAGTGTTTTGGCGCTCTGGTAAGGTAGTGTCCTTTGAGTGAAAGGTGAAGCGGTGCGCGACGGTCATTGGTGTGCTTCGGTGGATGCGACGATACAGCTGCGGACGGGCTGCCACCATCTCGAAAAACATGGCCCGCAGGCCGTGGCCGTGCATGTCGATGCCTGGGCGCCGGTTGCGGCGATTGCCAATCCGCACGACATCAACGAAGTCATCAACTACGAGGTGATTTTCCTTGCCATTCGCAAGCTGGAGGAAAATGGTCACTGCGAGTGCCTGGAGTCGAGCATCCTGGAATTGATGGCGGCGATTTTCGCCATTGCGCCGGTAAGCGTGGCGACGGTCAGAATGCAGAAACCTCACGTCTATAAGGGCCAGGCCGTGCCGGCGATCACATTGACGCTGACGCGCGAGCAGTGGCTGCAAAACGCGGCATGATCGCCGCCATTGCTGCCGTTTCCGCTAACGGCATGCTGGGGCGCGAGAATTGGTTGCCCTGGGATATTCCCGAAGAACTCGCCTATTTCGAGCGTACCGTCGCCGGTGCAGCTTTGGTGATGGGGCGTTTGACCTACGCCTCGATGGATGCGGTGCCTGCGGATTCTTTCGTCTTGTCACGTCAGGCCGATCTGGCTCTGCGCCCGGGGTGTCGGCGCATGCCTGATATCGAAAGCGCCTTGCAGGCTGCCAGCGCAACGGGGAAGCCGGTTTTCGTGATCGGCGGCGCATCGGTCTACGCGGCGGCCTGGCCTTATTGCCGGTATTTTTACCTGACCCGCATCGAAGCCGATTTCGCGGGAGATACCTCGTTTCCGCCGGCGATTCCGCTGCGCGATTGGCGGCAGCATTCGGAAAGGCAGGCGACGTATCGGGAGCGGCTCTCCGGACAGCCGGTGCATTGCCGTTTTCTGGTGTACGAACAAGAGGCGCCCCGGCCACTGTGTGCGGGCGTGGATGGCAAGATTGCAGGATGAAACGCAACACGATCTTTAGCGCCTGGGTCTGGCTGGCCTTTGGCTTGCTGGCCGCGATGTTGCCGCTTTACTGGCTGGGCTGGCTGCCGCTCGAAGCGGCTTTGTCGTTGTGTCTGAGTATCGTCGTGCTGACCTTGTTTGCATTGCAGCGCACGCGGACAGCGCGCATGAATGAGCGTATCTGCCTGTTGAATCAGGTGTTCGAGCACAGCGGCGAAGCGGTGATGATTACGGATGCGGGTAATTGCATCCTGGACGTCAATCCGGCTTTTTCCAAACTGACGGGCTACAGCAAGAGCGATGTGCTGGGCCGGAATCCGCGGCTGCTTTCTTCCGGACGGACCACGCGCGAGGAATATGAAGCTTTGTGGGCAGCGTTGCGCAAGGAAGACTATTGGCAAGGCGAAATCTGGGACCGGCGCAAGGATGGCGCGGTTTACCCCAAGCTGCTGGCCATTTCGGTGCTGCGCGACGAAACCGGGGCGGTGCGTTACCACATCGCCAATTTCAAGGACATTTCCGCCGAGAAAGCCACCCAGGCCAAACTCGAATACATCGCCCATCACGACATGCTGACGGGGCTGAACAACCGCTTCAGCCTGGATGACCGACTCGATCACGCGCTTGCCGTGGCGCGCCGCGAAGCGCATCACGTGGCGCTCATGTTCATCGACCTCGATCGCTTCAAGGTCATCAATGAAACCCTGGGGCATCCGGTGGGGGACGAATTGCTGATCCATGTCAGCCGGCGTCTGCGCCAGACGATGCGCGAGAGCGATCTGGTGGTGCGTCTGGGAGGCGACGAATTCGTCGTCATGCTGACGGGTGTGGCGCACGCCAATACGGCGGCGCAGGTGGCGGAAAAACTGCTGAAAGTGCTGGGGGAAGCCTACGTTATCGGCGAGCATACCTTGTACGCCACGCCCAGCATCGGCCTGGCGATGTTTCCGAACGACGGGCATGACCGCGAAACCTTGATGAAGAATGCCGAGGCGGCGATGTACCACGCCAAGGCGGAAGGGCGAAACGGGTTTCAGTTTTTCGATGGCCGCCTGAATACCGTGGCGGTGGAACGGCTGGAAATCGAGCATGCCTTGCGCCTGGCCCTGGGGGCCGAGGAATTCGTGCTGCATTACCAGCCGGTGATCGATGCCGAGAGCGGGGCGGTGTCCAGCGTCGAAGCCCTGATCCGCTGGCAGCATCCGACGCGTGGTTTGCTGCCGCCCGGCGTGTTCATCGGCGTGGCCGAGGAAACGGGGTTGATCGAACCCATCGGTGCCTGGGTGATGGCCGAGGCATGCCGGCAACTGGCGGAATTCCGCCGCCTGGGGCTGAATGCAGTGAACATGGCGATCAATATCTCGGCCGTGCAGATTCGCAGCGGCGAACTGCTGGCGCGGGCGGAGGCGCTGATCGAGCGCTATGAGCTCGATCCGTCCTGGCTGACTTTTGAGATCACCGAATCGGTGGCCATGGCACAGCCGGATGAAACCGTGCGCATCCTCGACCAGTTGCGGGCCATGGGCATCCAGGTGGCGCTGGATGATTTCGGAACCGGGTATTCTTCGCTCGCTTATCTGCGCATGTTCGCGCTGGATAAACTCAAGCTGGACCGCTCGTTCGTCAATGAAATCGGTCGGGGTGCGGATGGCGAGGTGATCTGCGATGCGACCATAAGCCTGGGGCATGCGCTGAATCTGGAGTTGGTGGCCGAAGGCGTGGAAACCGAAGCGCAGTTCGATTACCTGAAGCTGCGCAGTTGCCAGCTGGTGCAAGGCTACTATTTCAGCCGGCCGTTGCCGGCGGATGAGGTGATTGCCTGTATCCGCCAGCGGCTCGGTTGAATTCAGGCGTCCTTCACACCCCGTACCCAGGCTTCCATGGCCTGATTGGCCGGTACCATCGGCGCTTCCATGAGGCTGATGACGAAACGGTCGCCCAGATCGGCAATGCCGATCGAGCGCGGGCGCACCGCCAGCACCTGCGGGTTGGGGATGGCGAAGCCAAAGCAGAACACGATATCGACCGCGCCGACCAGACCGGGCATGATTTCGCCACCGATCTTGCTGGTGTGCGCGAAATGGTCGAACACGGTGAGGAACTGCACCTTGGGGTTTTCGGCGATCTTGCCCTTGAAGTAGTCGACCAGGGCGGGGATGGACGGGTAGCGGGTTTCGCTCTTGCCGATTTCCAAGGAGTACACCGGGTATTTGTCGTTGAGCAGGCTCTGTTTCATGACGTTCCTTCGCTGTCGTAGGTATCGTGGTGGTCGTGGTGATGGGCATGCGGGGCGTTCGGGCTGCATGCGAGCAGTTTGCCGGCAAGGAACTCCGCTACCGCGTGGTCGGGGTCTTCCTCGCAGGCGATCAGCGGCAGCACGCCCAGTTCGCGCAGGCGCAGGTACAGGGGCCGGCCCATGCTGCCGGTAATCAGGACGTCGATGTCGGACAAGGCCGACGGCAGGCCGTGGCGCTGCGCGTGCAGGCTCTGGTCGACGGGAAGTTCGAGCAGGTGCTTGCCGATGATCTGTTTTTCCTTGACGTCATAAATCCAGAATTTCCGGCATTTGCCGGCGTGTTCCGTGATGCTGTGGCGGTTCTGGCTGGTGATGGCGATGCGCATGATGCTTTGCTGAGAGTCGGGGGCTGCGAATGTTTTATCAAGAGTCGTGCCAGATTCAGAAGTTTTCAATGCAATGATTTTGTTTGTTTTTTCCTGAAGCATCCTGCCCGGCGGGGCGTTTTTCCGTGACAAAAACGGCAGCCTTGCCATGATTGGCAGGTTCGGATGAAAACCGGGATAAAAACCCGGAGCAAAAAGGGCAGGCCGCAGCCTGCCCGAATTCGCCGGAAAACGCTGGATTTCAGTGTTTGCCGCCCTCGCCGATTTCTTCCCAGCCGGTAATCATCGCCTTGATGTGGGCGAAAACGGTGTGGCCGGTGGTGGTCAGATAGACGTGCACGAAGAAGAAGGCGGTAATGAGGAAAGCCCCCAGGGTGTGCGCGACGGCGACCCATTCCAGGCTCAGGTACTGGTCCAGCCCGAAATCCGCCCAGTTGGCGTAGAACAGGTAGAACAGGCCGGAACCCCAGATCAGCGGCGAGATCACCGCCAGGAGCGCGAGATAGGTCAGGCGTTGCAGGGGGTTGTGTTTCTGGGCGGCGGTCTTGTGGTACGGCGATTGTTCGCCCTTGAAGATGCCGTAGGCGTAGAAACGGATCATCAGCGGGATGTTCTGCAGGGAGGGCAGGTACTGCTTCCATTCGCCGGTGGTGAATTGCCAGAAAATGGTGAAGGCCCAGATGGTGAGCAGCGTCCACGCCGCCAGCGTGTGCCAGTGCACCGCCTGCCCGAAGCCGAGCAGATGGTAGCTGCCGTGCACCTCGAAGCCGGTAATCATCATGACGATGATGAGCAGCGCCTGCGACCAGTGCCAGAAACGCTCATAGCGTTTGTAGATGTAGATGCGTTCTGCGCTCATTCTCAATCCTCCTTGCGACGACGGGTGAAGATGCGGGCAGCGCCGTGAATGACGCTGCCGCCGATGGCCCCGGCGATGGCCAGGGTGCCGAGCAGATCGACCCATTTGTTGCTGTCGCGCCCCGGCAGATAAACGTCGGTAATCGCCGCCAGCCGGCCTTGTTCGCCGCGCATGTGGCACTCGGCGCAGGGCACGGCCTTTTCCTTGGGCGCGACCATGTGGGTGATGAACCAGTTCATGCGTGTTTCGATGAAGCCGAACTTGCCGCTGTAGGGCAGCCCGGCGTAATCCATGCCGGCCTGGATGGACTTGGAAAAATCGTAGTTCTTCCACAGCGCGGTGTCGTCGTCGCCATAGACGTGGTTGACCACCAGCGTCTTGTTCTCGGTGTCGTAGGCCTGCTTGCCGTGCATCACCTTGAACGGCCAGATGCGCGCGTTCGGGTCCTTGGCCGAGCCTTCGACGCGGTTGAGTTCGAGGATTTGCGTATCGTCGATCTTGTCGGTGAAGGTGAGCTGATGGACGACGCCGTTGTACCACTTGTATTGCGGACGCACGTTCTCGCCGTAGGCGAAATCGCCCTTGGCGGCGGAATATTTGAGGTGGCCGTGGTCATCCTTGATGAACAGCGGCTTGCCGTCGGCGTCCTTCTTGCCGGCGGTCGACCAGTCCCACAGCGTCTTGGTGGCGACGCCGCCGCGGGCGAATTCCGGGATGTGGCAGGTCTGGCAGGCGAGCTTGCCGGTGTGCATGTTCAACTGCGCTTCCTGGTGCGGCGCGCCGCTGTGGCAGGATTCGCAGGTGGCCTTGTTGTGGTCGTCTTTCGGTAAATCCAGACCATGCGGATCTTTGGCCGTGGCGGCGTAGCGGCTGCCGGAAGGCTGGTGGCTGTTGAAGGTGTGGCAGTCGGAGCAGACCATGTCGGCCCCGTCCTTCGCCATGTGCACGTCGAGGTCTTTCGACGGCTCTTTCAGCGAGGAATCGAGGTCGCCGTGCTTGACCGCATCGCCGCCGCCGCCGTTGAAGTGACAGTTGCCGCAGTTGCCGCGCCCCGGCTGGCCGACGTGCTGGGCGATTTTGGTCAGATCGGGCGCTTTGAAGGATTTCTTGCCGGGCGGGCCTTCCATCGGCTCGAAATCAACCAGGTCTTCGTAGAGCGGGTGGCCGGCGTTGGTGCCGAATTTCTTGTAGGTGCCGGTGGTGTCGTGACAGGCCAGACAGTCGACGTTCTCCTGATTGCTGAAGTCGAAACTCTTGTCCACCCAGCCGTAACCCGCGTGGCAGCTCGTGCAGCGGGTTTCGTTGGAGAGGATGGAGCCGCAGAAATTGTTGGCGACGAGTTTCTTGCCGAGCGTCTTGCCGATGGCCGGATTCTTGGCTTCCCAGGTCCAGTGGATGCTGTCCATCACCTGATGGCCGGCGGTGTTGTGGCAGCTCAGGCAGGCTTTGGTGACTTCCGGGCCGCTCCTGAACGGGCCTTGCAGGGCTTCCAGCTTGCTGTGGTCGGTGGTGGGTTCCCGTTTGATCTCGGCAGGTTTTCCTGCCTGCGGCACGGTCGGTATTTCCCTGGCGTGAGTGGCAGCCAGGGCAGGTGCGGCAGACAGCGCCAGATACAGAGCCGCGACCATCGTTACATGAATGTTCATGTTGTCTCCGATGTTATGGGTGCGGTTTCCGGTTTCCCCAAACCGGAGCGACCGCTGTCGCAGGCTTACTCGGCGCGAATTATAAGTGTTTTGTAATGCTCTGCAATGATTTGTATCAATTCATTGCGCACCTTGAAAATCACGGCACGTGGCCGTAAATGAGGTCATGCGCAGCGTGCGCAGGAATGCAGGAGTCGCGCCATGAACGTCGTCTATAACAGTGAGCATTTTTCGGTTTTGGCCTATCCGGTATGCCAGGGTTTCGAGCTGGTCGACAAAACCAGTGGCCGCATGCTGTTCCTGCACGGCATCGAGGCCAATTGCTTCGAGGCGGCGATCAATCAGATTCCCGCTGGACGGCGCGACATCGAGACAATCGACGAGTTTCTCGACGACTATTGCAGCGGCAGCGCCGCGCCGATTCATCTGCACTGACGTGCTAGAATCGCGGCCATTGTTTTTTTACCGGATAGCGAGGAAAAAATGGGTGTCGTCGATAGCGGCTACGTGTCCGATCACACGCGCTGGATGAACGAGCAACTGGAAAAGAACCCGGCCTGGGCCGCCAGCCAGAAAGAGGGCCGCGCCCTGTGGTGGGACAAGAAACAGGATGTGGACACCACGGCACGCAACGCCGAGTCCAAGGTGGCGCAGAAAGCCTATCCCTATGATGTGAATTTCTTCGGCGAGTGAGTTTTCTCGCAGCAAACAAAAACCGGCGCCAGCGCCGGTTTTTGTTTGCCGTGCGCCCGGCATGGGCGCACTCTTGTGGGTGGAAGTCCCACCGTAAGTTGATCACAGCGAACGAAGTGAAGCGCAACTGCATGAGGGCGACTGAGTGTGGAGCGAAACCGCGAGCCGATGGACAAGAACCGGATAGAAGGCGTTGCCAAGCAGGGCGAGCGGGCGACATTCCGCAAAGTGAGCTTCCCCCGAAATTTCGTCGGCCAAGGGTGACTTAAAATTGAGTCACTTTTGGAAGGCAAGAAATGAAGATACTCGCTACGCGACGCACGCTGAAATCAAGGCTGTCGCCTTTGAATACATCGAGGTGTTCTACAACAGAAAACGTCAGCACTCGAGCCTCGGTTACAAGTCGCCCAAACTGTTCCTCGAGAACTGGATCAGGCAGCAACATCAGGAAAAACTGGTAGCATGAAACCTACCCTATGGCCGACGAAAAACCGAGGGAACCTCAAACATCCAATAACCTGCTTGCTACTGCGGAGGCAACCATGATGGATTTGAATATGTACGCCAATGAGCCTGTCCTCCTGGCCGAGGTTACGCCACCAGCAATTACCGCACCCGTGCCGAATTGGCTGTCAAAGTCAATCTCTAGTGAAAGATATCAACAGATTGGCGAATATATGAGAAACCACCATGATCGCATTGACTATACCGAACACGGCCCTAATGGGATGCCTGTTCTCAGGTATGACATCTATCTTGAGGACGATACCCGCCCGCAAGGAGTGGATCTGGTTGATTGGGCATGCTACCAACTTGATCAGGTTGCCAGGGTGGCTGGCGCTTGGGGTCCGGATTGCGTGATCGAAAAGTTTACCAAGTTGCCCAAGCATGGCCTGCCCAAAGTCGAACGTACCAAGGATTACCACGGCCCCGATCTCTATCATTACACACCAACCAGCGCGCCCACGGAAGAAACGCGGTTTATTCTGGGCAATGGCGCAGGGCGTCAATGCGAGGTGATTGTCACTTTCCGTATACCTTCTTGCGTTCATGAAGATGATGATTGTCGTGATGCTTCGAATGTCATAGATTTCAAAGTGCTGACAGCGTGGCAGAACCCCCTCTCCACTCTCCTTTCCAGCGCTCAATCCGCCTTCCAGGGCCCCGGCACCGCCGTAGCCCAAACCACCGGCACCTACACCAGCGGCCAGATCATCTTGGACAGCATTGCTGCCGGCCACACCTGGTACCTCGACCCCACCCTGCTGGACAACAGCGACGACTACCTGACTACCTGCCCACCGCCGACCTCACCATCTGGAAGGCAAAGCCGTACAGCGAAGCCGCAGGCAAGATGGATCTGCCCTCCGTCCTGCTGCACGAATACGGCCACGTCCTCGGTCTGGAAAACAACGGCGATGCGCGCAACTTTATGGTCGCCACCCTGCAACCGGGCGAGCGCTGCCTGCCCAGCGCTGCTGAACTGCAACTGATGGCTGATCTGCTTGCCCAAGTCAAAGCGGAACAGGACAACACCGCCAACCCCGCAGCGCTTGAATCGATCCGTATGCCAAGCCATCACTGTATCAGCAGATCAATATAGGCTTGGTAGCTGTAGCTGCGGTTCTTCTTCTGGCCCGTCACTTCGACCACGATGCCCAGTTGCTCCAGCATTTGTACCGCCGTGCTCGCGGTCGGGAACGTGGTTTGGAGTTGCTGGCGAACGCGCTCCACGGTGAAACGCGGCATCATCGGTAACAACTCGAACAGCCGATAGCTGGCCGGGCTGGCCTTGGACGATTGCAGCAGCTTGCGACGGTCGGCGGCGATCAGGCTGGCAACGGTGATGATGCTTTGCTCGGCCTGCGCTGCCGAGACTGTCACGCCCTCCAAAAAGAACGATACCCACGATTCCCAGTCACCCTCGGTGCGGATCACCGACAGGCGGCGGTAATACTCTGTCTGGTGCTGCTTCAGATAGGCGCTGAGGTAGATCAGCGGCTCGCTCAGTAATTGCCAGTGTTCCAGCAAGGCGGCGATCAACAGGCGCCCGATGCGCCCGTTGCCGTCCAGAAACGGGTGGATGGTCTCGAACTGCGCATGGATCAAGGCAATTTTGACCAAGGGGGGCAAACCGTCTCGTGTTTCATGGATGAAGCGTTCCAGATTGGACAGCAGTTCCGGCACACGCTCCGGCGGCGGTGGCACGAACACTGCATTGCCAGGCCGCGTGCCACCAATCCAGTTTTGCGAGTGTCGCAACTCGCCCGGCTGCTTGCCCATGCCCCGTGCGCCATCGAGCAGCAAGCGGTGTGCGTCGCACAGCAGGCGTACACTGATCGGCAGGCCATTCGGGTCGCGCAGCTGCGCCTGCACCAGACGAAATGCCCGCAGGTAGTTGCTTACCTCAGCCACATCGTCTGTGTTGCTGACCTTCAAACCGGCTTCCTCGTCGAACAGATCGGTCAGCGTGGCCTGCGTCCCTTCGATCTGCGAGGTGATCAGCGCTTCCTTGCGCACAGCGCTGTAGAGCAGCCAGTCCACCGATGGCACCAGCCCCGATACGCCAGATAAGCGAGCCAACGCCAACTCCGCCTGCCGGTTCAGGTCTGTATAGGATTGCGCCGCCAAAGAAGGCTCGGCGGGAGGCAGTGGATGCGGCACGAAAGCCCGAACCGGCTCGCCCAGTGTGCTGGAAATGGCGTAAGTGCCTGTGCAGCGGTTCATTGCAAATCCATTTTCATTGCGAAACGCCATATTAAAGCATGCTTTAATATGGCGAAAGGGGATGAAAGCAGATTTTAATATCGCCCAGAGGCGATGGCCTGTGTGCGCGTCTCACGTGCCCCGCAAAGCCGGGCACGTGTTATTCGCAGAAGCGTTCCGCGCAATCCCTCAACCCGTCAGCGGCTTGACCACGCGCTTCACCGCCGTGTCGTCGGGGTGCGGATGGATTGAGAAGCCGAGGCTGGTCATCAGGCGGAACATCTTGCTGTTGGTGGACAGCACGTCGCCGACCACGGCGCGGTAGCCTTTCATGCGGGCGCAGTCGATGATCGCGGTCATCAGCTTGCGGCCAACGCCGCATTTCTGCCAGTCGTCGCCGACGGCCAGCGCGAATTCGACCGATTCGCCGTCCGGGTTCAGCACGTAGCGGGCGACGCCGATCTGTTCGTCCTTGCCGGTTTCCTCGTTCTGGATGGTGGCGATCATTGCCATTTCGCGGTCGTAGTCGATCTGGGTGAAGCGCACCAGCATGGTTTGCGTCAGTTCGCGCAGGGTATCCATGAAGCGGTAGTAGCGCGATTCGTCGGACATGTTCTTGACGAATTCCTGCTCCATTTCGGCGTCTTCCGGGCGGATCGGGCGGATGGTGACGATCTTGCCGTCGTTCATCTGCCATTCCTGGATCAGATGCACCGGGTAGGGGTAGATCGCCATGTGCGCGTAGCGGTCGCCCGAGGCGCTGGCGGCGTGGTCGATGACGATGCGCGCGTCCGCCGCGATGGCGCCGTGCTCGTCGACGATCAGCGGGTTGAGATCCATCTCGATGATCCAGGGCAGCTCGCACACCATTTCCGAGATGCACAGCAGCACTTCCTTCAGTGCTTCACGATCCACCGGCGGCAGGTTGCGGAACTGGTCGAGAATCTTGGAGGTGCGGGTCGATTCGATCAGATCCTTGGCCAGGAACTTGTTGAGCGGCGGCAGCGCCACCGAGCGGTCGGAGAAGATTTCATTGTCGAAACCGCCGGCGCCGAAGGTGATGACCGGCCCGAAGATCGGGTCGCGCAGGACGCCGATCATGATTTCGCGGCCATGCGGGCGCGACAGGAAAGGCTCAATCGAAACGCCGTTGATCTTCGCTTCCGGGTGGCGTTTCTGCACGGTGTCCACGATGTCGTGGTAGGCGTTGCGCACCGACGGCGCGTTGAGGATGTTGAGGCGCACGCCGCCGGCATCCGATTTGTGGCGCAGATCGGGCGAATCGACCTTCATGGCGACCGGGAAGCCGATCTGCTCGGCGAGCAGCAGCGCTTCGGTGGCGGTGCGTGCCACCATCGTCTGCGCCACCGGCACCTTGAAGGCGCGCAGGATGGCCTTCGATTCCATTTCCGACAGCACCTTGCGCCGTTCGGCGAGCAGCGCCTCGATCAGCATCTTGGCCCCTTCGGCTTCCGGGCGGCCATGCTGGCGGGTGGGTTCCGGCGTTTGCAGCAGGAGCTTCTGGTTGCGGTAATACTTGGAAATGTGGTGGAACAGTTCGATCGCCGTTTCCGGCATGCGGAAGGCGGGAATGCCGGAATCTTCCAGCAGCTTGCGCGCTTCCGCCACCTGCGCTTCGCCCATCCAGCAGCAGATGATGCGGCGGTTGAGCTTGTCGGAAATGGCGACGATGGCCTGCGCCACGCCCAGCGGGTCGGTCATCGCCTGCGGCGAGAGCATGACCAGGGTGCTGTCGATGTTGGGGTCTTCCGACACCGTGAGCAGCGCGTCGCGGTAGCGTTCCGGGGTGGCATCGCCGCCGATGTCGATCGGGTTGCTGTGCGACCAGTGGGGCGGCAGCACCTTGTTCAGGTTGCCGATGGTTTCGGGGGACAGCTCGGCGAGCGGGATGTCGAGGTCGCCGGCACGGTCGGCGGCCATCGCGCCGGGGCCGCCGCCGTTGGTGATGATGGCCAGACGGTCGCCCTGCGGGCGGAATTTGGAAGCCAGCGCTTTGGCGGCGTAGAACAATTGGCCGACGTTCTTTACCCGCACCACGCCGGCGCGGCGCACGGCGGCGTCGAACACGGTATCGGAAACGGCACTCATGCCCGAATGCACGCGCGCGGCGTGCGAGCCGGCCTCATGGCGGCCCGCTTTGAGCAGGATGATCGGCTTGATGCGCGCCGCCGAGCGCAGCGCGCTCATGAAGCGGCGGGCGTGGCGGATGCCTTCGACGTACATCAGGATGTAGTGGGTGCGGCTGTCGTAGATCAGGTAGTCGAGGATTTCGCCGAAATCGACATCCGCCGTCATGCCCAGCGAAATGACCGAGGAAAAGCCGACCTGATTGGCCTTGGCCCAGTCCAGCACGGCGGAGCACATGGCCCCGGATTGCGACACCAGGGCGAGGTTACCGGGATCAGCGGTGATCTTGGTGAAGGTGGCGTTCAGCCCGAGTTCGGGGCGGATGATGCCCAGACAGTTGGGGCCGAGCACGCGCACGCTGTAGGAACGGGCGATCTCCATCACCTTGCGTTCGAGCGCCGCGCCGACGTGGCCGCTTTCCGAGAAGCCGGAAGCGATGATGATGACGTTCTTGACCCCGCTGCGCCCGCACTGCTCGATGATCTGCGGCACGGTTTGCGGGCGGGTGGCGATCACCGCCATCTCGACGCGCGCGCCGATTTCCTCGATTGACTTGTAGGCTGCCTGTCCCTGGATGGTGTCGTGCTTGGGGTTGATTGCGTAGAGCCGGCCCTTGTAGCCGGAACTCAGGATGTTCTTGAAAATGATGTTGCCGACCGAGTTTTCCCGGTCGGAAGCGCCGATCACGGCAACCGATTTCGGTTCAAAGAGCGCAGTCAGATAGTGCTGTTCCAGCATGGAGCCTTCTCCCGTCAGGCGTTATTTTCAATGAATGTTGCAGTGCGGCATTCTCTCATATCCGCACTGGCTTTGGTGTTATCCGGCGAGACTGCAATCGAGCAGGAAGGATTGCGACAAGGCGCGATGCACCGGGCATTTATTGGCGATTCCCAGCAGGCGCTGGCGCTGTTCTTCGCTCAGGTCGCCGTCCAGGGTGATGATGCGCTGGATGCAGTCGCGCTTGACGCCATCGATTTCGACCTTGTGGTGCGACAACTCGACCGTGACCTGACGCAGCGGGAGTTCCTTGCGCTCGGCGTACATGCGCAAGGTCATCGAGGTGCACGCCCCCAGACCGGACATGACGAAATCGAAAGGGGCGGGACCGGCATCGGCACCGCCCATGTCGACCGGCTCGTCGGCGATGTAGTGGTGTTTGCCGGCCTGAACGGCCTGCTGATATTTGCCTTGCCCGTTTTCCTTGACGATGACTGTGCTCGACATGATCTGCTCCGTGAATGAACCAGTCGGCATCATACCGGTTCTGCCCGCTTGCCGTGCGGGTAGAAGGGCGAGGCTGCATGTTTCTCCACGCCTGCCACGGGGCTGCCCGGTGATGCCTGGGCTTTGAACGGGAATTCGTTTCCGGCTCAGGCCGACAATCGACGGCGGCGGCCCGATGAACCCCGGTAAGTCAGTTTGGCGGGCGGGGCGATGTCCTCGTGTTGCAACTCCTCGCGGGCGATGCGCTGCATGAGCTGCTCGAAGGTGTAGAAACCGCTGTCCAGTTCCATCAGTTGCTCGACCGCGAAAGCGGCTCCGGTGCCGAAGGCTTCGCGGCGGATGGAATTGTGGATCAGGCGCACGGTCTGGTGCGGGAAGCCGAAGATCACTTCGTGCTGGCCGACGATGCCGCCCAGGCGCAGCGAAGTGATCTGTTCATCCTCCAGAGACAATGAGGCGGCGATTTTTTTCGCGGTGCCGGAGATTTCCGGCTTTTCCCGGAAATGCTGTTCCAGGATGGCGATGTCGGCCGCCGGGGCGATCCGCCGCAACAGGCGGGCGGCCAGCATCAGGAAATTGATCCCGAGCGTGATGTTGGGCGAGGCCATGACGGGAATGTCGCGGCTGAGGTCTTGCAGGTAGTCGAGCGTTTCCTCCGGGTAGCTGGAGACGGCGGAAACCAGCCGGATGCCGCGCTGGCGGATGGCTTCGCCGTAGCACAGCACGGCGTCGGCGTGGGAGAAATCGATCAGCGCCTCGACCGGGTGCTGGTCCAGCCAGTCGGGGAATGTATTGCTGTCCAATATGACAGAGGGCAGGTCGTCGGCTTCTGCCTGTATCGAGCGCCGGGCCACCCAGCGCAAATCGAAACGCGGATCGTCGTTCAGTACGGCGGCGACGGCTTGTCCCGCCTTGCCGTAACCGATCAGTCCCAATCGGATCATCGTCTTCCTCCTTTGCCAGTGCTGGCATGATTTATCTGGTCGCTCAGGTGGGCAGCGTCGTGTGCCCGGCGTGCGTTGCGCCGTGTGACCCGATGCGAGGTTTCCAGAGAACCGGCAAAGCGGCTGGCGCTGCCGGAGAGTGGCCTGCGGATACAGGGAAAGCCCCTGGAGACCCTCGTTGAAAGAAAAGGAGCAACGAATTTCGCAAAACTCCATTGGGGGCAAATATAATTTAGGCTTAATTTTCTTGCAACAGTATTTGCAGGTGCATTTTTTACAGGTGTCTTGTGTCGAGAAAGTCAACGCCCGATCAGCAAACCGTGCTGGATGTTCTGCAGCAGTTTCGCCTCATCTACGGTTCGATGCGCCGTCATTTCCGCATGGTCGAGGAGCAATGCGGCATTTCCGGCTCCCACGTCTGGCTGATCCAGGAGGTGTGTCATTCACCGGGTGTCGGCATCAGCGAGCTGGCCTTGCGCATGGGGATACACCAGTCCACGTGCAGTCTGCTGGTGGATAAGCTGGTCAGCCAGGGGTACCTCAGCAAGCATCGCCGCGAGGCCGATCATCGGCGGGTCGGGCTGCATCTGGAGGATAAAGGGGCGGCGGTGCTGGCCCGCATACCGAAACCGGCGGCGGGGATTCTTTCGGATGCCTTGTCGAATCTGCCGGCCGTGGTGCTGAAGACTTTGCACATCAATCTCGAGGAATTGCTGCGGAATCTGCCGGGCAAGGAAGATAAATACGCCAGCGTGCCGCTTTCCGACATGCTGCGGGAAGAAGGTCATCAAGGAAGGATTTCAGGATGAGGTTTCACCATGGAGGCGCTCTTGCGGCGCTCGTTCTGCTGCTGTCGGCCTGTGGCCAGGCACCGGTGCGTACGGAGGAGTCGCGCCCGGCCCCGCTCGTGGCGCAGGAAGCGCCCCAAACAGCCCAGGTGGCGCCGGTGCCGTCGGACAAGCTGACGCAAGAGCAGATCATGGCGCAGGTGAATGTGGACCACAGTGTGTTTTTTCCCGCCGCCGGGACGGAACTGGATGTCGTGGCCCTGAGGCGCCTGGCTGAACACGCCGAGCGCCTGAAGGCCGATGGCGGCATCGTGACCCTGTATGGCTACACCGATCATCTGGGCAGCCCGTCCTACAACTTGGCCATTGCGGAGCAGCGGGTGAATGCCGTGGCCAGCGTCTTGCGCAGGCACGGCGTGGCGGCAATGCAGATCCGCCGCAATGCCGTCGGCAGCGAGCGCGTGCCGACGGCATGCCGCTCGGTGCAGTGCCGGCAGTTGATGCGGCGGGTGGAACTGGTGTTCGGCGAGTGACGCCCGGGGTCTGCCCTGGCTTCAGTGCATGGACGAGGGCGGATGGGTTTTGAAAAGCGTTTCGACGTCTGCGGCTGAAAACCGGTAGTCGCGGTTGCAGATGTCGTCGTGGATGAGGATTTCGCCTTGTTCCGCCAGTATGGCTTCGGCTTCCGCGCGACCCAGCGAAAGCACCATGGCCCGAATCTGTTCCCATTTTTCCGGGCAGTGATAGCGGATTTGGCGTGGTGGATAGACACGCACGCCGCCGCCATGCTCGATTTCCTCGTGAAAGAGCCGCTGCAGCAAGGTCTCCGCCGCCAGCGTCTGCAATTCTTCGGTTTTGACCGTTGCCGCAAGCTGGGTGATGCGCGTCCAGCCGTCCGGGTCGTGGTCGTCGGCGTCAGGCATCTTCTGCAGAAAGAGGCAGCAGGCGCTTGCCGTATCGGCGGCGCAGAATAAACGGGAAGGCTGCTGCTCGGATTGCGTCAGGTAGTGCTCGAAAATTTCGGCAATCGTGCTGCCTTCCAGCGGCACGAAGCTTTGGTAAGGCTCGCGCGCGGTCGGCAGATCCAGGCTCATCAACAGCCGTCCGCCCAGATGCGCACCGAGCAGTTCCGGCGTCGCTGCGGGCAGCACGACCGGCTGATGCCGCGCCATGCCGCGCAAGAGCAGCGGCTTGGCACTGTTTTCGTCGCTCTGGCAATCCACGACCAGCATGCCGATGGGACCGTCGCCGCGTAATTGCAGGGTGAGCCGCCCGGCCTGCTTCAACTGGCCGGTAATCAGGGCGCTGACGGCGGCGCTCTGCCCGAGCAGTTCGGCGACGGCGGCAGGATAGTCGCGCTGCGCCAGCATCTCCTGCCAGGCATCGTCCAGGCGCACGAAGGCGCCGCGAATGTCGAGGCCGTCAAAAAGAAAGCGGGTGAGGCTGCCGCCTTTCATTGCAGCGCCCCGGCGTAACTTTCTGGCGTGAACCCGACCAGCAGGGCGCTGCCGGTATCCAGCACCGGACGTTTGATGAGCACCGGGTATTGCTGCATCAGCGCCGCAGCCTTGGCCGCGTCGACATGGCTGCGTTCTTCTTCCGTGAGTTTTTTCCACATCAGGCCGCGCGTGTTGAGCAGGGTTTCCCAGCCGGCGCGGGCCATCCAGTCCGGCAGGTGAGCGGCCACCACACCGGCCTTCTTGTAATCGACGAATTCATAAGCCACGCCGTGCTCGTCCAGCCAGCGCATGGCTTTTTTCATGGTGTCGCAGTTTTTTATTCCGTACAGACGCGGCCCGGTCATGGTGTGCTCCTGAAAATGGGGAGGAGGATTGTCGCAGGTTTATAAACGAAAATGGCCCGCAGAAGCAGCGGGCCATGTCGAGGCAGAAAAGCGCCTACTTGCAGCTTTCCTGCATGATGCGCCGGGTGCGCTCCATTTCCTGCTGGCGCTGTTTTTGCGTCATGTCCTTGTCGCCGACCACGACGGGGGTGTCGGATTGCAGCATGCGGTAGTTGGCGCGGGCGCGGTCGCAGTTGTCGCGGCGGTCGCGGGCGGCGGCGGCTTCCTTGGCGTCTTTTTCGGCTTTTTCCTTGGCTTCCTGCTGGCGTTTGCGAAATTCCAGGTCTTTTTCGGCCATGGTGGCCGGGGCGGCGGGGTTTTCTGCCTGGTTTCCGGGGGCATCGGCGGTTTCTGCGCCGTTGTCTTCCGTGTGCGCGCCCGGGGTGCCGGTAGTCAGCTTGGGTTGCTGTACGCCGACCGAGCGTTTTTTCTGGACGTTCGCAGGCGGCGGCGTGTCGGAAATGATGGTCTTGCCGCTGGCATCCTTCCACTGGTAGGTCTGTGCCTGAACCACGCCGCAGCAGAGGAGAAGGGCTGCGGACAGGGCGATGCAGCGGGATGGGCGGGGGAGCGTGTTCATGGTTGGCCTGACGGATATGACAAAGATTTCTGTATAATACGATTTTGTGACCGTGGATCAAAGCCATGCGCCTGCTGCAAAAAGCCCTGACCTTCGACGACGTTCTGCTCGTCCCCGCTCATTCCCAGATTCTGCCGCGCGACGTCAGTCTCGCCACCCGCCTGAGCCGCAACATCACCCTCAACCTGCCGCTGCTCTCCGCCGCCATGGATACCGTGACGGAAGGCCGTCTGGCCATTGCGCTGGCGCAGGAAGGCGGCATCGGCATCATCCACAAGAACCTGCCGGCGCGCGCCCAGGCGGCTGAAGTCGCCAAGGTCAAGCGCCACGAATCCGGCATCCTGAAAGACCCGATTACCGTGCCGCCCACCATGACGGTGCGCGACGTGGTGGAAATCACCCGCCAGCACAAGTTTTCCGGCATGCCGGTGGTGGATCGTGAGGGCAAGGTGGTGGGCATCGTCACCAACCGCGACCTGCGTTTCGAGACCAACCTCGACCAGCCGGTCAAGGCCATCATGACGCCGAAGAAGCGGCTGGTCACGGTGAAGGAAGGGGCCGCCATCGAGGAGGCCAAGGAACTCATCCGCCTGCACCGCCTGGAGCGGGTGCTGGTGGTCGATGACGAATTCCGGCTGCGCGGCCTGATTACCGTCAAGGATATCCTCAAATCCACCGAGCATCCGCTCGCCAACAAGGATGCCGCAGGTCGCCTGCGCGCTGGCGCGGCGGTGGGTGTCGGCGCGGGTACTGAAGAGCGCGTCGAGCGGCTGGTCGAAGCCGGCGTGGATGTGATCGTGGTCGATACGGCGCACGGCCATTCGCAAGGCGTGCTCGACCGCGTGCGCTGGGTGAAGCAGCATTTCCCGCAGGTGGAAGTGATCGGCGGCAACATCGCCACGGCGGATGCCGCCAGGGCGCTGGTCGATTGCGGCGCGGACGGCGTCAAGGTCGGCATCGGCCCCGGCTCGATCTGCACCACGCGCATCGTCGCCGGCGTCGGCGTGCCGCAGATCACCGCCATCCACAACGTTTCCGAAGCCCTCAAGGGCAGTGGCGTGCCGATGATCGCCGACGGCGGCATCCGCTACTCCGGCGACATCGCCAAGGCGATCGCCGCCGGGGCCGATACCGTCATGCTCGGCGGCCTGCTGGCCGGTACGGAAGAAGCGCCGGGCGAGGTCGAACTGTTCCAGGGGCGCTCCTACAAGTCTTACCGCGGCATGGGGTCGCTCGGCGCGATGCAGGCGGGTTCGAGCGACCGCTACTTCCAGGAAAACAACGCCAACGTCGACAAATACGTGCCGGAAGGCATCGAAGGCCGCGTGCCGTACAAAGGGTCGGTGCTGGCGGTGATCCATCAGCTGATGGGCGGCGTGCGCTCTTCCATGGGGTATCTGGGCTGCGCCACCATCGCCGAAATGCACGAGCGGGCGGGTTTCGTCGAAATCACCTCGGCTGGCATGCGCGAATCGCATGTGCACGACGTGCAGATCACCAAGGAAGCGCCGAACTACCACCTCGGCTGAGGCGCTGGATTCTCCAAGGCGGCTGGCAAGGCCGCCTTTTTCATGCAGGCATTTTTTCCGAACTTTTTTCAGCCATGAGCCACCAGAAAATCCTCATCCTCGATTTCGGTTCCCAGGTCACGCAATTGATCGCCCGCCGCGTGCGCGAGGCGAAAGTGTTTTGCGAGATTCACCCTTACGACGTGTCGGACGATTTCATCCGCAGCTACGGCGCACAAGGCATCATCCTGTCCGGCGGCCCGAACTCGGTGACGGAAGGCGACACGCCGCGCGCGCCGCAAGCCGTGTTCGATCTGGGCGTGCCGGTGCTGGGTATTTGCTACGGCATGCAGACCATGGCGCAGCAGCTCGGCGGCAGCGTGATGACCGCCGAGGCCGCTGGCAAAGCGCGCGAATTCGGCTATTCGGAAGTACGCGCGCACGGCCATACCGCGCTGCTGAACGACATCGCTGATTTCACCACCGCCGAAGGCTACGGCATGTTGAAAGTGTGGATGAGCCACGGCGATTCGGTGATGCAACTGCCGCCCGGCTTCAAAACGATGGCCTCTACCGCCTCCTGCCCGATCGCCGGCATGGCCGATGAAACCCGCAAGTTCTACGCCGTCCAGTTCCATCCGGAAGTCACCCACACCGTGCAGGGCAGGGCGATTCTGGAACGCTTCGTGCACGGCATCTGCGGCTGCGGCACCGACTGGGTGATGGGCGACTACATCGCCGAAGCGGTCGAAGCCATTCGCCGGCAGGTCGGCAGCGAGGAAGTTATTCTCGGCCTCTCCGGCGGCGTCGATTCCTCGGTCGCGGCGGCGCTCATCCACCGCGCCATCGGCGACCAGCTCACCTGCGTTTTCGTCGACCACGGCCTCTTGCGCCTCAACGAAGGCGACATGGTGATGGACATGTTCGCCCGCAACCTCGGCGTCAAGGTCATCCGCGTCGATGCGGTTGACGACTTCATGGGCAAGCTCGCCGGCGTCAGCGACCCGGAGCAGAAACGCAAGATCATCGGCAAGGAATTCGTCGAAGTGTTCCAGGCCGAATCGAAGAAACTCAGCGCCGCCAAATGGCTCGCCCAGGGCACCATCTACCCGGACGTGATCGAATCCGCCGGCAAGAACAAGAAGGGCGCGCACACCATCAAGAGCCACCACAACGTCGGCGGCCTGCCCGAGGACATGCACCTGAAACTGCTCGAACCGCTGCGCGAACTGTTCAAGGACGAAGTCCGCGAACTCGGCGTGGCGCTCGGCCTGCCGCGCGAGATGGTCTACCGCCACCCCTTCCCCGGCCCCGGCCTGGGCGTTCGCATCCTCGGCGAAGTCAAGCGTGAATATGCGAGCCTGCTGCAACGCGCCGACGCCATCTTCATCGACGAACTGCGCGCTACCGTGGCAACGGCGCAGGATGCCGCCGCCGGTCTATGCGCCGAGGCCGACATCGGCAAAACTTGGTACGACCTCACCAGCCAGGCCTTCGCCGTCTTCCTCCCGGTCAAAAGCGTCGGCGTCATGGGCGATGGCCGCACCTACGAAAACGTCGTCGCCCTGCGCGCCGTCGTCACCAGCGACTTCATGACCGCCCACTGGGCGCACCTGCCGTATGAGTTGCTGGGTCGGGTGTCCAATCGGGTGATAAATGAAGTGCGAGGTCTCAACCGGGTCGTGTACGACGTGAGCGGCAAGCCGCCGGCGACGATCGAGTGGGAATGATCTCGAGCGAGCGCATGAGCTCGCTTGAGTTTGAGTCAGAACCGCTAATGAATCGAGTTTGTTGGATATTTAGTCGGTTTGTCGTGGCTTTCTTCAGAAAGCGACGCGCAGGCCGAGCGCGAAATTGCGGCCGGTGAGCGGGGCGGCGTTCTTGATGAAGGAGGTGTGGGCGTAGGCAAGCTGGTTGCCGAGGTTTTCCGCCTTCAGGTAGATCTGCGTGTCCAGCCCGTTGAGCCGGGTGGAATAGCTCAGCCGCAGGTTGAGCATGTTGTAGCCGGGCGTTTCGCTTTCGTGGGCGGCGACGCGGGTTTGCCGGGCGACGCGGTAGAACTCGGCTTCGCCGCGCCAGTTGTCGCCCCAGCGGGCGTCGAGGCGGGTGCCCAGGCGGGCGGCGGGGATGCGCGGCAGATCGTCGCCGCCGTCGATGCGGGCGCGCACGTAGTCGCCGAACAGGGTGAGGCCGAACTGGCGGTTCAGTTGCTGGCGCACTGAGCCTTCGATGCCGGTGAAGATGGCGTCGCGCTGGGTGTATTCGATCAGTTGCAGGCCGTTTTCCTCATCCAGCGTGTTGGCGTAGATGTAATCCTTGATCCGGTTGCGGTAGAGGCTGATGGCGAAGGTGGTCGGGCCGGCGGTCTTTTTCAGCGTCAGGTCGATGTTGTTCGAGGTTTCGCGCTTCAGGCGGTCGTTGCCCATTTCCCAGGTGGCCGAGGCCATGTGCAGGCCGTCGGCGTAGAGTTCCTCGGCGGTCGGCAGGCGGTGTGAGCGCGACAGCGTCAGGCCGAGGCTGTATTGCGGCGCGAAACGCCAGTTGGCCCCGAACGAGGCGGAAGTGCCGCGATGCTTGCGGTCGGGCTGTGCGGAATCGCTGTCGATGCGCTGCCATTCGTGGCGCAGCGCGCCTTCCAGACGCCAGTCGCCGAGGCGTTTTTCTTCGAGCAGGAAAATGGCGTGCTTGCGGGTTTCGGTGGGCTGCACGTAGGCTTCCTCGCCGACCGCGCTGAAATCGCGGAAACTGCTTTGCAGGCCGATGACGCCGCGCCAGCCGCCGAGCGGATGGTGTTGCAGTTCGAGGCGGCCGTCGCGGCCCTTGTTGCGAAAGCGCGTGGCGACCTCGCCACCTTCCAGCTCGTCGTGGCGGTAGTCGGTCAGGCCGCCGCTGAAACGCAGGCGGGAGAAACCGGCGAAGGGTTCGAGATATTCGCCGCGCACGTCCCAGCGCTCGCTGCGCAGATCGACACGGGGGATGCCGTGGTCGTCGTCAGGGTCGTGGACATGGCCCGGCCCGCCGTGCGCGCCGCAGTGCAGGTGAGGGGAGGCGCCACCGTGCACGTGGCACTCCTCGAAATCGTGGTTGTGGCCGGGCAGGCCATAAACGTTGTCCTGAGCGGTGTAGGCCAGGCCGAGATAGCCGCGCTCGCCGATCCAGGAAACGCCGAGGCTGCCGGTGCGCGTGCGCG
>OGQD01000697.1_pt1 | contig 24244 bp, 19 predicted proteins | sample 1553091 | NCBI WGS metagenome assembly OGQD01 (sample SAMEA2580290, study PRJEB22360) | human gut metagenome | biome: human gut; feature: human-associated habitat; material: faeces | place: Denmark | collected 2008/2010
AGCAGTGGAATGACGGATCTAACACCCTCGCAGTTGCTCCTGGTCGAATTTGTGTTTATCAGCGAAATAATGTGACAAATGAAGCTTTGTACAAGGCTGGTCTCGATCTTCTTGTGGTGCCTTCATCTGAGCTTTCTCGTGGCCGTGGAGGTCCAAGATGCATGAGCATGCCATTTGAGCGTGACGAGGTTATTCAATAAGTTTGATTGTTGTTAAGTGCTCAGATTTTGCAGCTGAGCTTCAATAATTGAAAGGAAGGTATATAGATGGGCGTCAACCTCTCCGGGAGAAGCTTTATTAAACTTCTCGATTTTTCAACTGAGGAGATTGAGTATCTGCTCAAGCTGTCTAAGAACTTTAAGGATCTCAAGCGCACTGGTACACCCCATCGTTATCTTGAAGGAAAGAATATCGTTCTGCTCTTCCAAAAAACCTCTACCCGTACACGTTGTGCCTTTGAGGTAGGCGCTATGGATTTGGGCATGGGTGTAACCTATCTCGATCCAGGCAGCTCACAGATGGGCAAGAAAGAATCCATTGAGGATACCGCCCGGGTGCTGGGCCGCATGTATGACGGTATTGAGTTCCGTGGCTTTGCTCAGGAAGATGTTGATGAGCTTGCTGCAAAGAGCGGTGTGCCTGTCTGGAATGGCCTGACCGATCTCTGGCATCCTACACAGATGCTTGCCGATGTTCTTACGATTCAAGAGAACTTTAATTACGACATTAAGGGTAAGACTGTTGTCTTTATGGGCGATGCCAAGAACAATGTTGCCCGTTCTCTTATGGTAGTGTGCGCCAAGCTTGGCATGAATTTTGTTGCTTGCGGACCTGAAGAGTGCATGCCTGCCGATGATGTTATTGAGGCTTGCACACCCATTGCTGCTGAGAATGGCTGCACCATTACGCTCTCTCAGGATCCTCAGACTGCTTGTGCTGGCGCACATGTTATCTATACCGATGTTTGGGTCTCCATGGGTGAGCCGGATGAGGTTTGGACTGAGCGTATCGCTCAGCTTACGCCTTATCGTGTAACGAAGGAGCTTATGGCTCTTGCTGACCCGTCTGCTATTTTCCTTCATTGTCTTCCTGCGTTCCACGATACCAATACCACCATTGGTGCTGATATTGCCAAGAAGTTTGGCGTAACAGAGATGGAAGTTGAAGACGAAGTATTTGAGTCTCGTCAGTCAAAAGTCTTTGATGAAGCTGAAAATCGCATGCACACCATCAAGGCTGTGATGTACGCTACATTGCGGTAAATAGAAGCACATCTAAGCGCTCCCATACACGAATACAACACCTGGAGGTTGTTATGGATATGCCCGTTATAGGCGTAGAAGATTGGCTTAATGTATGGGAGCGCAGTGCGCGCGTTGATATTGCTCAATCCACCATTGCTTCTCTTACGTTTGAAGAGCTTCAGGCGCTGGACGGAGAAGGCGGAGCAACACTTCGTGATGCTATTGCTGCTGAGAAGCTCAATTATGGATGGATCGAAGGGTCACCTGCTTTTAAAGAGCAAGTGGCAAGTCTTTATACAACTGATATTGCACCAAACCGGATTTTACAAACAAATGGATGTACCGGCGCGAATCTCAATGCACTTATGGCAGTAGTCCGTCCAGGCGATCATGTTATTGCTGAGTGGCCTACCTATGCTCCGCTCTATGAGATACCCCGGGCTCTTGGAGCTGAGGTTGAGTATTGGCAGATTCATGAAGAGCTTGGATGGCACCCAGACATAGAGGAACTTGAACGCCTTATTCGTCCAAATACGCGTCTTATCTGCATAAATAATGCCTCCAATCCTATTGGCACCGTGCTTTCTGCTGAAGAAATTGAGGCGATTGTAGAAATAGCTTCATCGGTTGGTGCCTATGTTTTAAGCGATGAAGTGTATCTTCCACTTGAAGATACTGATGATTTTGTTTCTGTGATTGATGTTTACGATCGTGGCATTGTTACCAACTCGGTATCAAAAACATATTCTCTGCCTGCAGCACGCATTGGCTGGGTCATTGCTAATGATGAGATTTCTCAAGCAATTCGTATCCTTCGTGATTACACCATGATTTCCGGCGGTGCCATTAACGATTGCTTGGCAACCTATGTTCTTGCTCATCGTGATCGTGTTCTTGCGCGTAATTCCGCCATCATGCAAAAGAATCGTGCGATTGTAGAACAGTGGGCTGCCCAACAACCGCGTGTTCATTGGACGGTACCAAAGGGAGTTTCAACCTCATACGTTCGTTTTGATTTGCCTAATAACCTTGATGACGAAACTTTCTGTCTTGATCTTTTACACAAGCGTGGTGTTCTTTTGGTGCCCGGAAGTCGTTTTGAGCTCCCTTGTGGCGCTCGTTTGGGGTATTGCGCACGGTCTGAGGTCTTAGAAAAAGGCCTCACACTGCTGGGTGAGGCCTTATCAGAACTCGACTAATCAGAACGTGACTTAATACGTCATGCCCATTGCTTCACGGACCTGTTCGAGGGTAGCTGAAGCAATTTGGCGTGCTTGCTGATTGCCCTCGTGAATTACGTCGGCAACATAATCCATATCCTGAGCAATTTCTTCTCGGCGTGCTCGAATCGGGGCAAAGTAATCGTTAACTACTTCGGTGACGTAGCGCTTGAGCTGTCCTGCGCCACCGTCGCCAATTTCGTCAGCGATTTCTGTTGCATCGCGACCAGTGCAAATTGCCGCTGTGGAAAGAAGTCCAGAAATCTCAGGACGGTTCTCAGGGTCAAAGGTAATGGTGCGCTCGGAATCGCTGCGCGACTTTTTGATGAGCCTTGCAGTTTCTTCTGCTGTCATTGAGAGCGAAATGGCGTTGCCATAAGATTTGCTCATTTTGCGGCCATCTAAACCAGGCATCAGAGGTGTTGAGGTGAGAAGTCCTACTGGCTCGGGGAAGACAGGGGCATAGCGTTCATTGAAGCGACGGGCGATTTTGTCAGTTATTTCAATATGGGGGAGTTGGTCACGACCAACTGGCACGATATTGCCCTTGCAGAATAAAATGTCACAGGCCTGGTGGACTGGATAGGTAAGTAATAGTCCTGTTAGAGCATGGCCCGATGCTTGCTGCTCTGCCTTAACAGTTGGATTGCGCTCCATTTCTGCTTCGGTAACAAGCGAAAGAAACGGCAGCATGAGTTGGTTAAGCTCAGGAATTGCCGAATGGGTAAAGATCATGGTTTTAGATGGATCAATGCCGCAGGCTAAATAATCTACGACCATGTTGTAAACGTTATCGCGGATGTGCTCTGTGGTATCGCGATCAGTTATGACCTGGTAATCGGCAATAACAATGTTGGTGTGAATTCCCATGTTCTGCAACCGCACACGGTCTACCAGCGTGCCAAAGTAATGGCCAAGATGTAGGCGGCCTGTTGGCCTGTCGCCTGTAAGCATGGTGTAATTCTCGGGGTGCTTGCTGAGGTCGGCATGAACCTCATCACTTTTCCTTTGTGCCGCCTCGTAGCTTCCCTCGTTAGGCATATGACTCCTCCTGGTATCTGTGTTTATGTTCACGCTTTTGCGTTATGTAGTCGCAAGGTCTTATGGTAACGCAGCCGATGGGTATGCGCTTTGATAAGTGTGTGGTTCTTGTCACTGTCTGGAACTTCAAACAATCCACGTATTCTGTTTATATACAACCTATTGTGTTTCAACGGGCTTCTGAACCACAATTCGCATCTCTTCTACCTGCGCTTTCTTTATTCGTGCAGGATAAAAGAAGCACAAGATATAGTACCGTTTACAAAATTACACACAACTGATGGGGCATTCTGCTATATTTGTCCATGCAATGCGCTACTATATGTCATGCGTCTCCGATCTTATGAGATGTAGAACGTCTTTAACGAGTAGAGGAATAATCCTATGAAGATCATTAAACGCAATGGTTCCGAAGTGAGCTTTGATCTCTCTAAGATTTCAAATGCTATTCGTGCTGCCAACAAAGAAGTGCCTTTTGATGAGCGTCTGACAGAGCGTCAGGTCGTATATGCCTCCGAGAACGTTCAGGATCGTTGTGAAGCAGCTGGACATACCGTTACGGTAGAAGAGATTCAGGACATGGTTGAGGATGAAATCATGGCACTGGGTCGTTTTGAGGTTGCTCGCAAGTACATCATCTATCGTTACGTTCAGAGCCTCAAGCGCCAGAAGAACACAACTGATGACAAGATCCTCTCGCTTATTGAGTGCAACAATGAGGATGTTAAGCAAGAGAATTCCAATAAGAACCCCACCGTTAACTCAGTACAGCGCGACTATATGGCAGGCGAGATTTCCAAGGATCTTACCATGCGTATGCTGCTGCCTGATGATGTGGTGCAGGCTCATAACGAGGGTATTATCCATTTCCATGATGCTGACTATTTTGCTCAGCATATGCATAACTGCGATTTGGTAAACCTTGATGACATGCTTCAGAATGGCACGGTTATCTCAGGTACCCTTATCGAGAAGCCACATAGCTTCTCAACGGCCTGCAATATTGCTACGCAGATTATCGCTCAGGTTGCTTCTAACCAGTATGGCGGTCAGTCCATTTCCCTTACGCACCTTGCTCCCTTTGTTGAGATTAGCCGTAAGAAGATTCGTCGCCAGGTAATCAATGAGATGAATGAGCTTGGCATTGAGCCCGCAATGGATAAGCTCAACGAGATCGTTGAAAAAAGGCTTCGTGAAGAAATTCGTCGTGGCGTACAAACGATTCAGTATCAGGTTGTCACGCTTATGACTACAAATGGACAGGCTCCATTTGTAACAGTCTTTATGTATTTGGGCGAAGCTACCGATGAACGTACGAAGCGCGATTTGGCACTCATTATCGAAGAGACACTTCGCCAGCGTTATGAGGGCGTTAAGAATGAGTCTGGTGTCTGGATCACTCCTGCATTCCCGAAGCTGATCTACGTGCTCGAGCCCGATAATATCGATCCAGATTCTCCGTATTACTATCTCACCCAGTTGGCTGCAAAGTGCACTGCTAAGCGCATGGTGCCGGATTACATCTCTGAGAAGAAGATGCGTGAACTTAAGCTGTCAAAGGGCGAAAAACCCGGTGAAGGCGATTGCTATACCTGCATGGGTTGCCGTAGCTTCCTCACGCCAGACCGTTCTGGTAATGGCTTTGATAATATCGCCAATGCCGGCAACTATGAGCCGAATAAGCCAAAGTCCTATGGCCGCTTTAACCAGGGAGTTGTTACTATAAACTTGCCTGATGTTGCTCTGTCTTCCGGCGGCGACATGGACCGTTTCTGGGAGATTTTTGACGAGCGTCTTGAGCTGTGCCATAAAGCCCTGCGCTGCCGTCATGAGCGTCTGAAGGGCACACTTTCTGATGCAGCACCTATCCTTTGGCAGTATGGTGCTTTAGCGCGCTTGCCTAAGGGTGCTCCTATCGATCCGCTGCTGTATGGTGGTTACTCCACCATTAGCCTTGGCTATGCGGGTTTGTATGAGTGCTGCCGTTTTATGACTGGTCACTCTCACACCGATCCCGAAGCAACTCCTTTTGCACTCGCTGTTATGCAGCGCATGAATGATAAGTGCACCGAGTGGAAGACGGCTGAGAACATCGACTATTCGCTCTATGGTACGCCGCTGGAGTCAACTACCTACAAATTTGCTAAGTGCCTGCAGCGTCGATTTGGCATTATCAAGGATGTAACTGATCATGGTTACATTACTAACAGCTATCACGTGAATGTACGTGAGCCCATTGACGCCTTTACTAAGCTTAAGTTTGAAAGTGAGTTCCAGCAGCTTTCACCAGGTGGCGCTATCTCATATGTTGAGGTTCCTGATATGCAGGATAACCTCGAAGCGGTTATGAGTGTGCTTCGCTATATCTACGACAACATCATGTATGCCGAGCTCAATACGAAGAGCGATTATTGCCAAGAGTGTGGCTACGATGGCGAGATTAGAATTGTCGAAGAGGATGGCAAGCTTGTCTGGGAGTGCCCGCATTGTGGCAATCGCGATCAGTCAAAGCTTAATGTTGCTCGCCGCACCTGTGGTTACATTGGTACGCAATTCTGGAATCAGGGCCGTACCGAAGAAATACGCGATCGCGTTATGCATCTCTAGTCCTATTTGTTGGATTGCATAGGACATAATAGATGGCGGATCTTGTTATAAGGTCCGCCATCTCTGTATAAGGAGTCATTTGTGAACTACGCAAATATTAAATACTGTGATATTGCTAACGGCCCTGGAGTTCGCACAACGCTTTTTGTGTCTGGGTGTCGACTCGGTTGTCCTGGTTGCTTTAACGCTGAGGCTTGGGATTTCAATGCGGGACAACCCTTTGATGATGAGGTAGCGTCGCAGATAATAACTTCTCTTGAGCCTGAATATATTACAGGGCTTACCATTCTTGGGGGAGAGCCCATGGAGCCGGAAAATCAGGAGGGGCTAGTAGAATTTCTTGAATCAGTTCGAGAAAAATTTGGTGCAAAAAAGAGCATCTGGCTCTTTTCTGGTCACACATGGGAACAGCTTACACGCGGTGGAGCATGGCATCTTGGTGAGACAACAGATCGCATCCTCGAAGTGCTCGATGTCTTAGTGGACGGCCCTTTTGTCCAAGATCTCTACGATATAACTCTAAGATTTAGAGGCTCTTCGAATCAGCGGCTTATAGATGTGCCCACAACACTTTCTTCAGGAGAGGTCACTCTTTGGATGGATGAGGAAGTTTATGCCACACATCGTATGGACTAAATACAATAAGCTGCCATTAGTCCATACGATATATCTGGGAGATTCAATCTAATAGGTTGGATGCTTATCTAAATAGGTGGCTAGATCTGTGATTGCCTTTACATATCCCTTCAGGCCAAGACCTGTGATGGTTTCGATACAAGCAGCACGGACATATGAGCGCTGTCGGAAATCTTCACGTTCTTCAACTTTAGAAATATGTACTTCCACGGTTGGTATTTTTACTGCTTTTAAAGCGTCGAGAAGTGCAACTGAGGTATGTGTATAAGCGGCAGGATTGATAACAATGGCATCAAAGGTGCCAAGTGCTTGTTGAATTTGGTCAACAAGATCGCCCTCATGGTTTGATTGATAACAACTGCAGGACAAAAATCCTGCTTCTGCAGCAGCACGCTCACAGAGCTGAACAAGGTCGCTATAGGTCTCTGTGCCATAGACATTGGGTTCTCGGATGCCCAACATATTAATGTTAGGGCCATTGAGCACCAAAATATGACGACCAGTAGCATCGGCAGCAACTACGGTGGCATCCTTCGTATCTGGTGTTGAGTTCGGATCAACACGATTGTCCGATTCAAGAAGTTGATAAAGCTCATCAAGGGTGAGATCTTCACCCGGAAGGTCTTTCGTTGTTGCATTAGTCGAATCGGGTTGGGCAGAGAACGTATCAGATTTGTTGTTGCGGGGCTCTGTCTGAGTTGCATAGCCTTGTTGTTTTCCAGGGCTTATGACGATATGCATAGCGCTCTTTACAGCTTCGCTTGCAGAGGACGAAGGCGATACCTCTTCAGAGCGATTTCCGACAAGTTTACAAAACTGTTGGTACACCCCATCAACAACTGCAGGGCCAAACACCACTTCAATGCCACGATCCCCTCGGCCGATAACACCGAGAACGCCAGGAATTTGAGTGAGACTATCGACTGCAACTGCAGAAGTATTACGCAACGTCATTCGAAGGCGTGTCATGCAAACCGTACTCGCTAGCACATTATGTGCTCCTCCTACGGCTTCAATGACATTTCGGGCGATAGTGGCCTCAGGCATGATTCCGCCTTCCTTCATCCAAACATCCTTTACAGGGTGAGCAAATAAGAGATAATCCCAATTAAAGTAATGAGTTTATTAGCTTTGCCATATGAAATGAAGGCAGAACTCACTAAAACCTCTGAACGTAAGAGTATTTCTTCTGGTCGGCAGATTAAACGAATATTTTCTGGATTATTTGTCTTTTCTTATGAAGAGATAAGCGTCATGAGAGCATTTGCATCGCCATCGGGAGATCCTGTACACGTAAGAATAGTGTCAGACCATGAACGATAGAGATCCATCCGTTCATGAGCGAGCTGTTCAATGCCTTTTGCTTGGGAAACAGGACGTCCTTGAAGAGAGAGCTCCTCAAGAGGACGATCAAGCATGACAACAAAAGAATTCTGGCGTAGAAGCTCATAGTTGTGGGGCTGCGTAACAACGCCGCCACCGCAAGCAATCACCAAACCGGAACGCTTGCCATAATCTGCAAGAATCTCTGTTTCTAGCTTGCGAAATACCTGTTCACCATGGGCGGTAATATAGTCTGCTACAGGCATTCCTGCTGCAACAGCACAGGCATCATCAAGGTCTACAAATGGTCGTCCTAAGAGACGGGCAAGTCGTCTACCTGCAGTGGTTTTACCAGAACCTGGCATACCAATAAGGGAAATGTTCTGTGTTTGCGTTTTAAGATCATGCACGATGGTTTCTATCATGCTTTCATCAAGCTGGCGTCCTTGAAAAAGCTCGCTTGCATGTACTGCCTGAGCAACAAGCATGCAGAGTCCACTTTCGGCGGGAATGTTCAGACGTTCAGCTTGGAGTATTAAGCCAGTACGAATGGGGTTATATACCACATCCAGCACACCCAAAAGATCATTCATTTCTGAAAGAACGGTTGCAGTAAGGGGGGAGTTGGGACAGTTTGGATACATGCCGACAGGTGTTGTGTTAACAATAAGCGATGCATGGGAATGGCGCTCTAAGAGGGTTGCATAGGTATCTTCTCCATGCCGTGAAATAAAATAAACCCGAGCTCCAACGCCACTGAGTGCACAACTTACCGCTTGAGCTGCCCCTCCAGTACCAAGAACCAGGACTTCTTTTGAATCAAGGGCATCTCGGGCACTCAAATCAAATCGAGTTTTGAAGAAGTGCTCGAGCATCCAGCCAAATCCTGTTACGTCAGTATTTTCAGCAAAGATAGAGCCATCTGATTGACGAATGAGTGTATTGGCAACTCCAAGCTGCATCACACGTGCTGATTGTTCATCAGCAAGTTCAGCTGCATTTTTCTTGTAGGGAATAGTTACGTTGATTCCCTTCCACGTACCTTTGTGTATAAAAGACGCGACTTCTTCGGGCTCAAGCTCCCAAAGTTCATACGGGGAGCTACCAAGGCGCTCGTGGATTTCCCGAGACCAGCTATGGCCAAGTTTTCGTCCAATTAACCCGTAAAGGGAGCTTTTGTCTGCCATTATACGTTCTCCGAATAACTGCCGAGATAGCGATACTCTTCACAAACATCATCGAGTGAGCTGATAAGCGCAGAAAACTCTGGTGCTGCAACAGGGCACTCAAGATCAAAGTAGAACATAAAGTCGAAGTCTCGTTCTGGTATGGGGCGGCTCTCAAGTTTAACCAGATTGATATCGAGAGCAAAGAAACGACCCAGCACACGATAAAGAGACCCAGGCTTGTGACCAACTGTCATCATTAAAGAGGTACGCTCAGCGCCTGGGAAAATCTGAAGCTCTTTAGATATGCAGGCAAAGCGCGTGTAATTGTTGCCCATGTCCTGAACACCACTTGCAAGCTGTTTAAGACCATAAAGCTCACAGCAAAATCTGCTTGAAAGCGCTGCAACATCTGTACGATCGCTCTCTGCCACCATCTGTGCAGCCATAGCAGTGTTCTCACAAATATGGACTCGAACAGAATCGCCGAGGCTTGCCAGAAAATCTGAACACTGATTGATGGCCTGTTCGTGACTGTAAATATCACGAATCGTGCTCAGCTCAGCACCTGGTTTTGCCAACAAACAGTGGTCAACCTTGAGGCGAAATGTTCGCACAATATGGCATTTATAGCGGGCAAGCAGGTCATATACCTGGTTAACTGAACCTGCCGTAGAGTTTTCGACTGGTACAACACCATACTGGCAGCGCCCGTTTTCTACAGCTTCAAATACGTCGGCAAACGTACGTACATAGCTAATATCAGGATGCTTGAAGAGGCGATCGGCAGCCACTTGAGAATAGGCACCTTCAACACCTTGACAGGCAACACGAGCAGTTTGAGGAAAGAGCTCGGGAGTTGATCTTCGGGCTCGCTTAATACGTTCTACGAGCTTTGAAGAAGAACCCATACGGTTACCTTCGTCAGCTTTGGCAAGATCCATGAGTACCGAGAAAAGCACCTGGGCAGAATTTCCAAGATTTTCTGGTGCACGCGAGGCGACATCGGCAAGTTTTGCTCGTTCACGAGTTCTGTCGAGGACAGGTAGACCGTGTTCACGTTTGTATTCGGCAACCTGTGAAACACAGTCCATGCGTTGAGCAAACAGGTCCAGAATCTGGGTGTCGATGGAGTCGATATCTTTTCTAAGCGTACGAATATCCTTCAAACCTATTTCCTCTCATGTAAGGAAGTACACGAATTACTGCAAGCGTGAAAGCGTTCCATCAGGGGGCCACGATAACCAAGCATCAAGAACAGCAAGTGCCATAACCGATTCAGCAACAGGGACAGCGCGGGGGACAACACAGGGATCATGACGACCTTTAACAACAAGCTTAGTGTCGACCTTATCGATCATATCTACAGAACACTGTTCTTTTCCAATGGAAGAAGTCGGCTTTACTGCCATGCGGAAGAGGATGGGTGCAGCGGTGGTAATGCCTCCCAGATTTCCACCAGCGTGATTGGATTGAGGACAAATCTTTCCATCCTTCATGCGGTAGGGGTCGTTGTGTTGGGAGCCACGCATGCCAGCCGCAGCGAAGCCACAACCAAATTCAAGACCCTTTACGGCGGGTACGCCGAATACGAGCCGTGCAATAACGGATTCAATACCATCAAACATGGGTCCACCAATACCTGCAGGTACACCAGTGGCTACACACTCAATGATGCCGCCTACAGAATCACGTTCTGTTCTGGCAGTTTCAATGGCATCTCGCATGGCGATACCAGCCGCATCATCAATGGTGGGGAAGGCTTTGTTATTCGCAAGCTCATCGATTTGAAGTTGGAGAGTCTTGGATGCGAGGTCTTCTTTTTCAACGGCTGCAAAAGGTACGTCCTTCACATGTTCGATCTGTAAGATATGTGCAGCAATATGAATGCCCTTAGTAGCCAAAATTTGCAGCGCAATACCGCCGGCTATGCACAAAGGTGCTGTCAACCTTCCTGAAAAGTGGCCACCTCCGGCAACATCTTGGTTGCCTTCCCATTTAATTTGTGCGGGCCAATCGGCGTGACCAGGGCGGGGAATACGGGCAAGATTGGCATAGTCTTGGCTTCGCGTATTGGTGTTTTCTATCAGAGCGGCAAGGGGTGCGCCGCATGTTTTTCCCGCTTGATTAAGGCCAGAAACAATACGTGGACGATCGGGCTCTTTCCGTGTTGTCGACCAAGGACCTTGTCCAGGAGCTCTTCGTGCTAAAAAGCGCGAAAGCTGTTCCTCGTCGAGTTCGAAGCCCGCAGGAATACCCTCAATGACGCAGCCAATAGCAGCCGAATGTGATTGACCAAAAACGGTTACTTTGAGTGTTGTACCAATACTTGAACCCATAAGCTTGTCCTCTCTAAGAAAGAGTGACATTACCGCCGAGTACGGCGTAATCTTTGAAGAAATCAGGATAAGATTTCGCTACGCATCCTGCATCAAGAATGCGAACCGGAGATGTGGCGCGAATAGCGGCGATAGCTGCCATCATGGCAATGCGATGGTCGTTTGCCGCGTCGACAGTTCCTCCTTTAAGTGAATCTACTCCTTTGATAATAAGACTGTCGTTTTCAATGCGAACACAACCACCAAGAGCATTGAGTGCAGCAGTAACTGTTTCCAGACGGTCCGATTCTTTAAGACGAAGTCTTTCTGCCCCTGTAATATGTGTGGTTCCCTGCGCAAAACAGGCGACTGCTGCTAAGGGAGGGACAAGATCAGGGCAGTCGCTTACATCAATTGAGCAAGCATTGAGTGTATCGGGTGCTGCAGTAGCTTGCGTACCTTTGCGAGAAAGTCGAGCCCCCAACAGTGCAAGCGCAGCCAAGATAGTGCGATCGCCCTGGGGACTTGCAAGATCGAGCTGAGTGACCGAAACGCCAGGACCTGCGAGACATCCTGCGGCGAGCCAGAACGCCGCATTCGACCAGTCGCCTTCAACAGATACCTGGCCTGGAGTGGTGTAAGACGAGTGTGCTGGAACGGTAAAAGTTGTAAACGTTCCCTCTTCGGTTGTTTGTTTTGTTTCGTGAACGTGTACACCAAAACTTTCAAGCGCTCGAATGGTAAGCGTTACATAAGGGCGTGACTCAAGAGGTTCTTTTACTACCACTTCAGTTTTTCCCTCTAAAAGAGGCGCCGCAAGCAGAAGGCCACTCAGATACTGAGAAGATACATTGCCAGGCAGTTGGAAACGACCAGGGCGAATCTTGCCAGAAACATGAAGAGGGAAGGATCCCTGCTCGGATAGGTTAGCTCCGGCTGCCATAAGCTCTTCATAGAGCGGAGAAAGCGGGCGAGACGCAAGCCGTCCTGCACCTAAAATATTCGCATCTACTCCCAATGCACAGGCTATTGGCAAAATAAAGCGCAGGGTAGAGCCCGATTCCCCACAATTGAGTGTCGTGGTTTGTGAGGCAATGAGTGAGGATGTCTCTCGATGAGGGCGGACCCTAAAACCAACGCGTGTGCGCGTGATGCGTGCGCCTAACGCATTGAGGCACTGCACAGTGGCATCTATATCCGCAGAGGTTGTATTGCACGTGATATCGGTTGTATGGTCAGCAAAAGCAGCACAGATAAGCAACCGATGTGCCATAGACTTTGATGCAATTGCTGGTATTGCTCCTGCAAGTGGCTGAGGATTGATAAGTGCTTCCACAGGTCCTCTTCTCTATGAAAGGTGTTGTGTTACGCCACAGCCGAGCGTAACCAGTTCTCTAAATTCATCTAGCGATAAACGCTTAATCTCGACTTCTCCAATGCGTGAGGGAATGATCACGTTAAGCCCATCACCATGACGCTTTTTATCATGTGTGGCAAATTGAACGATAAGGTCATGGGAAAGGTCAGTGTCGATCGGCAGCCCATGTGTTGCTACAACTGCTTCAAGACGTGCGGGCACATCGCTTTCGCACCATCCTTTTGTATAAGCGGCACGGGCAATGCAACACATGCCAATAGCAACGCAAGTACCGTGACCTAAGCTGAAGTTAGAGGCTGCTTCTACTGCGTGTCCAATGGTATGACCAAAGTTGAGCGTCTGACGCAGTCCACGCTCTTTTTCATCCGCAGATACAACATCTCGTTTGATCTCAATATTTCGCGCAATGACCGAGACAAGCGTTGCTTGGTCATAGAAAGCTTGCGTAAGCGGATGAGCTTCCAGGTGAGAGAAAAGATCAGCATCTGCAATAACACCATGTTTAATAACTTCACCGCATGAATCGCGGAAAAGATCAGGTGAAATTGTGCTCAGACACTGCACGTCAGCAAGAACAGCAGATGGTTGCAAAAAGGCACCAATAAGATTTTTGCCAGCTGCGAGATCCACTGCTGTTTTGCCGCCTATTGATGAGTCGACCATAGCCAGCAATGAGGTGGGGACTTGTACAACTTGAATACCACGGAGATAAAGAGCTGCGGCAAGGCCAGCCATGTCTCCAGTTACGCCGCCTCCGACAGCAACAATGAGATCATCGCGCGTTAGTTGGGCTTGAGCGATCTGTTCGAGTAAGTGCTCAAGTGTTGTAATGCGCTTAGAAGATTCACCGGCAGGGAAGGTAAGTTCAAAGCAGTGATATCCCGCCTCTTTGAGAGAGCGACTGACGCGCTCAGCATAGAGGGGAGCTACGGTTGAATCACTAATAACGCAACAGGTATCACCGCCAACGCTTGACCGACATATCGATCCGATTTCTTCAAGAATCCCTGCGCCAACGGTTACCTGGTATGTTCGAGAACTTGTGGGAACTTCTATTTCCTTCGTTGTTATCTGTGAGGTATTCATCGGCGTTCGGCCTCCTTTTTGAGTCGATCGCCCTCTTCAAGTAGGGTGCATAACTGTGCGCTGTCGCGCTCATCAATAGCCTGTTTGTAAGCTAATAAGTTAGTAACAAGCGTACCGATTTCAGCTGACAAATAATCGGCGTTATCCAGAAAAAGTTCTGTCCACATGGGTGCGTTAAGACGTGCAACACGTGTCAGATCTTTGTATGAACCTGCTGAAAAACCTTTGTGAGCTTGAGCTGCAGGGCTTTTTACATATGCATTGGAAACCACATGCGCAAGTTGGCTGGTATAGGCAATTTGCCTATCGTGAAAATCTGCCGTCGCAAGGGTAAATGAACCGAATTCACATGGTGCAAGCAGATTCTTAAGTCGCTCAAGCACTTCAAGACGAGCGAAATCATCCATTGGTGGTGGCACAACAACCATGGGTGCATTGTGAAACATGTTGGCACGAGCATGACCAAATCCTGAATATTGCGTGCCAGCCATGGGGTGACATCCAACAAAGGTCCAAGGTTTATCAGCTGCAATAGCGAAGCATTTGTCACAAATACTGCGTTTAATACCTGCGGTATCAATAGCAATGGCACGAGGAGAGATGAGGTCTTGCATGTCCTCAAGCCATTGCACGCAGACTTCAGGATAGCCACAAAGAATAATGAGCTCACAAGTCGGCACAACGTCTGGTGTAAGTTCACCTTGGATTGTTTCCACCATTGCAAGCTCTACGGTTGCATGCGTTCGATTCCAGGCATAGACTTCGCGGCCGCCTTTTGCGAAGGCTTTTGCAAACGATCCGCCCATGAGGCCGAGACCCACAATGCCTACACGACCCGGAACATAGGTCGACGTGTTTGCAGTGGGTGTTTGAGTTGATGATGAGTTCTTCTCATCCTCTCCTGACATAGTGCTATTGCTCCTGTTCATCTTCAGTAATAACTTCACGAATACGCGAAATCTTTTTCATGGTTTGAGCGAATTGTTCGGGTGTCAGTGCTTGTGCTCCGTCTGACCATGCCTTGCTTGGACAGTTATGAACTTCAATTTCAAGGCCATCTGCCCCTGCAGCCGTAGCGGCAAGTGCCATCGGCGAGACATAACGGGCATATCCTGTGGCGTGGCTTGGGTCGGCTACAACTGGTAAGTGAGAAAGATGATGCAGCACACTTACTGCAGAGAGGTCAAATGTATTGCGTGTGCGCGTCTCATAGGTACGGATTCCGCGTTCGCACAGAATAACCTGAGAGTTGCCTTCGCTCATGACGTATTCCGCTGCCATGAGAAGCTCATCAATGGTGCCAGAAATGCCACGTTTGATAAGTACCGGAATGCCCGTACGACCTGCCTCACGCAGGAGAGTGAAGTTTTGTGAGTTACGGGCTCCGATCTGTAATACGTCAATGTTGCGATCGACAAATAGATCGAGATCACGAGCATCCATCACTTCTGTAACAATGGGCATATCAAGCTCGGCACGTGCCTCACAGAGTAAATCGAGGCCTTCTTTGCCCATTCCCTGATAGCTATAAGGGCTCGTACGAGGCTTAAAAGCTCCACCTCGAAGCATGGTTGCTCCTGCAGCATGCACTTCGCGAGCGATTTCGATGAGATTTTTTCCTTCGACTGAACAGGGGCCTGCAATCACCTGAAAGTGTCCGCCACCAAGAAGTACCCCGTGGCCACAGTCAACAACAGTGTCGGTGGGATGAAATTTCCTGTTAGCCTTCTTAAAAGGCTCTGAAACACGTTGCACGCGATCAACGATATCCATGCTTTCCAGCAAGAATGGATCTATCTGTGAGGTGTCTCCAATAAGGCCAATAATGGTCTCGTTTGTGCCTTGAGAAACGTTCGCAGAAAGGCCCTTTTCTTCAACCCAGCTGACAAAGTGGTGAATCTGTTCGGGCGTAGCAGTATTGTTGATAACAGCAATCATGTGTATTCCATACTCTCGTTGTTACGAATGGTTATCTCCATAAGCTTTCACACTTTACTACTAATAGCGGTCTGATTATATAAAGCACAGGTAAACCCTTGACGGAGAAAGATAGTAAGGATGTTTACAGCTTCTTAAGATACTGAGTAGTGCCTGTGAGAATCTTTTGACGAGAAGACTCTTGGTCGCGAAGGACGCTATAATCACCGAGTGCGCCCTCATAGCTCAGTGGATCAGAGCGTTCGCCTCCGGAGCGAAAGGTCGTGGGTTCGAACCCCTCTGAGGGCACCAATAAAAATGCGGCCCCCTTGTCGTTTTCGGCGAGGGGGCCTCTTCAAACGTTTGTCCAACAACAGAATTGAGGGGTCCCACTATGGCAGACAACGCATTCGAAGAAGCGGTTCGTCGCGCTCGCAAGGGTTGTTGGGTTGAGCATGGGTCTCTTCGTCGTCTTGTGTACGATGTTTCTCAAATTCCAGGGGCCGAAACAATTCCTCGTTCTCTCGTGGTGCTTTTGGAAAATGTTGTTCGCAGAGCTTCAAATGATGAAGAGGCTATCCAAAATGCCGAGCGCATTGTAAATGCAGGCCTTGCTGGTAAGCAGGGTGGCGAGATTGAGTTCATGCCAGCTCGTGTCCTGTTCCAGGACTTTACGGGCGTTCCCGTCTTTGTTGATTTTGCTGCAATGCGCGATGCTATGGTGGCACGCGGAGGGGATCCAACGCGTGTCAATCCTCATATCCCTTGTACGCTCGTTGTAGACCATTCAGTTGCAGCTGACTGTACTGGTACGCCAGATGCAGCAGAGAAGAACAGGCAAATAGAAGCTCAGCGCAATCACGAACGATTTGCTTTCTTAAAGTGGGCAAGCCGTTCGTTTGATAATGTGCGTATTGTTCCGCCTGGAGTTGGCATTTGTCACCAGCTTAATGTTGAGCGTTTTTGTGACGTGGTTGGCAAGGATGCGCTTGCAACCTCAGATGCTGAAGTTGCATGCTTTGATACTCTGGTTGGAACCGATTCACACACCACTACGGCAAACGGCCTGGGTGTTCTTGGCTGGGGTGTCGGCGGCATTGAAGCTGAAGCCGCAGCTTTAGGTCAGCCTATTACCATGCTGGTGCCTGCGGTTGTAGGCTTGCATCTTACCGGTGAGCTTCCGGCTGGAACGAGTGGTATGGACCTTGCCCTTACCGTGGCACAGCTTCTTCGTTCTGAAGGGGTTGTTGGCTGCTTTGTAGAGGTATGTGGTCCTGGCGTTGCAAAGCTTTCTGCTACTCAGCGGTGCTGTGTTGCCAATATGACTCCTGAGTATGGTTCTACCTGCACTTTGTTCCCAACAGATGAGGTGGCGCTTTCGTATCTTAGCCTCGTGGGTCGCAATGCTGATGAGATTGCTTTTGCTCAGAGTTTCCTCGCGATGCAAGGTGTGTGGGGAAGTGGCGGCAATCGTCACTATGCACGCATGATTGAGTTGGATCTTTCTACGGTTGAGCCAAGCCTTGCTGGTCCATCTAGACCACATGACCGTTTGCCCATTTCTGCTTTGAAAAAGCAGTTCCGTAAGGCTGCCAAAGAGCATGGGTACCGATCTTTGGATCAAACATTTGCTGTGACGTGTGGTGATACAACCTATGATCTCGGACACGGCACTATTGCGATCGCTGCGGTAACGAGTTGCACAACAGCAACTGACCCTGCAATGATGGTTGCTGCCGGTCTTGTAGCTAAGAAGGCGGTTTCGTATGGGTTACAGGCAAAGCCATGGGTTAAGCGTGTACTTGCTCCTGGCAGCCATGCAACCCAAGAGCTTCTTGAACATGCTGGATTATCTGACGATCTCGCACACATAGGATTTGTGAATTGTGGTTATGGCTGCATGAGCTGTATTGGTAATTCAGGTCCTATTCTTCCTTGCCTCAAGGAACATGCTTCAGATATGGAGCTGACGAGCGTACTTTCTGGTAATCGAAATTTCGAGGGACGCATTTCTCCTGATGTTGCTCAGAATTACCTTTGCCAGCCAGCGCTTGTTGTTGCGTATGCGTTAGTAGGAACTGTTGACGTTGATTTAAGTGAACAGCCAGTCGGAATAAGCAGCGATGGAACCCCTGTTATGCTTTCCGACATAATGCCTACAGACGATGAGATACAGGCGGTTCTTGATGAGTATCTCAACCCGCTGCTTTTCTCAGAAACATCCAATGGATTGCTCCGCGGTGATAAAGCATGGGAATCCATCGAAGTGGGAGAAGTCGGTACATCTGCAACATTTGCATGGGATGAAAATTCAACATATGTTCGTCGAGCACCGTACTTTGAAATTGCTCATCCTCAAACCGAGCTTTCTGTAGAGAATGCTCGCTGCTTAGCGTTTCTGGGCGATTTTGTAACAACTGACCATATTTCTCCTGCGGGTACTATTGCACTTGATTCACCTGCTGCTCGTTATCTTGAAGAGCATGGCGTTGCACCCCAAGATTTCAATACATATGGAAGTCGCCGTGGAAATCATGAGGTAATGGCGCGCGGCACCTTTGCAAATGTTCGCCTTGCGAATCAGTTGGTCGCTCCACGTCTGGGTGGCTGGACACGCGATCTTTTGGATGGTGCTGAGAAGAGCATCTTTGATGCAGCGGAGCACTACCGTTGTGAGAAGACACCGCTTGTTGTTGTAGCTGGCAAAATGTACGGAAGTGGCTCTTCACGTGACTGGGCTGGTAAAGGCCCGTTGTTGCTTGGAGTCCGGGCTGTTCTCGCCGAGAGTTTTGAACGAATTCATCGTTCAAATCTCATAGGAATGGGAATATTACCGCTTGAATTGCCGCAGGGTGCAACCGCTACTTCACTTGGATTGGATGGTACTGAGACATATTCCTTTGGACCTGTTGATCTTTCTGCTGGGCTTCCTGCCTCACGTACTACCGTGGTGACAGCAGAGCATGCAGATGGTACAAGTATCCGATTTGAGTGCGTTGTTCGTGTTGATACACCAACGGAGGGTGCATACCTTGCAGCTGGCGGTATTCTGCCTTACGTGCTTAGTCAGCTCGAACGTGCCTAGGCTTCTGTGTTTATTTGCATTGGGCTCCAGGCATTTTGGAAGGAATATCTGTGATTTGTCCTTACTGTGGCACAAATGTTTCCGATGACGCTTCGGTTTGTCCAGCATGTCACGGGGAGCTTGGTGCAACGACAGTTTTGCCAAAAATAGAAGGGAACTATTGCTCCGCATGCGGCTCTCTTTTGCCTGAAGGTGCCGCTACTTGTCCTGTTTGCGGTATGCCAGTAGTTAATGAGGAGGCTTCAAGCACAAACACCTCAAAGGACTCGGGACGTCAATTGCATATCCCTGAGGTTGATGTGGCTGATGAAGAGGATGAGCAGGCTTTAGAAGAAACACACTCGATGCCTCGTATTGAGAGTGCTATTCCGGCTGAATCAGAACCTGATTATGGTCGCTTGCCTCATACAAAAACGGTTTTGGTTTGTGCATTGGCTTCACTGGTGCTCATTGGTGGCTTGGCTCTTATCCTTACACATCCGTGGAATCCTCAGGCATATTCCTCTCGTGCAACTGAAGCGCGCGATACATCTACAGCGGGATTTCCTGGTGTAGTGGAACGCCTGAGCGGTCAGGATTCTTCTGATCAGGAGGATCAAGAAGAAACGCTTACTGGGGATGAGGCTACCTATCAGCAGCTTAGTGAGGATTACAAGGAGCTCGCAGATTTAGCAGAACGCATTGATAAGGCAGAAGATGGATTTGAAGAAGCTGCTTTTGGCGGCGATCAAGAAGCCTTTGATAATGCTTCCAGTGAATGTGAAGAACTTTCGTATGATGTTTCAAATCTCATCAGCGATATACAATCCGTCGATGTAACTTCTGGAACATATGCTGAAGATGTTGAGCATCTCGTAACGCTGGGAAACTGGCTGAGGAATCGTGTAGATGCACTGAATAGTGCGTGGAATAGTGCGGAAGCCTCCTCAGATCCCGCTGCAAATCGCGATGAAATAATGGCTCCTTTGGTGGGAAGTCAAAATGCCAGCGGAGAGAACACCTATAAAGGACTCTTCAACCAGAACTATGAAGCTTGGGAGCCACAGGCGCCCGATGAAAGCAATTAGTTTATAAGTTTGGTCGGCTCTGTTCTGCTCATACTGTGAAATGATTCCAGACTGCAATGAGCTGGTAGAATTATGCCGATGAGTATAATGTTCCTACAAGACGTAGGGTGAGAAAGGAGCGCATATGGGCTTTTTTGCAGATCCGCTCTATACACCTAAATACCAGGTCACTGGTGATGAAATTGCTGTCATCACCACTTCTAAAGGGGTTATTCGTGTTCGCCTTGATGGCGAGGGTGCTCCTATTCATGTTGCTAACTTCTGTGAGCTTGCTTCTTCAGGATTCTATGATGACCTGAAGTTTCATCGTTATGTTCCAGGTTTTGTAATTCAAGGTGGTTGTCCCAATACGCGTGAGATGACACCTGAAGATGTTGCAGCAGGCAAGCGTGGTGAGTTTGGTATGCCTGGTACTGGCGGTCCGGGATACCGCATTCGTCATGAGTATGATACGAACCCGCATAATAGTCATGTGGATGGCGCACTTGCCATGGCTCGTTCAAGTGACCCAGATTCTGCAGGCTCTCAGTTCTATTTCTGCTTAGGCCCGCAGCATGCACTCGATAGCGGCTATACCGTATTTGGAACGACAATAGATGGCATGGATGTGATCTCCCAGCTTCGTGCAGGTGACGTTATTGAGTCTGTACGAATTGAGCATGAGGTGGCAGCATAGCTATCATCTCAACGGGGGAGTGAAAAAGGAGTTATTACCGTGGATCAACAAGCATTTGATGCGGCCCGCGCCGCATATCAGAAAGGTGACTGGGCTTCAGTAGTTGCCTATGTGGGGCAGGCAAAGCGTCCTGGTGAGGCTTTTGGTGCTGCTGACCATCTGAAGGGCAATGCTCTTATGAAAATGGGTCGCTATGAGGAAGCTGCTGCTGCATACGAAGAAGCGCTTGTTGACACAGCTTATGGCAAGCGCGGTGCCCTTCGTTGCAATCAAGGTAGAGGGCTTCTGGCTGCTGGTCGTCTTGAAGCTGCTGTTGAAGCACTTACTGCAGCCACTCAGGATCCAGATTATGCCACCCCTTATAAAGCTCAGATGGCTTTAGGCGATGCACAAACGCGCCTGGGCAATGTACGTGAGGCTGGTATTGCCTACCGCAATGCTGCTATCGATGAGAACAACCCAGATCCTTCAAGCGCCTTGGTGTGCCTTGGTGGGAGTTTTATGAAACTTGGACGTCCTGTCGATGCTGTTGAGGCATATCGTACAGCCCTTGATTTCTCTACTCCTCTTGCTAACCAAAATGCAATCTGGGCAGATCTTGGCAGTGCCTACGTAGCTGCTAACCGCATGACAGAGGCAGTGGATGCTTTTGGGCGTGCAACAGCTGATGGTTCGTTGGAGCTTACGGCAGAGCAGCAAGCTTCTTTTACGGCTGCACAACGTGCCGTTGCCGCGCTGTCTTCTCATGGCCCTTCTGAGACCGATGCACTCCTTGCACAAGCTGGCTATGATACTGCTGGTGGTACCGGTGGCATCCAGATAGATCCTTTAGATCCGCTTGGCAAGTCCGGCGAGCTTATGCCATCACCTGAAGACACAGGCTTTTTCTCCATTTCGGAAGGCGATCTGGTCCAGGCTGATAAGGACGACCGTAAGATGCGTCGCAAGCATCGTCATACCGGTCTTAAGATCTTCCTTGTCATCTTTATTATTCTTCTCATCCTTGCTGGTGCAGCTACTGCACTTTATCTCAATGGGTTTGGATGGCCTACGCAGGAATCGGTTGTTGAATCCTTATTTACAAGTGATGATCCATCCGCTTCTCTGAGCTCATCTCTTTCTGATGAGGCTTCTTCTGAGGTATTAGCGGTGCTGCCTGCTGGTGTAGAGAATGTTCAGATTGATGGACTCGATCGGTCCATGGCAACCTCTACTGCTCATGTAAAGGTCACGCTTTCCAACGGTGGGGAAGTTGAATATAACGTCGATCTGGTCCGTTCTGGCATTTCTTGGGCGGTCAGTTCCGTTGAGCCGGTATATGCTTCTCAATCCTCAAATGGAACAACGCTCGAATCTTCATCAGACGATGCTTCTGATACTTCTGATTCGACAACCTCTGAGGGCACTGCAGATACTGATGCAAATGCTTCAAATGATGCATCTTCAACTGATACAAACGCTTCTAGTGATAGCTCTGCTACTTCTAGTGATAACTCCTCCACAGATACGGACAATGCATCGCAAAACGCCGATTCTGAGGGCACGGTTGTTACTGGTTAAGTGAAATAAATGCTTGTTTGTACCTTCAGGATGCATGATGTATGAGCTTTGTTAGACTGAAGAAGAAACGAAACCGTGTGTCGACCGAAGGGATCGGTCGGTCTGAGGGATAGGAAACAATGTCGATCTTCGACTCACTCTTTGGAGAGTATGGTGGCGACCTTGCCATAGACCTGGGAACGGCTAATACGCTTGTTTCTGTTCGTGGCCAGGGTATCGTGTTAAACGAGCCTTCCGTTGTCGCTATTGATAAAGAAGCAGATCGTGTGTTGGCTGTTGGCGCCGATGCTAAACGTATGGTCGGGCGTACACCGGGGTCTATTTCTGCGGTACGCCCTCTCAAAGATGGCGTTATTGCAGACTTTGATGTTACGGAAGTCATGCTTCGCTACTTCATCGAAAAAGCTCGGCAACGCCGTTATCCTTGGTCGCCACGTCCTCGAGTTGTTGTCTGCGTCCCATCAGGGGTTACTTCAGTAGAGAAGCGCGCTGTATTTGAAGCAACTATTCAGGCTGGCGCCCGTCAGGCTTATCTTATTGAGGAGCCAATGGCTGCTGCTATTGGTGCAGATTTACCTATTGAAGACCCCACCGGATCAATGGTTGTCGATATTGGTGGCGGTACCACTGAAGTCGCAGTTATTGCCATGGGCGGCATTGTTGTTTCACAGTCCATTCGTACTGCTGGCGATGAGTTTGATCAAACGATTCTTGAGCACGTGCGCGACGCGTATAACCTTTCAATAGGCGAGCGTACAGCTGAAGATATCAAAATCAAAGTTGGTTCTGCTGCTCCTCTACGTGAGGAACTTGATGTCGAGGTAAATGGCCGAGATGTTATCAACGGCCTTCCGAAGACTGTTCGAATTGAATCTGAGGAGATCCGTCGAGCCCTTAATCGGCCGCTTGATGAGGTTACCAAGGCTGTTAAAGATGCGCTTGATGTAACACCTCCTGATTTGGCGAGCGATCTTATGTACTACGGCATCCTTCTTACTGGTGGCGGTGGATTGCTGCGTGGCCTTGATTCTCGTCTTCGTGATGAGACAGGTGTGCCCGTAAACGTCAGTCCTACAGCGCTCGAAAACGTTGTAAATGGTTGTGCAAAAGTTCTTGAGGCAAACGCCTTGTCTGGTGGGTTTGTTCAGAGTGCTAATTAAGGAACGAGGCGGGCGATAGTATGCCGCGCTTCTCTACAGGGGTATCAAGACGAACACAGCAGAGTAACGGTAAAGGAACACGGCTCGCAGTGATTTTGTGTGTCGTGTCTTTAACCTTGTTTACCTTAAGCTGTCGCGAAGCGGGATCGGGACCTATTACAACAGTGAGAGGTGCCGTTACGGTAGTTACCATGCCGGTACGGTATCTTGGTGCTTTGATAAGTACGCCGTTCTCTAGTCTGGGTAATGTATTTGCTAACCTGACTGCAGATCAAGAGACCCTCTCTGAGCTTCGTGCTGAAAATGAAGAGTTAACGAGCAGAAATGCTCAGCTGGAAGAAGCGGAGCAAACAGCCGAGCGACTACAAGATCTTCTCGACTTACAGAGTACCTATAATCTCGAGTCTACGGCTGCAAATGTTATTGCCAGCTCCACTGATTCGTGGAGTTCTACGGTCACTATTGATAAAGGTACAACTTCAGGTCTTGCAGTTGGTATGCCCGTTTGTGATTCAAGTGGTGTAATCGGTCAAATATCTGAGTGTGGAGCAACATCATCTGTGGTTCGGCTTATCACTGATGAGGGTTCTTCTGTTTCGGCGATGATCCAATCGAGCAGAGCTCAGGGAATGCTTGAAGGATCTGCTGACGGTACGCTACGTCTCTCTCTTGTACGGACTGACCAAACCGTAGAAGTTGGAGATCTTGTGGTTACCAGCGGTTTAGGTGGGGTTTACCCGAAGGGGCTACCACTAGGACG
>OGQD01000698.1_pt1 | contig 24179 bp, 19 predicted proteins | sample 1553091 | NCBI WGS metagenome assembly OGQD01 (sample SAMEA2580290, study PRJEB22360) | human gut metagenome | biome: human gut; feature: human-associated habitat; material: faeces | place: Denmark | collected 2008/2010
TTTTGTCTGACGACAAAATACGGCGTACCGCCGTGTCGGTTTACACCGACTTGATTTATGGTATAATAACCTCAGACTTAAAATCCCATTATAAAAATTATATATGTTTTCCGACAGCCTGGCAAGCACAGCCTGTCATTATTTCACTGCTCGTTTCATATAATGTACAAAAATTTACCGAAAGGTCGGACAATATGAAACTGAACATGAAACGATTTGAATTTAAACGGCTAAGAACACGAATTCCCGCACTTATAGTCCTGCTCGGCTGTTTTACCGTCATTGCGGCAACTGCAGACTACTCGCAGATGAGCGTGAGAGCGTCAACATCTCACGTTACAAACAAGAAAACCATCGTACTTGACGCAGGGCACGGCGGAACAGACAGCGGTGCGGTCGGCATAAACGGAGAGCTTGAAAAGAATATCAATCTCGCTATTGTGCGTGATCTCAGCGATATGCTGACTTTATCGGGATTTAACGTAGTGCTGACCCGTGACAGCGATATTTCGATACACGATGAAGGCGTAAAAGGCACACGGGAACAGAAGGTTTCCGATATGAAGAACCGTCTGGATATTATAACCAAGTACGGGGACTGCCTGTTCCTGTCTATCCATCAGAACAAGTTCACCGAGCCTGAATATTTCGGCGCACAGATTTTCTACACGGCGAACAACCCAGACAACCGTATGATAGCGCAGATAATGCAGGATAATTTCAAGACAATACAGCCGGGCAATGACAGACAGATAAAGCAGGAGGGCGATGAGCTGTATCTTTTCAAGAACACAAAGATACCTGCCGTGCTGATAGAATGCGGATTCCTCTCAAATCCCGATGATGCGGCAAATCTGTCGGACGCCGCCTATCAGCGTAAGGTAGCCTATACTATATACAACGGGATACTTACATATCTCTCCTCAAAGCCTGCGGGCAATGCAGGCCGGACGGAAATTTCAACGAGCAGTATTCCCGAAAACAGCGGTGATATTACAAGCTCCGGACAGTAATTCATCGGAAAGGACGAAAAAATGGCAAAATCAAAATCAGTATATATATGCAGTGAGTGCGGTCAGGAATATCCGAAATGGAGCGGACGCTGTAATGCCTGCGGCGCATGGAACACGCTTGAAGAAACGCTTATACAGCCAAAATCCCACGGTCTTGCGAAAAGCACGGGCGGCGGCAGGCTTCCGCTTTCAAGTATAAACAACCTTTCGTTCAGTGACGAAACAAGATACAAAACGGGAATGTCGGAGCTTGACAGGGTACTCGGCGGAGGACTTGTCAAAGGCTCGCTTGTTCTGCTCGGCGGCGACCCCGGTATCGGCAAATCGACGCTTCTTTTACAGATATGCGGCTGTCTTGCACAGGATAAGACCGTGCTGTACATATCCGGTGAGGAAAGCGAACGTCAGATAAAGCTCCGTGCAGACAGGCTGGGAGTTGCAAGCGGCGGGCTTTATATCAGCGCCTGTACCGACTGCGATACTATAATAGAGGGCGTGCGTGAGAATAAGCCCGATGTTGTGATAATCGACTCGATACAGACAATGCAGTTGACAGAGCTTCAGTCCGTACCCGGCAGTCTTGTGCAGGTAAGAGAATGTACCTCGGCATTTATGCAGATGGCAAAGAGCCTTGAGGTAGCCGTGTTTCTTGTAGGTCATGTAAACAAGGACGGCGGTATAGCAGGTCCTAAGGTGCTTGAGCATATAGTGGACACGGTACTGTACTTTGAGGGCGACAAACAGCTAAGCTACAGGATATTAAGAGCCGCAAAGAACCGTTTCGGCTCGACCAACGAAATAGGCGTATTCGAAATGCAGGACAAGGGACTTGAGCAGGTCGAAAATCCGTCCGCAATGCTTCTTCTCGGCAGACCGGCAGGGGTAAGCGGTATAACCGTGCTTTGTACCGTCGAGGGTACACGTCCTATACTGGCAGAGGTGCAGGCGCTTGTCAGCAAGACCTCATTCTCCGCTCCACGCAGGATGACAACAGGCTTCGACTACAGCAGGCTGTGCGTTCTGCTCGCCGTGCTTGAAAAGAGGACAGGCTACAACTTCGGCGGATATGATGTATATATAAATGTTATAGGCGGACTTAAAATAGACGAGCCTGCCAGCGACCTTGCGATTGCTCTTGCTCTTTATTCGGGACTTCGTGATATTCCGATAGGCGATGATGTAGCGATGTTCGGTGAGGTCGGTCTCGGAGGAGAAATAAGAGCGGTATCGCATATAAGAGAGCGTGTGCGTGAGGCGGCACGAATGGGATTTTCAAAGTGCATTGTGCCGAAATCCTCGCTTAAAAATCTTGACAAGAGCGAAAACTACGGAATAAGCATATACGGCGTGGCAAATCTTCAGCAGGCATTCAAGGTGCTTGAGATGTTCACAAAAGAAAGCGAAGGAAACAAAGAATGAAACTTACCGACATTTCAACAATAAGACAGCTTTTTGAAAAGCACGGCTTTTCTTTTACAAAGTCGCTCGGTCAGAATTTCCTGATAAATCCGACCGTCTGCCCTAAAATTGCCGAAATGGGCGGCGCAGGGAAAAATGTCGGGGCTATAGAAATAGGCACGGGTATCGGCGTTCTGACAAGGGAGCTTGCCGAGCGTTGCGAAAAGGTCGTAGCTATCGAAATAGACACAGGGCTGAAGCCTATTCTTGACGAAACGCTCGAAGAATACGACAACGTTGAGGTCATTTTTGCGGACGTTATGGAAACAGATCTGAACAGGCTGATAGCCGAGAAGTTTCCCGATATGGACGTGATAGTTTGTGCGAATCTGCCCTACTATATAACCTCGCCCGTAATAATGAAGCTGCTTGAGGAAAACCTGCCGATAAAAGCTATAACCGTAATGGTACAGCTTGAGGCGGCGGACAGGATATGTGCCGCAGTAGGAAGCCGTGAGTGCGGTGCTATCACAGCATCTATAAACTATTACGCAAAGCCGAAGAAGCTGTTTCGGGTAAACAGGGGATCGTTCATGCCTGCCCCCAATGTTGACAGTGCGGTCATAAGTCTTGAACGGTACGAACAACCGCCGTACAAGCTCGATAACGAGCCGCTTTTCTTCGAGGTGATAAAGCAGGCTTTCGCTCAGCGCAGAAAGCAGCTTGCCAATCCCGTTTCGGCATATTTCAAGATACCGAAAGCGGTGCTTGCGGAAAAGATGACCGAAGGCGGTATACCGGCTACCGCAAGAGCAGAACAGCTTACGATGAGCGAGCTTGTGAAGCTGTATGAGATTATAGACGAGTTGAAAAAGGAATAAAATTGATTGCCACGATGTAAAAATCGTGGCTTTTCTTTTTATATTTAATAGACATTTTCTCTCATTTGTGCTATACTTTAAATAAGTGTAATCTACAATATTCGCAAAGGGGGCGGCACATGAAAAAGCATATACCGGCGGCAACGCTTGCAGTGGGTATAATCGCACTGTGTGCCGTTCTCGGCGGCTGTAACGGAGAGGGGCAGACATCTTCTGTTCAGACGACCACAACCTCCGTCACAACATCGGCAACGGTAAAAAGCACCACAGCATCACAGACTTCACCGCAGACCGCATCTTCGGCATCGTCAATAACTACTGTAACAACAAAAGAAACAACTACTTCGGCTGTCACCACAACAAAACAAACCGCTCCGCCGAAAACCGAGCCGCCTGCGACGGTCGCTCCCGTAACAGACCCGCCACAGACCAAGCCGCCTCAGACAGAGCCGTCACCGCCGTATATAATCACTCCGACAGCTGACGGGATCAAGGTTTACAGCAACGATGACGCACTTATAGACGCATCAAATTCATCGCAGGGCTATCTGATGATAAAGCTGAAAAAGGCGATGAGCGGCAGCTACAGGATACTGGTAAACGCCGATGATATAAACGTCCGCTACACGTTCCAGCTTAATAATTCGGGAAACTATGAGGTCATACCGATAACAGAGGGAAGCGGAAGCTATACCGTGAGCGTCCTTAAAGTAACAAGCGCAGGAAAAGGAACGGTAATGTTCAAACAGGCGCTGAGCGTTTCGGTTTCCGACAGTTTCCTGCCGTTCCTTACTCCGAACCAGTTCTGTATGTATAATTCCGGTTCATCGTGCGTTGCGCTTTCATCAACGCTGTGCGGAGGAAATAAGGATACTATAGCAAAAACAGCGGCGATTTACGATTATGTAATAAACAACATCAGCTATGTTTCCACTGCTGAAAACGGCGCAAACGGCTATATTCCCGTACCCGACACGGTGCTTGCAAACAAGAGCGGAATCTGCTTTGACTATGCCTCGCTTATGGCGGCAATGCTCCGCTCGCAAAAAATTCCGACAAAGGTTGTTGTCGGCTACGCAGGCGACATATATCACGCATGGATAAGTGTGTATGTAGACGGAAGCGGTTGGATAGACGGCTATATCTATTTTGACGGCAACAAATGGAACAGAATGGACCCCACCTTTGCGGCAAGCGCAAAGGACGAAAACGATTATAAAAGTATAGTTGATTTCATATCGGACGGAAGCAACTATTCCGTGATATATTATTATTGATAAGCGAAAAATGATACGGAGGGATAAAATGAGCAAAAAGCACTACCTTTCAAACGAGGATATTTCGATACTCTGCTCCGAGCTTGCGTCTGTCGTAAGCTCAGGTCTTACAATAACAGACGGGATACTCGTCATATTACAGGACGGAGAGGATAAGAACAAGGCGGCACTCCTTGAAAAGATACTCCGCTCTATAGAAACCGGCAGCAGTATAACAAGAGCATTTGACAAAACCGAAGTGTTCCCTAACTATTTTATAAAGATGCTTGAGGTCGGAGAAAGCACCGGCAGGCTTGATACCGTGCTGGCTTCTCTTGCCGAATATTACGCAGGCATAGACGAAATAAGCACCTCGATCAAAAGTGCGATTGCATACCCTTCGGTACTGCTTATCATTGTTTTTGCGGTGATTATTCTGTTGTCGGTTTATGTGCTTCCGATATTCTCGGACGTATTCGCACAGCTCGGACTTACCCTGCCCGACAGCGCACAGTGGATTATGAGCGTCGGAGGCGTAATAAGCGATGTTGCTATATTGATAATCGGAATACTCGCCTTTGTGATAATACTCGGCGTTGTGCTTTACAACTTTGTAAGGCCTTTCAGAAAAGCGGTTCTTCGTGCGGTTTCTCACACGAAAACGGCAAAAACTCTGTATGCTGCAAGATTTTCAGCCGCTCTTTCAATGACGCTTTCCAGCGGAATGGATATAGACGAATCGCTCGATATGTGCGAAAATCTGCTTGAAAACGAATATATGCGTGAAAAGCTGAGCCTCTGCCGTAAGGAAATGACGGACGGAAAGCCTTTCGTTGACGCACTCGACAACACGGGTATGTTCTCTGCGGTCAATATGAGAATGATAAACATCGCATTCAGCACAGGTACGCTCGACAAGACTATGGCAACGATAGCGGAAAATGCGGAAAAGAAGGTTTCAGCTGTTATACAGACCTCGGTTGCCCGCTTTGAGCCTACTATGGTAATAATCATGGCTGTAGCCGTAGGTTTCATACTTCTTTCCGTAATGATACCGCTGATGAGCGTAATGACGGTCATAGGATAATATCGGTGATAATATGAAAACAAGAAATCATTCAAGTGCATTTTACATAATAAGAGATGCGGTCATTGCGGTCGCTCTTTCTGCGGCGGCTGTTGCGATTGTCACGCTGTCGATAGCCGGCAGCGAGGAAAACCGCAGGAGCGAAAATCTCAGAATAATCGAAAACGGTGTACGCAAGGCGGCGGCGGAATGCTATGCCGTTGAAGGATTTTACCCCGATAATATCGGATACCTTATTGAAAATTATGACCTGCATATAGATAAAAACAGCTGTATAGTGCATTACAGCCCGGTTTCATCAAATATAATGCCGGATATAAAAGTAATTGCTAAATGAAACCCAACATTCAAGTCAGGAGGAAAAGATGCTCCGAAGTCGTTCAAATACGTTAAAAACGAATAAAAGCGGCGTAGATATGATTTTTGTGCTGACGGTATTTGTACTGTTCGTGTGCTGTCTGCTGGCGGCGGTGCTTGCTTTCGCCAAAGCATATAAGCATTTCGGAAGCGAGATCGAAAAGCGCTTTGATACCGCTACCGCACAGACTCTTGTGCTTCAGAAGCTCCGCAGCTATGACAGTGGCGCAGTATCCGTCGGAAAGCAGGGAGATACGGATTATCTCGGCTTTTCGGATACGATAGACGGCGAAAGCTACATAACGTATATTTACTGCTATGACGGAGAACTGAGAGAGCTGTTTGTCGAAAGCTCCGCTCCTTTTATTGCCGAAAACGGAAACACATTGTTCCCGGCGGATAAGTTCACAGCGACTGCCGATAAAAGCATAATCAGCTTCGCAATAACCTGTAACGGTGTGCAGACCTCGTCGCACTACTGTCTGAGGAGCGGAAAGGAAGGTGCCGGATGAGCATAAAAAGACGTTCAAGAAACGGAGCATTCCTTATCGAACTGCTGACGGTGATCGCAATATTTGCCGTATGTGCGGCGGCTTGCGTGAGAGTTATCGGAATTGCGGCAAGCGAAATGAAATATGCCGAGCGTCTGTCGGACGCACAGATAAAAACAGCCGACATTGCCGAGTGCTATAAAAGCGGCGAAAGCATATCCGAGCTGTCACAACGATATGCCGACGGTGACATCAGGATACAGCTTTCCGAAAGAACATCAGGAAACATACAGTACCTTGACATCACCGCCTCGGACGATGAAAACACATATATCACCATAACAAGTGCAAGGAGGGTTGCCTCTTGAAAAACAGCGCACGCAGTGAGAACAGCAGAAAAAGCCTGAACAGCATCGGGCTGTCCTCGCTTCTTGTCATATTCGTGGTGCTGGCGTCGGTCACACTGTCGGTCATGTGTCTTATTACGGTAAGGCAGGACCTTGACAGAGCAAAAAAACTCGCTGTAACGCACGAGGAATATTACTCTGCCGACACTAAGGCGACCGAAAAGCTCGACAGCCTTTATCTCCTTCTTGCTAACGACAGTGTAACGGACATTTCTGCGGCGGCAAGGGAGCTTGGCATTGAAGTGACAGGCGGGAACCGTGAAAACCGTGTTCTGACATTCTCGTGGAGCGAAACCGTAAACAGCGGGAGCAGGCTTGTCTGCAAGGCGGAATACGAAAACGAAAATCTCGTCATAACAAGCTGGAAAATTATAAGCAATAACTATTACGAAGAAGAAAACTCGCTTCCTGTATGGAACGGCGAGAGTTTACCGGTATAAATACAGCCGACAGTGAAAGGATAACATTATGGAACTGATGGAAATACTTAAGGGTGCAGTTGAAAAGAAAGCCTCGGATATTTTTATTATATCGGGTCTTGCCGTGACATATAAGGAAAACGGCATTATCACCAAGCAAAACGACAATATAATCCTGCCTGCCGAGGCGGAAAGGCTGATAAAAGAAATATACCTTCTTGCAGGAAGGGATATATCAAGATACGAGGAAACGGGCGACGATGACTTCTCGGTTTCCGTAAAGGGACTCAGCCGTTTTCGTATAAGTGCGTACAAGCAAAGAGGAAGTATGGCGGCAGTCATCCGTGTAGTTGAATTTGATATACCCGATTACAATGAGCTTAATATTCCGCAGGAGATCATAACCGATACAGTAGCAAGAACAAAAGGTCTTGTGCTTGTCACAGGCCCCGCAGGCGGCGGTAAATCCACAACGCTCGCCTGCATAATTGACGAAATCAACAAGCAGAGAAACAGCCATATAATCACACTGGAAGACCCTATAGAGTATCTTCACAAGAATAAAAAGAGCATAATAAGCCAGCGTGAAATAAACAGCGACAGCAAGAGCTATATTGTAGCGTTAAGAGCCTGCCTGCGTCAATCCCCCGATGTTATACTGCTCGGTGAAATGCGTGACTATGAAACGATAAGCACAGCGCTTACAGCCGCCGAAACAGGTCACCTTGTTATCTCCACTCTGCACTCAGTCGGAGCGCAGAATACGATAGACAGAATTATTGATATTTTCCCGCCGAGCCAGCAACAGCAGGTTCGTATCCAGCTTTCTCAGCTTTTATGCTCGGTAATATCTCAGCAGCTTATCCCCTGCGAAGACGGGATACTGCGTCCTGCATTTGAAATCATGAAGTGCAACAACGCTATAAGAAATATGATAAGAGAGTCAAAGACCCACCAGATAGACACCGTTATCACAGCATCGGGTGAATCGGGTATGTTTACTATGGACTCCTACCTTATGCATATGTACAGAAACGGTCAGATAAGCAAGAGCGAGCTTGTCAAGCACGCATCTCACCCCGATATAATGCTCAGAAAAATCGGAGAAGAAAAGTAAAATTTACAAAAATATAAAGTTTAGTTCAGAATTTCATAAAAATAAAAAGGCAGGCTCAAAAGTGCCTGCCTGTAAACCGCATTCCACGCAAAAAAGAAAAACAGCATCACTACAACCTCTGCTGCGGTATGCTGTTTCTCATGACGGAAAGAAAAGTAAAAACGTGAGGTAGACATCATCTCAAATCTACATCTCAACCTTACGAGCATATTATGCCACATCGTGGTTACATTTCGGTTACATTGTGAACAGCAGCCGGAATCGCCGTCATATTTCTATTTATACGATAGTTGATTCAACATTTTAGCAAGCGAATTGTGCATATTTACACGATATTAGTTATTTCTGTAAGCCTGATTTACAGAATATAGCATCATATTTACACAAATCGCCAACAGTGCAACGCTTGTTGCATAACATCCGTCAGAAAATTTGAATTTTGCTTAAATTATTTTCACACTTTAGCGTGAAATTTCATTAAAGCATACGTTAAGATGAAAGAAAAAACAGGGAGGTGAAAATATGCCGAATAAGATACATATTACTATGTTCGGTCAGTTTTCAATATCATACCGTGACAAGCGTCTGTGCGAAAACGAGTACAGGGGTTCGAAAATGATCTCGCTTCTTGAATATCTGATCTCACAGCGTGGCAGAGAGATAACACAGAATGAGCTTATCGACCTTTTTTGGTCGGACAGCAAAAATCCTGCCAATGCCCTTAAAACGCTGGTACACAGGACAAGAGCGATGCTTGACGAGATGATCCCCTGCGGCGGCAGGCTCATAGCCGGAAGCCACAGCTCATACGCATTTACCGAAACCGACGACTGTGTTATAGATTCCTCTCTTTTCAAAGAGTACATAAGCAAAGCGGAGGACGAGTCGCTTTCCAGAACAAGACGCATAAGTATGTATAAAAAGGCTATCGCCCTTTACAACAGCGGCTATCTTGCAGGAGCTGTCGGAGAAACGTGGGTACAGCCTATAAACGTATATTTCCATGCACTTTATAATTCCGCTGTGGACAAATGCGCTCAGCTACTCTACCCTATGGGCAAATTTTCCGAAATAATAACGCTTTGTGAGCGTGCCACAATGCTTGACCAGTCCGATGAAAAAATGCACGCAAACCTTATCCGTGCCTTTGTCGCAATGGGAGATTACGAACGTGCCGCAAAGCAGTATGATTATATCCGTGCATATCTTATGGAGCAGTACGGTGCCGCACCGGGCGCTCACCTCACCGAGCTTTACGAGCTTACGGTAAAGCCAAGAAATGATGTACAGAATAATCTCGATGCGGTAATAGGCGATCTCACGGGCGATGACAGCAAGGAGCAAAAAGGCGTTTTTTACTGCCAGTACGAAATATTCAAATACATATTCCGCCTGTACAAGCGTGAAAGTCAAAGAATCGAGAGCAAGCTGTCTATCTGCCTTGTTTCTGCGGTTGACAGCAGTAAAAATGAACTTAAGGATATAAAACTGCTTGAAAAGGCAATGGATAAAATTTCGTTCAGCATAAGCAATTCGCTGAGAATGAGAGATGTATATACACGCTACAGCAGAAGCCAGTATCTTCTTTTGTTACTTGATGCGGACAAAAGCTCATTTGACGGCATTGAGGAACGTATTATGACGAGGTTCAGACGAAGTAAGACGATGGACAGCGTAAATGTTAAATTTGATTTCAAGGAAATATGAAATTCGCCCCTGATACAGGGGCATTTATTTATGCCGATATTCGGTACCGACTTATTAAATATCGGTTTATGTATATTTAATTTTAGCTAACAAATCGTGCAACTGTAAAGCGGTGTTAGGCAATTGTTGCTATTAAACTTGCATTTAACTTACTTTACAGCGCACTTTTGTAGAACTTATGAATGGCAACGATTTCACTCGTTTACAAAATAAGGCAGAGATGATATAATTAATTAAATCATACAAACAGGAGGATTTTATATGAAAAAGCTGTCGTTATAATCATTTGTGCGGCTGTAGTTATCGCTCTCGGTGTTGCAGGACTGATAATATTTATACCCAAAAACGAGAGCATACATTTTGACCGTGAATTTATTAAGCGTGAAAACGGACTTGTAGCGGAAGAAGGCAACACCCCTTACGGAACATCGGAGAATATTTCGATGGATGTCAGCCTAACCGCAGATAAGGATAATTTGTACAAGGCAAACGGCAGTCTGAAAATCGGCAACAGGACAATAAATATCACAAGTGCCACAAAGGTAGAATTCGGATATTATTTAGAAGAAAATGATTCTGCAAACTCCGTTGATGTAATTTATCATGCGAATGATACAAACATAATAACCGTAATAATCCGTGAGGGAGATTATATGGGTGTGTGGTACACCAAAGAGTTTGTTCCCGAGTATCTCAAGGAAAGCTCGGCTGAGTGATTGTACAGGAGGTAATGATGAAAAAGACGATCATAATTATTATATGTGTTTTAGTCTTATTGGGAGCGGTTGCGGCAGGACTTATACTGTTTTTACCGCATAATGAAACGATACATATTGAAAATCCGTTTGTAAAGACACACATTGCCGATGCTGAGGTTCAGGGTGATATGCCGGAGGGCACTAAGCTTGATACCGTTATCGACATAACCGTTACCGTCAATAACGCAGGATTGTGCTGTGCAAGCGGAACGATTAAACTCGGTGAGCAGACTTTTGAGATAAATGATGTTACCGCATCGGCAGACGGCTATACACTCAGCAAAAAAGACAACGGCAGTACCGTTGCCGCATTGTATTGGCACAGAGATGACGAGAAGAATACATCAATTATGATAAACAGCGGCGATTATTACGGCATCTGGTGGTACAGCAAGGATTAAATATAATGGCGGACTGCCCGAAAAAGGACAGTCCGCCTTGTTATATATCCTGTTTTATCAGAGTGTGAAACTTCCGCCGTGGTTTGCCTTTCTCCAGTCAACATACTCTTCGTATGTTCCCTGCCTGTCGTAGCAGCCCTTGTCGGCTATTTCTATTATACGGTTTGCGACCGTCTGTACTATCTCATAGTCGTGAGAAGCGAACAGCACGTTGCCCTTGAAGTCCGAAAGCCCGTTGTTTACAGCGGTGATGCTTTCAAGGTCGAGGTGGTTTGTAGGTCTGTCGAGGATAAGAACGTTTGACTGGAACAGCATCATGCGTGAGAACATACAGCGTACCTTCTCTCCGCCCGATAAAACGTCAACATTCTTGAATATATCATCGCCCGAGAACAGCATACGTCCTAAGAAGCCACGCAGATATGTTTCGGTTTCGTCCTTTGAATACTGTCTTATCCAGTCAAGGATGGACAGCTTACAGCCGTTGAAGAATGCACTGTTATCCTGAGGGAAGTAGCTTACGCTTGCGGTGCTTCCCCACTTGATAAAGCCCTCGTCCGGTTCTTCTTCGCCCATCAGTATCTTGAACAGTGTGGTAACGGCGATCTCGTTATCGCCAACAAAGGCAATCTTGTCGTTTCTGCCGACAGTAAAGCTGACGTGGTCAAGCACCTTAACGCCGTCAACCGTCTTTGTAAGCCCTTCGACCTGTAAAATATCCTTGCCTATCTCACGCTCCATATCAAAGCTGATGAACGGATAACGTCTGCTTGACGCAGGCAGCTCCTCTACAGTCAGCTTGTCAATGAGCTTCTTTCTCGATGTAGCCTGCTTTGACTTGGACTTATTCGCCGAGAAACGCTGGATAAAGCTCTGTAATTCCTTTATCTTTTCTTCGTTCTTCTTGTTCTGCTGCTTTAACATCTTCTGTATAAGCTGTGAAGATTCATACCAGAACTCGTAGTTTCCGACATACATCTTGATCTTTGTATAGTCTATATCTACCGTGTGGGTACAAACGTTGTTTAAGAAGTGACGGTCGTGCGATACAACGATAACCGTACCGAAATACTCCGCAAGGAAGTCCTCAAGCCAAGCCACAGCGTCAATATCAAGGTGGTTGGTAGGCTCGTCCATAAGGATTATATCAGGATTTCCGAAAAGTGCCTGTGCGAGCAGTACCTTGACCTTTTCGTTACCTGCAAGACTGCTCATCTGAGCGTACATAATACTCTCGTCAAGACCAAGACCCTGTACGAGCTTTGATGCGTCGCTTTCAGCCTCCCAGCCGCCAAGCTCGGCAAATTCACCCTCAAGCTCGCTTGCGAGGTTTCCGTCCTCCTCAGTGAAGTCCTCCTTCGCATAAAGAGCGTCCTTCTGCTTCATTACCTCATAAAGACGGGGATTTCCCATTATTACCGTTTCCTGAACCGTATATTCGTCATATGCGTAGTGGTCCTGCTTAAGCACCGACATACGCAGACCCTCCTGAACCGTGACCGTACCCGTTGTAGGCTCGAGCGCACCGCAGAGTATCTTTAAGAATGTGGACTTTCCTGCGCCGTTTGCACCGATAACGCCATAGCAGTTACCGGCTGTGAACAGCAGGTTTACGTCCTTGAACAACATCTGTCCGCCGAATGAAAGACTAACGTCCGATACTGTAATCATTTTTGTTTCCTTTCTCTTTTACACTTTAAATCTTATGATTTCCGTACTTTTTCTGTTTCTCGCTTCGTGTTTTAACCATATAGATTTAAGTATATCATATTGCAAGGAATAATGCAAGCAAAACCGCAGAAATAAAGGAAATTATAGCTTACAGCAGTATTATTGCACGGACAGCTCCATAGTTTCTGCGTCAAGCTCATACGTTGTCACAGAGCCATCGTCATTCTCCGTGCCGATAATAAAGCAGGGCTTGTCTGGGTACTTGTTCTGATTTACGCTGATTACACGGTCTACCGTTATCTGCTTGTCGAGCATTACATTGATAAAAGTCCACGCCCTTTTGCTGTTCTTATTATATGTGTCTGTGATTCCGTACATTCCCGTTCCGTCGCCGAAGCCGAGCCTAAAGATGCTTTTCCCTTCTCCTGCCGTATAAGTGTTTACATAGCTCTCCTCCATATCTTCGTCAAGGCTGTACACGCTTAAGCAGTCATAGCCGTTATCATAGCCGGTGGAACCGCCGTTGTTTATATCGCCGTACTTCACAAGCCGCAGAGGGAACACGGCCTTCTTATTTCTATACGAGTCGAGATTTATAAAGCTCACTCGTCCCTCATAGGTATACGTCTTGCCGTTATCAAGATTCACGCAGACCGTTTTATCAGCATTGCCGTCCGGGTAAGAAATAAGATTTTCCGCAATAAAGCTCAATCTGTCGTCATCCTTTTCGAATACCTGCTCCTGCGTTATAAGGTCAAATATTCTTACTCCGTTCATATCCGAAACCGCCAGCTTATCGCCGTTTCTGCTAATTCCGATGCCATCGGCGCTTTTCTCTGTTTCAATATTGCTGAGCAGTATTTTTCCGTGAGCGCCGTATATATTATATCTGCCGTCCTCATTGCCATCTCCGATTATATATCCGAAGCTTTGCAATCTGTCAAGCGTCCTGTCGCCTTTCACAAACGGAGTGCCGTCAAGGTTCAGATAGTAATTCACTGTTGCCGAGTTTTTGCCCGTTTTATCATACATAAGCACGCTGAGCGTCACCGCCTTGCCTTCTGTTATGCAAGGGCTCATATAACTCTGATCTACGCTGTCGCTCACATAGTATTCCTCATAATGACGGTTTCCGTACCTGTCTGTATAATAAAGCCTTTCGCCGTCATCTGCAACAAAAATATAATTCGCTATATTTTGCGTTATTTCGGGCGTGCTTTCATAATATGCGGCACCTGCGTAGAAATCAAGCGGCGAATAACCGTTTGCCGCACTGTTGCCGGCATTGCACATTCCGCTTATTCCTTCCATCTTCGCCTTGCCGTTGAGATCATTTACCGTTACACCGATAAGTTCAGGCGCATAGCCGTTATAATCATAGCCGTTTTTGTTATTTATGTATGTCTTAGATACAAAATATCCGTCGGGCGACATTGCGCTGACAAATTCATACCTTGCCTCAAGTGCGACCTTGCCGTCCTTTCCGATAAAGCCTGTTCTGCCGTTCTCAGCCGCCAGATAAGCCATATAGCCGTTTTCCATCGGCTGAATATCATACTTAGTAGTCAGCAGTACGTTCATATCCCTGTCATAGCAGGTGAAGCTGCCGTCATCGTTTCTTATTACCACACTTCCGCTGTTTTCGCTTATTCTCGGCTTGTTTTCATACTGAGCCAACAGCTGACCGTACTTGTCATAGATATAATACTTGTCATAGTCAAAGCACATCAGCCTGTCGCCGTATGCCTTTGCATAAACGAATTTTCCTATGCTCTTTCCGTATGCCGTGTAATATTCGGCAAGGGAATTACTGTCCTTGGTTTTGTAGAAATCGTTTCCCAGAACCGTAAACGCCCTCTCGTACACCGCATATACATGACCGCTGTTCCTGTCTGCCATAGCATACTTTTTCCTGATTTTATCCTGTTTGCCCGAATCTTTTTCACGGTCGGAACTGAACGATGCAATATACAGCTTATCGCCGTATTCATTCAGATTGAAGCTGACGGAGGATGAAACCGTCAGCACAGGACAAAGCCTGTTATCGTATATCACCGTCTGACTGGGCTTATTGCTTTGTATAAGGTCGCAGGCTGTGTATTCGTTCATTGAATATCTCTCAGACGAGCCTTGCAACACCGCTTTATTACCGAACAGATCTTTTACCGCAGTATGCTCCTCCTCGCAGTATCTTATAAGCCTTGCGCTGTCCGTGTCAATTACCGATGCGTTGACAAGTTCGTTTTCCGTATCGGTACTTATAAGCGTTTCTCCGGGAGCCACTATTCTGCCGCTTAATGTGCGGCTGTTGCAGACGATAAAATATCCGTCATCTATACGGTAATCGCAATACTGCGGATTGTACTTTCTGTATACCTCGTTGTATGATTTTGCGTTTTTTGCTACAGGTATCATATTGCTGTAAATATAATCCCACATATCTTCGTCCGAAGTATTGCCTGCAATCTCGGAGAAATAGAAATCTCCCTGAAACATATTCTCCCCGTCAAACTTTTCAAAATCCTCAGGGTCGTACCAGCTATGCACGGTATCCGCAAACATCAGCTTGTCGGACGCATAGCTAAGCTTTCCTATCACCGTGTTTGCGCTCATATCTATAACTGAATACTCCGTGCCGCTTTTTACATAGGCGTAGCCGTCCGCATAATATCCGCTCGCTCCGTCAAACTTTGCATCCGTCACCTTTTCGCCGTTTGTGTTGATATATCCTATTTTTGCATTATCGTAGTACGGCGCAAGTCCGCAGTTGAACGAGCCGAACTGATTATCGCTCTCAAACTGCTTTCCGCTTGCGGTATATCCGCAGTATTTTCCTTTTTCATAAACGCAGGCATAGCCGCTCATATCAAATCCGCTTACAATGTGCGAACCCGTTGAACAACGATATATTTCGTTTGCGTTATCGCAAAGCAGAACATCTCTGATAAAACCCTTATCATCTCTTTTAAGCAGTACCGCACCGCTGTCGTAAGACTTTATATCAGAACCGCAAAGATACTCTCCTCCGACCTGTTCAAGCGTATCGGCTTTGAGCAGCTTAGCCTTATACAGTTTGCTGTCGTCATCAATGCCGTCACAGACGATGAGCAGCTTTCCGCTTTTTACAATGCGGTCGTAATAGTCGGTAAGCTGTGTGCCGTCCGACGAGAACACAGCATACTCCCTTGTAAAGTCAAGCGTTGTTTCATCTTTTCTTTCCGCTTGTCTGAAGCCGATATATTTATCATCGTATATCGCTGATATTCCCGTGCCGTTTGCAAGCTCGGTCACTTTTCCGTCGGAACTGAGAAGGCTGTATATTATATAATAATAGCCCCTTCCACCCTCAAGTTCCGGCATCATCAAAGTATACGCAAACGCATAACCGCTGTCGTTCATATCCGAGGCATAGCTGAACATTCTGCCGTCAAACGCTTTTCTTCCCCTGCTGTCGACAAATCCGACATTTCCGTTTTCGTCTGTGACCTTAGCAAGTCCCTTATCCGAAAAGCTCCCTGCGAAGCTGTACTGCGGCTGTGCTACAAACTCGCCGTCCTTTTTTATGTATCCGAACTTTCCGTCAACCGCAACGGGCGCAACGTCGTTTGTATCCTCGTTAAAGGCATAAGCCGCACTGTACTGCGGTTTCAGCGTGGTGCTTCCGCTTTTGTCGGCATAGCCCCACTTCCCGTCAATGCACACGGGTGTCACCGATTGTACGAACAGCTTGTCGCCCGTGCCGTAAAGCGTTTCCGCCTTATCGCCGTACATTCCGAATATATCAAATACAAACACCGCAAGGCTTGCCGCACCCAGCGCCAGCACACCTGCCGCACCGCCTATTATCGCACCGACAGGGCTTTTCTTCTTTTCCTGCGGTGTTTCACCCGTAAAAGCCGCACAGAACGGGCAGAATTTTACGTTTTCATCTATTTCTCGTTTGCAGTTGGGGCATATTTTACTCATTGTTGTTTTCCTTTCATTCTGCTTGTTCCATCGTTTCAAGATCGGTGCTTAATTTATATGCCGTCCGCTTTCCGCTTTCGTCATATATGCCTATCCACACCTCATTATTCTGCACGCTGAACTCGGACACATTTTCAAAATACTTTTCGTTGCCGTTCCAAACGTTCACAAGCCTTATGTTGCGTACTGCGGTATCATCAATATAGTCGATATATGCGTACAGCCCGCTTCCGCTATTGTAATCGTCAACTATATACAGTATTCCGTCGTCCGAAGAATAGGTCCTTACAAGCTTCACTTTCATATTTTCGTCTATCTGATACACATTCAGCTCCCAAAGTGCAGGATAAAGATAGTTTATCTGATTGGGCAGATACGAAAATGTGCAGCACATAAGCGGATATTCGGCATTTTCGGTTATATGCCCTTCGCTGTTATTGCCGGAATTTCTGAACACGACACGGTCGCCCGGAAGTTCAAAACTCTTTTTGGTATCAAGGTCAATGAAAATATATGACCATCCTCCTGCCGCTTTATTGTAGACGTCTGTCTTTATCAGATTTTCGTAAATAAAATCAACATTTGAACCGTCGGTATCGGGCTTATATATTATCTCTCCTGTAGTCTTGTCGTACACGATTGCACTTCCGGTATAGCTTTTGACCAGTACACTGTTGCCGACAATGCTTATCGCCTCGATGCTGTCAGGGTCTTTGATGTCTTTGAGCGTCAGCATCACAGAGCCATCCGTGTTATATAAATCGGCAGGCTCTTTGTTATCCGAAATACCGATAATATATTTATTGCGTATAAGCTTCAGCCTGCGTCCGCTGCGGTACAGCCTCTCGCCGTTCAGATTAAGCAATATACATTGCGAATATCCCTCATCGTTATAATACACACCCGTTACGCAAAGTGTATTGCCGTTGACCGATAGCCGTCACCCTCATCGCCGCTCCGTTTCCGTAGCTTCTTTGAATTCGAAGCGTGTCACTTTCCGCCCACTTTGAAAACATCTGTCCGAATCCTGCGTTACGATAGCGGCTATAATACTGCTTATAGCGAGCGGCATAAGCTTTCCGGCTGTTACAGCCGGATTTAGCGTTCAGTAGCTTTTCTGCGACCGCCACCGTCATTACTGTATCATCGGTGAAATGACTTCCCGGTGGAAACAGCTCAAACTCTTCTGCTTTCACATTATGCAGTTCTCTTGTCGAACCGATTATATCACCGAAAATTGCTCCGAGCATATACCCTCCGATGTCACGTTAATAATAGACTTTCAGCGGTAATTGTAAATACAGTCGCTTCCCGCTTACCCAAAATATCTTATATAAATATTCTATCACAAACAAAATTTCTTCACAATAGAAAACCTGAAACTGTAACTAATTTGTAACTATTTGTTACCGTTTTGTAACCTTAGGCTCGGATTGTTATGATAAGCCCGGACCCGCCGCTTTGTTGTACTATACTCATAAACAACAAGCCGTTTAAAATAAAATTGACAAAACGCTTGACAAAGGGAAAATTTGATTGTATAATCAATGTGTATGATATTTAAAGGCTGTGACGAGGACAGTAGTGCGGATATAAAGCCAAAGCGAGCCGACGACGGTGAGAGGTCGGTGCAGAGTTACCGTATGAATATCACCTCCAAGCTGCCCGCCGAAATCGCCGTTTAAGGCGAGAGTAGAACGGGACGTTTTTCCAACGTTAAAAGGAACGCATTTGACGGAATGACGAAACGGTGGTTATAAAGACTGTTATGAAATTATAGTCCTTATCCTTTTCGGAGGATAGGGGCTTTTTTATTTTCCGCAAACGCAAAGAATAAAATAATATGCAATGGGCTGACCCCACCCCATATAACTTCCGGCTTTTGCCGAAGAGATTTATATGACAGGGTGAATTGCAAAAACAGGAGGAGAAAAAATGTCACTTTATGAAAAAGTACCTGCCTCGGTAAATTTTGTCGAGAGAGAAAAGCAGACAGAGAAGTTCTGGCACGACAACGACATATTCCGCAAGAGCATGGAGCAGAGAAAGGGCGACAAGACCTACACATTCTATGACGGTCCGCCTACGGCTAACGGTAAGCCCCACATCGGTCACGTTCTTACCCGTGTTATCAAGGATATGATTCCGAGATACCGCACAATGAAGGGCTATAACGTTCCCCGTAAGGCAGGCTGGGACACTCACGGACTTCCCGTTGAGCTTGAAGTTGAGAAGATGCTCGGTCTTGACGGTAAGGATCAGATTGAAAAGTACGGACTTGACCCGTTCATAACAAAGTGTAAGGAAAGCGTATGGAAGTACAAGGGTATGTGGGAGGAATTCTCACGCACAGTAGGCTTCTGGGCTGATATGGATGATCCGTATGTAACCTATCACAATAACTTTATCGAGTCAGAGTGGTGGGCATTAAAGCAGATATGGGAAAAGGGTCTTTTATACAAGGGCTTCAAGATAGTTCCCTACTGCCCCCGTTGCGGAACTCCGCTTTCAAGCCACGAGGTTGCTCAGGGTTATAAGGATGTAAAGGAACGTTCTGCGGTTGTACGTTTCAAGGTAAAGGACGAGGACGCTTATATCCTTGCGTGGACAACAACTCCCTGGACACTTCCCTCAAACGTTGCACTCTGCGTAAACCCCGACGAAACCTATGTAAAGGTAAAGACAGCAGACGGCTACACATATTATCTTGCAGAGGCTCTGTGCGATAAGGTGCTCGGCGGCGACAAGCCCACAGCCCCCTATGAGGTAGTTGAAAAGTATATCGGTAAGGATCTTGAGGGCAAGGAGTACGAGCCTTTATTCGACTGTGCCGTTGAGATATGTGAAAAACAGCACAAGAAGGGATACTATGTAGTATGCGACAACTATGTAACGCTGACAGACGGTACAGGTGTTGTTCATATTGCTCCTGCATTCGGTGAAGATGACGCTAAGGTCGGCAGAAAGTATGATCTGCCTTTCGTACAGCTTGTTGACGGCAAAGGTAATATGACCGCCGAAACACCTTACGCAGGCGTATTCGTAAAGAAAGCCGATCCTATGGTGCTTAAGGACCTTGACGAAAAGGGCTTGCTGTTTGACGCACCCAAGTTTGAGCATAGCTATCCGCACTGCTGGAGATGTGATACTCCTCTGCTGTACTATGCAAGAGAATCGTGGTTCATCAAGATGACCGCTGTCAAGGACGACCTTATCAGAAACAACGAAACGATAAACTGGATACCCGAAAGCGTCGGCAAGAACCGTTTCGGTGACTGGCTTGAAAATGTTCAGGACTGGGGTCTTTCAAGAAACAGATACTGGGGTACACCTCTTAATATCTGGGAGTGCGAGTGCGGTCACAAGCACGCTATAGGCAGTATCGAGGAGCTTAAGTCAATGTCTGACAACTGCCCCGACGATATAGAGCTTCACCGTCCTTATATTGATGCAGTTACGATAAAGTGTCCTCACTGCGGTAAGCAGATGAAGAGAGTTCCCGAGGTTATCGACTGCTGGTTCGACAGCGGTTCTATGCCCTTCGCACAGCATCACTATCCCTTCGAGAACAAGGAAAAGTTTGAACAGCAGTTCCCTGCTGACTTTATCTCCGAGGCAGTTGACCAGACAAGAGGCTGGTTCTACTCACTGCTCGCTATCTCAACGCTCTTATTCAACAAGGCTCCTTACAAGAACGTTATAGTTCTCGGCCTTGTACTTGATAAAGACGGTCAGAAGATGTCAAAGTCAAAGGGCAACGCAGTAGACCCGTTCGAGTCACTGGCTGAACACGGCGCAGACGCTATACGCTGGTACTTCTATACAAACTCTGCTCCGTGGCTTCCCAACAGATTCCACGCAAAAGCAGTAAACGAGGGTCAGAGAAAGTATATCTCTACTCTGTGGAACACCTACGCGTTCTACGTTCTGTACGCTAATATAGACAATTTCGACGCTACTAAGTATACGCTTGATGTTGACAAGCTCGGCGTTATGGACAAGTGGCTGTTATCAAGACTGAACACAGTTGTAGGTGCGGTTGACGATAACCTTGCAAACTACCGGATCCCCGAAGCCGCAAGAGCATTACAGGATTTCGTGGACGAGATGAGTAACTGGTATGTCCGCCGCAGCAGAGAACGCTTCTGGTCAAAGGAGCTTACACAGGATAAGATAAACGCATATATGACGCTGTACACAGCGCTCGTAACCATCGCAAAGGCATCTGCTCCGATGACTCCTTTCGTATGCGACGATATTTACAGAAACCTTGTCTGCTCGCTTGACAAGAACGCACCCGTAAGCGTACATCTGTGCGACTTCCCCACAGTAGATGAAAAGCTTATCGACAAGCATCTTGAGGAAGAAATGGACACAGTTCTGACCGTTGTAACGCTCGGACGTGCCGCAAGAAATGCCGCTAACATCAAGAACAGACAGCCTATATCAAAGATAATGGTAAAGGGCGATAAGACGCTTGAGCCTATGTATGCTGATATTGTCAAGGATGAGCTTAACATCAAGGAAATCAGCTTTATAGATAACACCGACCACTTCACAAGCTACACCTTCAAGCCCCAGCTCAAGACGCTCGGCGCTCGTTTCGGCAAGCAGATAGGCGAGGTAAGAACAAAGCTCGCTGAGGTCGACGGTCAGAAGGCTATGAATGAAATCCGTGAAACAGGCGCTATGACGCTTACGCTTTCAACAGGCGATGTTCAGATTGCAAAGGACGACTTGCTTATAGACGAGCATCAGAAGGAAGGCTATGCGGTAGTGACCGACAGAGGCTACACGGTAGTTCTTGACACAACGCTTACACCCGAGCTTATCGAAGAAGGTAATGTAAGAGAGATCGTGAGCAAGATTCAGACGATGCGTAAGGACGCAGGCTTTGAGGTTATGGATCATATCGTTATCTACTGCGACGGCAGTGACAAGGTAGCCGAGATACTGACACGCAACAAGGACAGCATCTCAGAGGATACACTTGCTGACGATATAGTGACCGGCAAGACAGACGGATTTACAAAGGAACAGGATATAAACGGCGAGAACGTAACTCTCGGTGTAAAGAAAGTATGAGTTTCAAGCAGACACTGACAAATCTTTTCGGACATAACGCCGTTAAAAAGGCGCTCATATGGGTGCTTGTCGTGGCTGTTGCGGTTATAGTCGTGGTTACGCAGTTTGCTTTTCCCGTAAAGGCACAATATGCGTACACACGGCTGTACAGCTACAGCGGACAGAGCTTTGACAATATGATAAAAAACGTATACGATAAGCTGAAGGACGGCACTCACCTTGACAGTGCATCTACAAGCAAGCTGCTGAGCGACACGGATTTTGATATGACAAAATCCGAAAACTATCTGCGTGTTGAGATGGTGTTTGATTTTACAAACATCGGTATGTACAAAATAAGCAACATACAGTTCTCCATTGACGATATACCGTATGACAAACAGGCTTTTGTACTGAAGGAAACAAACATTTCGTCAATAGACCGTTTCAACAGCAGTAAGGTTTCGCTCATATTCGTTATCGACAGGTCGGGACTTACAAACGAGGAAATAACAAAGGCTGTAAGCTCGCTCAAGATAAGCTACAAGTTCGACCGCCCCGAGCTTTTCTCATCGGGTGGAGAAATAACACTGCCCGAAACCGTACTACTGCCGTTTGACGAAGCAAAAACAGGTGGCTGAGTATGGCGGAAATTCTCAGTAAAATATCCCCGAAGCACAAAGGCGTGCTGTGCATTATCAGCTCCGCCTTTTGCTTTGCTTTTATGGGTGCATTCGTAAGGCTGGCAGGAGATCTGCCGTCTGTACAAAAGAGCTTTTTCAGAAATCTTGTCGCTTTCATATTTGCGGCGGCGATACTGATAAGGCAGAAAGGCTCGTTTCTGCCGCAGAAAAAAAGCAACATCGGCGCACTGCTGATACGCTCGGTATGCGGTACGCTCGGAATACTCTGCAACTTCTATGCGGTAGACCATCTGGCGTTATCCGATGCGGCAATGCTGAACAAAATGTCGCCGTTTTTCGTTATCGTATTTTCGGCAATGTTCCTTCGGGAACGCACAAATTTAGTGCAGACGCTCGGTGTAATAGTCGCATTTGCAGGAAGTCTGCTTATAATAAAGCCGAGCCTTGCAAATCTGGAGCTTGTGCCGTCACTGCTCGGTTTCCTCGGCGGTATGGGCGCAGGTGCGGCTTATACGGCGGTAAGGTGGCTCGGCATCAGAGGCGAAAAAGGACCTTATATCGTGTTCTTCTTCTCGGGCTTCTCCTGCCTTGTAACACTGCCGTTCCTGCTGTTCGATTTTCACGTTATGACCTGGCAGCAGTGGCTCGTTCTGCTCGGTGCAGGACTTGCGGCGGCAGGCGGTCAGTTCAGCATCACAGCGGCATATAAATTCGCTCCTGCAAAGGAAATATCGGTATACGATTATTCGCAGATAATCTTTTCGGCTCTGCTCGGATTTATCTTGTTCTCACAATTACCGGATATATGGAGCTTTATCGGATATGTGATAATATGCGGCGTAGGCATTGCGATGTTCTTATACAATAACCGCAAGAGCAAATGACATGCAGCATAAAATCAATTTCAAGCGCAAGAAAATATTGACACGCAGGTATCAATGTGGTATACTGACATAAGACACATAAAATCGGAATGTGTGTCACTTATTGAAAAAAGAGGTATGTTATTATGAAAACAGCGGCACAGGTATTTATTATTTTAAGTATGGTATGCGGATTCTGGATGATACTTCCGCTTATCTTCGGCGGTATCGCATTAAGCCAGATGAGCAAGGGACAGAGACCTTCAACAGGCATAAGCGTTTGTGTTCTGTTGTTCTGCAGCTTTGTAGGCGGTATCCTTCTGCTTTGCGCAAAGGACGAGGACTTCTACAAGCCCGGTACAAACTACGGCTACAACCCCAACATGAACAACGGCTACAATCCCAACATGAACAACGGTTATAACCCCAATATGAATAACGGCTACAATGCCAATATGAACAACAACGCTTATAACCCCAACGCAAACACAGGCTACAGCAACGCAAATTACGCTGCGCCCGTTAACAACACTACTGCAGACACCACAAACAACAACTTCAACAATAACGGTATTCAGCAGTAAGACCAAAGATAAATAAATCAGCTGTGACGGAAAGTAATATTCCGTCACAGCTTCTTTTTATACATATAAATCAGCCGCAGTTTTCACTGCGGCTC
>OGQD01000706.1_pt1 | contig 24050 bp, 22 predicted proteins | sample 1553091 | NCBI WGS metagenome assembly OGQD01 (sample SAMEA2580290, study PRJEB22360) | human gut metagenome | biome: human gut; feature: human-associated habitat; material: faeces | place: Denmark | collected 2008/2010
CCGGCGGATAACCTGTTCCAGGTTATCCGCCCTACGGTTCGATCCGTGCGGCAGGCTGGGCCGCCTCTACAAGTGGTGCTCAGGATACGGCTGTGTGATGACCGGGAAAAGCGATAAGATCGCCATGACATGTCAGAAAAACTCACAGGTTGAATGCCATGAGCCGCGACCTTCCGCCCCTCAATGCCCTGCGCGCCTTCGAAGCCGCTGCCCGCCTGCGCGGCGTGAGCGCTGCGGCAGATGAGCTGAGTGTTACCCACGGGGCGATCAGCCGGCAGATCCGCCTGCTGGAGGAAGAGCTGGGCGTTGCGCTGTTCGTCAAGGACGGCCGCGGCGTAAAACTCACTGATGCCGGCGTGCGTCTGAGTGAAGTGGCCAGCGATTCCTTCGAGCGACTGCGCAGCGTTTGCGCCGAGCTGCGCAGGCAGGCTGGCGGTGACGCGCCGTTCGTTCTCGGCTGTCCCGGCAGTCTGCTGGCGCGCTGGTTCATCCCGCGTCTGGATCGCCTGAACCGCGACCTGCCGGACCTGCGCCTGCAGCTATCGGCCAGCGATGGCGACCTCGATCCGCGCCGTGGCGGCCTCGATGCGACGTTGTGTTTCGCCGCGCCGCCGTGGCCGGCGGACATGCGCGTGCTGGAACTGGCGGTGGAAAGCATCGGCCCGGTGCTCAGTCCGCGTTCACCGCGCTTCGAGCAGTTGAGCGCGGCGCCTGCCGAGGCGTTGCTGGGCGAATCGCTGCTGCACACCGTCTCGCGCCCGCAAGCCTGGCCGGAATGGGCCGCGCGCCATGGCCTGGAGCCGGCACGGCTGAAGCTCGGCCAGGGTTTCGAGCACCTCTACTACCTGCTGGAAGCCGCGGTGGCCGGGCTGGGCGTGGCCATCGCGCCACAGCAACTGGTGGCCGACGACCTTGCCGCCGGCCGCCTGGCTGCGCCCTGGGGCTTCGTCGAAACCACCGCGCGGCTGGCGTTGTGGGTCCCGGAGCGGCGCGCCGATCCGCGTGCCGAGCGCTTGGCGCGTTGGCTCCAGGTGGAGTTGAAGGGCGTCGCATAAAGACTGAACCGGACCGTTTGCCCTGGGTCCACCCCTCTACTACTGTCCTTTAAGTGCGCTGGCAATCTGCCTGCGTTGCTCGGCGAATGAGGAGAGGCGTCATGTCCAATCACCACACCTACAAGAAGATCGAGCTGGTCGGCTCCTCGCGCACCAGCATCGAGGACGCGATCAACAATGCCCTGGCGGAAGCGGCCAAGAGCATCGACTTCCTGGAGTGGTTCGAGGTGGTGGATACCCGTGGGCATATCGAGAACGGCGCGGTCGGTCACTACCAGGTGACGATCAAGGTCGGTTTCAGGATTGCCAACAGCTAGGTCTTTTTTGTCACGCGGCTTTTTTGTCACGCGCCTGGGCCATGCTGGCGCGGCGCGTGGATGTGCGCACCGGGGTATCCCGGTTTTCCGGCCCGCTCGGGCCTTTTCCTGTGAACGACGAGGGAGCGTTACCGATGAAGAAGTTCCTGTTGGCTGTGGGGATCTTCGCCCTGGCGGGCCATGCGATGGCTGCCGGCAAGCCGTGCGAAGAGCTGAAATCGGAGATCGAGGCGAAGATCAAGGCCAAAGGCGTTGCCTCGTTCAACCTGGAGGTCGTCGACAAGGGCAGCGCGGGCGGCAAGCAAGTCGTCGGCTCCTGTGAAGGCGGCACCAAGGAAATCGTCTATTCGAAGTGATTCCCGGCGAACGCCGGCAGGCCGGGCACCCGCGAGGGGCCCGGCCTTTTTCATGCACCGGCGTTCCCCTCGATCCTGCGAAGAGCCTTTTAGAAAAGCTGAACCCCTGCCCTCGCGCCGGCCTCGAACGTCCTGACTGCAACCCGAACGGAGGAAGCGACATGAAAAAATCGGCATCGGCTCACTGGCAGGGCGGCCTGAAGGACGGCAAGGGCACGATTTCCACGCAGAGTGGCGCGCTGAAGGAACAGCCGTACGGCTTCAACACGCGCTTCGAGGACAAGCCGGGCACCAACCCCGAGGAGCTGATCGGCGCGGCTCACGCCGGCTGCTTCTCCATGGCGCTGTCGATGATGCTGGGCGAGGAAGGCCTGACCGCCGAAAGCATCGACACCCGGGCCGAAGTCAGCCTGGAGAAACTTACCGATGGCTTCACCATCACCGCCGTGCACCTGACCCTGAAGGCGAAAGTGCCGGGTACCGATGCGCAGACCTTCCAGGCCATCGCCGACAAGGCCAAGGCCGGCTGCCCGGTCTCGCGGGTGCTCAACGCGCGCATCACCCTCGACGCCAGCCTCGAATGAGCCGTCGGGGCACTCTGTTGCGCGGTGGCGGTCCACCGTTAGGATAGGGTGCCCCGCCGTGGGGCTTTGACGAGGGATTGTGATGACGACGATGAAGTGGGCCGTGGCGACCGGTGCGGCGCTGCTGCTGGCGAGCGGCGCGAGCTGGGCGGCAGTGAAGCCCTGCGAGGAACTCAAGGCCGAGATCGAGACCAAGATCCAGGCCGCCGGGGTGACCTCCTACACCCTGGAGATCGTGGACAAGGCCGAGGTGAAGGACCCGAACATGGTGGTCGGCACCTGCGACAACGGTAAACGACGGATCATCTATCAGAAGAACGACGGCTGAGTTTCCCCTCCACGCCGGGACGACGTCCGCCGCGATGAGATGCCTCTGCGCTTGGGGCGGCCCTCACCCTAACCCTCTCCCAGGGGGAGAGGGGACTGTTCGGGGCTGGATGAAACTTCGGCGTCAACCGGCATGTGCGGCCCCTGCTCTCTCAGGTGCGGGGCGCGTAGTCAGGTGCGGGGTGAGGGGGACGCATCGGTACGGGCTTCCCGAGAAAGACCGTTGCGCCCACGAAGCCTGCTATTCCGCTAGAACGGCCCGCAACTCACCGGCCCCTGGAAATCCGTTTTCGCCACCAATTGCCCACTGGCATCGGTCAGCAATGCCAGGGCGCTGCGCAATTGCGGGCGCAGCTCCAGTCGGTAGCGCTGGCCGGCGGCGAAGTCGTCGTAGGTCACCTTGACCCGGCAGGTCAGCTCCGAAGGGTCGCTCATCGCGCCCATGCCGCCACCGCTGGGGATTTCGTACTGGAAGCGCACCAGCAGTTCGTGGCGGCCCGGCGTCACCTGGTAGTAGCGCCCGTCGTTCACCGACTTGCCGTCCAGGCGCTCGGCCATCAGGGTCCTGCCGGCCGCGGTGTAGAGATCGATCCAGGCCAGCTGCGGGTCGTGGGCGGGCAGCGGGCTGGCGCAGCCGGCGAGCAGGGCGAGGCTCAGCGGGACGAAGGCAGGCAGGAAGCGCGGGCGCATGGAGAGTTACCGTGGGCTGTAGTCAGTCCACAGCATACCCCGCTCAGGCCTTCGCGCAGCCCCGTTCGCGACCACGGGCGATCTCGCCGCCCTGGGCGTCGTAGAGCTTGGCCCAGGGGCGGAAGCCGATGCTGCCGGTCTCCAGGCGGTAGCGCTGGCCGGCGCTGAAGTCCTTGTATTGCACCGTCATCTCGCAATCGCGCCACAGTGATTCGGCGACCGGGCCGATATCCACCGGCTCGACCTGGAACTGGAAGCGCACGCGCAACTCGTGGGAGCCGGGGTCGACCTCGAAGTAACGCGTGCTGGACCACTCCTTGCTGTCCACCTCCATGGCGGCCAGGTCGCTCTGGCTGTTGGTGTCCAGGTCGACCCAGGCGCGGTTCGGGTCCGGCTGGGGCATCAGCATCGAACAGCCGCTCAGGGCGAGCAGTCCGGCGGGAATGAGGAGGGTGCGCATCGGGGTGGCTCCTGGTCAGAAAGGGGCGGCAGCGAGCGGACCAGGCGCTGTGCTATGTTCCGAGCATGCCCTTCCGCCTTCTTATCCCGACACTCGACCGCCGCCTGTGCCGCTGGGTTCCCTGCCTGGCGATCTGGGCGCTGAGCGGTTGTTCCACGGTGAGCTACTACGGCCAGTTGGCGGATGGCCAGTTGCGCCTGCTCGCCGCCCGTGAGCCGGTGGCCGAGGTGGTCGCCGACCCGAGCCGTGACCCCGCGCTGCGCCAGCGCCTGGAACTGTCCCAGGAGGCGCGCGCCTTCGCCAGCGCCGAGCTGGGGTTGCCGGACAACCAGAGCTATCGCCTCTACGCCGACATCCACCGGCCCAATGTGGTGTGGAACGTCTTCGCTACGCCCGAGCTGTCGCTGCAGCCGCTGACCCACTGCTTCCCCATCGCCGGTTGTGTGGCCTATCGCGGCTACTACGGCGCCGACGGCGCACAGGCCGAGGCAAAGCGCCTGAAGGGCGAGGGGCTGGACGTCTATGTCGGCGGCGTAGAGGCCTATTCGACCCTGGGCTGGTTCAACGACCCGATCCTCAGCAGCATGCTGCGCTGGGGCGACCAGCGCCTGGCGGAAACCATCTTCCACGAGCTGGCGCACCAGAAGTTCTATCTGCCCGGTGACACCGCCTTCAACGAGTCCTACGCCTCCTTCGTCGAGGAAGAAGGCGGCCGCCGCTGGCGCGCCGCGCGCAACCTGGCGGATGAATCGCCCCTGCTGGACGAGCAGCGCAAGCGCTTCACGCAGCTGGTGCTCGATACCCGCGAGCGCTTGCAGGCGCTGTACGCCAGCCCGAGCAGCGACGCGGAAAAGCGCGCCGGCAAGGCCGCCGAGTTCGAGCGCCTGCGCCACGACTATGCACAGATGCGCGATCGCGACTGGGGCGGCAAGGCGCCGTTCGATGCCTGGGTCAACGGCCCAATGAACAATGCCAAGCTGCTGCCCTTCGGGCTGTATGACCAGTGGGTGCCGGCGTTTGCCGCGTTGTTCAGGCAGGTGGGCGGCAACTGGCCGGCGTTCTATGCGCGGGTGGAGAAGCTCGGGGCGCTGCCGGCGGATCAACGCAAGGCGGCGCTCGAACGCCTCGCTGCCGGGGAGCGCGTCACCTTTCGTTGAGCTCTGGCGTGGGGCGGGTTCGCGAGCAAGCTCGCTCCTACAGGCAGAGCGCCGATTCAACCTGTAGGAGCGAGGGGGACGCCCAGTCCTTGCTCGCGAACCAATGCAGGACGCTGGCGGCTTGCGTCAGACCCGCTCCACTCCCGGCATCTTCCACTCCCCGCCCACAACGGCCGGCTCCGGCCCGTAGATGCGCAGGATGACGTTGAACGGCCCCTGCCGGGTCGACGGCAACCAGTTCGCCTCCAGGGCCTGGCCGGGCGAATCCGCCTGGAGATACAGCGTCACTCCGCCGTCCGCGTCGCGCGCGAGGTGATCGCGGCTGCTCAGGCAGTAGCGCTGGATCGGGTTGGCCACCAGTTGCCGGTCCGGCAGGTCGTAGAGGGTGATCGACCAGAACTCCTTCGCCGGCGGCAGCGCGTCGGCCGGGAAGTGCAGCCGGTAGCGCTGGCCGCCCACCAGCGGTTGCTGGCTGCTGTCGCTGCGCGTGCCGAAGTAGATCGCCTCTTCCACGCTGTTGCCGTAGATGCCGCTGGCCGCCGCGGCGGCGCGGCTGAGGTAGTCGTTGTGCATCGCCGAGCGGGTGCCGAACAGACCAGCGGAGGAACGCAGCGTCGCCACCTTCGCCTTCAGTTCCGCCACGCCCTGCTGGATGCCGGCGCCCAGCGCCGTGCGCTGCGCGGGCGAGAGGGCGGCTGGATTGAAGGCCAGCCCGGCGCCGATGCCGACCTGGGCAAAGCGCTTGCGCAGTTCGACTTCGCTCGGGTCCACCGGGCAGAAGGCGAGGATCTGGTTCAGGTGCGGGATGAAGCCCGGCCCCAGGTCGCGGGGAAATTCCCACGGCAGCCAGTTCACCGCCGGAGGGATCGCTGGCGCCGTGCTGCCGGCAAACTCGTGCAGCGGTCGCAGACGGTACTGCTGCTGCAATGCGCGCACGGCCGGCAAGTCGTTGGCATCGCGCAGGCCGGTGCGGCCCAGGACCATGACGATCTGCGTTTCGCTGCGCAGCACCTGGCGGATGCCGCTGGGCGTCTCGCCTTTCCAGTCCGGCCCGGCGATCAGGTAGTCACCGGCTTCGCGGCCGGTGCTGAGCACGCCCACATAGCCGAAGTTGAAGGTGTACTGGTCCACCAGCTGGTGCACGTAGTAGCGGTCCTCGGCCACCGCCGGCACGCTGAGCACCCAGGGCTCGGCGCGCAGGTCGAGCCAGGCCCAGGAGTAGGGCGTGTCGTTGTTCGGCGTGACGATGTCGCGGTTGTTCGGCGTGAACAGTTCGCTGTAGTGGCGGAACACGCCGAAGCCGCCGATGTACTCCGGCGATTTCGCATCGAGCGCCTGCTTCTGCATCGTCTGGTAGTGCATCAGCATCGGGTAGGCATAGAGCCACGCCTGGCGGACGGTTTCCTGGTCAGTGGATGTCTCGGGCATGGCCGGATCACTCGTCTGGGAAGAGGCCGCGAGCAGCCAGTCGGGAAGCGCCAGGCCGAAGCCCAGCGCACCGCTGGCGCCGATGAGACGGCGGCGGGTCAGGATCGGGTTCATGGCTACTCCTTGCTGGTGATCGCGTTGCTGGCGATGGGCTGGACGGCCGGCGGCTGGTATTCGCCCTTGAGCGCCTTTGCCTGCGGCAGGTACATGCGCAGGATCAGGTTGAACGGCCCCGGCGGTGCCGGCAGCCAGTTGTCGGTGCTGGTCGGCCGGGCATGCTGGATGGTCAGGGTCAGGCCGCCATCGGCGTCTTTCTTCAGGTCGCTGGCGCTGTTGATGGCGTAGCGGTTGAGCGGGTTCGCCGCGAGCATCTGGGTCTTGCCGTCGTAGAGCGTGACGGACCAGAAGGCATCCACCGGCGGCAGCTGGCCAGGGGCGAAGTGCAGGGTGTAGGCGCGGCTGCCGTCCAGTGCCTGCCCGGCAGCGTCGACGCGGGTGAGCGGGTACATCGCCTCGGCCGGGTCGTTGGCGTAGATGTACTTCCAGGCGACCGCCGCGCGTGTCAGGTCGTCGTTGCCGTAGTGGCCGATATTGATCGGCGAATTCTGCCAGCCGTTCACCGGCGCGGCGAAGCGCTCGGTGGCGGCACGGATCTTCTCGCGGCCGTCCTCGGCGCCCTGCTCCACCGCCTGGGCGATGTCTGCCGGTAGCTGCTTGGCGTCGAAGGGCTTGCCGGTGCCTACGCCGATCGGCGCGAACTGTTTCAGCCGCGCCTGTTCTTCCGGCGTCCAGGCGTGCCAGGCCGACAGGCCGTTGAAGTCGATGAAGGCGTTTTCCGCCGGGCCTTCCTTGGTCGGCAGGTATTCCGGCACGTCCATCTTGTGCGGCAGCAGCGTCGGCTTGGTGCTGCGCAGCTTGTAGCCGTCCATCACGGCCTTGGCGGCGTCGAGGTCGGCTTCGCCATCGACCGCGGTGCGGCCGAGCAGGAAGACGATGCGGCTGGGTGAGCGGATCACCTGGCCCTTGAAGTCCTCGGGCGCCTGGCCATCCCAGTCGGGGCCGGCGATCAGGAAACTGCCCGCCGCGCGCCCGGTGGCGCGGGTGCCGATGTAGTCGAGGTTGTTGGTGCGCATGTCGATCAGCTGGAAGCTGTAGTAGCGCTGCGGCACGGCCGGCACGTCGAGGACCACCGGGTGCTCGCGCAGGTCGAGCAGTGCATAGGAGTAGAGCGTGTCGTTGTTCGGCGAGACCACGGTGCGGTCTTCCGGGCCGAGCAGCGCGGTCTTGTTGTACAGGTAATTGACCGGCAGCTTGGCGGCGATGGCCTGCAGGGTCTTGCCGTGCTCGGCGGTGGCGAAGGCGAACAGATAGGCCTGCGAGGCCAGTTCGCGGGCCTCCTGTGGCGTTGGCCCGGCGGCCCAGGCGTGGCCGGCGAGCAGGGGCAGAAGGGCGGCGAGTGCGGGCAGCCATTGGCGCATGACGTGTTCCTCGTTGTTATTGTTCTCGCCCGGCCCCGCCGCGCGCGCCGGCGCCAGGCATCGCCGCAGAGTGCGCCACGCCGAGCCGCCGGCCGTAAGCGCCAGCGGACAGAAAACGATCATCGCTGGCGGTGGAACTACTCCGCCCGATCCGGGCTGTGCAGCGGCAAGTCTAGTTGCACGCGGCGGCGCAGCCAGGGGCTGGGCCGGTAGCGCGCCTCGCCGTAGCAGGCCTGCAGGCCCTGGAGGATGGTGAGGATACGTGCCGCGCCATAGTGTTCGCCGAAGGCCAGCGGGCCGAACGGATAACCCAGCGCCAATTGCACTGCGCGGTCCAGCGTCACCGGCGTGGCGATGCCGCGCTGGGCGATCTCGCAGCCGAGGTTGACGATGCCGGCGATCACCCGCTGGCAGATGAAGCCGGGCGAGTCGTTGATCACTTCCACCGGCACGCCGTCGCTGCCCAGGGCCTGGCGGGCCTGAGCCTCCAGCGCCGGGTCGAGCGCCGGCTGGCGCATCAGCACGCGGCGGCGGTCCAGTTCGGTGAAGGTTTCCAGCGCCAGGCTGCGATCAGGCGGCAGGCCGAGGGCGTCGATGCGGGTGCTGGCATCCACGCCCAGCGGCGTGACCAGGCAGATGGCGCGGGACGACGGCCCCTCGCCGGTCTCCAGCACCACGCCGCCGAGGGTGAGGATCGCGGCGACGCGGTGGCGCAGTTCGGGGTCCTGGCTGTCGAGCCAGTACGGGCGATTGAGCAGTACGCTGTCGTGCTGTTCTTCGGCTTCACGCACGGGCTGGCCGTCGTGGTAGCGATAGAAGCCCTCGCCGCTCTTGCGCCCGAGCAGGCCGCCGGCAACACGTTGCGCGGCCAGCGGCGACGGGGTGTAGCGCGGGTCGTGGTAGAACTGCTGGTAGAGCGATTCCATGACCGCGTGGGAGACGTCCAGGCCAGTCAGGTCGAGCAGTTCGAAGGGCCCCATGCGGAAGCCCACGCCGTCGCGCAGGATGCGGTCGATCTGCGCCGGGCTGGCGATGCCTTCGCCGAGGATGCGCAACGCTTCGGTGCTGAAGGCGCGGCCGGCGTGATTGACGATGAAGCCGGGGCTGTCCGGCGACACCGCCGGGAAGTGCCCGGCCTGCTCCGCCAGCCGACTCAGGCGGCGCACTACCGACTCGTCGGTGCGCTGGCCGCGCACCACTTCGACGATGCGCATCAGCGTCACCGGGTTGAAGAAATGGAAGCCCGCGACCCGCTCCGGGTGCCGGCAGCGCGCGGCGATGCGGGTGACCGACAGCGACGAGGTGTTGCTGGCGAGCACGGCGTCCGGCGCCACGCGTTTTTCCAGCTCGGCGAGCAACGCCTGCTTGGCGCCGAGGTCCTCGATGATCGCCTCGATCAGCAGGTCGCAGTCGGCCAGCTCGTCGAGGCTGTGGGTTGGCAACAGGCGCTGCATCGTCGCCGCCAGCGCTTCCGGGCTGAGCTTGCCCTTGGCCACCGCGCGTTCCAGCAGCTCGCGATTGAAGGCCAGCGCCTGCTCCACGGTCTGCGGGTTGCTGTCGTACAGGCGCACCGGCAGGCCGGCGCTGGCGAACAGCTGGGCGATGCCTCGGCCCATGGCGCCGGCGCCGATGACGCCGATACGGTGGAAGGACTCGGTCATGCGGCGGGTCTCGTCGTGCGAACCTGCTTCAACCATAGACGCTGCGCTCACGCGGTGGTCCTTTTCGCCAGCTCCAGGTCGCGCAACTGACGGCGCAGCAACTTGCCGACGCTGGTCTTGGGCAGCTCGTCGAGCACCTCGACGAAGCTCGGCACCTTGTAGCCGGTGAGGTGCTCGCGGCAGTGGGCGATGATCTGCGCCGGCGCCAGCGACTCATCCTTGAGGCTGACGAACAGCTTCACCGACTCGCCCTTGCGTTCGTCCGGCACGCCGATGGCCACGCACTCGCGCACGCCGGGGTGGCGCATCACGGCGTCTTCCACCTCGTTGGGGAACACGTTGAAGCCGGAGACCAGGATCATGTCCTTCTTGCGGTCGACGATCTTCAGCATGCCGTTGGCGTCCAGTTCGGCGATGTCGCCGGTCTTCAGCCAACCGTCCGCGGTCAGCACCTGGGCGCTTTCCTCCGGGCGCTGCCAGTAGCCCTGCATCACCTGCGGGCCACGCAGCCACAGCTCGCCGGGCTGGTCGGGGCCGGTGTCGTTGCCCTCCTCGTCCACGGTGCGCAGCTCGGTATCCACCAGCGCCTGGCCGACGTAGCCCTCGCGATACGGGCTGTGCAGCGTGCCGGTCGAGACCACGGGCGACGCCTCGGTGAGCCCGAAGCCTTCGCGCACCGGCGCGCCGGTGGCGGCCTCCCAGCGCCGGCCCACTTCGCGGTTCAGCGGTGCCCCGCCGGAGGTCACCCACTTCAGGTGGCTGAAGTCGACGGCGGGGAAATCCGGATGGTTCATCAGGCCGACGAACAGGGTGTTGATCCCGCTCATCAGGGTGAAGGGATAGCGGCGCATGGCGCCGATGATCTCGTCGAGATTGCGGCCGTCGCGGATGAACACCGTGTGCAGGCCCATGCCCACCGAGCTCAGCAGGTTCGTCGAGAACGCCATGATGTGGTACAGCGGCAGCGGCGCGATGCGCACGTCGGTGGCGGGGTCCAGCAGGCCGGGGCGCAGGAACAGTTCCAGGGTCTGCACGACGTTGGCGACCAGGCTGCGGTGGCTGAGCATCGCGCCCTTGGAGACACCCGTGGTGCCGCCGGTGTATTGCAGCAGCGCGAGGCGATCCAGCCCCGGCTCGATGGGCACCGGCGGCGCCTCGGCGCCCAGGCGCAGGGCCTGCTGGAAGCGCGTGCAGTCGGCTTCGTCGCTGTCGAGCCGGGGGCGCTCCATGTCATCGATCGAGGTCAGCAGGATGTGCCGCACCTCGCTGTGCGCCTGCACGCTGCGCAGCAATGGCAGCAGGCGGTCGAGCAGCAATACGGCGTTGGCGCCGGAGTCGGCCAGCTGGTGGCGCAACTCGCTGGCGGTGTATTGCGGGTTGGTGTTCACCAGCACCACGCCAGCCTTCAGCGCGCCGAAGGTGGCGATGGGGTACTGCAGGGAGTTGGGCAGCATCAGCGCCAGGCGGTCGCCGGGTTGCAGGCCTGCGTGGTGGCGCAGGTAGCGGGCGAAGGCGTCGGCCTGGCGGTCCAGTTCGGCGAAGGTGAGATGGCTGTCGCCGCAGGAGAACGCGTGGCGTTCGGGGAACTCGCGGGAGGCGCGTTGCAGCAGGTCGTACAGGTTCTGGTAACCGTGGCGGGCGATCTCGCTGGCCACGTATCCGGTCGCAATGGCAGGCATCGACTTCTCCGTACTTTTTCTCTGAGCTTCGAATTATTGTTCTGCACAGTGAAACAGCGTGTCGAAATTGATGGTATGCGATAGGCTTGCCTGGCGCAACGAGCAGGCCGGGACCGCTGCGGGGAATGGGGTCGATCTGCTATCGTTCGCCCGCGCCGCGCGCGGCGCTCGTCCACCCGAATACCCCGCCGAGGCCCCATGAGCGACGACGTCGAAGACAGCAGCAACCCCAAGGACCGCAAGTACGTCGAGGCGCTCGCCCGCGGACTGGACGTGCTGCGCGCCTTCACCCACGGCTCGGTGGTGCTCGGCAACCAGGAAATCTCGCGGATCACCGGCCTGCCCAAGGCCACGGTGTCGCGCATGACCTACACCCTGACCCAGCTGGGCTACCTCTGCTACTCGCAGCAGCACGAGAAGTACCAGCTCGATTCAGGCGTGCTGGCGCTGGGTTACGCCTACGTCTCCAACCTGCGCGTGCGCCAGTTGGCCAAGCCGTACATGGACGCCTTCGCCCGCCGCACCAACACCACGGTGGGCCTGACCTGCCGTGACTGGCTGTCGATGATCTACGTGGAAAACTGCCGCCCGCCGGAAGCGACGTCCCTGCGCATGGACGCCGGCGTGCGCCTGCCGCTGGCCACCACCGCCGCCGGCCGCGCCTACCTCGCCGCCACGCCGCAGCAGGAGCGCGAGCATCTGCTGTCGGCGCTGCAGGAGCGCCACGAAGGCGACTGGTCGGTGATGCGCGCTTCGCTCGATGCGTCCTTCGAGGAGTATTACGAGCATGGCTTCTGCCTGTCGCTGGGCGACTGGGACCGCAACGTGCGCGCTGCCGGCGTACCGCTGCGCCTGGCCGACGGCGGGCTGATGGCGCTGACCTGCGGGGCGCCGTCGTTCCAGCTCAGCGAAGAGACGCTGCGCGGGTCGCTGGCCCATGAGCTGGAGATTCTGGCGCGGGATATCGAGAGCCTCGGAGCCTGATTCTCTTCCGTTCAGTTCCTCTGCCATTCCGTCCCCTCACCCCAGCCCTCTCCCCGAGGAGAGGGAGCCGTCCGGTGCCGGTGGAAGCAATGGAGCCTGCCGGCGAGCGCCTGACTTTCCGCGTGCTCCGGCCTGTCCCCTCTCCCTTTGGGAGAGGGTTAGGGTGAGGGGTAATCCCCGTGCCGAAGCCGGATCGGATCACCCCATATTCTCACGCCACCTCCATCAACCCCGCATACACCTTCAGGTGATGATCATCGTCACCCAACTGGTGGCTGAGCATCACCAGCCGCTTGGCGTGGTGCGCGAGGACGTATTCCCAGGTCATGCCGATGCCGCCGTGCAGCTGGATCGCCTGCTCGGCGACGTAGCGCGCGGCGCGGGTGACGATGAACTTGGCCGCCGCCAAGGTGCGGCTGCGCTCGGCGCTGTCGGGTTGATCGGCGACGCAGGCGGCGAGGATGGCCATGCTGGTGGCCTGTTCCAGCTCGCTGCGCATGTCCACCATGCGGTGCTGCAGCACCTGGAACTTGCCGATGGGGATGCCGAACTGCTTGCGCGTCTTCAGGTAGTCCAGGGTCAGCGCGCAGGCTTCCTGCAGGCTGCCGAGGGCTTCGGCGCATTGCCCGGCGATGGCGCGGCCCTGCTGGTAACGCAGCGCCGCTAGCGCGTCACCCGGCGTGCCGAGGGCTTCGCCGAGGGCGCCGTCGAGGAACAGCTCGCAGGCGCGCTGGCCATCCACGGTTGGGTACTCGCGGCGGCTGACGCCGGCCTGCTGCGGATCGACCAGGAACAGGCCGATGCCCGCCTCGTCCCGCGCATTGCCGGACACCCGCGCCGACACGAGGATCGCCGTGGCGCTCTGCCCGCCGACCACCACCGCCTTGCGGCCGCTGAGCTTCCAGCCTGCGCCGGCCTGTTCGGCGCGGGTCTGCACGTCGTGCAGCTGGTAATGGCTTTGCGGCTCTTCCAGCGCTACAGCCAATTGCGCCTCTGCGCTGGCGATGCGCGGCAGCCAATGGTCCTTCTGCGCGTCATTGCCCAACTGGGCGATCAGGCCGCCGGCATGCACCACCGATTGCAGGTACGGCTCCAGGCACAGGCCGCGCCCCAGTTCGGTGAGCACCAGCATGCTCTCCACACCGCCGCCGAAGCCGCCGTGGCTTTCCGGCAGCGACACCGAGGTCAGCCCCAGCTCGCCGAGCTGGCGCCAGAACTCGACGCTGTAGCCCCGCTCGCTCTGGCTGAAACCCTCGCGCTTGTCGAACGGATAGGCGTCGCGCACCAGGCGCGCCGCGGTGTCCTGCAGCATCTGCTGCTCTTCGCTCAGTTTGAAGTCCATGCTCGGTGCCTCACAGTTCGAGAATCATCTTGGAGACGATGTTCTTCTGGATTTCGTTGGAGCCGCCGAAGATCGACAGCTTGCGCAGGTTGAAGTACTGGCTGGCGGGCGCGGCCGAATAGTCCGCGTGCAGCGGCTCGGCGCCCAGCTCGAATTCGTCTTCGATGAAGGGCAGCGCGTAGGGGCCGAGCACCTTGCGCAGCAGGTGGCTGATCGCCTGGCGGATCTCGGTGCCCTTCACTTTCAGGATCGAGCTTTCCGCCCCCGGTACGCCGCCTTCGCGGGCGGCGGCGAGGATGCGCAGGGTGCTCATCTCGATGGCCATCAGCTGCATTTCCACCTCCGCCACCTGGGCGCGGAACAGCGGGTCTTCGAGCATCGGCTTGCCGTCGCACAGCTCGCGGCTGGCCACGCGCTTGAGGTGTGCGAGCACCGCCTTGGATGCGCCGATGCCGGCGAGCCCGGTGCGCTCGTAGGTGAGCAGGTACTTGGCGCAGGTCCAGCCTTCGTTCTCGCGGCCGACGAGGTTTTCCACCGGCACGCGCACGTTGTCGAAGAAGACCTCGTTGACCTCGTGCTCGCCGTCCAGGGTGATGATCGGCCGCACGGTGATGCCCGGTGTCTGCATGTCGATCAGCAGGAAGCTGATGCCGCGCTGCTGCTGCGCCTCCGGGTCGGTGCGCACCAGGCAGAAGATCCAGTCGGCGTGCTGGCCGAGGGTGGTCCAGGTCTTCTGGCCGTTCACCACGTAGTGATCGCCGTCGCGCACCGCGCGGGTCTTCAGCGAGGCGAGGTCGGAGCCGGCGCCCGGTTCGGAGTAGCCCTGGCACCACCAGTCGGTGCCGTCGAGGATGCGCGGCAGGTAGTGCGCCTGTTGCTCGGGCGTGCCGAACCTGATGATCACCGGGGCGACCATGTTGACGCCGAACGGCACGGTGCGCGGTGCGCCGAACGCGGCGCATTCTTCTTCGAAGATGTGCTTCTGCACGGCGTTCCAGCCGGTGCCGCCGTACTCCTCGGGCCAGTGCGTGGCGTACCAGCCCTGCTCGGTCAGCACGCGCTGCCAGCGCTGGTGGTCGCCCTTGTTCAGGTGCTTGCCCAGGCGCACCTTGGTGGCGATGTCCTTGGGCAATTTGGCTTCGAGGAAGGCACGGACTTCATCGCGGAAGGCCAGTTCGTCGGGGGTGAAATGGATGTCCATGGCGGGTCCTCAGAGATCGGCGAAGCGGCGGCCTTCGGCCACCAGGCGTTCGAGTAGCGGCGCGGGTTGCCACCAGGCGCCAAGGCGCTGGTGGAACTCGCGGATTCGTTCGAGCACGTGGGCAAGGCCGACGCTGTCGGCATGGAACAGCGGGCCGCCACGCCAGGCGGGGAAGCCGTAGCCGTTGAGGAAGATCACGTCGACGTCGCTGGCGCGCTGGGCGATGCCTTCGTCGAGGATGTTCGCCGCCTCGTTGATCAGCGCGTAGAGGCAGCGCTCGACGATTTCCTCGTCGCTCACCGGCCCACGGCTGATGCCACGGTCGGCCGCGGCCTGCTCCAGCATGGCCGGCAACGCCGGGTTGTCCTGCGGGGGGCGGCCGCCCTCGCCGTACTGGTAGAAGCCGGTGCCGGTCTTCTGCCCGAGCATGCCGGCGGCGATCAGGTGGTCGAGTACGGTGGGCAGGGTCTGGCCGGGTTTCAGGTTCGGTCGCTGGCGCGAGCGGATCGCATGGCTGATGTCCAGGCCGGACAGATCGCGCACCGCCAGCGGCCCCATGGCCATGCCGAAGGTGCGCAGCGCACGGTCCACCTGCGCGGGTGTGGCGCCCTCCTCCAGCAGGAACTCGGCCTGGCGGCCGTACTGGAAGATCATGCGGTTGCCGACGAAGCCGTCGCACACGCCGACCACCACCGAGACCTTCTTCAGGCGCTTGCCCAGCTGCATGGCGGTGGCCAGCACGGCGTCCGACGTCGCCTTGCCGCGTACCACTTCGAGCAGGCGCATGACGTTGGCCGGGCTGAAGAAGTGCAGGCCGACCACGTCCTGCGGCCGCTTGGTGAAGGCGGCGATTTCGTCGAGGTCCAGCGAGGAGGTATTGCTGGCGAGGATCGCGCCGGGTTTGCACACGGTGTCCAGTTGCTCGAAGACCTGGCGCTTCACGTCCAGGCTTTCGAACACGGCTTCGACCACCAGGTCCACGTCACCCAGCGCGGCGTAATCGAGTACGCCACTGATCAGGCCCATGCGCCGCTCCATCTCCTCGGCGCCCAGGCTGCCGCGCGCCACGCTGGCGGCGTACAGGCTGCGGGCGCGGTCGAGGCCGCGTTGCAGGGCTTCGTCGTTCACTTCCAGCAGCTGCACCGGGATGCCGGCGTTGGCGAAACACAGGACGATGCCCACGCCCATGGTGCCGCCGCCGATCACGGCGGCGCTGCGTACCTCGCGCGGCTGGACGTCGGCGCCCAGGCCCTCGACCTTGGCCGCTTCGCGCTCGGCGAAGAAGGCATGGATCTGCGCGGCGCGCTGTGGCGACTCCATGCATTGCTGGAACAGCGCGCGCTCGCGGGCGAGACCTTCGCGCAGCGGTAATTGGGTGGCGGCTTCGACGGCGTCGATGCAGCGCTGCGGGGAAAACTGGCCGGGCAGGCGCTTCTGCACCTCGCCGCGCTTGTGGGCGATCAGCTCGGCGAGACCGCTTTCCTGCACGCGCTCGTTGCGCTCGCCGGTGCGGCGCGGGGCCTTGCCGTCCGCCAGCAGGCGCTGGGCGAAGGCGAGGCCGGCTTCGACCAGGTCGCCGTCAATGAGCTCGTCGACGACATTGAATTCGAGGGCTTCCGCTGCGCGGATCGGCGCGCCGCTGACGATCATGTCGAGGGCCTTTTCCACACCGGCCAGGCGCGGCAGGCGCTGGGTGCCGCCGGCGCCGGGGAGCAGGCCGAGCTTCACTTCCGGCAGGCCGACCTGGGCATCGCGGCGGGCGATGCGGTAATGGCAGGACAGCGCCACTTCCAGGCCGCCGCCCAGGGCTGTGCCGTGGATCACGGCGACGCTGGGCTTGGTCGAGCCTTCGATGACCTCGACCACTTCCGGCAGCGAAGGCGCCTGCGGCGGTTTGCCGAACTCGCGGATATCGGCGCCGGCCATGAAGGTGCGCCCGGAACAGACCAGCACCACCGCGCGCACCTGCGGATCGGCCTCGGCCTGCTGGAAGGCGGCGAGCAGCCCGGCGCGGACGGCGTGTCCGAGGGCGTTCACCGGTAGGTTGTCGACCGTCACCAGGGCGATGTCACCCCGGCGTTCGAGCTGTACCGCTTCTGACATGCTGTGCTCCGTCTTGCTTTTGTTTTACGGAATCATGTTTCGCTGTGCAGAATACGATGCTGATTTTTACTTGTCGATAGGAAGGGAGTCCGGTTCGCTTGTAGGAGCGAGGGCGCCTAGCCCTTGCTCGCGAACTGCCTGTGCCATGGGTGCCCAGTGAGGTTCGCTTCGGGTTGGTGCTGTAGGAAGGCCAGAAGCCCCCTCACCCCAGCCCTCTCCCCCCGGGAGAGGGGGCCGTTCGGCGCTTTGGGGATGTTGCTGAGTCAGCTGGCGAGCGCGGGACTTCCAGGTTGCGCAGGACAGTCCCCTCTCCCTCTGGGAGAGGGTTAGGGTGAGGGAATGCACTTGCGCCGGGCAGCCCAGCAGCATCCCGCCGAAAAGCAAAAACGCCCTCTCCGTAATCCGGAGAGGGCGCAACAGTCCCGGCTACGCCCAGCCGGGATAAGGGAGCGCAGGTCTTACTTCGCCCAGCGGCGCAGGTCCGATGGCGTGTAGTCGCTCATCGTCGCCGTCTGCCCGGTCTTCAGCCCGCTGTTCTCCTCGTTCATCAGGCCATTGACGAAGTAGCGCCCGCTGATCAGGTCGAAGGCTCCCGCCAGCGCCTCGTAGGTGAACTGCTGGTCGTAGTACGGCATGGCATGGGACTGGTAGTTGCGCCACAGCTCGCCACGGCTGTCGTAGAACTCGCCGAGGACGATGTTCCAGCTGTCCTCGTCGAGGTAATAGCGGCGCTTGCTGTAGATGTGCCGCGCGCCGGGCTTGAGGGTGGCTTCGACGACCCACACGCGGTGTTTCTCGAAGCGCGCCAGGTCCGGGTTGAGGTGGTTGGTCTTGAGGATGTCGGCGTACTTCACCGAGCGGTCGTACAGGCGGAAGCTGTTGTAGGGCACGAACAGTTCCTGCTTGCCCACCAGCTTCCAGTCGTAGCGATCCGGTGCGCCGTTGAAGCCGTCGAGGCTGTCGGCGGTGATCATGCCGTCGCTGTAGCGCGCGCTGTTGTCGTAGGCGATCAGCGGGGCGCGACGCACGCGGCGCTGGCCGGGAATGTACTGCCAGGCGGCGCGCGGTTCGGCGACCTGGTCCATCGGCTCGTGGGACAGCACGGCTTCGCCGGACAACCGCGCCGGTTCCAGCACGCGGGTCTTGAACAGGTAGAGGATGTTGGCGTCGGCCGGCAGGTCGGAAATCGTCTGGGCGTAGTTCATCTCGGTCTGCGAGCGCACCAGGCTGTAGACGCCGTTCTCCTTCACGTTGGCCGAGCTGAAGGTGCGCTCGATGCTGCCGCCGCGGTAGCGGGTGATGTGGTTCCAGATCGCCTCGACGCCCTCCCTGGGCAGCGGGAACGGGACGCCCCGGTGGTAATTCAGCACGCCGTTGCCGCCATCGGCGAGCTTGCTCTGCTCGGCGTTCCTGCGGGTTTCGGCGTTGATCTCGTCAGGCAGCCGGGCGCTGCGGTGGCTCGGGTAGACGTTGATCCTGTAGGTGTTGGGGTAGCGCTTGAGCATCGCCTGCTCGCCGGGGCTGAGCCACTGGCTGTACTGCGCGGCGTTGGCCGGAGTGATGGTGAACAGCGGCTTCTCGGCAGCGTAGGGGTTGGCGTAGCCGCCCTTGGCGTCGACCTGCCCGGCGTTGGGTGCCAGGCCGCCGTCCCAGGCGGGGATGCTGCCGTCGGCATTGGCGGCCTTCTCGGCGCCCACCGGGGTGAGTTTGCCGCCCAGGTCGGCAACGGTGTCGGCGTGGGCGCCAACGGCCAGGCCCATGGCCAGCGCCAGGGCGGTGATTCGCATGAGTTGCATCGGCAGGTTCCTCAGAAGTCGACCTTGGCGCTGACGCTGTAGAAGTCGCGGTCGTCGAGCGTGCTGTACTGGTTGTTGCCGAAGAAGGCGTTGTAGCCGAACTCCAGGCTGTAATCGTTGAGGTAGTTGAAGGCCAGGGAGAGGCCGGCCGCCATCTGCCCTTCCTGGAACGGGCCGCCCGGATCGTAGGAGTAGCCCTCCACGTCATGGCGGAAGTTCAGGCTGGGCAGCATGTTCACGCCCGGCAGCACATCGCTGTATTCCAGGCCGGCGCGCAGGCGGTAGCCCCAGGACCAGGGCGTGGTGAAGCCGTCGTCGGTGCAGTAGCGGTTGGTCACGCCGGTGCTCGGCGCGTTGCAGGCGGCGCCGTCCAGGCGCGCGCTGCGGCCGAAGGCGGCGTTGCGCCCCAGGCGTTCGTCGTCCAGGTCGCCGACATCCACCACGCCGGCTTCGCCCAGCAGGGTGAGGCGCGTGGCGCCGAGCACGTTGTCGATGATCTGGGTGGCCGAGGCCGTCATCTGCCACACCGGCTTGCGCACCCAGCCGTCCAGGCTCTGGCCGGTGGTGGTGGCGCTGGCCGGAATACCTTCGATGGCCGAACTGCCGGATGGCCCGGTGATCATCGCCACGTTCATGTCCGGGCCGTTCATGGCCACCGGCATGTTCGGCCGGTAGCTCAGTTCCGCGCCCAGCGAGGTGCCCCAGCCGGGTAGCGCGCCGTTGATGCTCAGGCCATAGAGATGGATGTTCTCCGGGAACGCAGCGGCGTACACCGGGCCCTGCACGCGGCCGATGGGGAAGTTGCCGGGCTTGCTGGCATCGCGCGCGGTCAGCTCCAGGTACGGCAGGCGGGCGTGGTAGTTGACGTAGTAGAAGGCTGCCTCGGCGTCATTCAGTGAGCTGATCAGCGTGCGCAGCGCGACGCCCCACTGGCCCTGGTCGGATGGGTCCTGGTCGTCGCCGTGGGCGGCGTACAGGCCGGCGGCCTGCATCTGCGCGTCGGTCTGCGTCTGGCTCAGGTACAGCGGCCCGCAGCCGGACTGGATGGCGTCGCTGGTAGCGAAGAAGGTGCCGCAACCGTCCAGCACGCTGGGGCGCCAGTTGTACTGGTAGAAGCCTTCTAGGTTGACCTTGTCGGTCAGGCCGAGGTTGAACGAGAGCATCTCCACCGGCAGCTGGCCTTCCTTGATGTCCACGCCGGGCTTGTTGAAAGCGCTGTAGTCCAGCGGGTTGATCACGTTGATGCCGTTCTGGATCAGGATCGCCTCGCCCCAGGACAGCACCTGCTTGCCGAGCTTGAGGTTCAGCGGATGCTCGTCGACGTCGAAGTCCTTCCACACGTAGGCATCGAGGGTATCGAAGCCGTGGTAGCGCGCCAGGGTCGGCCAGCCGCTGTCGTCGAAGTCCTTGAAGCGCCCGTCGCCGGTTTCGTAGGCGTTGTCGTACCAGTACTTGAAGCGGATGAACGCGCCCTGCCCCTGGCCATCCAGGCTGAAGTCGGTGAGGCCCTTGAACATCTGCGAGATCGGGTCGCCCTTCTTGAAGTTCAGGCGGTTGTCGTCGGCGCTGACGCTGGTGCCGTCGGCGTTATTGATGTGCTGCGCCTGCACCGCGTTGGCGTGGGTCATCAGGTGCCGGTCCGGGTCCTGCGCCGACCAGCTGGCGCCCAGGCTCAGGGTGGTCTTGGTGGACAGGCTCCAGTCGTCGTTCAGCTCGAAGGTGGTGGCCTGCGCGTGGCTGGCGCCGGTCACCGCGAGGCTCAGCAGGAGAGGTTGGGCAAAGCTGCGTGGGCGCCGCCCCCGGCAGACGGGGGGAACGGCGGCCGGATGGATTCTTGTCATTATGGGCTCCGGGTATGAGGTACCGCGGGAGCACCATGACGGCGGCGGCCCTTTCCGCCACAAGCCTGGAGCGACAAATTTCGATCATGCGCCGATCGACTGGCCCAGGCGGAACTGCTTGGGCGTGATGCCGAAGCGCTTGCGGAAGGCGCGGATGAAGTTGCCGCTCTGGCGGTAGCCGATGCGTTCGGCGATGCGTTCGATGGGCTGGTCGGACGAACGCAGCCAGATGCGCGCCAGGCTCAGGCCATCGCCCTCCCCGGTCTGCGCGGTGCCGCACCATTGGCGGCGCAGGCTCTGGTAGAGGAACTCGTTGGCGCCCGGCAGCGGCGTGTCCAGCAGCGCAGTGGGCAGTTGCAGGAATGGCGTCGGCGTGACCTGCCACGGCACGTTCCAGAGCGTCAGCATTTCCTCGCAGCGCTGCCGCGGGCCGATCCCCACGGCGTTGAACACGCCCTGTGGCGAGCGGCCGATCCGCCGCGAGATATTGCGGATCAAGGTGAGCACGGCGGCGTCGAGGCCGAAGTGGTGCAGGTCCTGGGTGACCGGATCGAGGACCAGGCGAGTGTTCTCGCCATCGAACTCCAACCGTGCGTCCACGCAATTGGTCACCGACGCCACGTGCTCGCAGAACGCGCGCAGGCTGGTGCCCAGGTCCGGCGCGGAATCCAGCAGGATATTCAGCCCCTGCAGGCAATGGGTCGCCATGCCGTTGACCAGCTCGCAGCCGAAGTGCGGATTACCGCTGGCCCGCTCGCACTCGCGCCACAGCTGCTCCACCTGCAGCGCTGGAATGCGCCCGCGGTGGTCTTCCAGCAAAGCTTCGGCAATACCGGCGCGCAGGCGCAGGTCGACGGCGCTGAGTCCGAGGCGGGCGGCGTGCAGCAGGATGGTGCTGGCGAAGGCACTGGAGGCGAAGAGCAGGGGCGACATGGCGGGGTACCGGTTCAGCGACCGGTTTACTAGATCAGCTCGCTCTGTTATCCATCAAATTCATTCGACTCAACACTTTGATGCGCAGGATGCATGATGGAACTCCGACAGCTTCGCCACCTGGCCGCCCTCGCCGACTTCCAGAACTTCCAGCGCGCCGCCGATGCCATCGGCCTCAGCCAGTCGGCGCTGAGCCGCAGCATCCAGACCCTGGAGCGTGATCTCGACTGCGAGCTGGTGGACCGCCAGAGTCGCGACTTCCGCCTCACCGGCCAGGGTCAGCTGGTGCTGCAGCACGCCCGTCGCCTGCTCAGTGGCACCCGTTCGCTGCGCAACGAACTGGAGCAGTACAACGGCCTCAATGCCGGCGAACTGCGCTTCGGCTGCGGTCCCTACCCCGCCCAGTTGCTGGTGCCGGAGGCGATGGCGGATTTCATCCGCGCACACCCGGCCATCGATGTCGGCTTCCTGATGGGCGACTGGGAGCAGATGGCCCAGTTGCTCAAGGAAGAGCAGGTGGAATTCTTCATCGGCGATGCGCGCAATTTCGCCGGCGACCCCGACTACCAGGTACGCTGGATGGACCTGCGCCCGGGGCGCTTCTTCTGCCGGCCGGGGCACCCGCTGACCGAGCAGGGCACGCTGCGCCTGGCCGCCCTGCTCGATTACCCGCGCGTCGGTACGCGTATCCCGCCGCCGCTGCGCAAGGTGTTGGCCGAGGTGCTCGGCGAGCGTGACTTCCACATGAACGTCGAGTGCGCGCAGTTCGCCGCGATCCTGCATATCGTCGCGCGTTCCGATGCGGTGGGCCTCGCCGCGGTGGAGGCCCTGCACGATCCGGTGCAGCGCGGCGAGGTGGCGATCCTGCAGATCGTCGACGTGCCCCAGGACCGCCCCGAGCTGCGCCTGCACTACGGCATCGTCAGCCGCGCGGGCTACGGCTTGTCGCCGGCGGCGCAGGCGATGATCGAGGCGATCTTCGCGGCCGATCGGCGCTTGCCGCGCGGAAGTCATGCGGGTTGATGGGGCGCAGCGGCGCCGGCCTCTGCTGAAACCTCAGGGATGTTGCGTGCTGCCGGCCACCAGCAGGTCGCCATGCTGCTCGCAGAAACACTCGTCATGCCAGCCGTAATGTGGATCGCGGCAGATCGAATGCTTCACCGGGCCGGTCAACTCGCCCAGGGGAACGCGGAGGCTGTCGCGCAACGCGGCGTAGATCGAACCGGGCTGCGGCCAGTCGGTGCGTACCGGTCCTTCGCCCAACTGGTTGCCGGCACTCAGCTCCGCGCGAAGGATCGCGTCGAGTTCGGGGCACAGGCTGGCGGTAGGGATTCGCTTCATGGGGTTCCCGCTGTCGATGGCATCCGTTGGCCACAAGCTTATCCACCGGTCGCATGCCTGGGAACGCTCGCCTAGCGCTCCAGGGCGATGCGTTGCCGTGGCGGTTTCCGCAGGCCGGCGAACGCCTGCTGGATACCGGTCAGTGCCCGCTCCATCGCTTGCTCGAAGCGGTAGCGGCTTTCCACATAGAGACACAACTCCAGGCACAGCGGCTGCTCCAGCGGCAGCGGGCTCTGCTGCAGCCCCAACAGCTCGGCGACGCGGCTGGGCAGGGTCAGGCCGAAGGGCTGGCGGTCGGCGATCAGGCGTGCGGCCAGTGCGCTCTGCACGCTCACGGCGATGCTCCGGCGCTGGCCACGCAGGCCCAGCTCCAGGTCCACCGGCGCAAGCCCATCGCGGCGCTGCGACACCTGGATCTGCGGTACCCGCAGGTATTCCTCCAGCGTACGCGGCGCCTGCTGCAAGGCCGCGCCATGGGCGAACACATAGTGGTCGCTGAGCAGAGGCAGCTTGCGCAGGCCGCTCTGCTGGGAAATCGGCTGGTCGACGTCGATCAGCAGGTCGAGTTTGCCGGTGGCCAACTCGTGCAACGCTTCGCGGCGGCGGCTCTGGTAGTAGCGCACCTGCCAGTGCTGCTCCGGCTGCTCGCACAGCGCATCGAGCAGCAGCGGCTGGAAAGTGTCCGGGCAGCTCAGGCGCAGGCTGCGCGTGGGCGTCGTGGCCAGTGCTGCGGGTGTGTGGTGCAGGGCGTCACGCAGGCTGTCGAGGGCGTCGCGGACGTGCCCGGAGAGCCGGTGCGCCACCAGCGTCGGCGCCACGCCCAGGTGCGTCTTGACGAACAGCGGGTCCGCGCAGAGCAGGCGCAGGCGGCGCAGCGCGTTGCTCATCGCCGGCTGGGTGAGGTTCATCACCTCGGCGGCGCGGGTGATGCTGCGCTGGTGGTAGATGGCGTCGAAGGCCAGCAGCAGGTTGAGGTCCAGTTGGCGTAGGTCGAGCATGGCGGGTACCGCGTTGGGCGCGAAAGCGAGCGGTGGATGCTAGTGAGCGCCCTGCCCCGCGCCGCCAGCGCTACAGGACAATTTCCGATCATCCGTGTGCTGCGCCGATGAACGCGGTGCCGGCATTCGGCTGATGAATGCGCTTCGGCGATGTGCGCGGGACTTGGCATAGTGGTTCTCCCTGTGTCATCACCTTTCGCGGGAGCCCCGGCCATGAACGAGTTTGATCACCAGCTGCTGGCGGTCAACGGCATCCAGCTCAGCCTCTACAGCTGCGGCCCCCCGAGTGGCAAGGCCGGTCGGGTGCCACCAGCAGCGC
>OGQD01000710.1_pt1 | contig 24006 bp, 25 predicted proteins | sample 1553091 | NCBI WGS metagenome assembly OGQD01 (sample SAMEA2580290, study PRJEB22360) | human gut metagenome | biome: human gut; feature: human-associated habitat; material: faeces | place: Denmark | collected 2008/2010
GGTTGTTTGCGTATTTCATTGCTGTTTCAACAGATTCAGTTAATCTTGCACGAATTCCTTCTTTAATAATTAATCTGTCTACCACAACATCAACATTGTGTTTCTTCTTTTTATCAAGAGTAATTTCGTCCTCTCCAAGTTCATACATTTGACCGTCTATTCTTACTCTAATAAAGCCTGCCTTTTGATAATCTTCTAACTGTTTTGTAAACTCTCCCTTTCTTCCGCGTACAACAGGAGCTAAAACTTGAAGCCTTGTTCCTGCTTCAAGTTCTAAAATATTGTCAACAATCTGGTCAATCGTCTGTTTCTCAATTTTCTTACCACAGTTTGGACAATATGGCACACCAATTCTTGCATATAATAAACGCAAATAATCATAAATCTCCGTAACAGTTCCAACTGTAGAACGTGGGTTCTTAGATGTAGTCTTTTGGTCAATAGAAATAGCAGGTGAAAGTCCTTCAATAGACTCGACCTCAGGTTTTTCCATCATACCTAAGAATTGTCTTGCATAACTAGACAAACTCTCTACATATCTTCTTTGCCCTTCTGCATACAAAGTATCGAAAGCAAGTGAAGATTTACCAGAACCTGAAAGACCTGTAACAACTACTAATTTATTTCTTGGAATTGTTAAATCTATATTCTTTAAATTGTGTTCTTTTGCACCCTTTATTATTATATTATCATTCATTGGAAATTTCATTCCTTTCTTGCTGGTTTTCTATGTATTTAATTTTACAATTCTATTTCAATTTTTGTATTCTCAGGTAAATCAATTTTCTTATATGATACCTTGCATGCATCTAATAGCTTTCTTGAAGCAATGTTGTTTTCAGAATTTGCATATTTGTCTGATAAATATATAACTTCTTTTATTCCTGATTGAATTATCATCTTTGCACATTCATTGCAAGGAAATAAATCTACATATATTTTTGCACCTTCCAAATCTTTTCTGCTTCCTCTGTAGTTTAAAATTGCATTCATTTCTGCATGGCATACATAGGGATATTTTGTATTTAAGTTTTCTCCTTCTCTTGCCCATGGGAATATGTCATCATTAAACCCATTAGGTGCTCCATTGTAGCCTATTGATAATATTCTATTTCCTTCTCCTACTATACAAGCTCCCACTTGAGTAGATGGATCTTTGCTTCTCATCGCAGATAATTTTGCAATAGCCATAAAATATTCATCCCATCCAATATAGTTTTTTCTTTTTACATTTTTATTTTCCATAAGCTTTCTCCATTCTTTTAATTGGATATATTCCAATCTTTTATTTTCGCTTATATTTTACAACATTTTCTTGATGATTAAAAGTAGTTTTTTAATTTTTTTATGAATTACTCTAGCCTATTGCATAAAATTTATCTTTTTACCTGACTGATTACTTTAATTATTTGCCAAAATTATTTAAAATTCAATGTAGGCTATAATTTTCTTACTTATATTACAATATGTTACATTTTATTACAAATATTTCACTATTATTTTATATATGAAATATTGTAAAAAGTACTTGATTAAATTTCAAATTACTTGTATATTATTCTTTAGCAAATTTAGTTTAACAATTTAAGGAGTAATTAGTATCATGGGATTTATTAATGTATATACTGGACCAATGAAATGTGGCAAAAGTCAAAAAATTGTAAATGAAATAAAAAGACAATTAATTGCGGGTAAAAATATTATGGTCTTCAAGCCTCTTTTAGATGATAGATGTGGTGATGATGTTATTTCTACTAGAAGCGGGAATTCGGTTAAGGCTATAAATATTCAAGACATCTCTGAGCTTGAAAAATATAATGCTGATTCTTATTTCATAGATGAATTCCAATTTCTAAAAGGCGATGTACATACGATTGATAAAATGGCTTCTGAGGGAAAGAAGTTTTACATTTCTGGACTTAATCTTACTTCTGAAAAGAAGATTTTTGGAAAAATGGGCGATCTTATGTGTATTGCCGATAATGTAGAAATTATGACTTCAATCTGCGAAGTTTGTAAAAGTGAAGAAGCTGTTTTTACTTTCTATAAAGGTGGCTCAAAGGATAAAGATATTGAGGTTGGAGATAATCAGTATCTACCTGTTTGCAGACAATGCTATGAAAAGATGCTAAAAAATCTGAAATGAAAAAGATTTAATATTAAAATAAATTTAAAGTTAAAATACCAAAAGAACAATGCCTGTTTTATTAGCATTGTTCTTTTTTATCTCCACACTTTATATTTTTAAAATTTATATTGATGAATTTTTCTTTTAATTTCAAAGTTTTATTTCTATACATTTGCTAAAGTTTTTAGAATTTTATTTTTTCTTCTATCCAATTTTTAACTTCACTAATTGGCATTCTTACTTGTTCCATTGTGTCTCTGTCTCTTATTGTTACAGCTCCATCTTCTAGAGTGTCGAAATCAACAGTTACACAGTATGGTGTACCAATTTCATCCTCTCTTCTATATCTCTTTCCGATACTTCCTGCTTCATCATAATCGCACATAAGGTCTTTTGATAGCATTTCATAAACCTCTCCTGCTTTTTCAGATAATTTCTTTGATAAAGGAAGCACTGCTACTTTATATGGAGCTAATGCTGGATGTAAGTGTAATACTACTCTTGAGTCTCCTTCTCCTAAATCTTGTTCCTCGTAAGCATTGCATAAGAACGCAAGTGCTACTCTATCACAGCCTAAAGATGGCTCTATTACATAAGGAATGAATTTTTCGTTTGTCTCAGGGTCTTGATATGATAAATCTTGTTTAGAATGTTCTGTATGTCTTGATAAATCGTAATCTGTTCTATCAGCAATTCCCCATAATTCTCCCCAACCAAATGGGAAGGCAAATTCTATATCTGTTGTTGCTTTGCTATAGAAAACAAGCTCCTCAGCACTGTGGTCACGAAGTCTGATATTTTTCTCTTCCATTCCAAGATTTAATAAAAAATTCTTGCAGTAGTCTTTCCAGAATTTAAACCATTCTAAGTCAGTTCCAGGCTTACAGAAAAATTCTAGTTCCATTTGTTCAAATTCACGTGTTCTAAATGTAAAGTTTCCTGGTGTAATTTCGTTTCTAAAAGCCTTACCAATTTGAGCAATTCCCATTGGAAGTCTTCTTCTTGTTGTTCTCATTACATTTTTAAAGTTTACAAATATACCTTGTGCAGTTTCTGGTCTTAAGTATATTTGAGATGTTGAATCTTCCGTAACACCTTGGAATGTTTTGAACATCAAGTTAAATTTTCTAATGCTTGTGAAATTTGTTTTTCCACAATCTGGGCAAGGTATTTTATTTTCATTTATGTAATTTACCATTTCTTCATCAGACCAGCCATCTGCAACGATGTCTTTTCCATGTTCATGAGCCCATTCTTCTATTAATTTATCTGCTCTGTGTCTGGTTTTACATTCTTTACAATCTATAAGCGGATCACTAAATCCTGCAACGTGTCCTGTTGCAACCCATGTTTCTGGATTCATAAATATTGCAGCATCAAGACCAACATTGTATTTATTTTCTTGTATAAACTTCTTTCTCCATGCAGCTTTAACGTTATTTTTTAATTCTACTCCTAAAGGACCATAATCCCATGTATTTGCAAGTCCTCCATAAATTTCTGATCCAGGATAAATGTATCCTCTATTTTTGCATAAAGCAACTATTTTTTCCATACTTTCTACCATAGTATTTTCCTCTTCTTTTCATCTCAATATTGCTAAAAATCAGCTTTTTAACTTTAGTTATAATATCACTAAATAGCCAATGTGTCAACGATTTTTCTTGCAAATTATGTTAATTTGTGCTATAATCCTACTTGTACCACAACTTTATATGAAAGGATGGTTTTATGGCACGATTTATTGTTACTCTTTCTATAGTTTTAAACGAAAAGGACAACATCGATTCCCGGGAGGTACACTTTGAAGCAAAGGATATAAGCGATGAGAACTCTCCTCTCATTTGTCAATTTGGAACCTTTATGGTATACACTACCATAGCCGACTCCTACGACGAGGTTTGCTCAAAACTCAACTATATGAAGTTCTCAAAACACACCTCTTTTTTCAACATTTCCAAGCTTCCGGCACCTGAAGGAAAAATTTATTTCTTCGGGTCGATTCAGCAGAACGAAGATGGCATGCCATTCTTGTTCAATCGTTATCTTGGAATCGCCATTCCCGTCTTAGGACTTACAAAGGACTGCGTGATAGTCGAATTCTAAAACCGTTCACCCCGCTTGCCCATAATAGGGCCCGCGGGGCTTTTTATTTGTTGTTTATGTACACTTTGTTTATGTCTTAATTTTATAACAGGTTATGCACAGGGCTGTGGATAATGTGGATAACCCTGTGAATAACTCTGTATCAACATATTCATTTGCTCAGTTTTCCACAGTATTTATGGTAATCTTTTTTATGAAAACTTCGTTTTGAAATATAAAACAATTATGTACATCGTACATTTTTTCGACTTAATTACTGCTAGTCTCCATAATTATTACAAATTGCTATCTTTTTAATTCGACATTATTTGACATTCTCTCTTTTTTGTACTATAATTTAATATAACCTTATTTGAAAGGAGAGATTATTTTGCCTATGTCTAAAGGTACAAGCGATTTCTTTAAGTCTAAAGACCAAAAACGGTCTGAAGCTTTGAAATCTTCGCAGGTGAAGAAGGTCGTCAAAGGCGGCCACATACCACGCGTGATACGCAGTAACGTCAAAAACAAGGGCTAAAGTCTCATACACCCTGCAGAACCAATTTCTGCAGGGTGTATCTTTTATTGCTGTTTCTTCGTTCCAGCCTAATTCACAATCAGTAATTTAGCTTTTTATTATGATTTAAAAAACTTACTATTTTAAATTTATTGCTATAATTAGAAGTATTTGAAGTACAATTATTACAGGTACGCCAATAAAGAACTTAGGCTTTTGGGTTTTATGATGGAATACATACATTCCTATAATTTCTCCAATACTTCCTCCAATTAATGCTAAAAATAATAAAGTTGATTCTTTTATTCTCCATCTTCCCTTTTTTGCTTTTTTCTTATCAATAAACATTGCAAGAAATGCTATTATATTTATTATAATCAAATATATTATTATATTCTTTATTGAAAAAATGCTATTTAAATTATCCATTCTATTTCTCCTTTTTCAATTCTGTTAGTAACTGTTCTTTTATTTTATCTACATTAGGAAAAATTAGATTAACTCCACTTTTCTTTAATGCAAATATCTTATTAACTTTTTTAATAATTTCTCTTCTCGTTTCTGATGCTACCTTCAGTACTCTTCCTTCAATTGTATCAATATGGTCTATGTATTTTGGGGTTATTGGAAACATATTTTGAATTAAAAAAGCTTGCTTTCTTCCTCTGTAATTTCCTATTATTATAGTATCACATTTTTTATATTTTTTCACTTTATTTTCTATAATTTTGCTATATTTCTCAATTTTACTACTCATTGGAATAAACCACATTATTTCTTCATCTTCCATTTTTAAGCAAAAATAATTTGGTCTAGTTGCATCTCCTTCATGATTTCTCATTAACTTTTCATCATTTACAAATTCGAAATATTCATTTTTTACATGGTACACATATCCTTCTTCTATTATCATAAAACACCTTCTTATAAAAAAAATTAAGGAAATACATTATTACTGTATTTCCCCTATCATAATTTACAACATGGTATGATTTATTATTCGCACCAACCACAAGCGAAACATTTGACAACATGGCATAACTTATTATTCGCACCAACCACAAGCGAAATCATTTACTATATATTTATTATATACGCCATTTATACTAAAGTCAATGTCTTTTATAATAAATATAAGATATTATATGCATTTTTTTACATGATATTACATTTCATTTTTTCGCCCAAAAAGGGGCGTCCCTGTTGGGCGAGAAAGGGCGGTTCCTTGTTTGGCGAATTGGTCGAATTTTTATGCAAATAAGCTCATTTGATTGCTTTGGCTCATTCCCTTTAAGCAACCTGCTTTTTCAAGCATTTCTATTGTAGATTTTCCTACCTTTGCACGAATCTTCATATCATCTATTGACATGAATTCTCCTTCTTTTCTTGCCTCTTGTATGCTTTGTGCAGCAACAGTTCCAAGTCCAGGTATGCTGTTTAGAGGAGGTACGATTCCTTTTTCTTCTACTTTAAATTTTACTGCATCAGAATTATATAAGTCTATTGGTAAGAAGTTTAAACCTCTTTCATACATTTCTAATACTATTTCCAATACGCCATAAGTGTCTTGGTCTTTCTTGGTTGCTGCTTTTCCAGCAAGTTCTATTTCTTTCATTTTGTTTTTTACACGTTCTACTCCGTGGCACATTATTTCGCTATCAAATGCATCTGCTCTGATTGTAAAGTATGCAGCGTAGTATGCTTTTGGAATATGTACCTTGAACCACGCAATTCTGAATGCATTTGTAACATAAGCTGCAGCATGTGCTTTAGGGAACATGTACTTTATTTTTTTACATGAGCCAATATACCATTCAGGTATGTTGTATTCTCTCATTGTTTCTTCATGTTTTTTCCAACCTTCAGGATCTTTCGATGGCTTTCCTTTACGAACAAACTCCATTATTTTGAACGCTTTTTGTGGAGGTAATCCTTGCTTTATTAGATATATCATAATATCATCTCTACAACATATTGCATCTTCCAGTTTTATTGTTCCTTCATCAATTAAGCTTTGTGCGTTGTTTAACCATACGTCTGTACCGTGTGATAGACCTGAAATTCTAATTAATTCATCGAAGGTTTTTGGCCTTGTGTCTACTAACATTCCTCTTACGAATTTTGTTCCAAACTCTGGTACTCCAAAGCTTCCCACCTCGCTGTGTATCTGCTCTGGTGTAACTCCTAATGCCGTGGTAGAACTAAATATAGACATTGTTTCTTTATCATCTAGAGGCACTTTTGTTGGGTCTTGTCCAGTAATATCAAATAACATTCTTATCATTGTAGGATCATCGTGTCCTAGTATATCTAGCTTCAATAAGTTTTGGTCTATTGAGTGGTAATCAAAGTGAGTAGTGATTATATCAGATGTTGGGTCATCTGCTGGATGCTGAACAGGTGTGAATTCATAGATTTCTCTTCCCTTTGGAACAACTATAATTCCACCAGGGTGCTGTCCTGTTGTTCTTTTTATTCCTGTACAACCATATGCAACTCTAATTACCTCTGAATTATTTATTGGTATTCCTCTTTCCTCATTGTACTTTCTTACATAACCCATTGCAGTCTTTCCAGCAACTGTACCAACGGTTCCAGCCTTAAATGTAGTACCTTTTCCAAATATTACTTCTGTGTATCTATGAGCTTTTGCCTGATATTCTCCAGAGAAGTTTAAGTCGATATCTGGTTCCTTGTCTCCATTAAATCCTAAGAAAGTTTCGAATGGAATATCTATTCCGTCTTTATCTAATCTATGACCACATTTTGGGCAAGTTTTATCTGGTAAGTCGAATCCATTTTTAACTCCATAATCTGTAAAATCTGAGTATTTACAATTTGGGCATCTGTAATGTGGTGGAAGCGAGTTAACCTCCGTAATACCGGTCATGTTGGCAACAAATGATGAACCAACAGAACCTCTGGAACCAACGATATAGCCGTCTGCATTTGATTTCCAAACTAGTTTCTGTGCTATTATGTACATAACGGAGAATCCGTTTTTAATAATAGATGTTAGCTCCTTATCAAGTCTCTCTTCAACTATTTGTGGAAGTGGATCTCCATATAATTCATGTGCTTTTTTATATGCAATATCTTTAATTGTTTTTTCGCAATCATTGATATATGGAGGACATTTTTCTGGTGATATTGGGCTGATTTGTTCACACATATCAGCTATTTTATTTGTATTAGTAACAACTACTTCGTATGCCTTTTCTTCGCCTAAATAACTAAATTCTTCTAGCATTTCTTCTGTTGTTCTTAAATATAATGGAGCCTGCAAATCACAATCAGCATATCCTTGGCCAGCTTCCAGTATACGTCTATATATTTCATCCTCTGGATCCATGAAATGAACGTCGCAAGTTGCAACTACTAATTTATCTAACTTTTCTCCTAAGGCAACTATTTTTCTGTTTATATCTCTTAAAGCTTCTACATCTGGTACAACACCATTTCTAACCAAGAACATGTTATTTCCAGTTGGCTGAATTTCAAGATAATCATAATCTCTTGCGATTGCTTCAATTTCATCATCATCTTTTCCATTTTCTATTGCCTGATATAATTCTCCTGCTTCACAAGCACTTCCTAAAATCAAACCTTCTGAATATTGCTTATATATTGATTTTAATAGCATAGGTCTGCCTTTATATATGTAATCCAAATGTGATATTGAAATTAATTTGTATAAGTTCCTTAGTCCGACATAGTTTGTAGCAAGAATTATTGCATGAAAGCTCTTTAATTTCTTGTAATTTACGTTTTCGCCAGCAAGCTTGTCTATGTCTTCTATAGTTTTAGCGCCTTTTTTATCAAGCATATCTAGCATTACTCTAAATACTTTTACAGTAGTGTCAACATCGTCTAATGCTCTATGTGCAACTATTACCTCAATTCCAAGTTTTTCAGCAATTATTCCTAACTTATACTTTTTGAAGTCAGGGAATAAATCTTTTGCTAGTCTTAGAGTATCTAAATAGGTGTTATCTAAAGATAATCCTAATTGTTTTGCATTATATTTCAAGAAACCAACATCGAAGTCTGCGTTATGTGCAACAATTACGCTATCTCCAACAAATTCTAATACCTTTGGCAATACTTTATCTATTGTCTCGGCATCTTTTACCATATCATCTGTAATATTCGTAACTTCTACAACTCTTTGGGGAATTGGCTTTTCAGGGTTTACGAAGCATTCAAATTCATCAATAACTTCGCCTTTTTCGTTCATCTTCATTATACCGATTTCGGTAATCTTCTCTGTTCTAAACGAAAGACCTGTTGTTTCTAAATCTAAGACACAATATGTAGTGTGTAAATCTTGTCCCTTTGGGTTCGAAACAGATGGAACCTTATCTGGAACCAAGTATGCCTCGACTCCATAAAGTACCTTCATGTCTGGGTTGTTCACTCCCAACATCTTGTGCGCATCAGGAAATGCTTGAACACTTCCATGGTCAGTAATTGCAATAGACTTCATTCCCCACTTCATTGCACGCTTTATCAAGCTCTTAACAGGAGTAATTCCGTCCATTGTACTCATTTGAGTATGCATGTGAAGTTCAACTCTTTTTACCTTTGCATTATCCATTCTAGCTTGAACTTTTTCTTCTGGCATTTCTATAATTGTATTTACAAGAACACCAAGTTGCTTTGCATAAGGATCAAATTGAGCAGTTCCAGCAACTCTCAACTTTGATGCTGATTTTAATCTTTTCTTTAATTTATCTATTTTTTCAGGAGCAGAAAATACTTTGCAATCTATTGTGTTAGTACCATCATACATACTAAATACGACTAAGAATTTACCTGATTTTAATTCTCTTACTTTTATTCCTAAATTGATATCATCGTCTTTTGGGTCAAGTTCAACATTTAAAAGTTTTCCTTCAAGTATAACATTTCCACTATCTACTCCAATGTCCGTTATCTTGGTAATAGGTGTACTTAAATTCAAACTTCTACCATAGATTAATGGTGTATCTTCTTCTTGTTCTGGTATTGCCTCTGGTGGAATATTTCCAGGATTTTCAGCATTTGTTGGAATGTTTTGCTTTTGAGCAAAATTTCCGTTAGAAGAGTTTCCATTAGTTCCATCTGGAGCAGATGCTTGTGCATAAGCATTCGCTTTCTCATTTATATCTCCTTGAACCTTAGCATTTCCATATTTATTCTCTTGATATTTTTTCTTGTTTTCCAAGAACTGTTTCTTTCTAGCTTGAGCATTCTCATACTGCAAATCGCTATAATTGTTTCCGAAACTTGAACCACCGTGTTTCTTAGCTGTTCCTCCAGCAGACTGTTTTTTTCTCATCTCTTCTGCTAGTGCTTCATTATTATCTTTTGTAAGTTCTAGAATGGTATTTTTTTCAAGTTTTTCTAAGGCTTGTCTATAATCAATAATATTTTTTTCTGGTACTTTTTCAGCATATTCAATAATATATTTCTTTCCATATATATTTTCTATCAGCCCAGAAAAAACCTCATTAAATTTATTGTTTTCTAAGAATTCCTTTCCATTAAGAGATAATGTTACATTAATAGTATTTCCTTTTATTTCGATTGTACTATTTCTTAAAAATGCCTTTGCAATCGGATGTTTATGAGAAATATATTCTATAATGTTTCCCCATTGTTTCAGAATTTTATTAGAAATCTCATCTTCTAAATCTTCTTTAAAATCCTTTATTGTGTCTACATCTTCTTGAGCTTCCTGTTCAATATCGTAAGTAATATTTATCTTGGCTTCTCTAACCTGAAAACGTCTTTGCATATATTTTTCTAAGTCAAGTACAGCCATTATATCAATTGGTTTTTTTGAAACAATGTTAAGCTCTAAAATATTTTGTTTTTTATATAAATTAATTCCTATAACCTTTGCTGCGTTTAGTTCAAAACTATTAGAATTGTAATCTTTAAACACTTCTTTTACAGTTTTAGGCTTTCCAAGTTCCTCCATAATAAATTCCCCCAACTATTTTTGTAATATCATTAAATGTTACAAAAACTGATAGTAAAATAAGTACTGTGAATCCCATCATTTGAATCTTTAATTCTGTTTCTTGTTTTAAAGGCTTTTTTCTTATTGCTTCAATAATTAATAGCAATATTTTTCCTCCATCTAGTGGTGGAAATGGTAAAAGATTAGTTATTCCCAGCGACATAGAAACTACAGATATTATATAAACATACTCTTTTATTCCTGACGTTTGGGCAACTATGCCAGAGATTCCTACTGGTCCAACGAATTCGTCTACAGTTACCTTTCTTGTAAATAATATTTTAATGCTCTCAAGCATTTCTCCTATAAAGCCTTTGGTATTAAGAAACGCATATTGCAATCTTACACCAAATCTTGATGCTGAGGCAGGTATTGTTGTTGATAATATAAAAAATAATATTATCGCAAAAATTATATTTACAACCGCTCCTGCTGCAACAATAGCAATCCTTTTGCCAATGCTTGCCTTACTAAAAGAGCCCTCTTTATCAGAGTGCTGCTCTTCGCCTTCCATGCTTACAAAACCGCCCAGCGGAATAAGCCTTAATGCATATTTAGTTTCTTTCCCTTGTTTTTTTAATATCTCTGGTCCAAATCCAATTGCAAATTCGTTTACGCGTACTTTGCATAATTTTGCAACCAGAAAATGCCCTGTTTCATGTATTGCAACTAAAAATCCCAAAAGAAATATAATTTTAATGGCACTAATTAAAAATCCCATTATATTTTTGCTCCTTTATTTTTATTAAATAAACAAAAACAATAGATAAGCAAATGGTGCAATAAATATAACACTATCTACTCTGTCAACCATTCCCCCATGTCCTGGAATCAGATCGCTAAAATCTTTTATTCCAGCATATCTTTTTATACTAGATGCAGATAAATCTCCAATTTGACCTACTATACTTAATATTATGCCTGTTATAGTAATTAATGCTATATTAATATTAAATCCTGCAAAATTATTTAATATTACTGTATAGATTATCATACAAATTGTAGCTCCTAATGTTCCTCCAATGCAACCTTCGATTGTTTTATTAGGACTTATGTCTGTAAAATGATGCTTTCCAATTGTTTTTCCAGCTATGTAAGCAAATACATCTGTAAGCCATGAACTAATGAATACATACCATATTAAGAACTTACCATTTTCCATATTTCTAATTATAGACATAAACATCAAGAATAATACAATGTAGCATATTCCAAAAAAAGTTATTGCTATGTCTATCACATCAGTTTTCGTTTTTTTCGAAAGTACAACTATAAACAATGCTAATATAGATAATGGCAAAATAGTTGCTATTGCAATTATTGCATATTCCTTGGGAATTACATGAATAAACATTATTGCTATTGCTGATATGTATCCTACCCATCTTACAGGGTGATGCCCTTTCACTTCAAATGCATGAAATAATTCATGTATACATCTAAGCGCTATGATTCCCATAAAAACATCTACAACATATTTATTACCAAGAATAAATACTAAAAGGACTGTTGGAAGCATTATTGCTGCTGATATAACTCTTTTCATAATTTTACCCTCTCGTTTAATTCAACTTTGTAAATTTTATTACATATTCCTTAAATTTTATTATTCAATTCTATCACTTAATTTTATTGTACAAAATTATATTCGATTCTATATTATTTTGCACAATACTATAATCAGTCATGTTATTTATTTCCGCCAAATCTTCTTGTTCTTTTTTGATAAATTTGTATTGACTCTAACAAATCTGAATTTGAATACTCTGGCCAATATTTGTCTGTAAATACGAATTCTGAATAAGAAATTTGCCATGGCAAGAAATTACTAATTCTCTCTTCTCCCGAAGTTCTAATTAGTAAATCTGGATCAGGCTGACCTGCTGTATATAAACTATTTGATATTTCATTTTCAGTTATATCATCTATTTTGAGTTTTCCATCTAAAACCTTTTGAGTAATAGTCTTTACAGCTGTAACAATTTCGTCTCTTCCGCCATAATTGAAAGCAATGTTTAAAACAAGTCCTGTGTTATTCTTTGTTTTTTCTTCAACACTTCTTATTTCTTTTTGTAAATCTTTAGGTAAATCTCCGATTCTTCCTATTACATTTACTTTAATATTCTCATCATAAGACTTGAAAAAATCTAATATGTAGAATTTTAGAAGTTTCATTATTGCTCCGACTTCTTCTTCTGACCTTTTCCAGTTTTCTGTAGAGAAGGCATAAACAGTTAAATATTTTATGCCTATCTTATTTGCAAATTTCGAAATTCTTTTCAAATTTTCTGCTCCTTCTTTATGTCCTTGAGCAGTATTTAAATTATTCTTCTTTGCCCATCTTCTATTACCATCCATTATTATTGCAATATGCTCTGGTAAATTGTTTACATTAATAATTTCATCTACTTTTTCAATATTTTCCTCGTTAGCATTATTTATTGTATTACTCATGTTACGATAACCTCACTATACAGTCATTATTTCTTTCTCTTTTTTCTCTAATAATTGATCTATCTCGCTAATCTTTGCATCAGTCATCTTCTGGATTTTGTCTTCTGCTGAAGATAATTCATCTTCTGTAAGACCTCCATTTTTTTGTTCTTGTCTTGCCATATCGATTCCATCTCTTCTAATAGAACGGATTGCAACCTTGGATTCTTCTGCAGTTTTTCTTATTTCTTTAACTAAATCTTTTCTTCTTTCCTCAGTAAGTTCTGGGAAGTTAAGTCTTATAACTTTTCCATCATTCATTGGATTAATTCCAATTTCAGCTAAATTTATAGCCTTCTCTATGTCTTTAAGAATGCTCATATCCCAAGGTTGAATTACTATAGTTCTTGGCTCTGGAACAGAAATTCCAGCCATTTGGTTTATTGGAGTTGGAACTCCATAATAATCTACTCTTATTTTATTTAATATGTTAGGGTTTGCACGACCTGCTCTAACCTCTGCTAAATTTTCTTCAAATACACTTATTGTTTTTTTCATTTTTTCTTCTATACTATTAAAATCCATTTTTTATACCTCTTTCTTTATTCTTCCTCTACTAATGTTCCAATCTTTTCACCTTTAACGGCTCTAACTATATTATCTGGGTCATTAATGCCAAATACAATTAAAGGAATCTTATTGTCTCTGCATAATGAAGTAGCAGTAGAATCCATTACCTTTAAATCTTTATTTAATATGTCTAAATAAGATATTTTGTCATATCTTATAGCATTTTTGTCTATTTTAGGATCTGCAGAATATACGGCATCAATTGTTTTGGCAACCAATATTACTTCAGCCTCTATTTCAGCTGCTCTTAAAGCTGCTGTTGTATCTGTTGTGAAATAAGGATTTCCTGTTCCACAAGAGAAAATTACAATTCTGCCTTTTTCTAAATGCTTAAGTGCCTTTCTTTTTATATATGGTTCGGCAATTTGTCTCATTTCAATAGCGGTTTGAACTCTTGTATACATTCCTCTTGCCTCTAATGCATCTTGCAATGCTAATCCATTCATTACAGTTGCAAGCATTCCCATGTAATCTGATGTGGTTCTTTCCATTTGAGTTCCATATTTTCCTCTCCAGAAGTTTCCGCCACCAACAACAATAGCAATCTCTACTCCCATTTGTTTAACCTTTTGTATTTCGTCGCAAATACTACCTAAAACTTTTGGGTCAATACCTGTTTTGTTTTCACCAGCTAAAGCTTCTCCGCTTAATTTTAATAAAATTCTTTTATACTTTGCTTCCGGCATTTTTATTCCTCCATTTTCTAAATTAAACTGCCCCTATTCTATCACACAATAGCAATAAATGTATAGACTTTTTTCTAAAAAAATCGAAAACATTTCGACATAATATTTTATTAATTTATTATGTTTCATACATTATTTTTATGTTTCTGCAAAAAATAATATTATGAAAAAGATACTGTTTTTTAAAATTTTATTTTTATTAGCCATGATAGGGCTCGTTACCTTTATTATAATATTTATGCTATATGTTTATGATGTATCAAAAAAAGATAAATTATCCAGCAATCTCGCTAAATCTTATTCCATAGCTTTTTTATATTCAGGAAATACTCCCTACTCATTGAGCTTACAGAATGATAACTCAACGTCTTCAAGTGAAGCTTCTGACTCTTCTTTATATTCAAGTCAGTTTCAAAGCTTAAATTCAGATTCTAGTTCTAGTTCCATTTTTAATTATAATTCTACTTCTGGTTCAAAAGGTAATTCTTCAGATTCATTTGTTATTGGCATAATTAAAATTGATAAAATAAAATTGGATTATCCAATATTGTCAGATGTTTCTGATGAACTATTAAAAATTGCACCTTGCAGATTTGCGGGTCCCTTGCCTAATAAAATTGGAAATCTATGCATAGCTGGGCACAACTACATTGATAATACTTCATTTGCGCAAATTGTAAAACTAACTTCTGGAGACACTATCAATATTTATGGCCTTGATGGTAAATCGGTAGAATACCATGTAACAGAGAAAAAAGAAGTTGAAGGAACAGATTTCTCATGCACCTCACAATTTACAGGTGGGAAAAGAATTGTAACTCTTATGACATGCAATTCCATAAAGCAGACTAGAGTAATTATAAGAGCCGAGGAATAAAATAACTCATAAAACCCTAACTATAAAGCTAAAGTCTTATGAGTTATTAATATATTAATTATAAAATTCATTATTTTACATTATAATCTCTTATTTTCTTATAAGCGTAAATTGCTGATACAGCACATACACCAACTAATATTGCAACAACATAACCATCTGCAACACCTGTTTTTGGAAGTGTAGTAGTTGTATTTGCTGTGTTATATGTTGTAGAAGTGTTTAGAGCATTATAAGTTGTATTTGCTGTTGTATTAGAAGCTGTGTTATTAGTTGTATTTTGCTCTGTGTTCTGAGTTGTTGAACCACTTCCACCGATTATAACTGGTGTAGTATTTTCAGCGAAAACTACTGTAGAAAAAGATATAATTACTATTGCAAGAATAGTTCCAATAATCATTTTAGAATTTCTTTTCATCATACATTTTCTCCTTTTCATTCAATAATTAATATTATTATTTACAGTTTTAATTTTACTATTCTTTTTTTATATAGTCAATAGATTTTTATTGCTTTTTTATTACCATTATGTTACATTATGGTATTTTTTGTAACAATTTGATTATTCTTGTGTATATGGTAATATAGCAATTTGTCTAGCTCTCTTAACAGCAATAGTAATATCTCTTTGATGTTCTCTACATGCACCTGTAGTTCTTCTTGGTAATATCTTTCCTTTATCATTTATAAATTTCTTTAATTGATCAGCATTTTTGTAATCTAATACTAAATCTTTATTAGCACATAAAGGACATACCTTTTTTCTCATTTTTCTGAACTTTGGGTTGAAATCATCATCTTTGCCAGTATTTCTTCTATTTTGTTTTCTGTCTGCCATCTTTCTATCCTCCCTATTCTTATTATAAATTAAAATGGTAGGTCGTCGCCAGATGAAACTTCAAATTCTGATGTAGCTCCTGTATCAGAAGATTGTGCTTGATCAGCACCAAAGTTTGAATCAAAGTCTCCTGTTGCTCCATCTCTTCTGCCTTCTGCAAAATATGTTTCTTCTACTACGACTTCTGTCACATAACGTTTTTGACCATTTGCATCGTCGTAAGTTCTTGTTTGTAATCTACCTACAACTGCAACTTGTTGGCCCTTTTTAAAATATTTGCTTACAAATTCCCCTGTTTTGTTCCAAGCAACACAGTTTATAAAGTCTGCCTGTCTTTCTTCTCCTGGTCTTGTAAATCTTCTATTTACAGCTAGTGAAAAGGATGCAACCAATGTGTTACTTGTTTGTGTGTATCTAACTTCTGGGTCTCTTGTTAGTCTTCCCATTAAAATTACTTTGTTCATAAGTGACCTCCATTTTTACTTTTTAAATTATTCGTTTACGTTTATTGTCATAAATTTAATAACATCATCAGTGATTCTGTAATTTCTTTCTAACTCTGCTATTAAGCTTGGGTTTGCTGTAAAGTAGAATACTACATAATATCCTTCTGCATTTTTCTTTACAGGATAAGCTAATTTCTTTTTACCTAAGTTATCAGCTTTTTCAACATTTCCATCTTTATTAATCATTTCTGTGAATTTTGTAGTTAAGGCATTAAGTCTTTCCTCATCAACAGCTGGATTAATAATGATTACACTCTCGTATTTATTCATTATTTTCACCTCCTTTTGGATTATAACCTACATACTTAAGATGTAAGTAAGGACTTTTAATTTTATACATTGTTACATATAGTAAAAAATTAAAAGTAGTGCTTTCACACTACTTTGTATTGTAACACGAATTGCAAACAAATGCAAGGATTTTCGGGTAATTTTGTGATTTTGTACAATTTTTTTCTAGTTTTATTTTCTTTTAAAATTTCAAAAGACTGCAAGAGGAAAATTTTAGATGTGTGGCCCATTTTCAATGGGTACCACCTAAAATTTTCCACATAGCGTATTCCATTCGCTATGCGTTGGCATAGCCTTCTTTTTGTTTTCTCTTTGTCATAGAAGTTTTGAGTTCTTCTTTAGAACTCTTCGCCTCTATATCTCATGGTATCAAATATAAAGTAGGGCGAGAACCAAGGAAGCTACTGGTGCTGGTAGGATTGCTGAGGTTATGACTAGAAACCGGATAGTTAGAGCCATTGAAGTTATAGTAGCTTCCTCTGCTAGCTCTGTAGGAGGTGCGGTTCGCTTCTTGGGTTAAGTCAAAACAGTTTCCAGCAAAGTCATATATATTATTTGCCTTCCAGTTTTCACTATATCCTGTATTTTGCTTTGTTCCATGTCCTGTTGCAGTATTATCTTGGTAATTTCCCCAAGTACTTGGATCTGTTATACTGAATCCAGAGCTTGCAAGCCAATTACATGTTGCATCCCACTGCAGTCCCCATATCATTCGTGTTTTTACTTTTGATTCACTAGCTAATGTGGTACAATTTTTATATAATGTATACCAATCTACATCAGTTTGAGTTGCTCCTGTCTTCTCTCCATTTGCTGTTAACTCATACCTTCCTATATAAAATCCTTTATACTTCTCTAAACTTGCTATCATTTCTTCATATTCACTTACCATTGTCTCTGCCATATTTGCTAAACTACTAAATCCTGCTTTTGTATAATTTGTATAATCGTAACTTGTTCCATCACTTCCAAGTACCAAATCTGGCTCTCTATAACTACTTGTATCTCCAGGTTTAACTCTTGTTTGTCCACTTATTATAGCTGAATTTGTATACTTTGTAGTTTTTACTCCTGTACTTCCTGCTAAAGCTTGTCCTGCTACTACTGTTGTATATAAACTACTTGGTGTTTCTACTGGTACCCATACCCATTGGTTTCCAGCTAAATCTCTTCTTACATCTTCTTTTCCTTTATCTAATTCATTATCGTTTACATTGTCAGAAATTACTAGTCCACTATCTTTTGTTCCTCCAACATAATAGTAACCTCCCGGAATTGTAACTCCATCTACAACAAAATTCCCTTTAGGTACAATTTCAAAATATACACTTTTTCCAAAGTTTACATCTGATATTGTAGTTCCTGTTTTGCTATCAGCAGAATAATTTGAAATACTAAATTCAATCTTTTTTCCATTTTTGCTGTTTCCGCTTGAGTCTGAAGCAGATGCTACTTTATAAGTTGCTGTGCATATATTTCCATTCCAAGTACAGCGACTTGTTACATCTTGTCCATCTATTACGACTGTTGGATTTTGTGTTAGTGTATAATTTGAAATAAATTTAAGTGTAACAGTATCTCCAAGATTTGCTCTTGTTGAATCTTCTCCATCACTCTTCATAGAAACAGCAGATATTATTGGTAAGTCTGTTTTTGAATAATAATCTGATGCAAATCCACCATCTGAATAATCATCTACAGATGTATAATGTCTTTCGCCGTTTAAAACAGCACCTTTTAAATAATAAACCATTAAACTTCTTTCATTTACAACATATAAGTCGTTATCTGTTGACGTAAAAGTTCCATCTTTATTGCCTTCTCCAAAGTATGTCTCTGCATCTGGGATAAGTCTCATGTCTATATAATAATATTTATCATTATCATTTGGATTTTTGTCTTTTGATGGCACATCAATACTTGTTAATACCTTGTCTGTTGCAACAGGCAAGGTACCATTATTTAAATAGTATAATTTAGTTGCCTCTGATAATGTTATTATATCTTCTTTAAACTTGTTGTAGTTCTTCATTTCTATATTTGTTGTCATTGTTGCACTTAGTCCAACCGAAATGATTATCATAACTATTACTGTAACTGCCAGTGCTATCAATGTAATACCATTCTCACTTTTAAATTTTTCCATTTTATCCTCCGTTGTTTTTATTATTTTTCTTTTCATTCTGTTTTAATTTTACTATTAATCTTTTTTATTTTCAATATATTTTATGAAAAATTTTCAATTGGCTTTGAAGTTGATTGAAATGGAAATTTCCACTTGATACAAGAATCTAATTTACTTTTTATATTATTTTATATTAAAGGCCTTTATCTTCATTGAAAATGCCTTATTTTCTCTTATTGTTATGTACCACAAATATACTAGTATAATTATTATTGCTATATTTCTATAAATTAATACAAATATGCTTCCCATTATTGTTAATATTATTACAGTGCAATTTGATACTTTATTGGTTATTGTGTATGAATTTTTTAACCCAGCAAATATATGTACTAATTCCTTTAAAATTCTTCCTCCGTCTAGCGGATATATAGGCAATATGTTAAATGCAAATATTAGAATGTTTGAATATATTAATAATTCTAATGGCAGTCCTAATAAATATGTTTCTTGGGTTTCTTTGTAAAATATTAAACACGCTAAAATTATTATAAGATTTACCATTGGTCCTGCTAAAGCAATTATTGCCTTCTTAACAGCTAACACATTTCCATTTCTAATTTTTACATTGTAGTCTTCACACTTTGTTTTGAATTTTATTGTAAATCCTGTTAGTATCATTGATATTGTTTCTGGTTTAAAGCCTAAAATCAAACCAACAAATAAATGTCCTAGTTCATGTATTAATGCAAATAACATTAATAAGGCATATATTTTTATCTGTCTTGTTAATATAAAAATAATTAGAAACAAGAACACTTTTAAATTCATTTTTATTTGCATTGAATTTTCCTTTCTTCACTATAAAGTCCTAAAATTATATTTTAATCAATTTTCACAGCATAAATTCTATTATATTGGTAATACTCTGCCGAAACATTTTCTTAATTAATTTTTTCTTTACTCCAATGATTAAAAATTACATACTTCCTAATATACTTTCCGGATTTATGAATCTATTTTCTCTTCTTATTTCAAAGTGTAAGTGCGGACCTGTTGCTCTTCCAGTACTTCCAACCTCTGCTATTATTTGTCCTTGTTTTACGCTATCACCTTCGTTTACAAGCAATTTACTACAGTGAGCATATAATGTCATTACCTCTCCATTTTCTATTCTCAAATGCTTGCCATAGTCTCCTTCACTCGAGTTTTGAGTTACTGTTCCGTCTATTGCTGAAACAATTGAAGTCCCCGTATTTCCAGCAATATCGATTCCATAGTGGTTTGCTGTAACAATTTCGGTTGCAGTTCTTGAACCAAATTTTGAAGTGATTACTCCTGTTAATGGCCATATTATATTTGTGTTCTGTTTTACATAATCTATGTCTTGTTCTTCTTGAGTTTTTGTTTCTTCTACAGCTATTTCTTCTGCCCCTCCGATTGGTTCTACATTTTGATTTTTCTCTGTACTTTCATTTGCATCTTGAGTCTGTGTATTTTCATTATTGGGGTTTTCTACATTCTCACTATTTCCATTTTCCAGATTTTCGCTATTTGTATTTTCTTCATTTGTCACATTTTCCGTTTCCTGTTTCTTGCTTTCTTCACCATTATTTTTTAGCCTGCCAATTAATCCATTAAAATATTCCTTAACATTCTTGAAATACTGGTTTTCTTCTATATTTGACAGACTTATATCATAAGAAAGTAATTCTTTCGTTTTCGTGTTTACATCTTCCGAAAATATGAGTTTTGAATTATTCATAAAATAAAATGCAAAGTAAATAATTGTGCAAATTACTATCTGTAGCATCATCTTTTTAACAATTTTTTTCTTAGTTTTTACTGAATTCGGTTTGGCAGAATCTCTTCTTCTTTCTATATAGGCATATTGATTTGCGTTATATCTATTTTCATATCTTCGTCTATTGTGAATTTCCTCTGCCCTTCTAATTCTTTCTTCTTGGCTTAGTATTCTTTCCATAAAAAACACCTCTTCCTTTGTTTTATAAATTTATATTCCAAAGGTTAAGGTATTATTACATTATTATTTAATTATTTGTATTGCAACACAAATTAAGCTTATAATAGCAAGCATTACATTTAAAATTCTTACTTTTTTATATAACTTTTCTATTTTTTTCACTTTCTTTTCAGCTAAAATTTGATTCTCTATTTTTGCAATATAATTTGCTACAACCATTTCTGCTTCTTTTATTATATAATTTCTTTCCTCTTTTTTTATATTCTCAATCTTTTTTAGTTCTTCTTCCTTCATGTAGCCCTGGATTGCTCTGCTTTTGCCGTCTTGCATAAGAGTCTTATAATTTATGTCTTTTGATTCTTTCTTATTTTTCACAACAACAATGGCTTCATCAATCAGGTTGGAAGGCAAGTTTTTCAAAATTATAATGTTCTTCATATTTTCAGGATTCATATATGTACCTCCTATATTTTTGTGAATTTCTCACTTTTATATAGGAATTATTGCCATCTTTATTGTTTTTATACTTCCATTCTTAATAATTATTTTTTTACTAACCAATTCTTTCTGTCTTCCTAAAGATTATTGAATATATGATGTCAAGCATTTTATCTGCAATATTTTCAACTTGTTTCGCTTCTACACTTTCTAATTCTATTAAATTTCTACTTATGTTGTTATAATTAATTCCGACAACACCTTTTAAAATTATATCTCCTTTTACCATTCTGCCTCTGTTTACTCCAACTCCAATTAATATTTCTGCTGGTGTAATCATAACTTTTCCAATGTTCTCTTTGCTACCAAGTGCAGAATCTATAATCACAATTTCAGAATAATCTTGACTATCAATATTTTTTATAAACTCTTCCACATTGTAATATAGTATAGGATTTTCAAATGTTCCAATAACATCAATCTTTACATTGTTCTGAATCAGTCTTTTATTCTTCTCAAGAACCGTTCCTATTAAAGGTCCAAGACTATCTCCAATTATTTTTCCATTTCCTATACATACAAACAATATGTTTTTCAAACTCGCATAACTCCTTTAAATGTTATAAAAATATGTAGCTTCAAGGTCTGCTTCATTTAACAACAGAGCTATAGGATATTTTTTGTAAGCTTCACCTAGAGTTCCATATAGTTCTTTAGGCTCTGTAAAGCCCATGTGCCAACGAATTGCATATTTCTCCTCATTTGTTAATTTTATGTATTCTGTAAGCATCATTACAGATTTTTCTCCATGTCCATAAGGAATGGTATCATTTACAGTATAGTATGGAACCTTCTCCCACTCTCCAAGTGCATTTTTAGCATTTCTATAATCTGTTTTGTAAAAATTTGTTTTACATATATCATGTAATAATGCAGCAATTTTTACAGTGTCGTCAGGAGTGTTTAACCCACTATTCTTAATTTTTTCATTAAAAATCTCATATACTTTCATGCTGTGTTCTAGAAGTCCACCTTCATAATTACCATGGAATCTTGTGCTTGCAGGTGCTGTATAAAAATCTGATTTTTCTAAAAATGCTAATAGATTTTCTATTCCTTCTCTTTTTGTTGATCTTAATAATTCAATAAATTCTTCTTTCATTATTTTATTCCTCCAGTTTAAATTTTATTATATTTTTAAATAAATTCTTCCCAAACCAAATTGGCTAAATCTATTCCTTTTGAGCTGAGCCTTATATTATTTCCATCTATTTCTATGAGCTCTTCTTTAATCAATTTTTCTAGTATTTTATTATATCTAATTATTGGATTTTGATTAAATTTTCTTTTAAATTCTGAGATATTCACACCTGATATTTTTCTTAATGATAACATCATGTATTCATCTATCTTGCTTTCATCGTCCAATAGTTCTTGTAGCTGAATATTTTTGCTTGGCTTGTCATTTTCCATGTTCGAAATGTACTCTTCTAAATCCGATGTATTTTCATATCTTGCATTATTCATAAAAGAACTTGCTGCCGCTCCGATTCCAATATATTCATTTTGGTTCCAGCAATCGCTATTATGCTTAGATTCAAATCCAGGTCTTGCAAAATTTGATATTTCATAGTGTATGTATTTGTGCTTTTCCAATGCCTTTTTCACATACCAATACATTTTTCTTTCTATTTCATCATCTGGAAGTTCCAGCTTTCCCTTTATAACCATATCTTCCAGTTTAGTATTTTCCTCTAGGATTAGCGAATATACCGATATATGTTCTGGTTTTAAAGCCATTACCTTTTTTGTGCTTTCTTTTACATCGTCAAGAGTCTGGTTTGGAAGTCCTATCATTAAATCTACATTTATATTTTCAAATCCAACTTCTCTTGCCCACTTGTATACATTTTGAAAATCCTCGAAAGTGTGAATCCTTCCTATTTCTTTAAGTAGATTATCCTGCACAGCCTGCAATCCGATGCTAAGTCTGTTTATTCCACATTCTAAATATTTCTGCAACTTTTCTTTTGTAACGGTTCCTGGATTAACTTCTATCGTTGTTTCTATTTGTGAATTGTAATTTTTTATTTTTTCATCTTGAGCCTCGTAGTTTTCTTCTAAATTCGAAGTTATTTCAAAATTTTCACGAATCGATTTTAGTATGTCTTCAATATATTCTTCATCAATTAAAGAAGGTGTTCCACCTCCTATATATATTGTTTTTATTACATACTTAGGTTCCAGTCCATGTTCTGACATTATCCTATTTTCTCTTGCATATTTTCCTATTTCTTTTTTTACACATTCAACATATTTCTTAAAGAATTTCTTTTTATTTGCATACGAAACAAAATCACAGTAATAGCATTTATGTTTACAAAATGGAATGTGTATATATAGTCCTATTTCTTTTATTTCCATTATTGTTTCCTTATATTTAGATTATTTAATATTATTA
>OGQD01000713.1_pt1 | contig 23958 bp, 21 predicted proteins | sample 1553091 | NCBI WGS metagenome assembly OGQD01 (sample SAMEA2580290, study PRJEB22360) | human gut metagenome | biome: human gut; feature: human-associated habitat; material: faeces | place: Denmark | collected 2008/2010
CATTATTTTTCCTTATTTGACTATTTTTGCAACATTATGGAAAACGCAAAGAAAAAAGCCGCTATCGGCTTCATTTTTATAACCTTACTGATTGATATTACGGGATGGGGCATCATCATTCCGGTGGTTCCGAAACTTATTGAAGAACTTATTCATAGTAACATAAGTGAAGCTGCAAAATATGGGGGCTGGCTTGGTTTTGCCTATGCATTCACACAATTTATTTTCTCTCCGATTGTAGGAAATCTCAGTGATAAATTCGGACGGAGACCTATTATTCTGATCTCGCTTTTCGGCTTTGCGATAGACTATATTTTTCTTGCTTTGGCACCTTCCATTGTCTGGCTGTTTTTAGGTCGTGTTATTGCGGGAATTACAGGCGCAAGTGTAACTACGGCGAGTGCTTATATTGCGGATATTTCCACAGACGAAGACCGTGCTAAAAACTTTGGACTCATTGGAGCTGCTTTTGGACTTGGATTTATCATTGGTCCTGTTTTGGGTGGTCTTTTGGGACATTATGGTTCCAGAGTTCCTTTTTACGCGGCTGCAGGATTGTGTTTGCTGAATTTCCTTTACGGATATTTTATCCTTCCTGAAAGTTTAGACAAAGATAAAAGAAGAGAATTCAACTGGAAAAGAGCAAATCCTGTCGGATCTTTTAAATTTTTAGGAAAACATCCCGAAATCTCAGGTTTAATAGTTTCTTTGATCCTAATTTATATAGCAGGACACGCCGTACAAAGCAACTGGAGTTTCTTTACCATGTATAAATTCAACTGGAATGAAAGAATGGTCGGAATTTCCTTAGGAGTGGTCGGTTTGCTCGTAGGATTGGTTCAGGGAGGCTTGATCCGATGGACAACGCCCAAATTGGGAGAGGAGAAAAGCATTTATTACGGTCTTGCTTTGTATGCAGTCGGAATGCTTCTTTTTGCATTTGCTACACAGGGCTGGATGATGTTTGCATTTTTGGTTCCTTATTGTTTAGGAGGAATTTGCGGACCAGCATTGCAATCTGTGATTACGAAAAGTGTTCCCGCCAATGAACAGGGAGAATTGCAGGGTGCATTAACAAGTTTAATGAGTGCCACTTCCATTATCGGTCCTCCGATGATGACCAATCTTTTTTATTTTTTCACCCACGATAAAGCCCCATTTCAGTTTTCGGGTGCACCTTTTTTCCTGGCTTTCATTTTAATGACGATAAGCGTGATTATTACCTATATTAATTTCAGGAAAAAAAACAGTAAAAAAGAAGAAATTTAGTCGTGATAGAAGAAACGAATTATTGATAATTTGTTTTTTTATGAAAAATAAGTTTTTTATATTTAAATAATAATATCGGTTAATTGTCTTATTTTTAAAGAATTATAAAACTAAATGATTACGGTCTTAGCTTAATATTTTATTAAAAATAAATATTTAACATCCAATTTCGTATATCTTTCGTAATTTTACAGTATGGAATTAAGCATTGGAGAAATGGCACTGATTGCCATAGCAATCGTTGTATTATTCGGACCGGATAAACTTCCTCAGATTGCACGCGACTTGGGTTCGGGTGTAAGAAAAATGCGTGGCGCAGTGGAAGACATCAAAACCGAGATCATGAAAGAGACAGATAACCCTGTTTCTGAGATCAAACGTGAAATTGAGAAAGTAAAAGATGCTGCGAAAGATTTCAATCCGATGAATGATATTCAGAAAGATATCTTAACAGAACCTCAGACAGCTCAGGCATCCAATGAAAATGAACCTCCAAAACCAAAACCTTCTGAAGACGAAACCTATGAAGGTCCTGTAAGCAGATAGGATGGAGGAGATCATTCAGGAAGATAAAAAAGTCTTTTTGTTTCTCAATAACTTGGGAGACCAATCTTTTGATCAGTTTTGGCAGCTCATTTCCAGTACATGGATCTGGATTCCGCTTTACATTATTTTCTGTTATTTTTTATTTAAGAATTATAAACTAAGATCTTTAGTTTTTATATTAATCTTTGTCGGTATAGGCGTGATGGTTTCAGATCAGCTTGCCGGTATTTTCAAATATGGTGTAGCAAGACTCAGACCGTGTCACGATCCTACATTGGAGCATCACATGAGAATTGTGAAATGTGGCGGACAGTACGGCTTTTACTCTGCTCATGCTTCCAATACATTTTTTTTGGCAACTTATTTAAGTATTTTATTAAAAAAGAATCTTAAATGGTTTCCTTATGTTATATTTGTATGGGCGGCAGTGGTTGCGTACAGCCGCATTTATTTAGGAGTGCATTTCCCGATAGATATTTTGGTGGGGGCGTTTGTTGGATCTTTATTGGGAGTGGTTTTCAGTGCGCTCGCAAAAAAAGTAATCAACAAACAAAAAATAGCTTCATGAAAAAATCTTTATTCCTTCTAGCAGCAGTATTTGCTTCATTCAATCTTAACGCACAGGACAAAAAAACAGCTGAAGACTGCTTTCAGAAAGCAGACTATAAATGTGCGGAAGAGCAATATTCCAAATTGGCTCAAAGTGAAAGAATCCAGAAATTGCAGTCTGAATATTACAACAATTTAGGAACTGCCCAGAGAAGGCTGGGTAAAACTGCACTGGCTTTTAAATCTTACGAATCTGCCCTAAAAGCGAATCCTATGTCCGCTGCTGTATACGCCAATTTAGGCTCCATTCACGGGCAGAAAGGAAATAAACAGGCAGCAATCGATTATCTTAACAAAGGGCTTCAGATTGAGCCTGAAAACGCAGATATTTACCTTACCCGTTCCAAAGTCTATGAAAGTTTAGGCAAAAAAGATCTTGCCATGAAAGATCTTAACCAGATTCTTACGTTTGCTCCCGATAATATTTATGCAAGAACCGGACTCGCGAATCTGAAAAAAAACAGCGGAGATCTTGAAGGTGCTTTAAAAGACTACAACCAGCTTATTTCTGAGAAACCTGAATCTTTGCTGTACAGTGGAAGAGGAGACGTTTATTTTAGGCTGAAAAAAAACAAAGAAGCGCTTGCAGACGTTAATAAGGCAATCTCTATCGATCCTAAATTTGCTCAGGCTCATGTAAATAAAGCTTTGATTTTATTTGAAACCGGAAAACCGAAAGAAGCATGTGCAAGTCTGGATAAAGCAGTAAGTATGGGATATGAAAAGCCTTTGCTGATGGATCAGTATGCTAAATGTGAGGTTAAAAAATAAATTACGATACTACATGAAAATACCAAATTTCAAATTATTGATAACGGCAGTTTTTACTTTTGGAGTAATGACTGTTGCAAATGCTCAGCAAACTGAAGTAAAGACGAGGGAAAATTCACTTTTGTAAGCTTCTTTGAAAAAAGCTGATGCAAAGTCTGAAAATTCTCTCTTTTACATCAATAAAAAAGAAACAGATATTGAGACTGTAAAGAAAATTCCGGCTGAAGATATAAAATATGTAATGGTTCTTAAAGACGATAAGATCAGGAAAAAATTTAAAGAAAAAGGAATTACACAAATTGTGATGATCACCACAAAGAGTTAAGTTTATATCCTTTTCAAACTTCAAAATAATTTAAGTCATTCAATGTTAAACATCGTTCTCGTAGAACCGGAAATACCCAATAACACAGGAAATATAGGAAGATTGTGTGTAGGAACAGAAAGTAGATTACACTTAATTCATCCTTTTGGATTTGTCATTAATGATAAAAATCTGAAACGTTCAGGATTAGATTACTGGGTTCATCTTGATGTTACGGAATATCAGAATGTCGACGAATGGATCCGGAATATTCCGGATTTGTCGCGTGTTTTCCTGATGAGTTCCCATGCCGAAAAATCTTATCTGGAAACAGAATTTCAGGATGGAGACTGGCTGGTTTTCGGAAAAGAAAGCGTGGGTTTAAGTAAAGATGTGCTTGATCGTTTTGAAAATCATCTTACCATTCCGATGTCTAAATTGATTCGAAGTTTTAATATTGCCAATTCCGTTGCTTTTGTGGTTGGCGAAGCAAAAAGACAGATTGGCTTAAAAGTTTAATATTATTTTTAAAACCTTATCCTATTTAATCATTATGATAAGGTTTTCCCTGTAAAATCTGGTCTGCACGATACAATTGTTCCACAATGAATAATCGGATCATCTGGTGCGTAAAAGTCATTTTGGATAACGACATTTTTTCATTCGCTCTGCTGTAGATTTCTTCTGAAAAACCATAGGCTCCGCCAATCAGGATATGAATTTTTTTCACGGAAGAATTCATCCAGTTGTCAATTTTTTGGGCAAATTCTCTGCTGGTAAACTGTTTTCCTTTTTCATCAAGAATAATCACAGAATCTGTTCTGTCGATGTGGTTCATAAAAAGCTTAGCTTCCTCCTTTTTAAGAAGATCAGGAGAAAGATTTTTTGCGTTTTTTACGTCTGGAATTTCAATAATTTCAAAATTCCAGTGTTTGGGAAGACGTTTCAGATAATAATTGATTAAAGAAGAGATTTCCTTATCGTCAGTTTTGCCGATGCAAAGCAAATTAATCTGCATTTTTTAATTTAAATTTAGACAGCAAAGATATTCATAAATTAAAGAATCTCATCATCTGAAAATTGGCATCAGGTTTTCAAGTTTAAAAAAATCATTATTTTTGTGATAACACCATAATTAATGAGCAGCAGAAAACTTTCTTTTACATTTTTATTTTTCTCATTAATTTCTTACAGTCAGGAAATTAAAGATGAAAACATAAAGCAGTTTTTAGAAGAAGACAGGAAGAAAATATCTGCTGTTGCTGGATTAAGCTATCTGCATAATTCATTTGGACTTCTGTATCAGGATAAAGTATTCAGACTAAGACCGAATGATGCTTTTTATACGGAATTTTTTCTGCGCTACCGATGGCTTGATGTTAGCTTTTCTTTCGCACCAAAATTTGCTCATATCAACAATGATGATCCGGAAAAAGGAAAATCAAAATATTTCAATTTCGGATTTACTTTTTTTCTGAATCCCAAAATCAGGCAGTATATTTATTTTAGTCAGGTAAAAGGACTCTATTTTCAGGACACGAAAGAATTTTTACGACTGATTTACGGTGATGCTTACAATGAGGATCATTATCTTCAGTTTCCGAATGCGAAATACCGCTCATTCAAAGGAGAAACTACCTATTTATGGAAAGGAAATAAGGAAGAGTACAGAAGTTTTAACAATATGACGTATGAACCTCTGAAAGATGTTTTTATAGTGAGTACCGGACTGTTTTACCAATATAATATTTTGAACGATCTTGGCAAAACAGTTTATAAAGGCGAAGTTTTTGATGATACGATTAACGATGAACCTTCTAAAGACATAAGAATTGCTTTAAGATCAGGCGGTGGTGTACAAAAAAAGATTAAAGATCACTGGTATATAATTGTAGAAGCTTATCCTGAATTTTATTATTCCAGATTGCTGAATGAAAACTTTCATCAGTTTAATATTGGATTATATTCTAATGCAAGAATGGGATATGATGACGGAAAATGGTTCTTTGGAGCTGGAACACAGCTAAACTGGATCAACAGTTCAAATGAAAATTTTTATTCGGCAACACAATGGTTATTTAGGGTAGGGATTGGTTTCCGGTTTAATTCTCCTACCTTTGTGAACAGAAATTTTGATAAAATAGATAATATTTTAAAGTAAAATGGGCATCAAAACTCCTAAATTCATCTTGAAAATTCAAGAATTTTTTGACGATATACATATTCCTTTTTTGGGAATATCGCTTTGGCAGATGTTTCAGATCTACATCAGCGGTATTTTTAAAGATAAAATCGGAAGAAAAGCTGCGGCTATTTCCTGGAGTTTCACCATCAGTCTTTTTCCGTTTATTCTGTTCCTGCTTTCGGTTTTGCCGTATATGCCGCACTACGACAAGCTTCAGTTTTATATTTTCGAAGTGTTGCTGCATAATGTATTCCCGTCCAATATAGAAGGTGACGTCCGAAATTATATAGAAACGAGTATTGTTCCCAATATGAAGGGAATCAGTAATTTAACCATTGTTTTTGCTTTGATTTTTGCAACGAACGGAACGTTTTCACTCATTAATGGATTTAATGAAAATACGGATGAAAAAATGTCGGACGTTAAAGAATTTATTCTGTCTTTTTTCATCACCATCGGGTTTATTACGATTGTGTTTTTAGCGCTTTTCGGAGTCTATTATTCAGAGTTTGTTCTTAAACTTTTTACGCCGGTTCAGGATATTTCGTGGCTGGTGGATAACCTTTCAAAAATCATCGGATTTGTATCGTTTCCCATCTTTTATTTTATTCTGCTTACTCTATTTTATTGGTTGGGAACGGTAAGAATCGCAAGATTCAGACAGGCGGTTCCGGGAGCTATTTTAACCACGGTTCTGTTTGTGGTAACCACGTACGGATTCGCGCTTTATGTGAAGAATATCGCCCGTTACAATGTTCTTTACGGTTCTATCGGAAGTATGATTCTTCTGATGGTCTGGGTAAATGTAAATGTATATCTTCTGCTTTTTGGCAACGAATTAAATATGGCACTGAGAAAAGTGAGAATTGAAAAACTGCTTTCCGATGAACTGAAGAAAGAAGCAAAAGGCTATCACGCAAAAAATTCTGAGCCGGATTTAGAAGGCGATGAAAATCATAAGTGGAAATTTAACGATAAAAAAAACGAAGAAAATTAATTTTCCTCGTCTTCAATAATATCATTTTTAGAGCTTATTTTCAAAATTAAAAAACCTGAAACCGCTGCTATAAAAGAAGCAATTAAAATGGCAAATTTAGCCTCATCCTGAATCGGAATTTCATCCTTGAAGGACAACAGTGCGATGAAAATAGACATTGTAAAACCAATTCCGGCAAGCAATCCTACGCCAATCATGTGCATCCATGTGCTGTTTTGAGGAAGAGAGCTGAGTTTCAGTTTTATGGCTATTAAGGAAAAAAGATTGATTCCGATTAATTTTCCGGCAACTAATCCGATAATAATTCCCAAACCTAAAGTGCTTGTAAGACCTCCGATCATTTCGTTATTGAAAGTGATGTTGGTATTGGTTAAAGCAAAAACAGGCATAATGAGAAAACTTACCGGAAAATGAAGCTGATGTTCGAGTTTTTCCAACGGAGAAATCTCAACGGTTGAAACATTGGTAGGAATGGTAAATGCCAGTAAAACCCCCGCAATGGTAGCATGAATTCCCGAATGATGAAGGAAATACCACAAAAATAATCCGGGAATCAGATAGAAGATAATTCGGGTAACTTTTAGGAAATTCAATAAAAATAATAAAGCAGTAATTCCTAAAGATAGAAATAAATACATCCAATGAATCTGTTCTGTATAAAATATTGCGATGACGAGAATAGCTCCCAGATCGTCCACAATTGCCAGAGCAGCAAGGAAAATTTTAATGGAATTCGGAATTCTTTTTCCCAGCATGGAAATAATTGCCAGTGAAAAAGCAATATCTGTTGCCATCGGAATTCCCCAACCGTTTCCGTATGAAGTTCCGAAATTAAAAAAACTATAAATAATTGCCGGAACAAGCATACCGCCGATTGCCGCAAATATCGGCAGAGAAGCATTCTTAAATGAAGAAAGTTCACCTTCCACCATTTCCCTTTTAATTTCCAATCCTACCAAAAGGAAGAAGATCGCCATCAAACCGTCGTTAATCCAGATACTAACGGGATATTTCAGATGAAAAATTTCTGTTCCTGCTTCTCTGTCCAAAAAGTGCTGAAAGCTTTCCGCAAAAGAGGAATTGGCAATAAGTAAGGAAACTAAAACACAGAAAATCAGAATAATTCCTGAAGCCTGACTGCTTTCGAAAAATTTTTTAAAATATACCGTTAAATTCATATCTAAGATTGTAGTCGTCTCACTCTGGAGACGCCGTTAATATCATTCAGTTTGGTGAAGGTCTGCTCAAGCTGACTTTTATTTTTTACCTCAAGAATGATCGTTCCTGTAAAAATTCCGTCGTTGGATTCGATAGACATACTTTTCATATCCATTCCCATCGCACCACTGATAACGGTGGTGATGTCATTGATCATTCCCATTCTGTCGAGTCCTTCAATTTCTATTTTTACTCTGTTTTTAAAGCTTTCCGCATTCACCCATTTCGCAGGAATTACCCTGTAATCGTACTGTGCGCGAAGGTTGATCGCGTTCGGACAATTATCGCTGTGTACTTTGATTCCGTCTGAAATCGTGATGAATCCGAAAATTTTGTCTCCCGGAATTACCGTACAGCATTTTGCATAGCTGTAATTCAGTTTTTCTTCATCTTTTCCAAAGACAATCATGTCGAGATTCTGCTCTTTCGGCTCTACAAAAGTTGTATTTTTCGCAGGCGATTTTCTGAATCTTGAAAGCAGGTTGTTGAATACATTTTTACTTTCAATGTATTTTCTTAAACTGCTTGCATCCAGTTCGTTGCTTTGGAATTTTAAAAATAATTCCTGTGAACTTTTAAGATTAAAGAATTTTTGAAGCTTATTGATTTCCTCATCATTAAAATTAATTTTCGCATGACGCAGTTTTCGCTGCAAAATTTCTTTTCCGTCTTCAACCAGTTGATTTTTTTGTGAGTTTAAATAACTCTTGATCTTGGATTTAGCTTTTGAAGTAACAACAAATTCAAGCCAGTCGGATTTTGGTTTCTGGTTTTGGGAAGATAAAATATCGATCTGATCGCCATTCTGCAAAACATACGAAATCGGAACCAGTTTGCCATTGATTTTCGCACCTAAACATTTCATTCCCAGATCGGAGTGAACGGAAAAGGCAAAATCCAGAGCGGTTGCATTGGTCGGTAAAATTTTAATCTCACCTTTTGGCGTGAATACAAAGACTTCTTTCGAATACAAATTCAGTTTAATATTATCGAGTAATTCCGAAGTGGAAAGATCCTGCTGCTGTTCCAGAACCTCGCGGATTTCGGTTACCCAGTTTTCAAAATTCCGGTCTTCGGAGCTTTGTTTGTAGCCTTCTTTGTATTTGTAATGCGCTGCAACGCCTTTTTCAGCAATTTCGTCCATTCTTTCGGAACGGATCTGTACTTCAATCCATTTTTTATCAGGACCAAGAACCGTTAAGTGTAAACTTTCGTATCCTGTAGAACGCGGCTGCGTAATCCAGTCCCGCATTCTGGATGGATTGCTGTGATAAACATCCGTTACAATGGAGTAAATTTTCCAAGCCAGGAATTTTTCGTTTTTGGCATCCGATTTATAAATGATTCTGATGGCGTAATTGTCGAAAACCTCTTCAAAGGAAACGCCCTGTTTCAGCATTTTCCTGTAAATCGAAGAAATGGCTTTCGCGCGTCCTTTAATTTTGAAATTTAATCCTTCTTCATTTAATTTCTCTGAAACTTCTTTTTTAAATTCCTCAATATATCTTTCGCGGCTTTCTTTGGCAAGTTCTAATTTCTCGGTAATTTCTTTGTAAACATCCGGATTGTTATACTTTAAAGAAAGGTCTTCAAGCTCAGATTTGATGTTGTATAATCCGAGACGATGTGCCATCGGAGCGTAAATATAAACGGTTTCGGAAGCAATTTTCTTCTGCTTGTCTGGAGCCATGCTTTCCAGAGTACGCATATTGTGAAGACGGTCTGCAATCTTAATAAGAATCACCCTGAAATCTTCAGACAGCGTCAACAGAAGCTTTCTGTAATTCTCAGACTGCACCGAAATATTCTGATGATTCATGATGGAGATTTTCGTGAGTCCGTTCACGATATTGGCTATTTTCTCTCCAAAAATTTTCTTCAGGTCTTCGTAAGTGTAGTCAGAATCTTCGATCACATCATGCAGCAAGGCACACGCAATGGAAGTAGCTCCCAAACCGATTTCCGTTGCTACAATTTTGGCAACAGCAATTGGATGGTAAATGTAGGGTTCACCAGATTTTCTTCGCTGATCTTTGTGCGCATCGAGCGCTATATCGAATGCCTTTCGGATGAGCTTGTTATTTTCCTCATCTAAAGTTCTGTATGTATTCGAAATCAGATCCTTATATCTTGCAAGGATCTCCTTGTTTTCCTGTTCTAAGTCGTAACTCATTTGTGTAAAAGCCTATATTTACACGAAAATACGAAATTTTTTGCAGTTTTCAGCATTAAAAGATCCGCAGAACGCTCTGCGGATTTCGGTTATTAATTTTTATCTTGAATGGTTAAAATTTTACTTCAGAATCCATTCCGGCAGTAGAGGTTTTTATTCTTATATCCGGACTGTCGTGGATTTCCGCTTTATTTCTGGCATCGATAAATCTTTTGATGTTCATATAATTTGCCTGCTCAATTTCTATGTTTTCAAAAAGATAGGTTTTTAGCACATTATTCCGGCTGAAAATAGAGGAAGCATTATCTGTCTGATGGTGGTCTTTTACGGCTACACTTACCAGATATTGGGAATGTAACTCATCATCATGAAGATAGACAATATATTCTGAATCTGTGAAACCTGAGTTTTCAAGGTCTGTTTCTATTTTTTTATAATCGCTGTGATGTCCAAATAATCCAGCTACTATATTTGACATAAGCAATAGTTTTTAAGTTGATTATAAATTTAGTGATATTAATCCATGTATTTTAATAAAATTTTAATTAAATAAATGTTTTAATGTAAAATCTATAAAAAACAATAATTTCTTTGAAAGTATCTATTGGAAACCGTTTGATTTTACTAATTGATAATTTCCAGATTCTCTATATTTTCATTTTTAAAAGAATTATAAACATTTGAGATATTATTTCTCCTCGTTTCGGTTTTTGCATTGATGATGGTTTTTGCATTATTCACGTTAACTTCGATCTTATTATTAAAAATCGTATAACGCACATTGCCACTTTCGAAAGAAAGCGAATTTTCTTTTTTTGAATAGAAAAATACATCACGGTAGAGAAATTCAATATCTCCGTTTTTTTTAGTGAAAAAATAATACAGATGGTTTGTTTCAGTTTTAATGAGGTACATTTTTTTGTTGTTTTCCAGTGTGTAGGAGAGAAGAATGTATTTACTTACAATATCAGTATCAATGGTTTTGTATTTATAATTGATGTACCTGTTTTTCCATTCTTTAACTGCCGTTTCATAATAAAGACCGGAAGCATCGAGCTCTTCTTCAGATTGTTTCAGAAGAAAAGGTGAGCCATTTTTTATAATGAAATCAGAATATTGATGCCAACAGCAGCCAGACTTAGTCATGACATGAATCTGCTTTTTAGCTTTATCGACATCAAAAAAGCCACAATAGTTTTGGGCTAAATCTGAAAAATCTGCATTTTCAACAAATGTGTTATTTTCATAAAGATAAACCACAAACGACGGACCGCCGTAGCAGCTTTCATTACCATATTTTATTGCAATGTCTTTTTTACCGTCAAAATTAAAATCATCATAGATAATAATACTTTGATGACCATATGGGATTTCTGCAATATTGGATTGGGTATTTTTAAAATCATACTCGCTTAAATTTACCGTTTGCGTGATAAGCGGTTTTTTATTTTTTAGACTAAAAACTTTGAGGATCTGTGATGTTTTGTCTCTTGAGTTTTTAGTAACTGTAGCATAATAATCTTTAGAAAAATCTGATATTTTATAGTTTTGAGCGTTCAGAAAAACAGTTGAAAATGTCAGAAGAATAAGCTTTTTCATAATAATAAATTGAATTTAAAAATAACAAAAAAACCTCACATTTCTGCGAGGTTATGTATAGGTTTCAGTGAAAAATATTAAATTCTTTCGTTCTTGATTTCTTCAACAATTTCAGGATTCAAAAGGGTAGTGATGTCTCCGAAGTTGCTGAAATCTCCTTCTGCAATTTTTCTCAGGATTCTACGCATAATCTTTCCGGAACGCGTTTTTGGAAGTCCTGAAACAAACTGTATTTTATCAAGCTTCGCAATCGGACCTATTTGGTCTGAAATCAACTGATTAATTTCTTTTTTCAGATTGTCCTTATCTCTGCTTTCTCCGGATTCTTTCAGGATCACGAAACCGTACAGCGCATTTCCTTTGATGTCGTGAGGATAACCTACGATTGCAGATTCCGCTACAGCAGGATGTTCATTGATGCTGTCTTCAATTGGGGCTGTTCCTAAATTGTGTCCGGAAACAATAATTACATCGTCTACACGACCAGTAATTCTGTAATAGCCGACTTCATCTCTCAAAGCACCGTCTCCCGTGAAATATTTCCCCGGAAAAGCAGTAAAATACGTTTCCTTGTATCTTTGATGGTCTCCCCAAATCGTTCTGGCAATTCCCGGCCATGGAAAACGGATGCAGAGATTTCCCGTCACCTGATTTCCGGTAATTTCGTTGCGTTTATCGTCCATAAGAACAGGCTGAATTCCAGGCAGTGGAAGAGTAGCGTACGTTGGTTTTGTAGGCGTAACGAAAGGAAGAGGAGAGATCATAATTCCTCCGGTTTCTGTCTGCCACCAAGTATCTACAATCGGACATTTCTTGTTACCTACATGATCGTTGAACCAATGCCAAGCTTCATCGTTGATAGGTTCTCCAACAGAACCGATCACTTTTAACGAGCTTAAATCGTGTTTGTCTACCCATTCTGAACTTTCTTTAGCCAGAGAACGGATCGCAGTCGGAGCTGTGTAAAACTGTGTAATTTTATGTTTTTCAATCACTTCCCAGAATCTGTCCGGTTCAGGATAAGTAGGAACACCTTCAAAAATAACAGTGGTTGCACCGTTTAAAAGCGGACCGTAAAGGATGTAGGAATGTCCTGTAATCCAGCCGATATCTGCGGTACACCAGTAAATATCATTTTCTTTATAATTGAATACATTTTTAAAAGTATACGCGGTGTACACCATATATCCTGCGCAGGTATGAAGCATTCCTTTAGGTTTTCCCGTAGAACCGGAAGTGTACAGAATGAACAGCGGATCTTCTGCATCCATAATTACGGTAACGAAATCCGGAGAGGCGTTTTCGTAAAGATCTTCCATCCAGAAATCTCTGTGCTCCTTCATTTTCACTTCATTGTTGGTTCTTTTTACCACCAAAACTTTTTCTACGCTCGGTGTTTTTTCCAGAGCTTCGTCTACAATGCTTTTAAGATCTAAAACTTTGTTTCCTCTGTAGCTTCCGTCTGAAGTGATGACCATTTTTGCGCCACAGTCATTTACTCTTGAAGAAACTGCTGAAGCCGAAAATCCGGCGAAAATAACGGAATGAACGGCTCCCAGTTTTGCACAGGCCAACATAGTAATGGCGAGTTCTGGGATCATCGGAAGATAAATGCAGACTCTGTCGCCTTTTTCGATGCCCATTTCACGAAGAACATTTGCGGTTTTGTTCACTCTTTTATAGAGTTCGTTGTAAGAAATATGCTGTGCTTCTTCTTTTGGATCGTTCGGTTCCCAGATGATTGCCGTTTTATCGCCTCTTACTGCTAAATGTCTGTCGATGCAGTTTTTGGTAATATTTAATTTTGCATTTTTAAACCACGAAATTTTGGCTTCATTCATATCGTATTTCACGACCTTGCTCCATCTCTGATACCACACGAAATTTTCATCTGCAATTTTATCCCAGAATTTTTTAGGATTTTTGATCGATTTTTTATACTCTTCAAAATATTGCGGTAAGTTTTCTATCTGATAGTTTCTCATATCCTTTCTTTTTTGAAATTTTATTATTTAAATTTTTAGTCTATTTTAAAATCTGTTTAAACTTTTGTGGTTAATCCTGAAATAGTTTAAACAATTTTATATTTTATCTTCTGTAATCTCCAATTTTTTCCTGAATTTCTTCAATGATCTTTTCATCATCAATCGTCGAAGGAATCTGAAATTCTTTTCCGTCCAGTAAAGTACGGATCAGCTTTCTTAAAATTTTTCCTGAACGGGTTTTAGGTAAGCGTTTTACAACCATCACATTTTTAAGACAGGCAACAGCGCCTATTTTTTCGCGGACTGTTTTTACGATATCCTTTTCTACTTGATCTTCGGAAACAGCGGATCCGTTTTTTAAAACAACTGTTGCAAAAGGAATCTGCCCTTTCAGCTCATCATCAATTCCGACTACGGCGCATTCTGCAACATCGGGATGAGAAGAAACAATTTCTTCCATTTCGGAAGTGGATAGGCGGTGTCCTGCAACATTAATTACATCATCCACTCTTCCTGTGATGAAAATATAGCCGTCCTCATCTTTTATGGCTCCGTCTCCGGAAAAATAATAGCCTTTGTACTGTGAGAGATAGCTTTTCTCAAAACGGGCATAATCTTTCCAGATTCCCAGTAAAGCTCCGGGAGGAAGCGGTAATTTTATAACTAAATAACCTTCATGATGCGCATCCAGTTCATAGCCGTTTTCATCGAAAATTTTAATATCATAGCCGGGAATTGGTTTTCCTGCGGAAGCTCTTTTTATTTTGTAGTCTTCATTAAAAGTCATTAAACCCAGCATTGGAGAACCGGATTCGGTCTGCCACCAATGATCGATTGCCGGAACGCCGATGTGTTCTGCAAACCAGTCCAGAGTGGCAACATCACATCTTTCTCCTGCTAAAAACTGCTTTCTGAAGTGGCTTAAATCATATTTTTTCACCAATTCTCCGTTCGGATCTTCTTTTTTGATGGCTCTGATTGCAGTAGGAGCGGTAAACATGGCTGCTACTTTATATTCGGAAATAATTCTCCAGAATGTTCCCGCATCGGGCGTCATAATAGGTTTTCCTTCAAAAATAATCGTTGAATTTCTGTTGATTAAAGGACCGTAAACGGTATAACTGTGACCAACTGCCCATCCGAAATCGGAGGCTGCCCAAAAAGTTTCTCCCGGTTCGATTCCATAAATATATTTCATCGAAAACTTCAACGCGGTCGCGTAACCTCCTGTATCTCTTGCAACACCTTTTGGTTTTCCAGTTGTTCCGGAAGTATACAGTAAATAGAGTGGGTGAGTGGATTCCACCGAAACGCAATCCGCAGGTTCTGAGTTCTGTACCAATTCTTCGTAATCAATTAACCCACCAAACATTTCATGTTGATTATCAACCAGTTTTCTGTTGTACACAATGATGTGATCTACTTTATCCTGAGCCAGTTCGATCGCTTTTTCAACCAAAGGCAGATAAGGAATTCTCTTTGCAATTTCAACTCCTGCGGTTGCCGTAATTAATGCTTTTGGTTTGCAGTCGTCGATTCTCACTACCAGTTCATGCGGCGCAAAACCTCCGAAAACCACATTATGAATCACCCCGATTCTCGCACACGCAAGCATAGAAAACAAAGTCTGAGGAATCATCGGCATATAAATGACGGCGGTATCGCCTTTTTTCAGACCTAAAGAAATTAAACCTCCCGCCAATTTCGAAATTTCCTTCTTGGCTTCATTGAAGGTATAGGTTTTCTTCTGGTTTGTTACCGGAGAATCGTAAATAATTGCAATCTTATCTCCAAAACCATCTTCAATATGTTTATCAATACATAAATAGCAGATGTTGAGCTTTCCATCGGGAAACCATTGGTTGTAGTAGTTTTCGTCATTAGAAGTAATGGTTTTCGGAAATTCAAACCAACTGATTTCCTGAGCCTGCTCTTTCCAGAAATTCTCTTTGTCTTCTATGCTTTGCTTAAATAAAATATCTGTATTCATATTAGTTTTTGTGTTTTTGTCATTGCGAGGAGCGTAGTGACGAAGCAATCTTTTAATATTTTGTTGAGATTGCTTCACTTCGTTCGCAATGACGGTTTGTAAAATGTATTAAAACATTTCCTCAATCTGCTGCATGAGTTTTTTTATTGAATAAGGCTTTGTAACGTAAGCATCGGCTCCCATTTCCAGACCTTTTTCAATGTCTTTCGGATTGTTCTTGGCACTCAGGAAGATTACTTTCGTATCTTTCAGTTTTTCATCCTGTTTTATTAGTTCCAAAGTACTATATCCATCAAGATTCGGCATCATAATATCAAGTAAAATGACATCGGGAGTCATTGTTTTCAGAAATTCCAGAACTTCTGTTCCGTCTCTTGCAATAAATACATCGTATCCGTTTTTCTTAAAGCTGTATTCCAGCGACATTAATATTTTGTGCTCGTCATCGGCAATGATTATCTTCTTCATATTGTGGTTGTCTTTTTGTTCGACTGCATTGTTTTTTTGTTTCTTTTGGGGAACCCGAAGGGTTCAATTTAAATAGCCGTAGGTGAAACCTATGGAATAATGATTCGCATCAAATCAACCCGTAAGGGTTGAATTTTAATTACTTTAATTCCGGCTCGATTCCATGTTCTGCTAAAAGCTTTTTAAATTCGTCATAAAAAGTCTCTGTCTTATGGTGATGTTTCTGATTTTTTATATAATTTATTATTGTTTCTTTATCTTTTAATGAATATGTGAACGCTCCATATCCTTCCTGCCACCCTGAGAATTCAGGAAATAATCCTGATTCTTTCATCCACAAATTGGTTGCAACTTTTATGTCTTTTACAAGATTACTGAGGTTGATATTGGGGTGCAGGTCACAAAAAATATGAATATGATCCGGCATTCCGTTAATTCTATATAATTTACACTTTTTATTTTTTAAAATCCCCCAAATATATTTGTAGAGCTCTGATTCATTTTCTTCATTAATTGTTTGTTCCCGATGTTTGGTTCCGAAAACAATATGATAAAATATTTGTCGATACGTTCCCATTTTTTCATTTGTGTTTTTTATTATTGAACCCTTCGGGTTCCGATATCATTTTATTTATCTGTTTCCATAGGTTTTACCTACGGCTACTATTATTGAACCCTTCGGGTTCTCCTCCTTCTTGTTTTTTTGGCAGAGCAATCGTGAAAGTAACACCCAATCCGCTGTTTTCTGCTTTTATGGTACCGCCCTGCGCTTCTGTGATTTTTTTTGAAATAGCCAGTCCCAGTCCGCTTCCCGTTGGTTTCAAAATGTTTTGATTTTTCGACTGGTAAAATTTATCGAAAATCATTTCCAGATCCTCTTCGGGAATATGTTTTCCGGTATTGAAAATTTTAATGATTAACCCATCTTCTGTTTCTGATAATTTGGTCTGAATAGTTCCCTGTTCATCCGTAAATTTCAAAGCATTTCCTAAAATATTCTGAAAAAGCTGGATCATTTTTGCTTCATCATATTTAAACAAAAACTGATTGAGAAGATTGACTTCACTGAGATGAATATTTTTCTGCTGAATAAGATGCATAAGAGGGTTGACTGCTTTTTTGTACGTTTCAAGAATGTTATTTTCCTGAATGTGCAGTACGATTTCACCATGCTGCAATTTGTCCAGATACAGAATGTCGTTGATGATTTCACTCAGCCTGTCGGATTCTGTGATGATGTTGTTTAAAAATTCCTTTTTAATTTCCAGAGGAATATCGTCATCATCGGCTAAAATTTCTCCTGCGGAACGGATGGCGGTAATCGGAGTTCTTAATTCATGGGCAACAGAATCCAGAAAATCGTCTTTCTGACGGTCTTTAATGATGAGGTTTTCATTGGCATTTCTCAGATCATCGGATAACTTTTGCAGCTCTTCCGATTGTTCGGTAAGCTTTTTATTAAGCGTGATGGTTTCTTTTGATTCTTCAAGAATGTTTAAAACTTCTTTTAATGAGATTTTATCTTCTTTGGTTACCCCTTCGATAAGGATTTTGGCAGAAGCCGTTCCTATTCTTCCGGCAAGAAGATTTTCCGAGAATTTAATAAATCTGGAATCGGCGGTTTCTGTCTGCGAATCAATATTATATTTTAAATTAAAAATTCTTAATGCCTGTTCGGTTTTGTTTTTGCCTAAAAATCGTTCCAGAATATTTTTAATGTCGGAAACGTAGGCTGTTCCGCGCCAGATAAAAGCATTTTCGTGGTTTTGAATGTACTTATCAATGTCTACATACAATTCAGCGAAATTTCTTTCACGGTAATTTCCTTTGATGCTCACCGAAATGATAGAAAATAAAGCAGTATTCACTAAAAGAGACCAGAAGAAAATCTGTGGAATTCTTCCTAAAAAGGAAATCTTGAAAAAATCAAAAGCATCGTATAAATCTCTTAAAATGCCTTTAAATTCCTGATTGTAAGAGAAGTAATATTGTGGGATAATCAATCCGAAATAACAGATTGCCAATCCTGCCAATAAACCGATAACAGCTCCTTTATAACTCCCTCGTCTCCAGAAAATAGCTCCGAAAAAAGCAGGTGCCAATTGAGCAATGACAACGAAAGAAATAAGCCCGACAGAATCCAGTGAAGTTTTTAAAATAAAATATTTGTAAAAACCAAAAGCCATGATAATCAGTGCAAAAATGCTGAATTTTCTGATGTTGGTGATATTTCTGGTATTCTGAACTTCGTTTTCAGATTTAAATTTACCCAAAAGTCCGTAAGGAATGATCAGGTTATTGGAAAGCATGATGGATAAGGTGATCGCGGAAATAATAATCATCGAAATGCATGAGCTCAGACCTCCCAGAAAAACCAAAACCGTAATTAAGGTATTGTCAAAATACTGCGGAATCAGGATAGAGTAGAACTCCGGATTGACGTTTTGTCCGTTAAAAATCAATCTTCCTGCCCATGCAATAGGAAAAATGAAGATCGTAAAAATCAATAAATAAAGCGGAAAAAACCAGATGGCTGTTTTGATGTGTTTTTCCTGTCGGTTTTCTACGATTGCGGTATGAAACTGTCTTGGAAGAATACAGATCGCTGTTCCGGAAATCATGCAGAGCACCATCCAGTTCATCGCGCCTTCAATACCATTGAATGTATTTTTTTCTTTAAAATCTTTAAAAAGACTTGCCTTTTGATAAATATCAGAGAATCCGTCAAATGCAAAGTAAATAACGAATAATCCTAAAATAATGATAAAGAACAGTTTAAGGAAACTTTCCAGTGCAATAGCGGAAATTATTCCCAAACGTTTTTCGGAAGCATCTACGTAACGTGTTCCGTAATAGGATGAAAATAAAGCAATTAAAACAACAACGAAAGTTGCATTATCTGTTAAAATATTTTTAGAAATTGCTGTTTTGGTTACCAGATGAAAGGTTTCAGAAATAGCCTTGATCTGCAAACCAATGTACGGAACAATTGCCAAAAGACAAACCACCGTAATAATCGCGCTGAAACTTCTGCTGTTCCCATATCGTAAAGAAATAAAATCGGCTAAACTGCTGATTTTATTCAATCTGGAAATACGTACAATTCTCGTGTTGATGTAGATCCATGCAGGAATTACCATAATCGGTCCTACATAAATCGGAAGATAATTAAGTCCGCTTGTCGCTGCCACACCAATGCTTCCGTAGTACGTCCATGCGGTACAGTACACGGCGAGGGAAAGCGCATAGATGTAAGGATTGTTGATCCAAAGCTTGCTCTTTTTCTTCTCCGCCAGATGAGCGACTAAGAACAAAAGTGCCAGATAAAACAAAACTACGGTGAATAAAGCGAAACTACTCATCATACTTTTTTACGATTACAAAAGAAATAATGATGGAAACCATCCAGACAGCGAAAATATAAACCAGAATCATCGGGTAACCGAAAACTTCCCGATCACTGTTGAACAGCAACGAAACAGGAATGCTGAAGGCTATCAGAAGTCCGATGCTCAGAATGATCAGTTTTTGTTCGTGTCTTTTTTTCATATATGATAATTAAATGAATGATAATTGATGGTCTGACATTTTTGTATCATCAATCAATTATCATTCATCATCAATAGATTAAACTTTATCGTCAGAATATTCCCCGATTAATGCATAATAGCCGAAAATTGCCATTCCGCCGGAAATAATCGGCATCAGTACACAAAGGATAATGATTCCGAAAACCAGATCTTCCTGTTTTCCTGAGGTGATTTTTGGAATTCCCATTACTGTAATTCCGAAATATCCTACCACCAGTGCAATGGCGATCCAGAGTACGCCAAATATCTTTTTTATTATGTTGAGTATTTTGTTCATTTTAGTAGTTTTAAAATTAATAAATTTTTAAGTGATTCTGGGATTAATCGTGAATATTATTGTTCTTATTTTTAAGATAAATTAATCCGACTAAAAGACAGACTCCGGCAACGCCTATCGGATACCAAAGCCCTTCCAGATACCATTCAGGATGTCCTCCGTCTTTTCCTGTGGTTACGAGATAAGTGGCGACAGCAGGAAGCAGTCCTCCAAAAACTCCGTTTCCGATATGATAAGGCAATGACATCGAGGTGTAGCGGATTCTTACCGGGAACATTTCAACTAAAAATGCCGCAATAGGACCGTAAACCATCGTTACAAAAATCACCTGAATAAAAACTAAAAATACAAGATACCATTTTGTGCTGTCGTTGATCTTTATCGACTGAGTTACTTTTGCTTCTTCTGCTTTTCCGTCTTTCATCACAGGTCCGGTCGGAGACCAGTGTACAATGCTGTCTTTTTTAGCTAAAGTTCCGTCTGTGAAAAGCGTTTCTTTATGAAAAGTGATTAAACTGTCCGTTGCAATTTTGTCATGAATTTTTGCCGTTCTTTTTTCAACCAAGCCGCTTTCTGCAACGGTTTTGGATTTTAAATCAACGCTTTTAAACATATCGTCATAAATCGGTCTGTATGCGAAAATCGCGATCAGCATTCCGGTCATCATGATTGCTTTTCTTCCAACTTTATCAGAAAGCCATCCAAAGAAAACGAAAAACGGAGTTCCTAAAAACAATGCGGTTGCCATTAAGTAATCCACCTGAATCGATTCAATATTCATCACTTTCTGAAGGAAGCTCATCGCATAAAATTGTCCTGTGTACCAGATTACCCCTTGTCCCATCGCCGCTCCGAACAATGCAAGAAGAACAAATTTGAAGTTCAGTTTGTTTCCGAAACTTTCTTTTAACGGATTTTTAGAAGTCTTTCCTTCACTTTTAGCTTTGGCAAAAAGCGGAGATTCTTTCATATTTTTTCTGATGATGTAAGAAACACCCACCATTAAAATTGAAATCCAGAACGGAACCCTCCATCCCCAACCGTCAAATTCTTCAGTAGAAAGAGTGGTTTTTGTCACCATAATTACAATAAGTGAAATGAAAAGTCCGGCTGTTGCGGTAGTCTGGATCCACGAAGTCCAGTAGCCTCTTCTTCCGGGCTGTGCGTATTCTGCCACGTAGGTTGCAGCTCCTCCATATTCACCTCCTAAAGCCAATCCCTGTAATAATCTTAAAATTAATACCAAAACAGGAGCCATAAATCCTATGGTTTCATAACTGGGAATACATCCGATAAGGAATGTGGAAAATCCCATAATCAGTAAAGTAACTAAAAAAGTATATTTTCTCCCGATAAGATCGCCTAATCTTCCGAAAAACAGCGCTCCGAAAGGTCTCACGACAAATCCTGCGGCAAAAGTAGCTAATGTAGATAAAAATGCTGCAGTAGGATTATCTGCCGGGAAAAATTTAGTAGCCAGTACAACGGCAAGACTTCCGAAAATGTAGAAATCATACCATTCGATCAGTGTTCCGAGAGATGATGCTGTAATGACGCTCCAGATCGTACGATTCTTTTGCTTATCAGTCATATTCTCGTAGCTTATTTCATTGTTATCGCTCATATGCTTTAATTTTTGATGTTAGTTTAAATTGATTGGATTTTGATAGTTTTTGTTTTTTATCGCAAGTGCGCAAGGAAAATTTTATATGCTTTATCTTATAAGGTGCAAAGATTTTATCTTCGATAAAATTTAAAAGGGACTTGCTGAAAATCTTTGATTTTCTTGTGTCCTAAAAACGTTCAGGTTTAAAAAAACTTTGCGATTGCGATTGTAAAAAAATAATGATTAATATTTTTATAAATAAATCTGGAACTGTACAATGAATTCCCCTTTTGAAGAAGGGCTTTCCGTTGGACTTGTATAAACCGGTCTTGTTGAATACTGTGTGGTAATTTTCGCGTGATGACCGTCTATGAACCAGTTTGCACCCACATCAAACTGTGACGAAGATTTGTCGAATGCTTCAAAATTTTTGTGAGTATACGCTGCGAAAGGCTGGATTCTGATTTTCGGTTTTTCAGCCTGACTTGGCAATAGCAATCCGGCTTGTGCATAGATAATATTCCCTGTTCCGATGGTCGGCTGTAGATTTCCTACTCCTGCAATGGCTTTGCTTCCCGTAAAATTCGGATCAGAAGCAGCGATATTCATAATTCCTAAATTTCTCACGTAATTCGGACCAAACTGATAGTTGTAATAACCTGCATACGCGGAAACTGCCATTTTATTTTTAGCATTTCCCAAAGGAATATCTGCAAAAGCATCTACAGCAACAAGCGTAATGTCATGCTTTTCAACAGTGGAATTTACAGAAGTTCGGGTTCCGTCTTTTTGATGATAAAAACCTGCACCAAGATTAAAGACTTTTTTGGTTCCGAGATAAGAACCTACTTTGAAAGGCAATACATTGGATTCTTCATCTAAAAACTGATACTCTACATATCCTGCTTTTGAAAAATTGGGGTTTCCGTTGTTGTCCACGGCAACCGCTTTAGCAGGATCGGTAACATTTACCGGAGTTAAATCCGTTGCAAAAGGTTTGTTTAAGCTGAAACGATATTCCAGTTTTCCGTATTTGCCTTTCGCAAACATTCCCAGTTGTCTCGCAAACTGATCAGAATTATCGATTAATGGCCACGTAAAAATAGGGGAGTCAACCGTAAGGAAGTTTAATGTTGATGCCATCGTCATTCGGGAAAGTCCCATGTAATAATGCAGTCCTGCACCTAAAGATAAACTGAATTTTCCCGCTTCTCCGGGTAAAATAACGGCGTATTCGTTCCATGCATCATGGAAAAACATTTGGGGTTTCTTACCGTTTCCGTAACCTCCCGTTCCTGAAGTTCCCGAACCGCCTCCATTGATAAATGTCTGATTGTTAATCCCAAAATGCGCTAAGATCATATATCTTTTGGAAATCTGAGCATACGCCAAAGTACGTAATCTCCTGTTTCCCAGACTCCATGAATTGTCTGTGGGTTCTCCGCCAACCATACTTCCCGGATTCATTTGCGTGTTCCTCAACCAAAACTGATCCCATAAAATGAACCTGACATATTTATCGCCCTGCTGATTGAGATTAATTTTTAATCCGCTTCCGTAATCCGGCGAACCTTGAGCGTGTAAAGAATTGCTGATTAGAGCCAATCCAATAAAAGTGATTAATTTCTTCATAAATTATCAATTTTTGGCGTTGTTTTTTGTGAAAGCCAAATTGTAATTAAAAATTTATTTAAAGAAATTTAATATATATTAATGGTAAGTATATAGATAGATCTTAAAATTCTAAGTTTTGAGTTTAGTATTTATTGGTATTGAGCAGGATTTTAAATTCTCAATTCATTTATTTTCAATTGATTTTAAAATTATTTCTTAAATCTTTCCCATTTTATCAGCATATATTTGTCTGCAAACTGAGTGATAATTAATCCTGAATTCTTCAGATTTTCTTCTTTACTCATATATTCAATCAGCTCATTTTGTTTTAGGATTTTATATACCGGATGAAACTCAGAATGAGGAGGTCTTGTAATATTGTATTTCTTGATCCATGAACTGATCGTCACATGAGAAACGCCAATAATTCTTTCAATTTCACGAAAACTCAATCCCTCGAGATAGAGCTGTAAAGCTTTTGTTACGTAGTAATCGTCTATTTGTTTTCCCAGTTTTTTTACCGTGAAATAATAGTTACAGTCTTTGCATAGAAAGCGTTGTTTGTTGTTTACAATTCCGCTTCTAACCACTTTGTCTGTGTTGCATTTCGGGCAGCGATTTTCCATAACTATATCTTTTTAGCAAATATATAATAATTTAGCAAAATATTAATTTTGTTTAAAGATAAAATTACCTGTATATTAATTTAATTCAATAAAATTATCTTTTTTATTTGGTTTTTCTTAAGTGCGTTTAC
>OGQD01000717.1_pt1 | contig 23859 bp, 20 predicted proteins | sample 1553091 | NCBI WGS metagenome assembly OGQD01 (sample SAMEA2580290, study PRJEB22360) | human gut metagenome | biome: human gut; feature: human-associated habitat; material: faeces | place: Denmark | collected 2008/2010
TCAAAAAAACTTTAAAATTTTAACCTGATTAATTTGCGTATTAACATAGAACATCCGGGCTAAGATTGCAGTCATCAATATCAGATATTTCGATTTAAATTTAAGAAGATGCCTTTTCAAAAACCTGCAACAGTTTTATTTCTTCGTTTTCCCAGCATAGAAGATGAGCAGCTTTTTCAAGTTCAGGAAGATAATTTTGTCTTCCTTTATCTAAAACCGATTGAATGGCAAGCGCAATATGTTCCGGCTGATGATCTTTTATAATTTCACCAATGTCAAATTGTCTTTTAATATTCTGCATTTCAGGAAGATTTGACAGAATCAGGGGAACTCTTGCCTGAATACAGTCTAAAACCTTATTGGGCAAAGAATAATAATAGCTTTCTCCCCCATTCTCTTCAATGCTCATTCCGCAGTCTGCAGTTAAAGTGATCTTTCGCAGATCTTCCGGTAATAATTTTCCTAAAAACTGAACCTTATGCTGAAGATTTTCCCTGATAACCAATTCTTCGTATTCTCTTTTTATCGGTCCATCTCCTGCAATTTTAAAGATAACATCATCTAAATGTTTCATTGCCAAAATTGCCTTATCAATTCCGCGAAAAGGATTAATGACTCCCTGATAAAGAATCGTTTTCGGACGGTTTTCCGGAATTTTAACTTCGAAAACAAATTTTCTGGGTGCATTTTGAACAACAACAGGGTGAATTCCGTAATTTGATTTAAACCAATTGGCATATCCGGAACTTGCTGTAATCATCAATTTCAGATCAGGAATCAGCTTTCTTTCAAGATGTCGCCACAATTTTTGTGACATTTTGCCCTGAATCGCAGGCATTTCGGAAAAAATTTCATGACTGTCAAAAACCAACGGAATATTTAATTTTTTAGCAATTAAATAATTAGGCAGTAAAGAGTCCAGATCATTTGCAAGAAGAATCGTGTTTTTATCCGCTTTTTTCTTTAATTCCCTGTACAATTTCCAGTTGAATTCGAAATAAGCCGTTTTCAAGCTCTTTGAAATTAATTTAATCCTTGAAAAAGAATAAGGTCTGGACATTTCTCCGGCTCCGTTCCAGTCATTCCCTATCAGATCAATCTCATAGCCTTTTTCATGTAAAGTCCTGCAAACCTTTTCGATACGCTGATCTGTATACAAATTACTGAACGCAGAAGTAATGATTTTTCTTCGCTGCATTATTTTTCTTTCGTCATCAGAAGATGATAAATTTGTATAAAACAGATTAATCCGTTCGGAATAATTACCGGCCAGAGCATACCGCTGAAAATACCGTAGATAACAAAGCAGATGCAGCCGATCATATTCACGATCCTTATTTTCCTGATGTCTTTCAATATGAAGCTCAGCACGATGAAAAGTGACGCGGAATATCCTATGTAAGTGGCTATTTCAGGATTCATGAGAAATTTTTAAGGACAACAAACTTAATCATTTTCAATAAGATAATAAAATTTTTTCTGCCATAAAGTCATTTATTGCTTTTTGGTAAAATATTTGTAATTTAGATAATGAATAAATGGTAATGTTGCCATTATTCTAATGAGATATATTATGGATTATAAGTTTTCACAAGGTTTGAGCCAGGTGTTCAAACAAAGCAAGAGCGAAGCGAAAAGGCTCAAAAGTGAATTTCTTAATACAGAACATCTACTTTTAGGTATTATAAAAACAGAAAACTCTGCAAAAGAAATCCTTCAAAACCTTAATGCGGATCTAACACAAATCAGAAGAAAAATTGAAACTTTAAATACAGCAAGTCTTAATCCTATTTCTGAGGAGGTTACCAATATTTCTTTCACGAAAATGGCAGATCATGCCATTAAACGTGCTGAACTTGAATGCAGACAATACAAAAGCAATGAGATTAATACCGTTCATCTGCTTTTAGGCATTCTTTATAAATATGAGGACCCTACTTCAAACATATTAGGAGCTTACGACATCGACTATGAAGGAGTTTCAAAAGAATATCAGACCATGCTTAAAAATTCCGGACAGGCTCCACAGATGAGTGCTTACGACGACGATGACGAAAGAGAAGATTTTGAGCAAATGAGAAAGCCTACAGGAAACCTGGGTTCTGCAAAAAGTAAAACTCCGACTTTGGATAACTTCGGTAGAGACTTAACTTCTCTGGCAAGAGACGGGAAATTGGATCCTGTTATCGGTCGTGAAAAAGAAATTGAGAGAGTTTCTCAGATCCTTTCAAGAAGAAAGAAAAACAATCCTTTGCTAATCGGGGAACCGGGAGTTGGTAAATCTGCCATCGCGGAAGGTCTGGCTTTAAGAATTCAGCAGAAAAAAGTTTCCAGAGTCCTTTATGGAAAACGAGTTATCACTTTAGATCTTGCAAGTTTAGTTGCCGGAACAAAATACCGTGGTCAGTTTGAAGAAAGAATGAAGGCGATCATGACGGAGCTGGAAAAGAACAGAGACGTGATCTTATTCATTGATGAGCTTCACACCATTGTTGGTGCGGGTAGTTCAACAGGAAGTTTAGATGCTTCCAATATGTTCAAACCGGCTTTGGCAAGAGGTGAAATTCAGTGCATCGGAGCGACAACGCTTGATGAATACCGTCAGTATATTGAAAAAGACGGCGCATTAGAAAGAAGATTCCAGAAAGTAATGGTGGAACCTACTTCTATTGATGAAACCGTTCAGATCTTAAATCAGATCAAAGATAAATACGAAGAGCATCATAATGTAATTTATACACCTGAAGCAATTGCTGCGTGTGTGAATCTTACATCAAGATATATTACAGACCGTTTCCTACCGGACAAAGCGATTGATGCGATGGACGAAGCGGGATCACGAGTGTATATTAAAAACATGAAAGTTCCTACCGAAATCATCGATTTTGAAAAGAAAATCGAAGAAATTAAAGAATTAAAACAAAAAGCAGTAAAAGCGCAGGATTATCTGGAAGCGAGAAAACTGAAAGATGAAGAAGAAAGACTTCAGATGGAACTGAATTCTGCTCAGGATAAATGGGACAAAGATGTAAAAGAGAAAAAAGAAACCGTAACAGAAGAAAATGTAGCGGAAGTAGTTTCTATGATGAGCGGTGTTCCTGTTACCAAAGTTGGTAAAAACGAACTGGATAAACTTGCCGGAATGGATGGAAACCTGAACGGAAAAGTAATCGGTCAGGAAGATGCGGTGAAAAAAGTTGTGAAAGCAATTCAAAGAAACAGAGCCGGTCTTAAAGATCCGAACCGTCCGATCGGTACATTCATTTTCTTAGGAACAACAGGGGTTGGTAAAACCGAGCTGGCTAAAGTAATGGCAAGAGAACTTTTCGAATCTGATGAATCTTTGATCAGAATCGATATGAGTGAATACATGGAGAAATTTGCCGTTTCAAGATTGGTAGGTGCGCCTCCTGGATACGTTGGATATGAGGAAGGCGGACAATTAACAGAAGCGGTAAGAAGAAAACCTTATGCTGTGGTTCTTTTAGATGAGATTGAAAAAGCACATCCTGATGTATTCAATATTTTGCTGCAAATCTTAGATGAAGGTCACGTTACAGACAGTTTAGGAAGAAAAATCGATTTCAGAAATACGATTATCATTCTTACTTCAAACATCGGTACAAGAGATCTTAAAGATTTCGGTGATGGTGTCGGATTCGGAACTTCTGCGAAAAAATCAACAACAGATTCCAGAGCAAGAAGTACAATTGAAAATGCGCTTAAAAAAGCATTCTCACCAGAATTCCTGAACAGAATTGATGATATCGTTATCTTTAATTCTCTTGAAAAAGAAGACATCAAGAAAATCATTGATCTTGAACTGAACAAATTGTATTCAAGACTTGAAAAATTAGGATATAAAGTAGAACTGACAGAAGAAGCGAAAGACTTTATTTCTGAAAAAGGATGGGATAAAGATTTCGGAGCAAGACCATTAAAAAGAGCGATCCAGAAATACATTGAAGATTTATTGGCAGAAATGCTCGTAAACAAACAATTAACAGAAGGAGAAACCGTAGTTCTTGATCTGAATGAAGCGAAAGACGGTTTGGCAGGGAAAACTTCAAAGCCAAAGAAATCTGCCGCAGAGAAGTCTTCTTAATCGTAAGTAAATAATTTAATCATAATAAAAAAGCATCGGGAGTTTTCCCGATGCTTTTTTATTTGTTAGTTTTTATTCTAATTCTGTAGTGCTTATTTGTTAAAAAATTTGTTCGTTTGCGTTTAAATTTTATTCGCGCAGATTTTGCAGATGTCGCTGATCTGAATGTAGTGATCTTAAACCGCACCTTTCAGAATACAAACTAAAGCCCCACCACAAATCCTATATTCGGAACTAAACCACTTGAGAAAATACTCGAATTTTCTTTCCATAAAACATTATACATCAAACCAAGCTGTAAATAAGAATTATTCCCAATTCTCTGCATATACCCGCCGCCAAGATAAAGAGCATCTTCATCTGCATTAGCTTTAAAATCATAAAACTTGTCTTTATAATTGATGAAATAATGCTGATAATTGGCACTTACGAAAAACGTTCTTGCAATATAATAATTCAGAAAAGGACCAACTCCAAACATCGTAGAACTGTAAGCATTTGATTTCTGCCAGGAAACACTTCCCAAAACTCCGCCTTCAAGATCGTCCGTAAGCCGGTAACCCACTCTTGGAGCCGCTGAAAGATTAAAGTAATTGTTGCTTCCAAAACCAAAGCCGATTCCGCCGCCGAAAGTCCAGCGATTGTTGCTTTCAGGAGAAGCATTTACAGCAACCTGAGAAAACAGCAAGCCGGAACATGAAACACATAAAGAAATAATCAGTTTTTTCATATTTAAATTGTTTTTATCGATGTCTAAAATTATCACTTTTTTGCGAATCTTTTTAATTGTATTTTTGCAGCGTCAAACTAAGAACTCCCGTTAAGAGTTTCGTAAAATTGAAATAACATGAAAGTAGTAGTAGGATTATCCGGAGGAGTGGATTCCAGTGTTACAGCGTATCTGCTGCAACAGCAAGGTCATGAAGTAGTGGCTTTGTTTATGAGAAACTGGAACGATGCTTCGGTAACGCTGGAAGATGAATGTCCGTGGATCGAGGACAGCAATGATGCCTTAATGGTGGCTCAAAAGCTTGGAATTCCGTTTCAGGTGATCGATATGAGCGATCTGTACAAGGAAAGAATCGTAGATTATATGTTCGACGAATATCAGAAAGGAAGAACTCCGAATCCTGATGTTCTCTGCAACAGGGAAGTAAAATTTGATGTTTTTATGAAGACGGCAATGTCTTTGGGCGCAGATAAAGTTGCAACCGGACATTACGCAAGAGTAGATTCAACGATCGATGAAAACGGAAAGGAAATTTTCCATCTTCTTGCCGGAAAAGATAACAATAAAGATCAGTCCTACTTCTTATGTCAGCTAAGTCAGGATCAGCTTTCTAAAGCATTATTTCCGATTGGGGAACTTACAAAACCTCAGGTTAGAGAAATCGCCAAAGAAATCGGCTTGGTAACGGCAGACAAAAAAGATTCTCAGGGATTGTGTTTTATCGGAAAAGTAAGTTTACCACAGTTTTTACAGCAGCAATTGGTTCCGAAAGAAGGTGAAATCGTGGAAATTTTTAAAGACTCTCCCCTTTTTGCTGAAGAAATGCCTGAATTTTCGTCAAAACAGGAAGAATTAGAATATCTCAGCCGAAAAATCAATTACAAAAAAACAGACGGTAAAGTTATCGGAAAACATCAGGGAGCTCAGTTTTTCACGATCGGACAAAGCAAAGGACTTGGAATCGGCGGACATAAAGAAAGCTGTTTTATCATATCCAGAGACATGGAAAACAATATTCTTTTCGTGGGAGAAGGACATCAGTTTCCGGGACTGCTTAAAAGAGCCTTAAAAATTGATAATTCTGAACTGCACTGGGTTCGTGAAGATCTGAGACTGAAAAACGGAGAATCGATGGAAGTAATGGCAAGATTCAGATACAGACAGCCATTGCAGAAAGCAACTTTATATCAGTTTGAAGAAGGATTCTATGTGGAATTTGAAGAAGCGCAGTCTGCCATTGCAGAAGGACAGTTTGCATCGTGGTACATCGGCGAAGAGCTGATCGGAAGCGGAGTTATTTCCTAAAATAAATCTTATCTAAATAATAATCCCGAAGCGTTTTAGTTTCGGGTTTTTTGTTTGAAAAAACATCAATTTCTATTTCATTTTATGGTTTACATAGAACAAATTAAGAAACACAGATACAATAATTTCCAATATTAAAATCATCATTAAATAACCGATTGGTTTTCCTAAGAAAATTCCTCTGGCTAATTTTACCACTCCCAATAGAAATATAGAAATCAGGAAGTAAAAAGTTGTTTTCGAAATGGTTTCTCCAAAAAATTTCAGCGCAAAAACAGAGGCATAAAATCCAAGGACGAGAATGAAATAGAATTTGAGAAAATAGTGTGCTTTCAAAGAAATCGGATCTAAAGTATGGTTGATTGCAATAAGCCAGATCAGACTTATGAGCACAGGAATTGTGTGGATAAGGATTTTTTTCATGTGTATTGTATTTCGGTTAATCTCCTCCACCTCCGCAACCACCGCATCCGCTTCCACAACTGCTTCCGCAGGAACTGCCGCAACCAGAACCTCCGTCGCTGTGTGAACTGTCGCTTCCGCAGGTGTAGAAAAAGCCGCCGTCACTTCCGTTATCTCTATTGTCTTTATTGGATGCATTATTTGTACTGAATGCTTTTATAATCATTACGATCAGCACGAAGACGAAAATAAGAGTCAGGAATATTCCCCAACCTCCGTTATTGTTTTCCATACAGGAATAGATCACCAAAGAACTGCTTAAAAGAATAAAAATTTTAACAAAAGGCGATATTTTTCTCTTTTTTGAAGGAATTTGAGTCGATTTCCAGATATCTTTCGGCGGTTCCTGCTCAAATATTTTCTCATAATTTTCTAAAGTTTCCGCAAACCAGCTTTTATGTTTTTCATTTTCGCTTTCTCCGCCTTGTGATGGTTGATGATGCAGTTTCTGCTGCAAAACTTCCGGACAGAATTCTTCCCAGTAGTTTTGTGTGTAAATGAGATGTATATGCCATACTTTGTCTATAATTTCACTTGGCGAAGCACCATTTGGAAGTTTACAGCAGAGGTATACGAATTTTTTGTATTCATCAATTGCTTTTCGGGTAAATGTTTCTGTCCAGTTTTCTTCTTTTGCCAGTTTCTTTGAGAAAGGAAAATTGGCAGCAGATTCATCCAATGAGAATTCCTGAAGCCTGTTCCAGAGAGGATCGTTTTGTAATACCATTTTTGTTTCCATTGTTTTAACTTTTAATTTCTACTCAAATAACGTTCGATCTTGAGATATAAAAGTCTTGCAACAGTCTCATTTGGTTTTAAAATTATCTTATATTAGTCTTATAAATTGAAAGATGAGAAAAGAAGATATACTACACATAGAAAAACTGATGAATTTTCTGGCGTTGCATTTCCTTAAGAAACCTCATTGGGAAGATGTCTCCAAAACAGAATGGTGTTACATTGTTGCAGAACTTAATGATCTGATTATTCAGGAAACCTCAGAGAACAACAGTAAAAAAAGTCCGGATCTTTTAGGTTCAAATTATCTTTATGAGCATTTGATTATCAATAAATTAAAGAAATATTACCAGAATGAAAATGCAGTATTGAGCAAGCCTAATCTTGCCAAACTCAGCATGATTGTTAAAGTTTTAGGATATTCGAGTTATATCGATTTTATCAACTCCAATACGGAATCATTCAATTTTAATGATCTGAGGATTGATATGAATAATGTAAAGCCAAATACCGCATTGCTGGACCGTCTTGTCGGCTGTTGGTATTCCTACAACCGAAATCTTCCGGAAAATCCATTACAGGCAAAAGAAGACCGGATTTGGCGTTCTGCGACGGAAATCTACAAATCTGAAACGTCCGGAGAATATTTCGTTGAAAGAAGCGGCGGCGACCGTCATAAATATTTTGGGAAAATAACAGCCTATTCCGATTATGTCTTTATCATCATGAACAGCAATACGTTCATCCGGCAGCGTCATTTTATCTCAAGAATAAAAGACATCAAGGAAAAGCTGAAAAATCCAGAGTATAAGCTCCATGAGTTGCATTTTATAAGTACATGTATCAGTTTTAATCAGGAACCGATTGCTCTTTTCGAAATTTTCCAGAAAGCAGACCGGAAAACCTTTATTTCAGACTCCATCAGTTTTCCTATCGACAGTGATGAAATTCCGAAATCGATTATCAAACAGCTTGAAGACACGGAATCTAACCGTATCGATTACAGGTAGTTGATTTTGGTTGATGGTTTTGGGTTCAGAGTTTTTTGTTTTGGGTTTTAGCTTACCAACCAGTCTTTAAAATCTTTTACGCGGTCGCGGCTTACGGTAATTTCTTCCTGCGGCTGAAATTCCAGTTCAACCTTGTAATTGGGTGAAGTGTGGATATTTTTAATGTAATCTGAATTGATGATAAACTGCCGGTTTACGCGGAAGAATTTCTTTTCATCCAGCACCTCTTCCAGTTCGTCCAGTGTGAAATCCGAAGGATATGTTCTTTCCTGAGTCTGTAAATAAACAATTTTATTTTCGCTGAAAAAACAGCTTACTTCGTGGGTCTGTACAATTTTCAGGTTGTACCCGATCTTTACTAAAATTCTGGAAAGCGTGCTTTTCTCCTTTTTAATTAATTCTTTAATTTCGTGTGAATTGACGGAATTATCTGAAGGAATAAATGATTTGAATTTTTCGATCGCTCCAGCAAGATCTTCATCTAAAATCGGCTTCAGAAGATAATCGATGCTGTTCAGTTTGAATGCTTTTAAGGTATACTGATCAAAAGCTGTCGTGTAAATGATAAATCCTTTTGTCGGAACTTTCTCGAAGATATCGAAAGACAGACCGTCTCCCAGAACAATGTCTGAAAAGATGAGCTGCGGATGTTCATTTTCTGAAAACCACTGCACTCCTTCTTCTACCGATTCTATTTTTGCAACGATCTCTATTTCAGAAAATTCGTTAAGCATTCTTTCCAGTTTCCTTGAAGCGGGTTTTTCGTCTTCGATAATAACAGTTTTGATCATTGAGTTCCTGTTTTAGTTTTATAATTTCGAAATAAAAGTAATCAAAAATTGTCAGTTTTAAAACTTCAGCGGTTCTTTCGTTTTTTTCATTTCTTTTTCCATTACTTCTCTTTCCCATTCAGAGTCCAGAAGGAAGAGTTTTACGGCTTTTACGGTTAAAATAATTCCCCAGATGGAAAGAATAATCGATCCGTTCCACAATGAAAAATCAAAGATTCCTTTTTCTAAAATATCGTCTCCGAAAATAATTACTGCCACGATCCCAAACCATAAAAGGCTTTTATAGAATTTTTTAAGCTCGTGTACTCTTTCCTGTGCCTGATTGTAATTCATAATAATCTGCTTTTAAAGTTAAAATTAAATGCTAATTATAAAGATTTTGTGTTTTTTCTTTCCTCGTCCATCAGTTGTTTGATCTTTCTTTCCTCCCAGTCTCTTCCGATCCCGAAAGTCCCGGCTGCGTGCGCTGCAAGACCTAATCCCCATCCTAACATTGGCCAGAAGAACCAAAGATACTGTGGTGATGTTAAAAGATTCAGCACAGCTAAAAATGAAATCACAAGGCAATACGAAGTAAGGTTCCCGTAAAATCCTTTCAGTTCTTTTACTCTTCTTGAAGCTTTTTCGTATGCTAATTCTTCTTTGTTGGTGTAAGTTTCCATATTTTTTATTTTTAAAGATTAATTGTTTGTTTTTGTTGAGACAAATGTAGGTCGGAAAACAGCCTCAAATCAATTTTAACTGACCGAACCGTAGAATATGCATCCTGAATTGTAAAAATCCCGACTCAACGGAGAATCGGGATTTTTTGATTTTGATGTTTTTCTTTGTTTTAGTGAGAAAACTGCGAAAGTATAATGCGTGTTTTTAATTTAAAAAGATCTGATCTAAAATACGATTATCAATAGAAATGGGCTTTAAGCCAAAATTTATAATCAATTTCTTATATCGAATGATTTGTTAATTTAATTAGATTTCTCCTTCGTCGAAATGACAATGTGAGGATTTTTAATGCTGATTTGTTGATTAAAAATCTGTGAATTAATTATTTAATAAACAAAAGGAATAAGCTTTTTTGTTTTTCTCCGGTATTCCAGATATTCTTCTCCGAACTGTTCAATCAGAGCCTTTTCTTCGATATTAATTCTGTAGCTGAATGCGATGAAAGGAATCAGAAAAGCCAAAGCCAATGAGAGCCAGTTGTTTAAATACAACCCCAAACCCAACGAAGTAAGCAATGAAAAAGCGTAAGACGGATGTCTGAGATATTTGTAAAACCCTTCTTTCTTAATTTTATGATCTTCTTTAATCGTAACATCCACCGTAAAATATTTTCCCAAAGAACGAATGATGATGAACCTTAAAATAATTCCGATCCATATCAGAACGGCTCCTGAATAATAGATCCAGACCTCATCAGAAATGGGAAAACGTATAACGTAAGAAACCGCAACGGCACTTACAATTGAAAGCGGAATGGCAATCCATAACAGGTTTAGAGTAGATTTATCCTTTTTATTGTCTTTTTCACCGGATTTCAGGATGTTTTTGTAGAGAAATTCGCTTAAAAACCATGCGGCCATAGAAATGGCAAAAAGAATCTGTAAAGTTTTCATATCAAACGGTATTTGGAAGTGATGAACAATTTATCTGCCGTTTTTTTCCTTTTCCATCAGTTCTTTAATTTTTCTTTCTTCCCATTTATTTCCCAGCATAAACCCCGGAATAAACGTTCTCATTGCCGAAATGGCAACTCCGATTCCCCAGAAAAAAGGAAGTGCAAAAAATTTTAACTGAAAAATAGATTCATTGGGTTTTAATTCTGTGTAATTCAGATATAAAATGAAAATATTAACCGCAATATAAATGAAGACGGAAAAGTAAAATCTTTTGATTTTTTTCACCTGTCTTTCCGCTTCTTTGTATCTGAAATCATCTTTGCTTATCGGTTCCATGATGCTTATTTTAATGTTCTGTTTTGTTTTTCTAAAATTTCCCTGATCTTTCTTTCTTCCCAGCTTTTACCAATAGCGAAAACACTCATTCCGTGGGCAACAAGCCCGATTCCCCAACCTAACATCGGCCAGTAAAACCACAGACGATCCGGACTGGTGATGAGATTTAAAATGATTAAAAAAGGAATGATGATGCAGTAAGAAATGAGATTTCCGTAGAAGCTTTTTATTTCTTTTACCCGTTTGTGCGCACGTTCGTAAGATTCATTTTTAGTTTCAGCTATTTCATTTACAACATCCGGTTTAGAGGAAAGTACCGGAAGTTTTACTTTAAAATAATCTTCAGACTTTTCTATAAAAACATTTCTTTTGGTGAGTAAAGAATAGCGCTGTACAATATTTGCAAGACCGATCCCTGAACTTTCTTTGATCTGCTCTCTTACCTGCAGATTATTTTCGATGCACAACGTATCATTTTCAGAGAAAATTTTAATGATGAGAGGTTTGGAAGAAGTGGCAAAATTATGCTTGATGCAGTTCTCCAGAAGAAGCTGTAAAGATAGCGGAACGACAAATCTTCGGTAATCTTCTTTTTTTACATCAAAATCAAAATCTACGCTGTCCTCGAATCGTGTTTTCAGCAATTCGCAATAGGTTTTGGCAAATTCCAGCTCATCTTCCACAGTAACCAGTTCTTTGTCTTTCTGCTCCAGAACGTATCTGTAAATCTTTGACATTGAGGCAGTAAACTTCTGCGCCTGTTTCGGGTTTTCATCAATTAACGAGCTTAAAACATTCAGAGAATTGAATAAAAAATGCGGATCTAACTGGTTTTTAAGGCTTTCAAACTGCGCATTGGCAGATTTGGCAATTAATTTCTGTTCAACCACTTCTTTTTTGGACGTTTTCCGAAGTTCTTCCATGAAACCTTTGGCATGAAGAAAAGCCGAAATAAGCAGGGCAATATTAATCATGAACCAATTGGAAACATTGTATTTGCTGGAAAAGAACTGTTCTGAGGTTGTTGCCTTCTGAATCACCACGAAATTCATATAATTACAGAAATACACCAAAATGGTATTGGCGATGAGAATGGAAATGATGCTTATAATCGCTCTTGTTCTTGTGGTTTCAGACCATGGGAATTTCCTGTTGAGAAAATCGTTGATGATCCCGTTTCCCAGTCCCAAAACGAATGAATACATGGTGGAAACCAAAAGAGTAATGGCAAAATTTTCCAGTGTTTTTTCATCATTAAAAACGAAAAAGAAGAAAAATGCTGTTGCCAACGATATCCAGAGTAATATGATGATGCTTTTGTATTTCATTGTGGGTTTTCTTGGTTCAAAATTAGGCTTTAATAAAAGTATTAAAAATAATTTTTCGCCGAACCGTCATTTTTTGTGACTGAAGGGCACAAAAAAACCTTCCTCGCGGAAGGTTTTTTTTAAATTTTAAGGCACAAAAGATAATGTTAAAGTGAATTTCTATAATAATCAAAGCGCTAAAAAGAATAAAAATCAAAGATTTTTAAAAACTGTTGTGTTTTTTTATTCCTGGGCTTATTAACTTTTTAAAATGCATCAAAATTTTTTGTGGCTTTTGAGTTTAAACAGACTTTTCACATTATTTTGCAGCTCCGCTTACAAAATATTCAGCTTCTGCTTTTCCCCAGTTGGGAGCGATTTTAGATTTTGGAACGTAGGTTTTAAACTTCGTTAAAGCATCTTTAAACTGTTCCATCCCTTTTGTTTTGCTTCCTCCAAACTGTTCCGGAGTGAAGTAAGTGTCTTCTGCTTTTATCAGGGCAATTCTTGGGTTTTCGGGATCAAGATTTTCCGCTTTTTTCAGTTCTTCAATGGCTTTCATTCCGTCTGTCATGTATCTTTCGGTAGGATTTTCCATCATTTTAAGGGAATACGACATTTTTCTCAGCAGGTGAATTTCTGCATTGTCTTTTCCGGCAATGTTTTCCGCCTGATCCAGATATTTTTCTGCAATATTTGCCTGTGTTGAAAGCTCAGACATTTTACCTTCTCTCATTAACATTCTTCCCTTCTGAATGTATGAAAACGCGGCATAATATGCAGGAAGCCATTCTTTGGTTTCTTTTTTCCCGATTCTGTCGAAGTCATTCGCCAGAGTCTGGAATTCGTCAAGAGATTTACAGTTTTCAATTTTGGCAATTTTATCAGACATTATTTTTTCATAATCTGTCTGGGCAAAAGCGGTTAAACTCATCAGACTTAAAGCAAAGGTTAACAGGTATTTTTTCATGTTTTCTAATTTTTTTAATTAATTTTTATTTTGAATAAAGATATATTTTTAATTGAATTGAAATAACTTTTACAGATTATTATTGATGGCATCCTGCGTTTTGTCGACTCCGAAGCTGATGAATGCACCTACAAAAACAAAGGTATTTACAGGCGGAACAACCGCTGAACTCCTTGATCCGTCCATTGAGAAATTGTAACCGTATACATTTTTCGATCCTAAAATATTGGATACACTCAATACGAGAACGGTAAATGTTTTTGAGTCTTTCTTTCCTAAATTGGGAAGATAATTTACACTGAAATTTAAGGCGTTGTAATCTTTCAGACTGCCTTCGTGTCTAACGAAATATTTCTGTTCACCATTCACATCCTGTGTTGCGATGTCGTAATAAGGACGGCCTTTTGCATAGGTGTAGGAAATATTGAAGCCTGTTTTCCATTCCGGAACAAATCTTTTGGCTACTGCGGAAAGGGTGTGTTCGGAAGCAAAATTCGGTTTTAAACTCATCGGATAATTCATAAAATCTCTTTTTGAATCTAAAAATGAATAGCTGATCCAGTAATCGATATTGTCGAATGTTTTTTTATCTCTCCAGAATAATTCCAGTCCTTTTGCATAACCAAAACCGCTGTTGTTATCCGCTGTCTGAACAAATTGGTTCTGTCCGTCGATGTACTGTAAGTTTTTTACCTTCAGAAGATCATCATATTTTTTGTAAAAAGCTTCAAATCTCAAACTTCTTCCTTCCGTTGTTCTCTGCACCTGAAAGATATAATGCTGTGATTTCTGGAAGTCTAAATTTGCAGAACCGTTGATGTATCTGCTTTCGGGATTCTGATAAAAAATTCCGTAAGCAAATGAAGTTGTCCAGTCTTTGGCAAGACGATATGCTAAAGCCAGTCTAGGTGCAATATTGTTTTTCCCAAGATAGGAGGAATGCTCTGCTCTCACTCCTATTTTTGCTGATAACTGCTTGCTGAATCCTAAATCTGTTTCTGCAAACGCTGAAGAGATCAGGTCTTTGTAGTTTTTCGTTACAAAATCGTTAAAATTTAATTTTTCGCTGGTACTATTAAATTCAAACCCTCCTCGTAACGCACTGATTTTATTTATTTTTCTTTCTAAAACTGTTTTGAAATTGATGTAATTTCCGTCATTCAGAAGTTTTGTGGTTCCGGTTTGGGTTTCGCCTTTTTGGGTTGAAAAATCAAGGTCTGATTGATTATAGGAATAAGATGCTCCTGCATTCAGTAAATATTTTCCGAATTTCTGCTTGAAAGATAAATTATGATAGGTATTTTTTCCTTTCAGTTTCACGAGAGACAGGTCATAATCTTCCGGTTCTAGACTTGGAGTCTGCACTGCCATTCTGTTGGAATCATATTTTCCATAATATTTGAAAAATCCGCCTGATTTTGTTTTAAATCTGAAATTCAGATCGCTGTTTACGCTTTGTGGAGCTTCAGAGAAATTCGTGTTGAAATTGAAAATTTCCTGCATCAGCTTTAAGTTGGAATAGCCAAGACTTGCTCCGTAAGAATAGTTTTTATTATTGCCCAATCTCTGAAATCCTGCGTTTAAAAAGATCGGAGAAACACCGAAATCGTAAGAACTCTGATCCGGAAGATCCACACTTTCCAGCATCAGTGCCCCCGAAAGAGCCTGACCGTACAATGCAGAATATCCGCCGCTAGAAAAAACATTGCCTTTAAAAAGAGAGGTATTGAAGCGGTCTCTTCCTGCAATTCCCGGAACTGAATTGGAGAAGTAATTATTGATTAAACTTCCATCCATGAAAATTCTGGATTCTGTTCCCGTTCCGCCACGGATGAAAAGACCTTCTGTTTCGCCTACTTTCTGAACTCCCGGAAGATACGTTAATGCCGATGTAATCTGTCCGTCCGCTCCGGCTGTTGTGTAGATATCAATTGGAGTCAGTAAAGCTGTTGCTCTTTTTTTGTCGCTTGCTTCGATAGAACCCGCCGAAACGACTACCGCATCAATTTCATTAATTTGCTCTTTCAGTTCTGCATTTACAGAAACTTCCTGATTTTCAATAACAATCGGTTTTTCAACATCAATATATTTCGGATGGGTAAAAACTAAAACACGGCTGCCTTTTTCTGTGGTTTCAAAAGAGAAGTTTCCGTTGGAATCGGTTGTGGCTCCGTCGTAAGTATTTTTCAGGGTAACATTTACTTCTCCTACTCCTCTATTTTTGTACGTAACTCTTCCCGAAATTCTGGTTTGGGCAAAACTTAGTGCAAATGATAAAAAAGTGGTAAGAAATAATAATTTTGTTTTCATAGCTGTTTTATTTCGATTCAAAAGTATGACGAATTTTCGCTGTTTTTAAATTTTTTTTGCTGAGTGGTCGTTTTTGGAATCTGAGTGGTAGTTTTTGATTTTTTGTTGCAGAAAATTTACTTTGTAAAATATATTGACCACCCCGTCAAAAATTCTTTGAATTTTCGCCACCCCTCCAAAGGAGGGGAATTTTACCACTAATCGTATTATTAAACTGCGCTGAATTTAATTGATGGGAATGCAGAAATCGACGAGCATTTTTCCTTCCGGATGTTCTTTGTAATTGGTATGATAGATTTCGAAAGGAAAAGCTTTTCTTACAGAATAATGGTTTTCATTCATCCAAAGAAAAAGGGAAACCCAGCATTGTTCAACGTCATTTAAGGTAACTTCTCCGCTTCCGACAATAAATTTTCCGGCTTCAAGGGTTTCGGGGAAAATCTGGTTTTCCTGCTGTTGTAATTTTTCCTCCAAGAGCATACAGGCGTGAATTTGTACTTTATCGGGCGGAGTAGCTTTAAAGCTGTCGTGATAAACGGAAATCATTTTTAGATTCTCTCGGGGAAATAGTTTTTTCTCGGTTGCCCAATCTATTAAGGTGTTGTAAGAGGATTCAACATTCGCAATTCCAAGGCTCATCACTGCTGCCAGATTCATCTCCGGAAGTTCGGTAACTTTAATTTTTAAATTCATTGATGTCCATTTTAACAGGTTTTCTATATTGCAAATGTATTGTTGAAAAACTGCATCCATTTGTCCGTTCTTGCTTTGTTTTAATTGAATTTTATGAAACCTTTCAGGAGCCGATTTTCTGAATTCTGAGGGAGATTTTCCGTAATGCTTTTTAAATGATTTGTTAAATGCCGAATGGTTGGAGAAAGCTAATTCAAGATAAATATTTTTTACACTTATGTTCTTTTTTACAGCCAAATAAAAGGCGCTTTTTTCAATTCTTTTGCGGATGATATAGCTTTGAAGGGTTTCATTGGTCATCAGTCTGAAAACCCTGTGAAAATGAAAGGGAGAATACGCTGCAACTTCCGCAACTTTTTCTAAAGAAAGTTCGGTATCGAGATTGTTATCAATGTACTGAATAGCTTTCACCATTCTTTTTCTGTATTCTTCCAATTTAAAAGCATTTCCTGCAAAGGTATCGACATCGGATGAAATTGGTTTGTCTTTTATTGCTATTTATGAAAAAAGACAGGAATCGTAATGCGCTTTGAAAAATGTTGTCTAACTTTATCCGACAATCACTTTAAATCATTTAAAAATGAAAGGTACAACATTAGCATTATTGGCAGGATGTGCGTTTTTTGCGGTTTCATGCGGAACAACAAATACGTATCAAATCCTTTCCAAAAGCAACACACAAACGGGCGGAACGGCAAAGTTTACCCAAAAAGGAGATGAAGTTGTTATGAAACTGGATGTTACGAATCTTACTCCGGGAATTCATGCGGTACACATCCATGAAAAGGGTGACTGTTCTGCAGCAGACGGAACTTCAACGGGAGGACACTGGAATCCATCGAAAAACGATCACGGAAAATGGGGTGCTGAACATTTCCACATGGGAGATATCGGAAATCTTACGGCAAATCAGGATGGTGTGGCAACGCTGACTTTTAAAACCAATAAGTGGTGTCTCGGATGTTCTGACGAGTCTAAAAATATCATCGGAAAAGGAATGATTATTCACGCCGCAGCCGACGATTTTCATACGCAGCCAACCGGAAATGCAGGAGGAAGAGTGGGTTGTGTGGAGATTAAGTAGTTTTTCGCTTCTATCAATAAAAAATACCGCTACTTTTTGTTAGCGGTATTTTTATATTTTGATCTGAATATTAAGATTTTACACTCATGTCTGTAATGATGTTCATTGCTTCCTGAAGGTAAAGGTCTTTTTTAAGATTTTTGATCCAGATTTCAGATTTTTTCTTGAAGGCTTCATCTTTTTTCTCTCTTTCAATTTCATTCTGATACAAAGTAAACTGAAGACCGTTTTCAAATTTTGTCAGAGACTTGAACTTCTCGATCTGTGCTTTTCTCTGCTTCATCAATTCATTGAATTTATTGATATTCAAAGTAATGGTCTCTTCTTTATCCAACTGTTCTCTCCACTGAGCGGATTCTAACAGCAACTGATATTTTGCATTTTTGGCCATTCTCTCGTTGCTTGCTTTTTCTAACGCCTGAATGTTGAAATAATTAAGCTTCTGGAAGCTTGTGGAAGGAATTTTATCCCAAGCCAGAGCATAATCATCATATCTTTCTCCTACTTCTGCATACGAGAAAAGATCTTTCATTTTAATATCTGAAACAATTCCTTTTCTCTGGGTAGATTCTCCTGTAATTCTGTAGAATTTCTGGATGGTAAGTTTTAAAGATCCGAAATCGTCTTCTGTGTTTAAGAATCTGTTTAGATCCACAAAAGTCTGCACTGTTCCTTTTCCGAATGATTGAGGCGAACCGATAACCATTGCTCTTCCGTAATCCTGCATCACACCTGCTAAAATTTCTGAGGCTGAAGCGGAAAGTTCGTTCTGCATAATCACCAATGGTCCTGTCCAGATCGGCGTTTCATTTTTATTTTTTAAGGTCTGAATTTTCCCGTTTCCGTCTTTTACCTGAACATAAGGTCCTGCCTGCATGAAAAGTCCCATGATGTCTCCCACTTCCGTTAAAGAACCTCCTCCGTTGTTTCTAAGATCCAGAACAATTCCTTCTATTCCCTGAGCTTTAAGCTTGATGATTTCGTTTTTAATATCATCAGAAGCATTTCTTCCGTTGGGATTTTCAAAATCTGCGTTGAAGCTTGGTAAATTGATGAATCCGTATTTTTTACCATTCGGAGAGTTTACAATAATACTTCTTGCGAAAGTATCTTCAATGGCAACTTCTTCACGAATCATGGTAACTTCTTTTATTGTTCCGTCTTTTTTCTGAACGGTTAAAGTAACCGGAGTTCCTTTTTCTCCTCTGATGAGTCTTACGGCTTCATCAGAAAGCATTCCCACAACATTTACGGCATCTTCTTTCGGTTTAGATTTTACTTTTAAAATTTTATCTCCTTCGGAAAGCTGCTTGGATTTCCACGCCGGAGCGCCTATCGTTAAAGCTCCGAGATAAAGATTTCCTTTTTTCTCCTGAATAATGGCTCCGATTCCGATCACTTTTCCGGTGAAATTGGTATCGAAATCTTCTTTATCCTTTGGGGAATAGTAGTTGGTGTGTGGATCGAAAACTTCTGTATAGGCATTCATATACACTGTAAACCAATCCATTTTCTTTCTCTTTTTGAATCTCGTAAAGGTTTCTTTTACAAGATCTTTCACCTCATCGGTTGCTTTTTTAAGCTTCTGATCCGGCGCAAGAGGCTGATATTTTATGGTATCTTTCAGGTTGTATTTCTGTACAGAATCTTTTTTCTCTTTCTGTGCTTCTTCTTTGCTGTTCATCGATTCAATTTCCTGAAGGATATTGTATTTGATGAATTTTTTCCACTCATTATACTGCTCCTGCTTGTTTGCCGGAACTTTTTTCATTTTCGGTTCTAAAATAAGCGTTTCATCTTCTTCCAGATTAATCGGCTTGCTGAAGATATCCTGTGTAATTTTATCGATCTCGTCTACTCTCTGGTATAATCTGTCGATGGTAAGTTTGTAAAAAGTAAGATCTCCCTGATTGATGTAATCATCCAGTTTCGTTTCGTGTTTGCCGAACTCATCCATATCGGACTGAATGAAATATCTTTTTCCCGGATCTACCATTTCAAAATAATGCTTATAAACATCTTTAGAATAGGCATCGTTAATGGGTTTTGGGCTGTAATGCAAATAAGAAAGTGTATTTTTTACGCTCACCATTATCGTCTGCATCTTTTCGTCATCATTCTTTGGCGAGTTGAAACAAAACATTAGACTTGTTAATGGAATTAGGAGTAAAAATTTATTTAGCTTAAAATTTTTCCACATAAATCTGTAATGTATTTTATTAATTTTAAAAAAGTATTTTAATGAGTAGTAATTTTTTATTTTCCGTTACAAACTATCAAATTTAATACCTTATTTCTAAATATCTGTCACTTTTAAGAAATTTTATTAAAATCCGTTTTCCGGTACATTTTTACCGTTAAGATTGTACTTAAAAAAAGATAATTAAACGTTTTTAAAATTTAGTTTTAGGAAAAATGAATAAAAAAGCATAAACATTTCATACAATAATTAAACGCAAAGTTTTTCCGAAGAAACTCTTTACACTATATTTGTTACAATTAAAAAATTTATATGGAAAGACCACTTATTCTGGTTACAAATGATGACGGAATTACAGCACCGGGAATCAGAAATCTTATCAGTTTTATGAACGAAATCGGAGAAGTAGTTGTTGTAGCGCCCAACTCTCCACAAAGTGGTAAAGGTCATGCGATTACCATAAATTCTACTTTAAGTTACGAAGAAGTACATCTCGACGGTCCGCAAAAGGATTTTTCGTGCAGCGGAACTCCTGTTGACTGTGTAAAGATGGCTCTTGACAAAATTCTTCCGAGAAGACCGGATATTGTGGTTTCAGGAATTAATCACGGAGCAAATTCTTCCATCAATGTTATTTATTCGGGAACGATGTCTGCTGCTGTTGAAGCGGGGGTGGAAAGTCTTCCTGCCATCGGATTTTCTTTGCTGGATTTCAGTTGGGAAGCAGATTTTACACAGGCGAAAGAATATATTCAGAATATTGTAAGAAAAACTCTGGAAAACCCAATGCCGAAAGGAATTGTTTTAAACGTGAATATTCCGAAACTTCCGAAAGAGGAAATAAAAGGTGTAAAAGTCTGCAAACAGGCAAATGCAAAATGGGAAGAAAGCTTTGATGAAAGGGTGAATCCTCACGGAAAAAAATATTACTGGCTTACAGGCTATTTCAACAATATGGACGAATCTGAAGATGCCGATGAAACCGCTTTAGCCAATGGATATATTTCTATTGTTCCGGTGAAATTCGATCTTACAGCTTACGAGTATATGAATACGCTGAATGAAGTGATGAAGTTTGATTAAACATAAATATTGAGGCGTAAAAAAAATTTACGCCTTATTATTGTCCTTTTGTCTTGAAACAAAAGAACGAAAAATTCAAGACTTGGGAACTTTCGCTAAAAATTAATTCTGTTCTCTAAAAATTCTAAAACTCGCGCGAATTCAAGATTTGTTCTTCGGTTCAAACAGTCCTCTCGCGCTCAAACAGTAGAATTTTTTAACGTTCACAGAAGTAATTTTCTTAACGCTCCATTTCCCTATGTCATTACTAATACAAAAAATTCATAAATAGCGGTGAAATTTGTTGAAAGAAATTAAAACAAAACTCTATCCTCTTTCCTCAATTCCTCCAGATATTTGCTTTTATCATCACGGTAAAATAAATTCATGGTTTCGAAAGGAATCATTTTCAGGTCTTTATTCACGATATGAACGCAGGATTTTTTCACAGCGCGGACATCAAAATCATGCGCATCCATAAAGTTCATGATGATAATTCTGAACAGGTTATCGTAATCCAGATTGGGTGCGGAAACGTCAGGAAGACAGCACAATAACTGATTAACTTTAGGTTTTACTTTATCTACAGAAATTCCGGTGCTGAAAATATCCAGAAGCTGCATCTGCAATCCGGTATCCTGTTCGTAAACAATGGTATTTCGGGTTTCATTGTTCAGTAAATCAGCAGGATTGATGTATCGTGTTAAAGGAATCGTTTCGCCTTCCAGTTTCAGAATATATCCCATCGCCAAAGCATCGGGATTGCACGGAACCGGAATAATATCATCCGAATTAAGTAAGGGATACTGATTGAGAATTTCCTGTCTTACTTCTGTTAAAGTAATTTTTTCATGAGCAGAATCTTCGCGGTTTCTTCCTGCAATTTCTACAGGCTGAAAAGTAATTCCGCGGACACATTTCTGTTTCAGAGCAAAATCAATGATTTTTCCGATTTCATCAATATTTTTATCTTTCTGAAGAACAATGACGAGGGTAGTCGAAAGATTTAAGGCATTTAACTTTTCTAATGCTTTCATTCGTACGTCCGTTAAATCTTTTCCTCTGAAATCTTCCAGAACTTCCGGTTTAAAGGAATCAAACTGAAGATAAATTTCAAATTCAGGAGCATAGGTTGCTAATTTTTCGACAAAACCGGGATCATTCGCAATTCTTACACCGTTGGTATTTAACATTAAATGTTTGATGGGTTTCGACTTCGCAATATCCATGATTTTGAAAAATTCCGGATGGATTGTCGGCTCTCCCCCACTGATCTGAACAACATCCGGTTCACCTTCATTTTTAACAATAACATCAAACATGGCTTCGATCTCTTCCAGACTTCTGTGGCTTCCGTAATGTGGCGAAGACATCGCATAGCAGGTAGGACAGGTAAGATTACACCGATCCGTTACTTCCACAATGGAAAGGCAGCTATGTTGCTCATGATCAACACATAAACCACAATCATAAGGACAGCCATATTCTACATCGGTTCCAAAATGCACCGGAATTTCTGATGCTTTATTGTAGTTTCTGATATTTTTATAATACTGAACATCAGAAGCAATTTTAGTTTTGAAAAATCCGTGATCCAGACATCTTTTCGTCATGAAAACCGCTTCGTCTTCGATGATAATTTTTGCTCCGACTCTTTTTAGACATTCCGGGCAAAGACTTATGGTATAATCGTAATACGTATAATTTCTTACTGGCATAATTTCGTTTTTACAGGCTAAAACCACAGATGCATCCTCCCGCAATAAACGTAAGAATTCCGATAAGGATTCCGATCAAAGGAACTTTAAAACTGTACTTTTTTTCAGAACTTGTCGCAGACATAATTCCGATGATGATGGCAATTAAAATGGAAATTGCAAAGATGATAAGTCCCAGACAAAGAAATAAGATTCCCAATCCGTTAAGCTCGCTATTTCCAAAATTACCGACTTCTAATAATTTCATGGCTGTTTTTTTTCAATAGATAAATATAGTAAATGATCACTAATAAACATACGATTTGTATTGTGCTCAGATTCAAAATGATATTAAATTTAGGCTTAATAAAATCCAATATGAATCTGAATGAGAAATAAGAAAGCATAAAAAGCTGGAATAAAACTCCGGATCTGTATGTATAATTCTTTTGAAAATATTTCAGCGCGATAAAAACAATCAATAAAAAAAACATTTCGTATAAAGCGACGGGATGTCTGTTGATATGATCTCCTAAATCCATTCCGAACATTGAACGTGTTGGTAATCCGTAAGTTTCCTCGTAAATCCCTGTACAAAAACATCCGATCCTTCCTATAAACATAGCGGTAATCAAAGGATAAACCATTTTGTCACCCGTACTTTCTTTTTTGCCTATGATTTTCTTCATAAGTTCCACTCCAATGAGACCACCTGCCAAACCTCCCACAATGGTATTATTCAGCCAGATGTACATCCAACCATTTTCAGCTTTCATCAAATCGTAGGGTCTTTCCAGCGAACCAATGATATGGGAACCGAGCAGCGCACCCAGAGTGGCAGCAATAAGAATCAGCAATGAATTGACACTGCTGAATTTCTCTTTATCTTTTCTTTTGGCAAAAGTATAATACCGCATTCCTATAAAAATCCCTAAAGATTCCGTAACGGGATGCAGTAAAACTTCTTTGCCTAAAATATGAAGTGTCACAGGAAATTCCATGGTTTCAAAAGTATTGTTTTTAATTAAAACTTATTCAATTATTATCCTGATTTTAAAATTGATCTAAACATTTTCTTTAAAATTTTATGTGTGGTCCTTTTGTCTTGAAACAAAAGAACGAAAAGTTCAAGATTTTGAATCTGAATGCTAAAAATTAAAATTTATTCCTAAAATTCCCAAAACTTGCGCGAATTCAATTGGGGTCTTTGATTAAAAATTTGCCTCGCGCTTCAAACAGTGGGAATTTTTTAACGGAATAAATTGTAATTTTCTTAACGCTTCAGCTTCATATGTCGATTTTTCTGATCGTATTTATGATTTAGTAAGCTTCTGAATCAAGATTTAAATTGTATTAAATAATTTTTGATTATCCGCTATTAATTATACTGTTTTTTCTAACGCAAAGGACTCGCAAAGATTCTTTATATACTAACTGTTT
>OGQD01000718.1_pt1 | contig 23849 bp, 21 predicted proteins | sample 1553091 | NCBI WGS metagenome assembly OGQD01 (sample SAMEA2580290, study PRJEB22360) | human gut metagenome | biome: human gut; feature: human-associated habitat; material: faeces | place: Denmark | collected 2008/2010
AGGATTTACAGAGAAATTAAGTTTGCTTAACGGCAGAAGAAGGGCTTTTTTCTTATTTTTTTTGGCATAAATTCCTTTCAGAAAATAAGACTGAAACCCGTCTTCCTCGGTGAAACAGTGCAGTACTGCATCATTTTCGCCATATTTTATATAGGATAGTAAAAATCCGTTCTGTGAATTCATTAATTTACGACAGCGATCTTCGCCGTAGCTTTGTCGGAGCCATCTTCATTGGTCATTAATACAAAATATACTCCCGAAGCTACTCTGGTTCCTCTCTGGTTATTGAGATCCCACTCGTAGTATCCTCCTCTTGCCACGGCAGAATGCACAACGTTTCCGGCAGCATCAGCAATTCGGATATTGGTAACTTCTGCCAATCCTTTAATCGTAACTTTACCTTTAAAATTAGAATATACTACAGGATTCGGGTACACAAGTACATTGCCGAAGTTTGATGTTACATCGGCAACATCACCCTGATACGTTACAATTCCGTCGTAAGAAACAAAATATACTTTTCCTGTTTTTTTATCAACCTTTATATCGGTAATGGTATTCGTCGGAAGCGGAGAATTTTCTTTGGTAAAATGTTTAATGGTCTGTTGTCCGTCTGCAGAAAGATAATAAACTCCACCACCATCAACAGAAACCCACTTGTGGTCTCCTGCATCCACCTCAATCTGTAAAATCTGCCCGTCTCTGAAAAGTTCTTCGCCCAATCCGTTCTGTTCTATAATAATTGGCTCAACGGTTGCGGAAGAGGGTGTTTTTATAGCAGAAACAGCATTTGGCAAAACTCTTAGTCCGGCATCCGTACCGATCCATGCATCTCCGGATTTATCGACAGCTACAGAAAGCGTTCCACCGGAAGTTGTTGCGAAGCCGTTAGGTTGTGTTAAAATATAGGCAGTATCGTCAGAAGTGCTTTGCGTTTTCTTTGTATCGTAAGCTATAAAATTATTAGTTCGCGGAGTAGGAATAAAAAGAAGCCCTTCACTGTAAAGAGCCTTTTGGGAAGCTCCAAATTGAGAAGTGGTATTTTTTATGACAAAATCATCTCCTGTTCTGTCATATGCACCGATTGCTGTATAAGGTCCAAGTGCAGCACCGTCACCAGAGAAAGCTATAGAAGCAAAAAGGTTGTTCGAATCATCAAAGGTTAAACCGACAGGACGTCTTGTGAAGATATTAGTAGTTCCTAAATCATACCTTTTGACGAAAGTAAAATCCTTGTTTCCTGCATTGTATTTCATTTTATAAATTCCGCGTGATCCATCCGTCATATAGTTCGCAAAAAATACATCAGTTGGATTTACAGGATCTGCAACAACATCCAATACATTGAATACGGTTGAATTTCCTTTAAAATAGGAAGGATAGATCCAGCTCATCCCGTCAAAATAATAAAATCCGGGATTTTTTATATTGAAAATAGGGGTATTGAATCTGCTTTCTCTTCCTCCGGTAGAAACCAAAATCTGATTTTCTCCGTAAAGACTGATTTTATAAGCATAATTCTGATAAGGACCGTCCGGTTTGAAGGTATTTCCCCCCTCGTTTTTAATTCCTGAAAAAATTGTTCCGCCATAAACACTGCTTCCTACAGTGGTTGCAGTGTTACATTCCTCACCAAAAGTTACGTTTGCGTTAAAGTTTCCGTTGGTTCCGAATGTATACACTCTGCTGAGATCCGTAACTACAATACTGTTATTAGTTACTACGACATCATGAACATTGGTAAATGACTGTGAAAGCGGAGTGAAAGCTCCTCCATTATATACATAGGCTGTATTGGCTGAAGAAAAGCTCAGAACCCCTTCGGAATCGATATGCTTGAATGTACCTGCCAATTCTGTAGTCCAGGTCGAAAAAACAGGGAAAGTAGTATTCATCTCATGGCTTCTAAGACCGGTGTTGGTTACAGAAAATACTTTATTTCCAAAAATAGTGGCTTCATTACTTGCCTGATAAACTCCTCCTGATAAAAAGAATGCAGAATCTTTAAATTCTTTCTTCTTCAGATCGAATATTGAAACACCGTAACCTACAGAAATAACAGCAAGATCTCCGGTAATTGAGATATGGTTGATTTTTTTGCTTCCGTTATATCCGGTCGCAATAGGAATATCAACAACATAAGTAATTCCATCCGGAGTGATGACGTCCAGCGAGCCGTTTTGATAACCTACCAAACCGATTTTGTTCTGCGGATTGTAATCAAAAGCTGAAACTTTAACCTCATGCAAACCGTTTGCTTTAGACAGTTTGGTAATTTCACCGGTAGAAATGGTATAGTAGAAAACCCCGCTTTCTGCTGCTGCAACTATTTTTCCGTTATCTTCTTTCATGGCAAGAACATTATTGTAGGAGAATAAGTCTGCCCATTTTTTTGAAGAAATAGTCTGTGCATGTGCAACTTGCAGGGATGCTAAAATACCAAGAGAGATTAAAGAGAGTTTTTTCATGCTTATGCTATTATGCTGCTGTCTATTACCTGATTGTTCCAGGAAATATGTTTTACATTTTTATTAGTATCAAAAAAGAAATCTATTCTGCCCAACAGAAGACCTGCCCATCCGACCTGATTTACCAAAACACTTTTGCCTTCTCTGTTGGTAAAAGTCTGTGGTTCCGGTAAGAAAGTATGGGTATGGCCGCCCAGAATAATATCAATATTTTCTGTTTTGGCAGCTAAAATTTTATCACTTATTTTATTAGGTTCGTCTTTATAATCGTAGCCGATGTGTGAAAGGCAGATCACAAGATCACATTTTTGTTCGTTTTTCAGGAAGTTGGAATAATGTTGGGCAACATCTACAGGATCGGAGTAAACCGTTTCTCCATATTGTTTTTTGCCAACGAGCCCGTCCAGTTGAATGCCCACTCCGAAAATTCCTACCTTGATTCCGTTTTTATTGAATATTTTGTATGGAGACGTTTTTCCGTCCAGAACGGTATTTTTAAAATCGTAATTTGAACAGATAAAAGGGAATTTTGCATTGGGTAAAACTTTCAAAAATCCGTTCAGACCATTATCAAAATCATGATTTCCCATGGTGGAAGCATCATATTTCATCATGGACATTAATTTAAACTCCAATTCACCGCCGAAAAAGTTGAAATAAGGAGTTCCCTGAAAAATATCTCCGGAATCCAGAAGCAAAACATTGTTTTCCTGATTTCTGATCTGTTGTATTAAACTTGCCCTTCTTGCAAAACCTCCCTGATTGGGATTTTTGGTATAGCTTGCGTCAAAAGGCTCTATTCTGCTGTGCTGATCGTTGGTGTGAAGAATAGTAAGTTTCGTTGCGGACTTTAAATCAAGAATGTTTAATTCTTCCGCCATCATCATATTGGGAGCTAAAGCCATTGCTAAAGTTCCGCCACCTATTGCTTTTAAAAAACTTTTTCTATCCATTACTTTTTACCGATAAAATTTAGACGAACATCTGTATTGGGATCTACTTCAGGAGTTTTCTTAAAATAATCGATGAAAAGATCTCTTAATTTAATTCCTGTCGGGATCATTTCTCCTTTCGAGAAGAATTTCATATTGTCGCCTCCTAAAGCCAGATAATCTGAAGTGGCAATATAATAATCCTGTTCCGGATTTACTGTCTTTCCGTTGATTAAAGTTTTGGTTAGCTGTCCGTTATTGGTTTCTATATACAAATGAGACACAGGATTGTTTACCTGATGTTCTGCATAATAATCAAAAAGTCCCTGAAGATCGCTGCCTTTCATTTTTACGATAATCACTTCATTTTCAAAAGGCATTACTTCAAATACACTTTTCAGTAAAATATCTCCTTTCCCGATCGTGGTACGGATTCCTCCGATGTTGATGAGGGCTGCGTCTACATTTTTCTGTATATTTTTCTTTGCCCAAACATCTGCTCCGTCAAAAGTATAGTCTGCTAAAAGATTGCCTAGATTACTGTTATCGCCTTGTTTTGTAAGATCTACATTGGTGTGAGAGATCTTTTGGTTCATCTCTTTATCCAGTTTTTGCTTGTAAGGTTCGATAATTTTTACAAATTCCTCCTCATTTTTTAGCTCATTATTAATAGAAATATTTTTCTGGGTCTTTACCTCTGCAATCTGCATGGAAGAGGCCGATGAAGCCGTCTTACAAGCCGAAAGGGCAGCCAGAGCAATTCCTAATAACAAGAATTTATTTTTCATACGTCGACAATTATATTATTAAGGTATTGGTAATTATCATTCTATTGTATATTGATAAACAATTTAGCTGATAACTCCATTATATCTTTTAGTATATGCAAATATAATTATATGTATAATAAAACATTATTAATTATTAGAAATTCTTCTCACAAATGATTAAATTTGGCAAAAATAATTCTAACAGATGAGCATTTTAAAAGGAGTAGGTGTTGCTTTGGTAACGCCCTTTAATGAAGATTTATCCGTAGATTTCGATAGTTTAACAAAATTGGTAGACTACAATATCGAAAACGGAACCGGTTATTTAGTTGTTTTGGGAACTACAGCGGAGGCTGCAACGCTTTCTGCTGAGGAAAAGAAACAGGTAATTGAGCATATCATTAAGGTTAATAATAAACGTGTTCCTTTGGTTTTGGGAATCGGCGGAAATAATACTCTTGAAGTAAAGAAACAGATTGAAGAAGCAGATCTTTCTGAATTTACTGCTGTACTTTCTGTTTCTCCTTATTACAACAAACCCAATCAGGAAGGGCTTTATCAGCATTATAAAATGTTGGCTTCAACCGGAAAAAATATTATTATCTACAACGTCCCTTCGAGAACAGGACAAAATGTTGAGGCAGAAACAACGCTGCGCTTGGCAAGAGAATTCCCTAATTTATTCCTGATTAAAGAAGCAGCTCCGAATATTCTTCAGTATTTCGATATTTTAAGAAAGAAGCCGGAAGGTTTCAATCTGGTTTCTGGAGATGATGAATATACGCTTCCTGTAACTTTGGCAGGTGGAGCAGGGGTAATTTCTGTAATCGGGCAGGCATATCCTAAAGAATTTTCTACCATGGTTCAGTTGGCTTTTGATAAAAAAGTGGATGAAGCCTACGAAATCCATAACAAGCTGGTTGAGATCACGAGACTGATTTTTGCTGAGGGAAATCCTTGCGGAATTAAAGTGATTCTGGCAGAAATGGGAATCATCAAAAACTATCTGAGACTTCCGTTGATCGCGGCTTCAGAAGGACTTCATGCTAAAATTAAAGCTGAAATGGCAAACATTTAAAAGAAAGTTATTAATCTGCTTTATAATGAATGGTGAATTCACAGTAACATTTTAAAGCATTCCAAAATATCAGGTGAAAGAATCAGTTCTTTCACCTTTTTCAATTTTTAAAATTTAATCAAATGAAATTAACAGAAGCTACAGAAAAGGATATTCCGATGATTCAGGATTTGGCAAGAAGATCCTGGGAAAGTGCATATTCAGGAATTATCTCCCATGAACAGATTGATTATATGTTAGAGAAAATGTATTCGGAAGAAGAAATTTCATCACATTTGAAGAATCCGGATTATCATTATTTTTTAATTTTTGATGAAAATAATAATTCCTTTGAAGGCTTTATGGGATATGAAAACGGTTACGAAGATGCCACGACAAAGCTCCACAGAATCTATCTGGTTCCGGAAAGTAAGGGGAAAGGTTTGGGAAAAGAAGCCCTGAACTTTTTGAAGAAGAAAATTTCTGAGAGTAATGATAAAAGAATTATTCTGAATGTGAATAAGGAAAATAAAGCTAAAAATTTCTACGAATCTCAGGGATTTAAAGTATATGATGAGGTGGTTCTGGATATAGGAGACGGTTTTGTAATGGATGATTATCTGATGGAATTCGTGTTTTAAAACGCCACAGATTGGAATTTTATAAATCTTAAACATAATTCTATAAAATGTGATTTATTTATTTTCCGCATCTTTGCTGTACCAAATCACCTATAACAGTACATTCATATGCTTGGTGCTAAGCTTTATTGGCTTTTTATCAGTATATTTTTTTTCATCCTTAGTGTTTAAATTCCTGTATTTATTAATGCAGGAGTTTTTTATTTATGTACATGATTTGGCATTATAACATAAGCATATATCTTATATTTGTATTTTTCTTTTGTTTTTATTATTTCACTTTTAATTGAAATAAAATTTTTATATTTACAATGAAACATTAAAGGATATATCAAAGATGAAAATGTATGTAAAATTTGACTTCAATACCCTCTGCAAAAAGATACTGGACGAGAAACTTCGGGAGCACGGTCTTAAATACAGGCTTTTGAACTTCGGTGAAGTAGAGTTCTATGAATCTCTTACCCAGGAGCAGCACAAAAATTTTAAAAGAAACCTTGAAGACTACGGAATAGAAATAATTGAAAATCAAAAAGCTGCATTGGTACAGAAAATTAAAGATGCCATTGTAGAACTTATTTCTTCCGAAGAAGGAATCTCTGTAAAAGCCTCCATTTACATTGCCGAAAAACTCAATCACAGCTACGGATATCTTTCGAATCTGTTCTCGGAGATTACGCATACTTCCATTGAGAATTTTCTTATTATCCGCAAAATAGAGTTTGCAAAAGAACTGATTATCAGTAAGAAGCTCAGTTTTACGGAGATTGCTTACCGTTTAAATTATTCAAGTGTAGCACATCTCAGCACACAGTTTAAAAATACGACGGGAATGACGCCTTCTCAGTTCCAAAAAATTATTTCGCTGAGGAGAAAATTATCTCATACCAACGGACAATATTTGAAGGCTGTATGACCAAAGATTATCTGAATGTGTTTCTTATAGAAGACGACGAAGGAAAGCGAATTTTTTTTGAGAATATATTTACGGATTCAAAAATAGCCATTACAACAAATACTTTCCACAATGTAAAATGTGTCATGGATTTGTTGGGTGAAGAAGATATTTTAGTTCCTGAAATGGTATGGATCAATAAGAGTATTCTTGAAAAAGACAATTCTGAATTTTTGTCAGAAATAAAATCCGATGTGAAGTTTAATACTATGGTGATCCTTATCTACTCAGAAAATTTTAAAAATGACGAGGAAGATGATTTTTTGGTGAAAGGAGCCAATATTCTAATGAAACTTCCTGATAATTATAAAGATATGAAGAAGATTGTGAGTGAAATTATCACCATAAACTGGCAATATCACACTTCAGGATTCAATAAAAATAATTTTATCATGAAAGTGTGAAAAATTTGATTAAATTATTTTGGAATTAAAATTAAAGTTTTATATTTGTAAAGTAATACTCACACAAAGGTGATAATTGGGTAAAGAAATACGGATATTATCATTTGAGAAATTACCGAAATTGGAACACAGATTTATTATATCAAAAAACGATAAATGAAGAATGAAAATTGTTTCAGTTTTTGAAAAAATTATATAAATCACAATGTTAGTTAAACAAAATGAATTATAATAATTTCCAATTATAAGCGCAGAAGATCTTTAAACAAAACGGTACAATCATGAAAACTCAGTGCTGCCAAAGGAATATATATCGTTTCATTTTTTAAATCCTTTGTCAGAAACCTAGTTAGTTTTTATAAATAAGCAATTGGAAACTTAATTCATTTTGTTTTTTTACATTATTTTTTAAGCTTAAACATCATATACATTACCATATTCATCACACCACATCACAAAATATTAAGCGAAAAGCTTACGTGAATTTTAAAGAAGTAAAGTAATTTTTCTTCAAATAACAGTTTTATAAGGGGGAACCGCGTGAAGACAAGATCTTTTCGCGGTTTTTTGTTTTCAGGAGATTTTACTCCACTTGTTTTTTCCTTTGTAATTTCTCAGATAATCATTTTTAATAATCTGATTTTCCGGTCTGGATAATAGCGGATCTGCTTCGAGTATTTTTTCCACCGTCTTTTTGGTTGCCTTAATAATGGCAGCATCATTCACAAGATCCAGTCTTTTAAAATCCACCACACCGCTTTGCTGGGTTCCCAAAATATCTCCGGGACCGCGAAGCTGCATATCAACCTCAGAAATTTTAAAGCCGTCATTGGTTTCCACCATCGTTTTAATGCGGGTTCTGCTGTCTTTAGACAATTTGTCCGAAGTCATCAGAATACAATAGCTCTGTTCCGCACCACGACCGACACGTCCGCGAAGCTGGTGAAGCTGCGAAAGCCCGAATCTCTCAGAACTTTCAATCACCATTACTGAAGCATTCGGGACATTTACACCCACTTCAATTACTGTTGTTGCGACCATAATTTCTGCTTTTCCGGAGGCAAAATAATTCATGGCAGCATCTTTTTCGTCCGGTTTCATCTTTCCGTGGAGCATGGCTACGTTATAGTGTGTGAAATTATCCATCACATTTTCCAAACCTTCCATCAGATTTTTGTAATCTAACGTTTCAGATTCTTCAATTAAAGGATATACAAAATAAACCTGCCGTCCTTTCTGGATTTCCTCGCGGCAGAAATTATAAACATAAGCGCGGTCTTTTTCCCTTCTGTGAGCCGTGATGATGGGTTTTCTTCCAACAGGAAGCTCATCGATAACCGAGACATCAAGATCCGAATAAAAACTCATCGCAAGAGTTCTCGGAATCGGCGTTGCTGTCATGACCAGAATATGAGGCGGAATTTTATTTTTTGCCCAAAGTTTTGCTCTTTGTGCTACACCAAACCGATGCTGCTCGTCAATGATTGCCAAGCCGAGATTCTTAAATTTTACTTTATCTTCCAGAACAGCATGAGTTCCCACAAGAATAGAAAGTTCTCCGTTTTCCAGTTCTTCATGAATTTTATTCCGTTCAGATTTTTTTGTAGAACCTGTTAAAAGGCGGATTTTAACTTCCGTCTTTTCTAAAAGTTCTTTAATTCCGTTATAATGCTGTTGGGCAAGAATTTCCGTAGGAGCCATGATGCAGCTCTGGAAACCATTGTCTTTCGCTATAAGCATCGTTAAAAGAGCAACCATGGTTTTTCCGGAACCTACATCTCCCTGCAAAAGCCGGTTCATCTGGATCGGACGCTTCATATCCATCCGGATTTCTTTGAGTACTCTTTTCTGAGCTCCCGTTAAATCAAACGGAAGATGATTTTCATAAAAATCATTAAAATAATCTCCGACAACAGGGAACGGATTTCCTGCAGTATGGCTTTTGTGATGAAGTTTTTTCAGCCCGAATCCTAACTGAAAGAAAAATGATTCTTCAAATTTTAAGCGGTAATCGGCTTTCTCAAAATGCTCCATATCCTTCGGAAAATGAATATTGAGATAGGTGTGCTGCCTTGATAAAAACTTAAATGCCTTCATCAGATAATCCGGAAAATTCTCATGGATAAGATTCGGGATTTCTTTGCATACATTTCGTAACACAACCTGAAAAAACCGCTGATTCAGTCCTCTTTTGGTCAGCTTTTCCGAACTTGGATAAATGGGTCTTAAACGGTTTTCGGAATCTTTCTTTTCTTCAATTTCTATTTCGGGATGCGGCATAGAAAACTGGTTGTTGAAAACATTGATTTTCCCGAAAATAAAAACTTCTTTATTCACAGGAAGCTGTTCTTTCAGCCATTTTGAATACTGAAACCAAACCAGATCCATCGATCCAGTATCATCATTGAATTTCGCCGAAAGCCTTTTGGTTTTTCCGGTCTGTATTTCCTGAACGTTGGTAATTTTCCCTTTCAGTTGCACGTCTGTGGAAACGTCTCCAAGCTGCGAAATTTTATGAACTTTGCTTTTATCCAGATAACGGAGCGGGTAGAAGTTCAGCAGATCTTCCACGGTGGAAATTCCCAGAACGCTTTTGATGAGTTTTGCTTTTTCCGGACCGATTCCTTTTACGTATTCTATGGAGGTTTCTAAATTCATTTTTAGGAGCCACGAATTTCGGGAAAAATTAGAAATTAAAAAAGGCTCTCATTGCTGAAAGCCTGTATTTTTATTCTTTTATTTTAGATTTAAATTTTTTCTGATAATCTTCCCACTGCTCCCGCGAACGGATTTTCTTGAAAAGATCTTTCGAAATAAATTCCAGATAAGGTTCTAATTCCTTTGCGGATAATTCTCCCTGCAAAATGGTGATCGGATTACCGCTTTCATCCAGAAAAACCGTACTCGGAACGGCTGCAACATTCATATACTGAGTGAATTCGTGTAAGGAATTTCTTCCTTTCTTATGTTCCGTATTCGGATTAGAAAACTTTCTTCCAAAAATTTCGATCTCCTTTTTATCTTCCGCATTGAATTTTACAGGATAATAACTTTCATTCAGCATATCAGCAATTACCTGATGTCCGTATGTTTTTTTATCCATCATCTTACACGGAGCGCACCAGTCTGCGTAAAAATCGATGAGAATTTTTTTAGGATTTTCTTTCTGTGCTTTCAGTGCTTCTTCAATCGTCATCCATTTTACCTGCGCAAAACTGAAGGTGACTAAAAAGAGTGCTATTAAACTTATAATTTTCTTCATGATTTGGTATTTTTGAAGTAAATGTAAGCATTTACTTATTTTTATTTTACATCCTGCATTAATTTTTTCACAAGCGGGGAAATCAAAATTAATACCACTCCGGCAATTACCGCGTATAATCCCAATTGTTTATATCCATCGGTATAAGTGATCAAGGCATCATAGTTGGTAGAACCTTCTTTGGTGGTCGCCAAACCTGCCCCGATAATTCCTGCCACATACTGTCCGTAGGCAGAAGCTAAAAACCACATTCCCATCATCATTCCCTGAAGGTTTTTCGTGGAAAGTTTCGTCATGATGGATAATCCGATAGGAGAGAGGCAGAGTTCTCCCAGAGTGATAACGAGTAAAGCAATGGTGAAGAAATTAAGGGAAGTAATACCCTGAAGATTAGCAAAAAGTCTCGTTGCGAACAAAATATAGTATCCTAAACCTAAGAAGATGAATCCCAGACCAAATTTAATGATGGTATTCGGTTCAATTTTTCTTTTATTCATCCAGATCCAGAGCAGTCCGATTAACGGAGCTAAAAAGATAATAAAGAATGCTCCTCCGGAATTGTTAACGCCATTCGGATCCAATCCCAATAAATCTTTATTTAAATTTTTTGCTGCGAAAATGCTTAATGAACCTCCGCTTTGCTCATAAATTCCCCAGAATAAAATGGAAAACAGGATGAACACCAATGCTGCCCAAAGTTTGTTTCGTTCAGCAGGGGTTACTTTGGTCATTTCATAAAATAAATAGATTAAAGTAAGCGGTCCTATTGTCCACATAAAATAATCCGTATATTCTGTTTTGGCAACCATCACCATGATAATCGGAACAAAGAGTAATGATAAAACATACACTCCGTATTCCTGCCATTTTGGAATAGGCGCAGATTTTGTCTCATTTTCAGGATGTCCCGGCTGAAGTCCGATCGTTCCTAAGCTTCTCTGTGTAAAAACAAAATTTATTAAACTGATGACCATTACCACTGCAGCTAATCCGAATGCAATATTCCATCTTAACATTTCCGGAATTACATCTGATAAAATCTCTCCTTTTCCGATGGCAATACAAAAGTATCCACCCAGTAATGCTCCAAGGTTAATTCCTGCATAGAACAATGAAAATCCGGCATCTGCTCTTGAATCATTCGGTTTATAAAGCTGACCGACCATTGATGAGATATTGGGTTTAAAGAAGCCTGTTCCCACTACAGTAAACGCGATTCCCAGAAAGAAAAATTTATGAGGATCTGTTGCAAGAATTAAACTTCCGACAATCATTAAAAGTCCACCCCAAAACAAAGATTTTCTGAAACCTAAAATTTTATCTGCAAATAAACCTCCGATAAAGGTAAAAGCATAGACGAAAGCCTGCGTTGCACCATATTGAAGATTGGCTTCACTTTCATGAAAATTAAGCTGCGAGATCATGAAGAAAACAAGCATTCCTCTCATTCCGTAGAAGCAGAAGCGTTCCCACATTTCGGAAAAGAAAAGGCTCCAGATCTGCCTTGGATATTTCCCTTTAAAATTTTGTATTTCGTCTAAAGTTAAACTCATAGGTCAATATGATTAAGATTTAATTAAATTTTCTGTAAAATAACGGAAAAAGTAATTAACAAAGACGTTTTGCATTCAAATATTGTTTCGAATTTATATTTGAAGGATATTAATCTATATAAATTTTCAATCTTGTTGCAGGCTTTCAGGTTGAACTTACTTTACCACCTCAATTTTTCCGTCCACAAACAGGGATTTTCTCTTTCCTCTTGGGCTCGATTCGTCCGCAAAACTCCAGAATGCTTTTACGGTTCCTGCTTTTGTGTCGACTATCTGACTTACCGTCCAGCCGTCTTTTTCTATCCAGTTTAAGAAATGCAGATTTTCACTCAGCTTTTGATAATCCATTTTTTCATCGCCTTCGTTCACCACTCCTTTTTTATCTGTTGTTTTCCAGTGAAGGGTAGAATCTTTGTGATAAATTACTTCTGCTTTCATTTCCGGAAAGGTAATCACTGCTTTTTTTCCGAGAAGATCAGAATTGGTTGATAGATTCTGCTGTGGAAGATTTTCATTTTTCTGATTGCAGGAAAATAAAATGATTGCTGCAGTAAGGCTGAATATTGTTTTTTTCATCATATAAAATTAGGTCATTGAATGAATTACGGTATGGCTGTCTACAAACTGTTCAAAGCTGATGATTTTTCCGTCCTTCAGTTTCCAGATATGAGCAACTCTTGCTTCAAATGATTTTCCTGTAAGATTGTAAGTGCCGGAATAGTTTCCATAAGCAACCACCTTATCCTCACCCGCTACATAATCTTCCGGTGTAAATGTATAGTCTGTCCATTCGCTTCCTAATCGGGCGAAAACATTTTGCGTAATGCTTTCCAGCCCGATGTAAGTTCCTGCGTAAGGAAATCCTTTTGCTTCCGTCCATGAAATATTTTCAGCGGCATATTTTGCAAGGTTTCTGCCGTTTTCTTCTGAATTTTTCCCTTCGTAGGTGTTTTTTACGATCTCTAAATTATTCATGTTGTTGATTTTTTAATTCAGATTTAGAAAGTTTTTTATTGTAATGACAATGGTTTATTTTACCATTTCATTTCTCCTGTATTCACTTTTGCACCGATCTGAAGAGCTGTTTCGAAAGTTAAATCCGGATATTCCTTCTTTAAAGCATCTGTTAAAGATTCTGAAGTTTTGTTTGTTTTCAGGGCTTCTTCATAAAATTGGATGTAGTTTCTGGTATGTTTTACGGCTGAAATATCAAATGGTGTTTCAGATTTTGCGTGAGCCGGAATAACGATTTCAGGATTAAGATTGTCTATTTTGTTTAATACTGAAGTCCATTCTTTACGGGCTTCCGCAGTTTGTGCATCTGCCATCCATAAGTGAAAACTCGTTCCGAAAACATTGATTCCGCCAACGGCCGCTTTTACAGAAGGTATCCAGACGAAAGTTCTGGACGGAAATTCTTCTAATCCAATAATTTCTAGTTTTTCGCCTTCCAGCTCGATGAAGTCTTCTTTTAAATTTTGAGGAACAACAACATTCGAAGTGATGTTTTTTCCTAATCTTTCACCCCAGACTTCCAGTTTTTTCTGAGCCGTCTTTTTAATGTGCTCAATGGTTGCCGGTGAAGCATAAGCGGTAACTTCCGGAAAATATTTCTTAAAAATCTCCAAGCCGAAATAAAAATCAGGATCTCCGTGAGAAACATAAATTGCGGTTAGTTTTTTGCCGTCTTTTTTGATTTCCTGTGCTACTTTTTCTGCATCTGCCAACGTAAACTGTGCGTCGATCAATACGGCTTCTGTTTTACCGGTAACAATTACCGATGCAACACCAAAGCTGTTTTCGGATGCGTTATAAACCTTTAATGTAAAATTGTTTGTTTCAATAGTTTTGAAACTTTGTGCTTGTATGTCCATTTTTGAATAGTGATAAAATTGTTAAAAAAATTGTTGAAATAATTCCGATTACTCATGTTTTTTACTTTTGTTGAGTAAAAGTTTTATTTCTTCTCACTGTCTTATTAATGGTACAAAGATGCATCAAACCAAAGCTTTGAAACATTGAACAAGTTCAATAAATGAAGTCTGAATTATTTTTTGTTTACGATTTTTTTTCTAATCCTGCTCACAAATTCATGACTGATACCTAAATATGCAGCGATTTGTACATTGGTTAATCTTTGGTAAAGCTGTGGATATTTTTCAATAAAATCGGTATATCGTTTATCTGCGGTTTTACTGAGGTTATCAATCATTCTGCGTTGTAAGGCAACGTGTGTTTTCTGCGTCATGACGCGGAAGAGTTTCTCTATTTTGGGTAAGTTTTGATAGGCGAATTCTTTATCGCTTTTAGAAATAATTAAAATTTCACTGTCTTCCAGTGCTTCTATGTTAAGCTGAGAAGGCTTTTCATGGGTAAAGCTGTCGATATCAGTAATCCACCAGTTTTCAGTAGCAAAATTAAGGATTTGTTCTATTCCTTCAGAATCAATATGATATGTTTTAAAAAGACCTTTTATAACGAAGCCTTCAAATTTGCAGATTTCACCTTCTTGTAATAAAAACTGCTTTTTTTTAATTGTTTTTTTCTAAAACAAGCCATAAAATTCTGCTAATTCTTCTTCAGAAAGAGTGATGTGCTGTGATATATTATTTTTAAAAATTTCTGACATTCTATTCTCATTAATGTTTTTGTACTGTGAATATAGGAATTTTTGGGTTTCGGGTCTAAAAAATGACAATTGGCTTTGGTGATCATCAACTATTCTTTTAAGAGATTTATAAAAATAAAAAACCTCCGGCTCAGCGGAGGTTTCATTGTATTTTATTTGATGCGGATTAGTTTACACCATGCATCATTTTCTTTAAGATTGGTGAAATTAATGCTAAAATTACAGCTGCGATACCACAAAGAACAACGAATACCATGAAGAATTCAAATAGATTGTGGATTTCAAAACCTGCAAAAGTAGGATTTGCCAACGGCAACTGTGCTTTTTCGAAAGCAGCCACCTGATCAGCATTTAATGTTACTTTTTTATCTAAAACATCCTGAAGATTGATTCCCATTTCCTGTGCCTTAGAGAATTTATCTCCTGTTGCAGGAATCAATGCACCCAAAGAACCTGCTAAAGCATAACCTGCAGCATTGGAAATAAAGAATACTCCGTATAATAAGGATGCAAATCTTTTTGGAGCCAGCTTACCTACCAATGATAATCCGATAGGAGATAAACAAAGTTCACCACAAGTCTGGATGAAATACAGTAACATTAACCATTTGATAGCCAATAATCCTGAGTTTCCTAAATCTTTTACGTTGTGTGCGATGATGAAGTAACTTAACGCGATTAAAGCCAATCCCATTGCCTGTTTCATCGGGGAAACCGGCTCTTTTCCTTTTGCTCTTAATTTGTCCCAGATTAAACTGAAAGGAACAGCCAAAGCAACAACGAAAATACCGTTGAAAATCTGTACCATCGAAGGAGGCATATTCCATCCTAGAATGTTTCTATCTGTCTGATTATCAGCGATAAATGTTAATGAAGATCCAGCCTGTTCGAAAGCAGCCCAGAAGAAAATAATGAAGAATGACACGATATAGATTACCCAGATTCTCTGTCTTTCCACTTTATTTTCAGCAGAACTCATGATTAAGAATGCCAGAGAAATCCCTGCTGCATAAATGAAAGGATAAATAATTCCTTTAATAAGCTGTCCCATTTCTACGGCTTTAAATCCGAATTCTCCTACCAGAAGATATCTGAAAGCAAAGAAAAGAACAACAAACAATCCTCCAGTAATTCCTAAAGCGGATCCGGAGAATTTAGCAGTCTGTGTTTCTCCTTCTTCAAAATCTGCGCTTGTATTGTTTTTCGGAAGTCCACCGATAGGTCTTCCTTCCGGAGTAACTACATATTTGTTTTTAAGAATAAAGAAAGTAATGGTACCGATTACCATTGCAATGGAAGCGGCAAGGAATCCCCACTTAAAGGCAAAAATATCTCTTACGCCTGTTGTTGCATCTTTTACGTCTCCTACATATGGACAGATAAACTGTCCTAAGAATGCACCAATGTTAATTCCCATGTAGAAAATCGTAAAGGCAGAGTCTAATTTAGATTTTTCCTGTTTCGGATAAAGGCTTCCTACCATCGAAGAAATATTCGGTTTGAAAAATCCGTTACCGAAAATGATGATGAAAAGAGCAAGCCACATAAACATTTTTGCACTGTCCAGGCTTCCTGAGAATGTTGAAGCACTTATGAAAAGCAAAAACTGACCAATTGCCATTAATGTTCCTCCGATAAGAATTGCATTTCTGTTACCGATATATTTGTCGGCGATGAAACCTCCCAAAAGCGGAGTAAGATAACATAAAGCTAAAAATCCACCATAGATGATTGCTGCATCAGCTTCTTTTATCAATAAGGAATTTACCATGAAGAGCGTTAATAAAGCTCTCATTCCATAAAAGTTGAAACGCTCCCACATTTCTGTTCCGAAAAGAACCCATAACCCTTTCGGATGTCTGGAATTCTTGTTCTCTACAAATTCATCCGGTTTCGGACTCAATGCTTCAGTATTATCCATTTTTATTGTTAATTTTTGTTAAGACTGACAAATATAGTTTTTTTTGTGTTTTCAGCAAGGTTTTAATTTTATATTTAAATAAAAAAGCCGCAGAATAATTCCGCAGCTTGCTTTTCTGTATTGTGAAAAGGGATTAATGCCCTTTTTCTTTCATGATTTTGTTTAATCTTTTCAGCATAGATAAACCTAAAAGGGTTGCAAAGATCAGCAAAGCAAAGTTCACTAAAAAGTAGTTCATTTTATTGTCGTAATTATACCATGTACTGGCTAAAATTCCGGAAAGTTTATTTCCTACGGAGTTGGCAAGGAAGAATCCACCCATCATCAACGCTGTAATTCTTGCAGGAGAAAGTTTGGAAACGAAGGATAATCCCATTGGTGAAAGACATAATTCTCCCACGGTAATGACTCCATAACTTGCAACAAGCCACCACGGCGAAACTTTTACAGCGCCGTTATCTCCTGCCCAGACTGCTAAAACCATCACTAAACAGGATAATCCTGAAATGAAAAGTCCCAAAACAATTTTTGTAGGCGTCAAAGGCTCTTTTCCTTTTCGTCTTAATAATGCCCAGAAACCTACTACAACCGGCGTTAAAGCGATTACCCAAAACGGATTGATGGACTGAAACAATTCTGTATTGTAAAGATAGGTTTTCGCCTGAGGATTTTTCTCCAGTTCTGCTCGCTGTTCGGGAGAAATATTTTTAAAATAAACATCTTTTCCCTGAACTTTTATTGTGTTTCCGTCTTTATCTTTCTGAGACTGGAACTGATCGTCGTAAACCGGAACTTCTTTGTCTTCATAACTTTTTCCGTCTACCATGTAAATGCTTTCCAAAGGTTTTTCCATGGAAGCAGGTACACTTCTGTCGGTGTAATAATTTGCCCATCTCGTTAAAGCGGTTCCGTTTTGTTTGAAAACTGCCCAAAAGAACATACTGATGAGGAAAACCGATAATAAGGCTCCGATAGACGATTTTTCGTCCGGTTTTGCCTTAAAATAAAGGGAAGCATAGAAGTAAATAACAGGAATGCAGGCAAAAATAAATGCATCTGTATTGTCGCTTCCAAAAATATTTCCGGGAATGATCCAGCCGATTGCTCCTGCAATGATTGCCGGTAAGAATACTTTCATTAATATTTCAGAAAGTTTGGTATCTCCTTCCTGAACAGGCTTCATCTGAGCAGCATGAATATAATGTTTTCTGCCGATGGTAAAGATAATTAATCCGACCAGCATTCCGACTCCGGCAGTGATGAAGGCTTCACCCCAACCGAATTTGTTTCGCATAAAAGCCGCAATAATGTTGCAGATAAATGCGCCGATGTTGATTCCCATGTAAAAAATATTGTATCCGGAATCTTTATTGGCTTTATAAGGTTCTTCGGAATATAAATTTCCAAGTAGGGTAGAAATGGTAGGTTTAAAGAAACCGTTTCCGATGATAATTAATGCTAAAGAAGAATAAAATAATGTGAGGTCTTTAAAAACACCCATCCCGATATATCCTGCAGCCATCAGAACGCCTCCGATATAAATGGATTTGATGTATCCTAAAACTCTGTCCGCAAGAAATCCTCCGATAAAAGGAGTTAAATACGTTAAAGCAATATAGGTTCCGAAAATATCGTCTGCGGTTTTGTCGGGAAGTCCGAGACCGCCTTTTGCTCCGGTAGGTTCAATTACATACAATACAAAAATTCCGAGGATAAGATAGTACCCGAAACGCTCCCACATTTCCGTAAAGAAGAGGAAAGGCAATCCTTTAGGATGTTTAGTCTTCATAGTTTACAAATTTCAAATTTCACAAATATAGAATTTTAAAAATAATAATCGAATTTTATTAACTTTGATGGAAATAAAGATGAAGAAAATGGAAATTACGTTAAAAGATTTAGAAGATAACATCAGAACACTCCCTGAAAATTTTTATGAAGAGGTGAATGATTTTATTGATTTTTTGAAGACAAAATATAACAGAACAGATGAAAATGATTGGTCGGGAATAATATCCGAGCCTCAAAGAGAATCAATAAAAAAAGGAGTTGATGACATAGAAAACGACAGAACTTTAAGTCATGAATCTGCTCAGAAGAAAATCAAAGATTATATTGCTTCAAAGAAATAATAATGGAAATTATTTGGTCTGAAGAAACTTTAAAGAATTATTTAAAGGTAATTGATTATTTGTTTGAAAACTGGACAATTAAAGAAATCGAAAGATTTGAAAATCATTTTAATAGATTGATTGATAATCTGAAAAGTAATGCTGCGATTTGCCCAAAATCTAAGATACTTAATTTAAGAAAATGCATAATTGATGAAAACAATTCTTTAATCTATCAGGAAATAAACAATAAAATTTTTCTCGTAACGATTATTGATAATAGGAGTTTTCATTTTTACTAATAAAAAATCCGGATCTAAACTTTAGATCCGGATTTTTTATGCTTAAATTTTCGAATTATAAATTCTCCAAAATAAAATCAGTCATTTTCTGATACAGTTGTGGTCTTGTCTGTCCGCCATAAATTCCGTGGTTTTTATCCGGATAAGCCATAAAATCAAACTGTTTTTTGTTCTGAATCAACGCTTCCGAAAACTCCATGGAATTCTGGAAGTGTACGTTGTCATCGGCAGTTCCGTGGATTAGTAAGAATTTTCCTTTCAATAAATTCGCATATTCAGTCGGGGAGTTTTTATCGTATCCGTCCGGATTTTCCTGTGGTGTTCTCATGAATCTTTCCGTGTAAACAGAATCATAATATCTCCAGTTCGTTACCGGTGCCACTGCAATTCCCATTTTGAAAACATCGGCGCCTTTTGTCATTGCCAGACTCGTCATATACCCTCCGAAGCTCCATCCGAACATTCCGATTCTGGATTTATCAATATATGATTGATTTCCGAACCATTTTGCTGCCGCAATCTGATCTTCAATTTCATATTTCCCTAAATTCATGTATGTCACTTTCTTGAATTTGGCGCCTTTATAACCTGTTCCGCGTCCGTCGACACAAGCTACGATATATCCTTTCTGAGCAAGCATTTCAAACCATATTCCGTTTCCATTGTCCCATGAATTGGCAACCTGCTGAGAACCGGGACCAGAATATTGGAACATAAACAATGGATATTTTTTGTTCTTATCAAAGTTTTTAGGCTTGATTATCCACGCATTCATCTGATCTCCCGCTTCATTCGGAATGGTAATAAATTCTTTTTCTACAAAATTATCAGCTTTTAATTTCTGTAGTTGGGCTTCATTATTCTGAAGTTCTTTTACCGTTTTACCATTTCCGTCCTTTAAAACATAAGTATAAGGTTTTGCAGCCGTAGAAGAAGTTTCGATGAAATAATTATAGTTTTTGCTGAAATTGGCAGAATTATTTCCTTCCGTATTGGAAATCAACTGGGATTTTCCGTTTTCGATATTTACCTTAGAAATCACTTTATTGATGCTTCCTTTTTCGGTAGTCTGAACGTAAATTTCTTTTGATTTTGGATTAAATCCATAATAATCTGTTACTTCCCAGTTTCCTTTTGTAACCTGTTTTTTCAGTTTACCATCTTTGTCATACCAGTACAAATGGCGGTTCCCGTCTCTTTCAGAACCCCAAAGGAAAGAATTGTCCTCTAAAAATTCCAGAGTCGGGCTGTCTGTATCGATCCATTTTTCATCGGTTTCGGTGAATAATTTCTGTACAGCTCCGGTTTTTGTATTGACTTTTAAAACATCAGAAGCATTCTGAATTCTGTCTGAAGTAATCAAAACAATTTCGTCCGGTTTTGCCGTCTGAATAACATTCGGAATATAATAATGTTTGAAACTGTCTAAATTAACGGTTGTCTTTTTACCGTCGCTCAACTGATAAATATGTGCTGAAGCGACAGAGTTTTTCTCTCCCGCTTTTGGATATTTGTAACGCATTTCGCTTGGATAAAGCGTTTTACCATAAATCGGGATATAGATTTCCGGAACTTCCGTTTCGTCTAATTTTACGAAAAGAATCGCATCCGAGTTTTTTGTCCATTCGTATAATCTTGCGTGCCCAAATTCTTCTTCGTACACCCAGTCTGCAAGTCCGTTTAAAATTTTATTTTTAACACCGTGCTGCGTAATCTGTGTGATTTTTCCTGAGTTCAGATCCTGATAAAAAAGATTATTATCCACAATGAAAGCCACTTTTGTAGCATCCGGTGAGAATCTTGGCTCCTGAACAAATTTTCCTTCATTAAGACTTACTGTTTTTCCGGATTTCAGATCTTTTACTTCATATTTTCCTAAAAACGAGTGTCTGTAAATCGGTTCACTAGCTTTCAGTAATAAGATTTTAGATTCATCATCAGAAAATTCATAGCTCTGGAACTGTCCGTCGACAAGATTGCCTTCTTTTTGGGAAGTTTTGTAAGAATATTTTGCAATTCCTCCCTGTTCGATAACCAAATAATTTTCCCCGTTTTTCATGGAAGTGATTCCGGCAATGCCTTTTCCACGGTAATATCCTGAATATATTTTATCTAAAGTAATTTCCTGAGCGGATAAACTTTGAAATGCCACAGCAACTGTAAGCGTTAGTAAGAATTTTTTCATTTCTAATTTTAAAAGATTTCAAATATAATAATTTTTAAAATGGTAAAAAAAGCTTTTTAAATCTCTGATTTTGGCAGTAAAATTGGATATATTAAGATACAATCAAATTAAAATATAATTATGGAAACGAATGATTTTAACCAGAAACTGAACCGATACGAGTTAGACGACAAAATTATATATACAGGATTTTCCAGTTATAAAGATGCAGAAGCATGTGCCCATAAAAAAGGAGGGGAACTGGTAGAAGTAGGTTTCAAAGACGGAAATGATAATCCTGAAATCTGTAACGAAGCCGGACTTCTTGAAAAAAAGTTACATTATTTCGTAGATGCGGGAGATGAATATAAATTTATCCATTCGTCAGATCCCGGATTCAGAAAATATGCCGATGAATTGCAGAAAATAAAAGCAAAACAGCAACAGTCTCCACCCGATGAAAGATATATTGCCAATTTTGAAATCGAAAACATTGAAGACCCGATTGTAGTGATAAAAAATGATCATTTTGAATCGGTAACTTCAAGAGAGCGCTCTAAATATCTGAAGCACGCCCAAGTGTACGAAATCGGTGTCTCTTTACCCAAATCTTAAAATATCAATAGTATGAGCAAGACAAAATATTCTGAAAAAGCTCAGGAAAAAGTAGGAAAAGTAATGCACGAATTCAAGGAAGGAAAACTGAAATCTTCTTCCGGCGAAAAAGTGACCAGCAGAAAACAGGCAGTTGCCATCGGAATTTCTGAAGCGAAACATGAAGGCCTAAAAGTGCCGAAAAAGAAAAAAAATTAACCTAAAACAAACAGGCTTGGAAAAATTTTCCAAGCCTTGTTTGTTTTAAATATTGAACCATTAAGATTGATTTAAGGAGTTAAGCCACATTAGGATGAATCATTTCTGATTTTAATATAAACTTAATAATGCTCAACAACTCAATTTTTCTTAATGGTTTAAAAGCTTATTAACAATTAACTTTAATCGTTATACATAATTCTGTAATATTCATCCGCCATTCTGTCGCTGTTAAACTGATCTTTCACGTCATTCATAGAATTGTACTGGATTTTTCTCCACTGATCCGGCTTGTCATAATAGGTAGGAAGAATTTCGTTTTCCAGAATTTCGTATAACTTGTTAAGATCATAATTATCCTGTTCGTAGATGCTCATGTTGGCATAATCTGCTTTCGGAACCACAAAAGAATTTTCTCCATGTTTCGCAAATTCAGGGATCCATCCGTCATCTGTGGAAAGATTTACAGAACCATTCATGGAAGCTGTCATTCCGGAGGTTCCGGAAGCTTCTCTCGGAACTCTCGGATTATTCAGCCAAAGATCAGAACCCTGCTTTAAAGATTTACTCAAAGACAGTTCATAGCCTGTAAGAACTGCCATATTTTTATGATTTTTGCTTTCCTCCACCAAAGAATTGAATGTAGAAATCGCAGAATAATCCATCGGATAAGGTTTTCCTGCCCAAATGATCTGAACCGGATATTTCGGATGATTCAACAGTTTGTAGAATCTGTCTTTATCGTGTAAAAGCAGATCGGCACGTTTATATCCTGCAAATCTTCTCGCCCAGACAATGGTGAAAACATTTGGGTTGAATAAATTTCCGGTCTGGTCGGCTACGATTTTAAATAATCTTTTCTTCAGATGCTTTTTACGGTAATCGAAAACCGTTTCGTCGTTTTCGTCTTTTGCATTGTAAAGCGGTTTGTCTGCCCAATATTTGAATTCCTGCGCATTGGTAATTGAAGTAATCTCACAGATTCCCGGATATTTGCTCCACATTGCTCTGGAAACCACTCCGTGAAGCTGAGAAACTCCGTTTGCTATTCTTGCCATTTTCAACGCGCAAAGTGAATGGTTGAACCTGTCGTCATCAGAACCTTCGATATTTTTTACCTCTTCCATGATGAAGCCTGAAAAATAAGACATATCATAACAAAGTCTCATATTGTGCTTTTCATTTCCTGCTTCTTCAGGAGTGTGCGTGGTAAAAACCAGCTTTTCTTTCACTTTATTCAGGTTTCCGTTGTATTTTTTAAGCAGATGGAACGCTGCAGGAAGTCCGTGAGCTTCATTTAAATGATAAACATCTCTTTCAATGTTCATTTCATCCAGCAATTTAGCCCCTCCTTTTCCTAGAAGAATGTACTGTGCCAGTTTTGTAGATTCATTGGCATCATACAGTTTATGACAGATGGTTTTAGAAATGTGGTCATTTTCAGGAACATCCGTTGATAGGAAAAACATTGGAGCCGTGTGGAAAATCTCAGGATCAAGGTACCATACTTTTACCCAAACCGGAGCGCTGTGGATTTCTATCTGAAATTTTATGCCGGTATCTTCCAGAAAGCTGTACATTTTTTTCGTCCAGGTCGGCTGTAACGTCTGGTCATGATTTCTTGCCTGATCGTAATACCCGAATTTCCAGAGAATTCCGATTCCGATAAGATCCTGTTTCAGATTGTAAGCACTTCTCATGTGGGAACCCGCCAGAAATCCTAATCCTCCCGAATATATTTTCAGCACCTGCTCAATCGCAAATTCCATAGAAAAATAAGCAACTTTCTTGGAATACTGCGGATTTACGCTAAAAGGTATTTTAAAATTTTTAAAATCCATGTGTAACAGTTTATTAAGTGAGGAGG
>OGQD01000720.1_pt1 | contig 23812 bp, 23 predicted proteins | sample 1553091 | NCBI WGS metagenome assembly OGQD01 (sample SAMEA2580290, study PRJEB22360) | human gut metagenome | biome: human gut; feature: human-associated habitat; material: faeces | place: Denmark | collected 2008/2010
GCGAAGATACCTCGCGTGGAATAAATTCGCTACACGCACTTCTCCGGTTGTTTACTTCCGAATGATCATAAGTTAATAACTGCATACCATTACAATGACGCTGTAAATCTTTCTGCTGCAGCTGTTGCTGATATGGATTATGCTTGGACAGTTGGCTTTGGTTCAAGTTTGTATACTTATCCTTCACAGCCTTGGACCGCCGCCAAATGGTCAGCTCAAGCATTGACTTTAAATGCTACATATAATGCTATTACTCTCAATCAAGTAAAGAATCGCTCTGCAGATTCGAAAGATGATGGGATGGGAGCTATTATGGCTTATGATTTACGTATCCATACGGAACGTGATCCTCTGTCTGCTCTTCAGAAAATTGGAGAGGGAGCTTTCTCCGGTTCGGTTTCCCGTGCAAGCACTCCTGCAAATGGATATACCAAGGATTGGATTGCAACGACTGGTACCGCTATCAATTACGACGACATCAACTAAACTCATGATGGTGCTTGCCCTGCATATTTGACAAGTGCAAACAGCGACGGCATTTGTCGGCCGCACACCATTTAAACCGGTGTGCGGTTTTTTTTAATGATGAACCTTAAAAACTTATTGCTATGAGACGTCATGAAAATATCTGGGTTTCCCTTATTCTTATCGTGTCCATTATTTTTTCAGCCTGCCAAAATAATCTCAATACTACGGATGCTGTTAGAACTTTAGAAACCCGCGCATACGGAGACAAGACGCCGAAAATTGTAACATGTATTGAGGTAAATGATACCAATCCGCTCAATGCGATGTTATATCGGATGGATAACGAGCCATTCATTGATATTGTAACAATTTTTGCTGCAAACATTCATGCAAGCGGATCCGAACCGTCTCTGTGGTTGAATGACAACGTAACGAAGATCCTTGTTCCGGATGCGGGGTCTATGACTACCGGACACTACAAGTATGTTCAGCCGTTGCGTCAGGACGGAGCCAAAGTCCTTCTTTCAATACTCGGAGATTATCAAGGAGTAGGTGTCGGTAATTTGATGGAAGCCAATCAGCAGAAATTCGCTGAGATTCTGGCATGGGCTGTCGAAGAATATGACCTTGATGGTATCAATTTTGAAGATGAGTGGGCAAACTACGGAGAAAATCCTAATTTCCCATCGTCTGTGGATGGCTCATTTAGCGGGTTAATTATTAAATTACGCGATGAATTGGACGAGCGTTTCCCGAATGATCACAAATTGATTACTGTGTTTGATATCGGGTACGCTTCATCGCTTTCCTCTGATGCTATTGCCGCTTGCGATTTTGGGTGGAGTGGATATTTTGGGCCAAATATTTATAATTCTAATCCCATATGGCCTAAAGAAAAATGGGCAGCGCAAGCAATTGATTTAAGCCAGCTTTGTAGCCCCAACATGTATATCCTTAATCAGATATCTACGCGCTGCACACAAACCCTAAATGACGGTATGGGAGCAATTCTGACATATGGTTTGAGGAATCACACAGAATGCGATCCTCTTCCCGTACTTCAAAGAATTGCGTCTACGATTTTTTCCAATACTGTTACACGCTCGAGTACGCCCGCAAACGGTTATACAAAGGACTGGTCAGGGGACTCTGGAACAGCCATAACCTATGACGATATAGATTAAATAATAATATGATTCATTATTTCAACTATTATATGATTATGGAAAGAGGAATCAATATAGGAGCAATACTCCTTTCAATAATACTTGTGTCTTTTGCGAGTTCTTGCCAAAAAGAATTGTTGAATGAATCTGAAATGTCAGCGACTCGTGCTTATGGAGAAAAGACGCCGAAAGTTGTAACATACATTGATGTAAATGATACTAATCCGCTCAATGCGATGTTATATCGGATGGATAACGAGCCGTTTTTCGATGTTGCGATTTTATATGCTGCAAATATCCGTGCCAATGGTACTGAACCTGAATTATGGCTGAATGATAATATGACGAAACTACTCGTTCCTGATCCTGGGTCAACAACAACCGGACATTACAAATATATTCTGCCGTTGCAAGACGATGGAACTAAAGTATTACTATCGATTTTGGGAACTGATCAGTCGATTGGTCTTGGAAATCTTACAGAAGCCAATCAGCAAAAATTTGCAGAGATTCTTGCATGGACAGTCGAAGCATTTGGTCTCGATGGAATAGACTTCGATGGCGATGAAGGATGGTACCAATATGGCGATAATAGCGACTTCCCGGAATCTGTAGACGGGTCATTCAGTGGATTGATAATTAAATTACGAGATGAATTTGATGAGCGGTTTCAGAATGAGCATAAATTGATTACGGTGTTGGATATAGGTTATGCAACCCAACTTACTTCAGAAGCCGTTAATGTTTGTGATTATGGCTGGTATCCGTATGTTTCCCCAAATGCGTATGTTTCAGCTACTTCTCCATGGACAAATTCGAAGTGGTCTGCGCAAGCCTTATCGCTGAATACATTTTATAGTGCAATAACTCTTTATCAGGTTAAGAACCGCTCGACTCAATCGAAAAATGATGGTATGGGAGCTATTGCAACATATAATTTACAACTTCACACAGAATGCGATCCTCTTCCTGTACTTCAGAAAATAGGAGAAGGAGCGTTTACAAATGTAGTTACTCGTTCCTCTACACCCTCATTGGGCTATGCTATCGACTGGTCTTCCGAGAATGGCACTGCAATATGCTATGACGATATCTATTAATTGTTAATTCTATTATTTTTATATTATGAGAAGACATATTTTTATACTGGAGCAATGCTCCTTACGATAATATATCTGAATGCTGCATATAATTCTATTGCACTGACGCAAATTAACAATCGTTCTGCACAATCCAGGGTTGATGGTATGGGAGCAATTTTTACGAAGGATTTGCGTATCAAAACGGAACAAGATCCTTTGCCTGCTCTTTTAAAGATAGGCAATGGCGCGTTTTTGGACTCCGTTACCTATAATGGGAATGCGTATTCAAAGAACTGGACTGGAGTATCGAGGATAATATCATCATCTGATATCAATGATTGAGAAGAAAAATGGGACCGTATCACACTGATACGGTCCCTCACAAACTGGTTGAATGTCCTGCACATTTGACAAGTGCCAGCGACGGCATTATTGATTGGGCTTCCTCCAGTTTTATTGTAGCAAGTTTTGAATATTGTTATTATTTTCATTATAGTTCTGTATCTCATAAAAAAGGACGCAGGTGCCATTCTTGAACGTCGGGCCTCGCAATGCCTCTCTATCAATAACGGTCCTTACGCCCACGGCAATACCACATAGTATATACCGAGGACTATAAGCCGCTTGCATGATAGAGAAACGTGATTTGCGAGTTCGACGTTCAGTTCAGCGGATTTGTCCTTTGTATGTTGTTATTCCCTTTATATTATTCACCTGCAAAGATAGTATATCTTTTTTATTGTTTAATATGTTGTCAAAAAAAACGGACGGAGCATTGCATTATGCGGAGTAGGTCGTAGGAAACCCTTAAGCAATAACACAAAGCCCACGCCCGAAGGGGTCGTTTGCTTATGCTCCCTGCCCATGCGGGCGTGGGGCAATAAAAGTTGCCGCTTAAAGTAAATTTCCTACGTTCACTCCGCAGCAACGGTTTCCATATATTGGAAACTGTTCAAAGGTAAATATAAAAAATAATTTATCAAAATATCGATGTTGTATATTGTGTGTTAAATAACTTGTATTGACCGTATTGTAATGTAATTGGATGTGCGGCAAAAACAATTAAAAAATCTCTATATGTTGAATTATATAAAAAAGCTCGAAAAAGAGATTGCCCAAAGTATTCGAAGGATTGAGTCTGTAGAGCATAATATTGTAAATCAATCTTTGTTGATATCAAATCGCCTTGATGATTTGTTCGGGCAATTAAAGGATTTTATATTGCAATATCAATTCAAAACAGAGGAAGAAGAAATTTTGTTTTTTAAGGAAATTAAACCGCGCATTCATTGTAAGTTGATATATTATAGAAAAATTTATAATATCGAGTTAAATCGTCCCATTAGTGGCGTGGATGTATGTCAAGATTACTTACAGCAAGAATTAGGCAAACTTCAGGATTATATTGATAAACGACTTGATTTTTATCGATACTACAAAAGCGGAGCAACTCATTTGGATCGGGATTATTTCCTGCGAGGTCTAAGGCCATTGAAGAATCAATATCTTGATTGTTCATACTACGAGCGGGATCCATTATTTTCAACGGAATGTGATTTTCGAATTGCTAAATTTCTTGCCAATGATATGCTATGCCAATACATCATCAATGAAATGATGATATTGGAGGAACATAAGTTAGCATTACGTTCTGATATAAAATTAACATGGATGGATACTAAAACTGATCTTTGTGAATTGATCTTTGCTTTACATGCGAAAGGTTCTTTTGGTAGTATTCCCTTGACTCGATTGGCAAATTATATTCAGAATGTATTTAATATTGAGTTAAATTCTAACTTTTCTCGAACATTCAGTGATATGTGTTTGCGCAATGATCCGACACCGTATTTGGATCATTTAACTAATTCGTTGCTCGAAAAAATGAAGCGACAGAAAAAGAAAAGGTGAATTATATTTCTTATCCGAATATTTATAATGATTGTCAAGTTGTATAGCTTATTATTCAGTAATTTAGAAGATATAATACCGTACTCGATAGTTGTTTTTTTAGTAAAGTGCCGGCTGTAATACTGCTGGCACTTTTTTGCGATATTTTCGTATAGCACTGATTATAAGTAATTTTCTTCCATGTAAAATTATGGAATAAAGATAAATAAAACTCATACCGTACTCGGTATATGAGGCGAAAATAATTGCGTAATTTGCTGACGTAAGATTTATTCGTTATGGAAGTGATAATGATTGAATCGGATGCGTATCATGAAGTAATCGAGCGGCTGAAACGTATCGAGCGTTACGTTATAGAGACGAGTCAGTCAAACGAAGATCTTGACAAGATGTGGGTGGACAGTTATGCCGTCTGCCAATATCTTCAAATCAGCGAACGGACTCTGCAACGGTTACGCAGCAAGGGCGAGATTCCCTATTCCAACCTCGGCGGTAAAAACTATTATACGCTTGGCGCTATCAAGCAGGCCCTTGAATCGCGGACGATCAAACGCCGCGAAGAACAATTTGCAGAGCTTCGGACCCATTATGAAAAGATTCGTCGTATCCTTAAAAAGTAACAACCATGCTTCTGGAGAAAGAATACTTCGATATTTGGATGCACCGGATCATGGATTTGCTGGAACGCATCGAACGGAATCAAGGACCCGTGGAAGTCCCAGAATACCCCATGGCGGAGAATGGGGAAAAGTTATATGACAATTATGATCTGTGTCGAATGCTTCATATCAGTAAAAGAACCCTCCAACGCTATCGCACACAATATGGCCTACCATATCAAATGTTGAATCAGAAGGCGTTTTATCGAGAGACCGACGTGTTGCGATTTATCGAGGAGAATTTCGATAAACTCCGAAATTTCCGAAAAGGAACAGGCTGAACAAAAGAGCCGCGAGTGATCTCGCGGCTCTTTTGTTACAATTTCATCTTTTTCCCAGGGATTTTGTTCGTATCATATCTTGGTATGGATGCAATGACGATGTGTCCGTCGGAAGTGGCCGCGACCTGTTGCAGTCGGTTGGGGATATTGTTCAATGTATGATTTTCGTCTGTTGCAGGCACCCGTTGTTGCTCGGGATCTACCTCGATTTCGTTGTCTGTTCCAGTTTCAGCCTCCTCTGAAATGGGTTTTAGTGAAAGCTGTATCCGTCGGTCCAGACTCTCCATTTCCACTTTCAGAGCCGACAGATCAGCCTCCTTGCGCCAAGAGCTGTTGATGATCGATTCGAGTTGCGGTGTGTCCTTTACACACTCGGCATAATCCTTTTTCAATTTCTCCAGGACACTTTCGATTGTGCCGAGCGCATTGATCGGATTCATGGCTGCCGTGCGAGGATCTCCTGCCAGATTGCCGTAGTTGTACTGGTAGAGGTAATCTCCCTCGCCCCGGACGTAAATGCGGTTGTGTAGCATTTTGAAATCCTCCTTCATGGAGCGTTCGCTCTTGACGACAATATCAAATCCGTATATGGACCCGATTTTCTGCGGTTCCTCGCCTGTAACCACACTTTTAACGATCTGATTCAGGGTCTTGCCGATGAGCTGGGGATCATTTGTCTGCACGCTGTCGAGAGAGATTCGGTTCTTGTATGATCCATCTTCATTGAACTCTACACGGCTTTGGAAGGCTGTGAGGTCTTTTTCGATTCGTTCGGACAGATCCTTGATGCGCGCCATCTTTGAACGCAGCTCTTCGAGCCGGTACCTGCTTGACGACTTGTTGCGGACAAAACTCTGACGTTCGCTCTCCAGCGCTGCGATTTTCTTCTCCAGTCGAGCCTTTTCCAACAGATCGGTATTGCCAGAAAGGACGGCAACGTATTCCGAGAAATTCATGCCGCTTCCTTCGTCCATACTGCCTTCATCAATGGTTCTCATGCCGAGTTTGTTGCTTTTGAGTTGTCGGATAAAGAGTTGCTTGTTGTGCAGGAGTCCGAACTTGTAGGCATCGAGCGACTTTTCTACGGCATAGATGATTACGTCGACCTTGTTGTCGGCATGGAGTTTCGCCACTTCGTTTCCTTTTCTTATGCCGCGACCTTCGCGCTGTTCGAGATCGCTGGGACGCCAGGGACTGTCCAGGTGATGAATGGCCACACATCGCCGTTGGGCATTGACTCCCGTTCCGAGCATCTCGGTTGAACCGAACAGCACTCTAATACTTCCTGCGTTCATCCCGTCGATCAACTCTTTGCGGGCCTTCTCGGAACCTGCTTCCTGAATGAACCGGACCTCTGAAGACGGAATGCCGTATTCTTCGACCAGCTTGCGTTTGATCTCGGAGTAGACATTCCACTCCGAGGCGGACTTGTAGGTCCCCAGATCCGAGAACACGAACTGTGTCCCCTTGTACTCGTTGTAGCGACGATAGTACGCTGCAATCTGTGCCGCGCAATGGCTCGCCTTGTTGTCGATATGATCTCCGTAGAGCACGGGATCGATCATTCGCATGTCGAGCGCCATTTTGCGTGCATAGTCTGTTGCGATGAGCATCTTCGCTTTCTCTTCGGATTCGGAGAGCGGGGGCCTTCCGAGCAACTCGGCGTCTCCGGTCTTGGCGAATTGCATCAACCGTTCGATGAAGTCCTGCTGGTCGGGCGTCGGAGGAATGTTGTGCAGGATCTCGTTCTTCTGCGGACGGTCGATCCCGATATCCTCGGCCGTGCGGTAGTCCGTAATTTCGGAGTAGAAGGCAGCCAGCTCGGGCACCTTGATGAAGTAGCGGAATCGCTCTTTCTGCACGATCTCGTTGGTGACGGAGAACTCGTAGTCGACGCTTTTCTTGGCGAATACGGCGGCCCAGGCATCGAAGGTGCGGATGTTCTGCCGTTCGAGTTCCTGTGGGCGCAGATATTTGAACAACAGATAGAGTTCCGTCAGCGAGTTGGAGATGGTCGTTCCGGAGAGGAACGTGGCCCCCAGATCGCGACCTGTTCGCTGCTGTATGGTCCGCAATGCATAGAACATGTTGAGAGCCCGCTGGCTGCCGTCGGGGTTACCGAGTCCCGCTACACGGTCGTGTCGCGTTGTGAATGTGAGATTCTTGAACTTGTGGCTCTCGTCCACATATAGATGATCTATTCCCATTCGGCGGAAGTCCACAGCGTCATCTTTGCGGTTATCGAGAGCATATTGCATCTTTTGGAGCTTGGCTTCGAGATTGGCCTGGCGTTTCAGACATCCGGTCATCAGACTTCGGGAGACATTCTTTCCCTGCTGTCTGAGAAGCATGAGATTTTGCTCTATGCTGTCGAGTTCGGCTTGGAGAATCTCCTGCTGGATTTCGGGAGACTGGGGAATCATTCCGAACTGTTCGTGTGTCAGAATGATGGCGTCCCAGTCGTTGTTCTTGATCTGTCGGAAGATCTGTTCCCGTTTCTTGGGTGTAAAGTCTTCCTTGCCCGGGTAGAGAACCCGAGCCATCGGATAGGCCGTGCAGAAAGTTCTTGCAATCTCGTGAATGTTGGCCTTTAGTCCGATAATCATTGGCTTATGCGCCACTCCGAGGCGTTTTTTCTCAAACGCACCGCAACACATGATAAGCGTCTTGCCGCCTCCGACCTCGTGGTCGATGATACCACCTCCCAAAAGAATATCCATCCAGATGGCATCCTTTTGACTGGGATACAGATCTTCTATTCCGAGACCTTTACGGTCGAGGCCCGGGAAATCCATGTGCGAACCGTCGTAATGCGGCCTTACGAAACAGTTGAATTTGCGGTTGTAGGTATCCGCCAATCGGTCTTTGAATTCTACGGACTGATCGCGGAGCCAGTCGGAGAATCCGCTCCGGATTTCATCAATCTTGCTGTTTGCCAACTGGATTTTCTCACCGTCCCGGACCTTGACCTCAATAATCTCTCCATCCACGAGTTTTTTTGACCTTTTTGGTAATGTCTGGAATGGTGTTGTGCAGAGCGTGTTTGAGCAGGTGTAATCCCGTGTAACGTCGTGATTCGGCATTCACGGCAAATTCATGAAAAATCTTGATGTTATATGGATCCCGAGCTGAAAGATTGAATTCATCCAGATCGGGTTGATAAGAGATTTTCACCTCGGTTTCGAAGAGCCACGAGGCGTAGCTTTCGAAAATGCCAACGGGAATCCATCGTTCTCCGAAGTTGAAGTCCAGATCGTCGAAAGCGATTGGTTGGGGTGTTGCTTCCCGCAGAGCGTTCAGGGTTTCCTGTGCCGCCTTGTTGTCGGGATGAGTGTCGATGTAGCGTTGTACACGATCCGCCTTTTCGATGACGTTGCCGGCAATCACCCGTTCTGCGATCTTGTACCCCTCCGTGTCGGGATCGAAAAATATTTTTCCCCGGAGTTTTCCGAGGACATCTTCCTCACTGGCTCCGGTGAGTTGAGCGATATATTCGAGATTGACGTCGGCATATCGGTTCAGACTGGCCACCAGTGCGACGTGAACGTCATCGGTCTTTTCGATCTTTTCGGTTTGGAAAGATACCGGATGGTCGAAAATATCGGCTTTGCGAAGTTCACCGTCGATATATCGTTCCAGGCCCAGAATCTCATCGCTTCCGGGATCCATCTTGATAAAATCAACATTGCGGGGCGCATTCAGCTCTCCGTAGCGTTCCGTGAAGTTGTCATATAGCCTGCCCAGCATTTCACGCAGGGCGGGATTTGCTTCATGACGGTCAGCCTCATTATTGTAGAGGTGGTGGTATGTGTCGCGCAATTCAATGTATATGGATGCTTTCACCCGTTGTTCTTCGGGAAGTTCCAAAGGGTGAAACATCGTGCGAGGGCCTTTCAATCCCCGAATGGTCCCTATCCGGTTCTCTTCGTCAGCCACCAGCGAACCTTCGCGGTAGTGTTCCAGGATCGGCCCAAGAAAATGTTTCGGGGCATTTGTCGGTTCGCTTCGAACAGTCCCGGAAGCGATTTTGCGCTGTCCCGTAGATTTGGAATCGGGCCTGTCCTCCGGCGCGGACTGTATCTGCGGAGCTTCGGGAGCCGTTGCGTCGGAAGTCCCTGCCGATCGAGGCTGGGGCTTTGTGGATTCTTGTTGTTTTTTTTCGGCTTCAAGGCGTTCATGACGGGCAATCATCAACTCCTCACGCCATTCGATGACACGTTCTTCTTCGACCGGAGGTTTTGTAGCCTTCGGCTTTGGCTTTCTGCGGCGGGGACGGTTCACCTGACTGCGCTCCTCGGCTGAGAATCCCAGCAGGTCGTAGAGAGTCAGCAGTGGTTCAACCTGCGTTTCCGGTGTTATAACACGCTCGGCGGATACGCCAGGTTGCCGTGCATCTTCGTTGATATGGTCGAACAGAGAGCCTGTAAAGCCTGCTTGCGGGGGCTTATTCCCTGCTGGTGTAGCGGTGATTTCCGGTTCGGCGATATTCGGAATTTCCGGCTCCGGAGTCGCCGCATTTTCAATCGCCGCCGGTTCTTTGGCAAGCGATTCTTCCGGCTCTTGCGGCTGTTGCGCTTCGACCTGTTGCTGCTGCTCGTGGCTCCACGCTCCGAATTCCGCCCAGTCCTGTTCGGAGGGCTGCCAGTCTTGCTGTAAGTCGAGTGGCGGTAATTCCTCTGCCGGTGTTTCAGCGGGTGTGGGTTCCTCGTCCATTACGACCTCGGCTACAACCTCTTCGATGGGTATCATTTCTCCCGTTTCGGGATTCAGGTGATAACCTTCCGCTGCGGCTTTCGTAACAGACTCTCGTTCGTCGATCCACCGGTTCAGATCCTCCCAGTCTTCGTCTGTAGCCTGCCAGAAAGGTCCCGGCTCCTCGTTGAAGGGAGCGGGTTCAGGTATTTGCTGTGCCTGGTAGGTTTCCATGCGCTGTCGGACATCGGCAAGCACTTCGGAGAGTACCTCTCCGGCTCGACGGGGACCGTTGTTTCGTCTCGTTCGACGTTGGAGGGGTGTCTCTGCAGTTCGGACGGATTGTATTGAGGCCTCCGGAAACAGGGCCGTTTCTTGGGCTTGAGCAGGCTCAACCTTTGGCGCTGGCTGGTTTTCGACCGGCGTTTCATGTTGAATTTGAGTCTGATTTACATTTCGGCTTTGGAGGACCGGATCCTCGGCCTGTTGATGTTTCTGATAGAGCGATAAATCGAGGTATTCGCTACAGTCGTCCGCAAGCATCCGCTCCAGATCGTAGGCAATGCCTTGAACGCTGCCGGAGTGGGTGAAAACCATGGCCGGCTGTCCGTAGGGATTCGTTGCAACGAGCGCCGAGGTCTGCACGACGCGATCCAACGAACGAAAGATATTGTTCACGGAGATTCCGTTCGAGAGCTTGCGCGTCTCGATAAAGTGTTTTTGCCGCACGGAGAGTGCTTGCTGTGCGCTTTTCTTCTGCAGTACGATCAGGTCGCTTCCAACCTCTGTTCCGGCATATTCGAAGAAGAGGTTGTTCGGGAGCCGCACGGCAGAAATGATGTCGCAGCGTTGCATGAGCCATTCGCGGACCGGACGGTTCCGCTCCGCATCGGCTACACCCTGCGATGTGATGAAGGCAATGACACCGCCTTCGCGGACGGCATCGACGGATTTCATGAAGAAATAGTTGTGCAGGGCATGTGCTCCCTGACGTCTCGCGGGATCCCGGGATGTCGAGAAGGCGGGGTCGAATACGGCAACATCTCCGAAAGGAATGTTGCTTATCGCCAGATCGAAATAGCCGTCATAGGCCGGATCCATGGTTTCGAAACCTTGAACCTTGACTTGATCCTCGGGGTGCAGGTGCTTGAGAATAAGACCTGTCAGAGCGTCTTTCTCAAAGCATGTTGCCTCCACATGGGAGTTCTGACGATGAATCTCATCGACAAAAGCCCCGACACCGGCACTGGGTTCGAGGAGCCTCTGCGGTTGGATTCCTTGATCGTGTAGAATACGAACGATTGCCTCCGTAACTTGCGGGGGTGTGTAGAATGCAGTAAGTACCGACGCCTTGAGACTGTCGAAATAACGCTTGTAGGCCGCGTCGTTTGCCGCGTTCTCTTTCAGTACGGCGTGCAGCTCTTCAATCAGAGGTGTCAGATGGGTGTTGCGCTTCAGAGGCAACTCTTCCAGCACCTCCTTGATGGCTCCGAATCCGCTGTATGATCGAAGAATTTCCTGCTCTGCCGCCGTTGCAGGCCGCCCCTCCTTTTCGAGGAGAAACGCCGTGCGTATCGCGTCGATGTTGCGTCGCAGATGTTCGGTTTTATTGTACGCCATAGTCGAGCAGATTTTGTATCGTCCCAACCAATTCGGTATAGAAGCGTTGATACTCCGGCGACGTGTCGAAATCATCGTTAAGGTCGTATTCCTGTTTGAGGAATGCGGCATGAGGGAGGATGTCCCGTGCGATAGTGCGGGCTTCTTCTTCGGGCACAAGGTCCTGGAACTCGTCCCAAAGGATATTTACGATGGTGTTGTATAACGAGAAGTGAAGCCCCTGATAAAGGATCCGCGCAGCCTGTGCGTCGGCTTCGGAGCGCGATTCTCCATTGCGGATTGCCTGACAGTATGCTTCGGCCGCGCGATCTGCCCGGGAGCGAATTAAAATGCTGTCCGAAGCAAGGTCGGGATGGCTGTCCAGCAGAAAGGACAGGAGCGAGAGTCCGTAATAGGATAAGCCGTCGACGAGGACGTTGTTTTGACCGTTCGACATGTTCTGGATGATTCAGTGGTTGGGAGATGAGGTTAAAAAGGCGCTCCGAGTCCCCTCGAAGCGCCAGCCACTGAATAAATCCTTGCCGAACACAACGTGTTTATGACAAGTCTATTCAGCGGCAAATATACGAATTATTTCCGAGGTTTATATCCGGGTTTTCGGGCTTGTTTGCGCTCTTCGAACGCAAACTCCGTTTTGAAATCGGCATTAAGGGCTACGGAGGCATCGAAGGTGTCACCGTCTTTTTTACGAAATCCTTTGATGACACCGGTACGGCCTTTCTCGATCAGCGTTTTGAGTTGCTCGTCCGAGAGTTCTTTCCCGGCCATTGTGCGGAAGATCACCAACTGACATTCAGCGTTGAGACACCTGGCAACTTTCGGATAGAATGCCATCGGAGAACCGCATTTCGGACAGGAAGCCGGTGCTGAACCCGGGATCTGCACTTTGAGCAGTTCACTGGTGATCTGTGTTGCAAAGACCTCGATTCCATGTCTGAAAGTAAAGGCATTCATCTCGCCGGTGGCGATCTTTGCCAGGGCGAGTTCCCAGCCTCCGGTCAGGGCAACGTCGGCGATGCGTTTGTCGGCAACGATGTTGTACACGGAGAGCCCTTTCTCGGTCGGTACCAGCGACCGTTTTTCCCGACGGATGTATTCGCGGGAGATAAGGGTCTCGATGATGGCAGCTCTCGTTGCCGGGGTTCCGAGTCCGGAGTCCTTCATGGCTTCGCGTTCCGCTTCGTTGTCGAGTTCTTTTCCGGCGGTCTCCATAGCTGCCAACAGCGAGTTCTCCGTATGCAGGGGACGCGGGCGAGTCTCCTTTTCCAGCAGGTCGCACCCCCGCATGAGCAGCACGTCGTTTTCGCGTAATGTCGGAAGGGCTGCGGCTTCCTCGTCGGTGGTCTCCTCCGTTTCGTGCCAGATCCTGCGCCATCCTGCCTGTTGGATCGTCGTCGCCCGAACTTCGAAGAGATGTCCAGCACATTCGATTCTTACCGATGTGAGTTCCTTGACGCACTCCTCGGAGAAGGCTTCGAGCATCCGCCCGGCAATCATGTCATAGATTTTTGACTGCTCGGCGGAGAGTTTCGACGGAACATTCCCGGTGATAAGCAGGGCGTGGTGGTCGGTTACTTTGTCGTTGTTTACCGAATGCCGGTTCAACGGGATCTCGGCAAGTTCCAGGGCGTAGCGTCCGAACTCGGGATGGAGATGCAGCGAGTTCAGTAGCGCGGGAACCTGAGCGTAGAGATCTTCTGGAATATACCGGCTCCCGGTTCTTGGATAGGTAATCAGCTTTGCTTCGTAAAGATCCTGGGCGATGTTCAGTGTTTTTTCGGCCGGGAAGCCGTGGCGCCGATTGGCATCCCGCTGTAGAGAGGTAAGGTCGTACAGCAACGGTACGTTCTCCGTTGTCTCACGACTTTCTACCTTGACGATCCGAACCTCGGCCGATTCAAGAACCGCCTGCCGGTGTTGTGTGGCTTCAACCTGCGATGCGTATTTGTCGACGGACAGGGCGCTGAATGCCGTGGCATCCTTTGCCGTATGGAGTTTAAGCCGGTAGAAGGTTTGAGCGGTGAAATCCCGATTTTCCAGGTACCGTTGGCATACCAGAGCCAGCGTCGGAGTCTGGACACGCCCCAGCGACCATACGCCACGTCCTGCGGCGATGGCCAGAGCCTGTGAAGCGTTGATTCCGACGATCCAGTCGGCCTCGCTGCGGGCTCGGGCCGACAAATAGAGATTGTCGTACTCCGATCCTGGCCGGATGTTGCGCAACCCTTCGCGGATTGCCTGATCGGTCAGACTGTTGATCCATAAACGGTCAAAAGGTTTGTCGCAGTCGAGATACTGATAGATGTAGCGGAAGATCAGCTCTCCTTCTCGCCCTGCATCTGTGGCGACGATGATGCGTTCGGCCTGTTCGAAGAGCGCTTTGATGACCTTCAACTGTTTCAGCGTTCCGGGGTCGGGTTTGTACTCTTTGCCTGATTTTGTGCTTCGGGGTTCCAGCCGGAATACCTCGGGGAGAATCGGAAGGTTCTCCTTGTGGAAACCCTTGAAACCGTAGGATTCAGGCATGGCGAGTCCTACAAGGTGGCCGAAGGCCCAGGTTACGGTGTACCCGTTGCCTTCAAGGTATCCCTCTTTGCGGATGGTTGCCCCTACGATCGAGGCGATCTGCCTTGCTACGGAGGGCTTTTCAGCTATGATGACTTTCATGTGTTCGACGTTGGATTTTTCAGTGGCTTATTTTTTGTTTTGAGCGCCCTGCGCTTCGCGGCGCTTTTTGCAGGCGATCAGTTTGCGATCATAGTAGATATGGTCGCCGTTTTCGTCATAGTAGGACTCCTCGTCCTCGTCCCGGGGCATATCTTCCGGGACGGGGTTTCTCCAGAGTCGAAACAGGACGATGACGATGAGCAACGATATGGAGCAGACGATCGCGAGGAGAATCAACAGGAACAGCAGCATACTATAATCCTCCTACACCTTTTGATCGACTTTTTCGCTGCTGCGGGACCTGCCTTTGCTGAACCTCTTGCCGGGGTTGCGCTTGGCTCTCTCGCGGTTTGTCGGACTGGGTCTGTGCCGGTTGCCGGGGCGTTTGCTGCTGTGCCGTGGGGGCCTGCCGGCGTGCATAGTCCGGGTTCCAGCGATAGGTGCGGATCCGTTGTTCCTCGAAATTGGGCTTGACCCAGCGATCCACCTGTTCCGCACTGCCCGGGAACTGCAGTCCCCGCATGTAGACGGCTTTGACGTCCTTCTGTTTTTCGGGGAAGTTCAGCGCCTCCTGCCATTGGATATACGCCTCTTTGGGCACTTCGACACCGAAGAGCCGCTGGGGAATGAACATGCCTTGCTGTTTGCTCGGCAGCGCATTTCCCTCTTCGGCTCGCTTCTGTTGGTAGATTTCGCGGTTCTGCTCCTGGTAGCGTTTGCGGTCGAGCCCGCTGTGGTCGAATTCGATGTTGCGCTCCGAGGCGTCGATCTGAATGTAGGCATCACGCTTGTATCCCGAACGTGTCGTGTAGCCTTCGAGCAGGACCTTGCCGCCCGAGAAAAGGTCTATCTGCTTGCCTTCGGTCAGCTCGACGTTCTTCAGACGACTGAACCGTTCGATCTCCGAGACGGGCATGGCAACCAGTTCATTGGTCCACTTGTCGCGGGAGACGAAGCAGGGCGTCAGTTTCCCGGGTTCCAACTCCAATTGAAGGACTTTCCCGGCATGACGTGTCTCGGTGATGTTGCGTTTGGTCTCCTCGTCGAGCAGAACTCCATGGAACGGAGCATCGAGGTCGCATTTTTCCCGATAGTAGTGCGGAATGACCTTCAGCGAGCCGTCGGGCTGCTCTTCCAGGGAGACTCGTCCTTTGGTTGTTACACGCATCCCTCCCGGCTCCATCTCGGGGTACATCTCGATCAGACCATGCGATTTGTGTCCGTAGGACATGGCTTTCAGATGCGGCTCCAGGTCCTCCAAGCGAATTCCCTTACGCTCCATGTCGGCCCGGTCGATTTTAGAAATGTCCATAGGTTGAAACCGCTGCCCTTCGTCGCGGAGCTGTTCGATGCGGGAGAGTTCTGCCGCAGGATCGACCCGGTAATGTTCCAGCAGTTGTGGATCCAAATCGACCTTGAAGAGCTTTTCCAGTACGACCTCCGGCATGATGAAGATGTCGGAGATTCCCGTCTTGACCGGGGCCTGCATCTCTTCGAGAAACTTTTTCAGAAATGACTCGATGGCCGAATCGTTCGTGTAGACGTTGAACAGATTCGCCAGGTTCGATGATGCGGCAGCGACGGTTTGGATGTTGCCGTTTTCATCGATCTGTGAGACCGCCTCGATTTTTCCGTTTTTGCCGGCGTCTCGGACGAGCATTACGTTTTTCTCGTCATTCTTGATTTTTTCGTCCATAATACATTTGTTTTAAGTCCACCAACATCGGTGTCGGGACGAAATTAGATGATTGTAAAGCACTTGATCCTACGGTGGAAAGTTATGGCAGTGGTTGGCGTCGCTGTGGCAGTGGTTGGCGTCGGTATGAGTGAAAATCCGATGTTTGTGAGCCCGAATAATGAGCTTGACGGCATTGAGATTTTCCTATAATTACTATCTTTGTTTAGTGGATTACCAAGCACGATTGTCATGCCCAGTTTCTTTGTCGATATCGAGTATGTTACTCCGGAGATTCATCGGATTCTGGAGCAGCTTCGAGCCCATCCCGGAGTAAAGATTATTCCGCAGCAGGCGCAGAGCGCATGGGATAAGGCTCTTGTGGAAGGTGCCGTTGGTGTTGATGTCTTTTTCGTCGAATTGGATGCCCGAATCGACAAGTGGTCAGATGCCAACGGGTAAACCGAGTTGAGAAAAGAAAGAGACGCCCGGACTTTGGCCCGGACGTTATTTTAGGCACCATTCTGTTTCGGCAGCAGCTTACAGAGTTCAGAATCTTTCCGCAGACGATCCAATTCTTTATCCACGATCTCCGTTACTTCGGCTTTGATACGGTCGTAATTCTCTTTTATCATTTCATCCATGTGGTCCTTGCCCTCTTCATCCGTGAAGTTGGTGATGATGGGGATCTTTTCATAACGGGCAGTCTCTGCCTTTACTTTGGCGCTGTCCACGACAATCTCGCAGTGAAAGATTTTTTGCTCGATCCGTTCGTCAAAATTGTCCGCCACGGCTCCTACAAACATACCCTGTGTAAGCGTTGAGATTTTCGATTGCGGGATGAGGCTTTCCAACTGGGTCGAAATCGAGGTCGATTTTTCGTTCCGGTTGATCGTCATGCTTTCGCGTTTCTGAAGCACCTTCCCGAAACGTTCCGAGAGGGTCTTTGCCGTCTCGCCGACAACCTGCCCCGAGAAGATGTTGCCCACGGTATTCATGACGACGGCAGCCTCCTTGTCTCCGTAGTCGCGTTTGAGCTGCGAGAAATCCTGAAAACCCAGCAGTACGGCGACCTTGTTCGAGCGGGCTGTGGCGATCAGGTTGTCCAACCCTTTGAAGTAGATGGTCGGCAACTCGTCGATGATGACACTCGATTTGAGCTGTCCCTTCTTGTTGATGAGTTTGACGATGCGCGAATTGTACAACCCGAGAGCTGCGCCGTAGATATTCTGCCGGTCGGGGTTGTTGCCCACGACGAGAATCTTCGGCTCCTCGGGATTGTTGATGTCGAGTGAGAATTCATCCCCCGACATGACCCAGTAGAGTTGTGGGGAGATCATGCGCGAGAGCGGAATCTTGGCCGAAGCGATCTGTCCCTGGAGCTGATCCTGGGCTCCTCCGAGCCATGCGTCCATGAATGGTGAGAGGTAATTTTCCAGATCCGGATAACTCGTAAGAATCGGGAAGATGTCCTCATAGCGTTTGTTCAGGAACTCGATGGCATGAGGGAACGTGCAATACTGTCCCTTGTCGTAGGTACGCAGGAACCAGATTATGGCAGCGAAGAGTATGATCGGTGATTCGACGAAGAAGTCGCCCTGTTTCTGTACCCACGTCTTGTTCAGATTCAACATGATCGTGTAAGCCGACTCATAGGCATCGGAGATGTCGGTCATGAACTTCGGAGCGATGGGATTACAGCGATGCGATCGTCGGGGATCGTCGAAATTGATGACGTAGAAGGTCGGCAGGACTTTATAGCCCTTTTGATGGTTTAGCAGGTGGTTGTAGGCGATTTCCGAAAGGTCCGGGAACTTGAAATCGTAGATGTACATCGAGTATCCCTTTTCGATCTGCTGTTTGATGAATTGATTGACTACGGCATAGGATTTTCCCGAACCGGGAGTTCCCAGGACTATTGTTGCCCGAAACGGGTTTACGACATTGATCCACCCCGGATTCCATTTCTTCTTGTAATAGAACCGTGTAGGCAGATTTACCGAGTAATCGTTGCTCAACAGACGGGTCTCCTGCATGAAGGATTCGTTTTCATTGTTGAAGACATCATCCATGAGATGGTTTTTCATCAGGCGCGAGATCCATACGCCGCTCATAAGCAATGATATATATCCCAACGATAAGGTCAAGATATACAGGATTCCAGCAGCCGGCGACTTGAAATTGAGCAGCCACCAGTTCAGGAAGAAGAGTATGAACCCGCAGCCGAGCTGGATGCCGATTTTCTTCCACGTTACGAAACTGTCTTTGATACCTTTGGTTCCGATGCACGATAGTGCCAGGAACAGCACGGCGAAGATCTTGGTGTAAAGCAGGGATTTGAATAAACCCGATGTCCGATTGAAGTTCAGGAGGATCCGGTCAACTACGCCAATGTCGATTCCCCATGATTGAATCAATGCGTAGCAAAACCAGTAGATGTGGATCAGTACGAATAGAATGCTGATAGCCCGCATGAAATCCATGATTTTGGCCAGGGCCCGTAAATCGTCTTCCTGTTGCATAGTTTCCGAGTTTTGGTTCGGGGACGAATTTACGGTAGGGCAGAGCAATATGTTCCGAGATTTCGGGCCATGGCAGTTGTTGGCGTCGGTGTGGCAGTGGTTGGCGTTGCTGGATGGTTGGAGGAACGATTTTTTTATTATTTTTACATCCCGATATGGCAACACTTGTAATTGAAAGTTCCCACCCTGAAAAGATTCTGCAACACGCTGTTCTTGCAGACTCTTCAGCCTTTTATGTCGGAGAGGATAAACACGCTGTAACTGGTGGCCGACTGACGGTTAATGTCGTTGATGAAAAGATCGTTATCAATAGCAACAGATTGGATGAGGATGAGTTGAAACGAATGTTTGCAGACTTCATTGCAAAGGATGAATAATCGTAATACATAACTACTATGACAAAGGCTGAAATCGTTAAACAGATTGCGGAGAAGACCGGTATTGAGAAGGAAACAGTTTCCGCTATTGTAGAGAACTTTATGGAGCAGGTTCGTTCGTCCATGATTCACGGAGAGAACATTTATCTGCGAGGATTCGGTACCTTCTTACTCAAACAGAGAGCCGAGAAGGTGGCGCGGAACATATCCAAAAATACGACAATAGTGGTTCCGGCACACAAGATTCCGGCTTTTAAACCTTCTCCCGAGTTTGTCTCGAAGGTAAAATAAAACAAATCTGTTTGATACGAACAAGGCCTCGAAAAACTGATTCGAGGCCTTGTTTATGAAGGTTTGCTTTGTCCTACACTTTGGGTAGCAGCAAATTTTTGATGTAGGTTTCTATCTCTTGAGCGCTGATGGAATATAAGGGTTCCAGTTGTGCAAAGTTCTGATCTTCCCCGAAGCGGCGGTGATCGGTCAGCATGGCAAGAATATGCTTGCTTTTAAGCGTATGGTTTGAATATTCTCCGGCAGCCCTGACAAATTTCATCACATCCGGCTGCTGCTGGAAAATGCAATATAAATCATAATAGTCCCGGAACTTGCTGCGGCGAAGCATTACCTCTATTTTCATGGCGGCGATGGCTTCCATATCCGCCAGAACAATATGGTTCAGAAACGGGACTGTGTAATTGACCGGAGATTTGCTTTCCCGGGCATAAAAGGAGAATTTCACTCCCGCCACGATGAATTCGACATGGTTGTGATCGAGAATGTCCATGGATTGGATCTCCGCAACGGTTTCCAGCTCTTTGCGTATTTGCGGCCAGTCCACATCCATACGCTCTCCCTTGTGTGTCTGCCAACGCATGAAATCCAGATCTTCACTCATGCGGTGCCCGAGCTGAATGGCAAGGGCCGTACCTCCGACCAGAGTCCAGCCTTTCAGACAATCGAGCCGGGAAACCGGTTCGATGATTTGTTCCGTATGTTTTGCAATTCCTTTCATGCCGTGAATTTGGACAAATGGCGGGTTTGCATCGATTTCAGATAACGGTCAGGGTGCCGGATGCTGAAATAATACCAGGCAAAGAACCGATTCAAAGAGTAGTAATAATCGCCTTGTATGACCATCGTTTCCAACCATACCTTCTTGATTTTCCGCATGGGAAACAGCTCGAAAAGCAGGTCGATGTCGTCGATATCCAGTCGGATGAGTGTCTCTTCGATCAGTTGGCGATCCGTAATCGAGTGGCGGACAGACGCCCGGTCATAGGACCAAAACGCGCCGGCCTTCATCAAACGATCTACTAATTGATTCCGAATCTCCATATTGCAAAGTTAGTAAATTTTGTGAAAGAATGGGATTGGTAATGCTATTTGTTATTCTAAATTTCGGATTGATTCGCATGAACCGCGAGCACCTTTCGCCCCGTTATACGACCGACTGGAAGGAATAGCTTACGATCAAGCCATGACGAAGCTCTGACTTATCTTTTTTGGAGTCTGATCTGCGGTTCGGCTTTGACCTGGCGGCTTATCTCTTTTGCGGTGTTGAACCGTTCGTTGAAGGCATTTGCCGAGTAATCCTTTCCGAGTCGTGAGCCATTGAGGACGCATCGATTTTCGTGGTCTATGAATGTTACGCCGGTTATTCTGTTTTGAGCGTTTCGTCGCAAGAACAACTCAATGTGGTATACTTTCAGATGCTCGCGCAACGCCTCTTCGGAAGGCGCCTCAATCAGCGCTTCCTGCACATGATGCAGTGTCATTTTATGAAGGTTGGCGTTCTTGATCTTTTCCTCGGATCCGGCCAGAACTTTCTCGATCTTTTTCAATGAGGCGTCGTCTCCCAGACGGGATGCTTTCAGTGGCGGCACGGGGGCTTTTTCTCCTTTTTCATCCAGTGCGACATATACCAAACCGCGGAACGGTTTCCCCGCACGAACTCCTTGCACCTCTTCTATCCCGATGCGATATAAAGACAGAAGGGCTCTCAATTCACCCATTGTCTGAAACCGATACATGGCAAGAGCGGGTTTTACGACCGCGGCGATCTGATCTTTCAGGTCGCCTTTTTTGTAATCTACGGGTTTGAGTTGCCACAGGGATACCCTTTTCTGCCTTTTTGCCGGGTGGAGGTGGTATTTCTTTTCCAACTTCTCGGTTATGGCCACGCTGCGTTCATTACGGCGGCTGTCGTTGATCTTGCGCCCGTTGGCATTAACCTGAATCGTAACGATGTGCATGTGCGTCCGCTCGATGTCGGTGTGTTTGTAGACGATGTAGGGTTGCTCGCCCCAGCCCATACCTTCCAGATATTCGTGTGCAATTTCTGCGAGTTGGTCGTCGTCAATCACATCTTTGGGGTCGGGATTCAGGGAGATATGAACGACCGGTTTTTCCGTTCGGATGCAGGCTGGCATCCAGGCGAGTATCTCCTCGGCCGTCTGCGCAGCGTCGTATTTTCCGTCGGATCTTTCCCGGATAAGACTTGTCGCCAGCACGGAAGCCTTGCCTTTATCGACCTTCTGCTGGTTGTAGATCAAGGCTCCGAGTATGCTTTTTCCTGTGGTTATGTTGGCTACCATCGTTGTCTGAATTCTTCGGTCAGTGCAAGGATCTTTTCACTTACGGCGATCAGATCGCGTGTTTCGTTTTCGAGTTTGTAAAGCAAAGCGAGGGCTTTTCTCTGTGAAAAATGGGTGTTGAGTTCCTTTACGACCTGGTTGTAATTGACACCGATTTTTCGAAATTGCGCGAGAAACGTAGTCAGTCGTGCTGCAACTTCCATTGTTCCGTGGTCCTTTTGGATGACGCGAAAAGTCGCGTCGAAGACCCTTGCTTTGATAAATTGTGCTTTTGAAAGAACCCCGGATTGCTCGAACATGGTCAGAAAACGGGCGTATTCTTCATCGGTAAATCGGACCATGAGGCAGTTTTTTGCCGGGTCTACTTTGGGTGGTCTGCCTCCTTTTCCCCGTTTTGGGGGTGATTTTTTCTGTTCCATAACATCGAATTTAGCGCGAAGGGTGTCGGAAACCCTCCGTCGGTTAAAAATTTGGTTTCGGCACACGGGGTGCCCGGTAAAAAACGACGACTCCGGAGGAGTTTTTTTTTTCCCCCCCCCTTCATCCCGGCCGTTTGGCATAACCGGGCGAAACGCTTTTCAGATACAAAAATAGGGAGAAAACGGGTCTTTTCCAAATTTGAAGGAGCTCTCCCACCCTTCCGCATCCGTTTGGTTTTAGTCTCTTTGCCGGGGTGTCTGTTTATCGTCCATCTTCTTGTTGGAGAGATTGCCCTAGGACTCCTTGTATGCCGTCGGCGAACAGCCGACGGCCTTCTTGAAGTAGACTCCGAAGAAGGACTGGTTGGCGAAATTCAGCATGTCGGAGACTTGTTGAACCGTGTACTGTCCGCTCTTCAACAGGGCTTTGGCCTCCAGAATCACATAGTCGCGGATCCACTCGCCGGCATGGCGCCCGCTGACGGCATGAACCACCTGCGAGAGGTATTTCGGGGTCAGACACAGCCGGTCGGCATAGAACTGTACGCTGCGCTGCGCTGCGTAGTGCTGCCGCAGCTCCTCGATGAAACGGTCGAAAATCAGCTTCTTACGCGAGTTCTGCCGGACATCCTGCACCTCGATCAGAGGAGCCATCAACTGGCAGATCTCGCCGTAAAGCACCTGCAGATACCCCTTCAGAATATCGTGCTTGAAGCGGAAGTCGGGCCGCCGGAGTTTGTCGCGCATGGCCCGGTAGATGGCGAGAATTTCCGACGTTTGCGCATCGGTGAGTTCGAGCGGAATCTGTTTAGCGAGGAATTTGCGGACGATGAGTGCTCCTTCGGCGTTGTCCTCCGGGATGACGTAGTCGTTCGAGAGGGCAATGAGGGCGATCCGACAGTCGGCTGAAATCTCGAGGCATTGGCCGATGGTCCCCGGCGTGATGATCATCAGCGAGTTGCGGTGCAGTTCGTATTCGTTGAGGTTCGATCTGATGCGCATCCTGCCGCTCAGACAGAGGTGCATCATGGCGAACTGGATCTTGAAGGGGTATGGTGACGTAAGAAAGGGGCGCATTGTCGGGTCGTTGTTCAGATCGCGCTTCGGAGCCGAGTCGTCGAGGTCGCCGGCCAAAATGACCTGGTTTTCGAAGATACAGTCGTGTTCGTCGAAGGGGATCGTTGTCAGATTGAGCGCATTGAAGTTCCGGGATTCAGCCATGGTTATTTGCTTTTACGTCGGCAAATATACGGATTCAAACAACAAAACGGGGCTATTTTCCATCAAAAAGTGTATTTTGCCATCCTTTCGGACAATTGATCCACAACATGTAACAAGGGGCTTTGCGGAAAAATCGGGAACTTTGCCGACGTGAAACTTCAAAAACAGCAATAACGATGAAGAAAGCAGACAGATGGTGGATCGCCGTGGCGGCGATTCTTTTGAGCGGCTGTTCGGGCGGTCGGCAGGAGGCTCCCTTCGTGCGGAGTGTGTATGTGACGCACCCCGAGGCATTGGGCAGCGAGATGACGCGCACCTATTCGGGCATCGTCCGGGCGGCCCACGAGGCGAATCTGGGATTCAAGACCGCCGGGCAGATTGCGCGGATTCACGTTGCCGAGGGTGACTACGTGCGGCGCGGGCAGCTGCTGGCCGAGCTCGACGATGCCGACTACCCG
>OGQD01000721.1_pt1 | contig 23796 bp, 20 predicted proteins | sample 1553091 | NCBI WGS metagenome assembly OGQD01 (sample SAMEA2580290, study PRJEB22360) | human gut metagenome | biome: human gut; feature: human-associated habitat; material: faeces | place: Denmark | collected 2008/2010
TTAATTATAAAAAATTTCAACTATTTTACAAAAAAGACTTGAATGTAAGTTTAACTGATATTAAATTAAATCCAGAACAACACCATTGTCATTCAAGGAGAATACACATGACATATGAAAAACGCTGGGAAACCGTTGATGTACAACTTGAAAATGGTATCGCATGGGTCATTTTAAATCGTCCCGAAAAGAAAAATGCCATGAGTCCAACCCTTAACCGTGAAATGATTGATGTACTTGAAACACTCGAACTTGATCAAAATGCCAAAGTTTTAGTTTTAACAGGTGCTGGTGATTCTTGGACTGCGGGAATGGATTTAAAAGAATACTTCCGTGAAGTAGATACACAACCTGAAATTTTTCAAGAACGTATTCGCCGTGATTCATGTCGCTGGCAATGGCAATTACTCAGAATGTACTCAAAACCCACGATTGCGATGGTGAATGGCTGGTGTTTTGGTGGCGGTTTCTCTCCATTAGTGGCGTGTGATCTTGCGATTGCAGCGGATGAAGCAACTTTTGGACTATCTGAAATTAACTGGGGTATTCCACCGGGTAACTTGGTGAGTAAAGCAATGGCCGATACCGTGGGGCATCGTGCATCATTGTACTACATCATGACAGGTAAAACCTTTAGCGGTAAAGAAGCTGAACAAATGGGCTTAATTAATAAAAGCGTTCCTTTGGCTCAACTTAAAGCGGAAGTCACTGAATTGGCAAACTGCCTGCTTGAAAAAAACCCTGTAGTATTGCGTACCGCGAAAAATGGTTTTAAACGCTGCCGCGAACTGACTTGGGATCAAAACGAAGACTATTTATATGCCAAACTGGATCAATGTAATCACCGTGATACAGAAGGTGGTCGTGAAGAAGGACTGAAACAATTCTTGGACGAAAAATCGATTAAACCGGGTTTACAGAGCTATAAGCGTACTGGTTAACTTTTGATTTTTATTGGCTATGTAAGGACACAACCCATGCAAAATGTACAGTTACTCATCCACGGTCAATCGCTTGACGCATCTAATAGCGCAAGCTTTGAACGCATCAGCCCGATTAACGGTCAGGTTGCTAGTATTGCATCTGCCGCAACGCTTGAAGATGTTGACCGTGCCATTGAATCGGCGCAGCAAGCTTTTCAGATTTGGTCAAAACTGTCTCCAACTGAACGTCGTTTACGCTTATTAAAAGCAGCAGATTTAATGGATCAACATACTGATCAATTTATTCAGATTGGGATGCAGGAAACAGGGTCGACTGCGACTTGGTATGGGTTTAATGTGCATCTTGCCGCCAATATGTTGCGTGAAGCTGCTGCCATGACCACACAGATTGATGGCAGTCTAATTCCCTCGGATGTTCCGGGTAATCTGGCGATGGGGATTCGTGTTCCTTGCGGTGTGGTGGTTGGAATCGCACCGTGGAATGCACCTGTGATTTTACCCACTCGTGCTTTAGCAATGCCGCTTGCCTGTGGTAATACCGTCGTATTAAAAGCATCTGAAGCCTGCCCTGCCACGCATCGTTTAATTGGACAGATTTTAAATGAGGCTGGATTAGGTGATGGCGTGGTCAATGTCATTACCCATGCCCCAGAAGATGCACCACAGATTGTTCAGCGTTTAATCGAACATCCTGCGGTAAAACGAATTAATTTTACGGGTTCCACCAAAGTTGGGAAAATCATTGCAGAAACTGCGGCGAAATATTTAAAACCAGTGTTGCTGGAACTTGGTGGTAAAGCACCTGTTGTCATCTTAAATGAAGCTGATCTGGATGAAGCAGTCAATGCCGTTGCATTTGGTGCCTTTTTTAATCAGGGTCAGATCTGTATGTCGACTGAACGAGTGTTAGTGCAACAGGGTATAGCCGATCAGTTTATTAAAAAACTAGTTGCAAAAACCCAGTCACTAAAAGCTGGCAATCCAACTGATCAGCAGAATATGTTAGGTGTGTTAGAAAGCCGTCGAGCTGCCGAGCGTATTCAACATTTACTCGAAGATGCTCAAAGTAAAGGTGCAGATTTACCTTTGGGCATTCAAGTTCAAGATACCACCATGCAACCCACACTGGTACTGAATATTCAGCCTGAAATGTTGTTGTACCGTGAAGAATCTTTTGGGCCTGTATGCACAGTACAACGCTTTGAGACGCTTGAAGAAGGTATTGCACTGGCCAATGACAGTGAGTTTGGTTTGTCATCTGCTGTATTTAGCCAAAACTTTGCTCAAGCCTTTGAAGTCGCCAAGCAGATTGATTCAGGTATTTGTCATATTAATGCTGCCACTGTACATGATGAAGCACAAATGCCATTTGGTGGAACCAAATCGAGCGGTTATGGACGTTTTGGTAGTAAAGCTTCCATCGCTGAATTTACCGAATTGAGATGGATCACGGTTCAAACCCAATCACGGCACTATCCGATTTAAAGGTTAATTTAACTTGGCGGTTAAATTGAAAACGATAAACTTTTAATAGATTTCTTGCATATCTGTTTAGACCCTCTTTATTTTTCGCCCTGAGGGAGAAATAACAAAGGCTTATGAAAGAAATCTAATGAATAAAAAAATTGCATGACGCAAAACATGCGCAGTGATGCGCTTTCCACGGAGTGAAAGAAATGCAAATGAATGCCACTCAATCACAAGATCGTGAACGGTTTGTTCAACTTGGATCACATGATGTTCAATATCAATATCAAGGTCAGGTACTTTATATTGAACCTACAGAGCAGTTAAAGCCCTATCCGCAAAAGCTCACAGATCGCCTGATTCATTTTGCAAAAAAAAAGCCTGATCATATTTTTGCTGCAAAACGTAACGCTCAGGGTCAATGGGTCAAATTGAGTTATGCAGATACCTTGCAACGCGCTTGGCACATTGCTCAGGCATTGCATCAACGTAATTTATGTCAGGAACGACCATTACTCATTCTGTCGGGTAATGATCTTGAACATTTAACCTTATCGATGGGTGCAATGTTGGCAGGTGTTCCATTCTCTGCCATTTCCCCTGCTTATTCTCTGATTTCTCAGGATTTCGGTAAGCTTAAACATATCTTTGAAGTACTCACTCCGGGCATGATTTATGCCAGTGATGGACAGGCGTTTAGCAAAGCGATCCAAACGTGTGCAACATCCGATATCGAAGTCATTACCAATACGGGAATTGTTGGGCAGCAGCAATGTACCTCTTTTCAATCCTTGCTGGATACCCCTGTGACCAATGTTCAGGAGTTTTATCAAACACTGGATGAACACCAGATTGCCAAATTTTTGTTTACCTCTGGTTCGACTAAACTGCCTAAAGCTGTACCAACCACGCATTTGATGCTGTGTGTGAATCAGCAGATGTTATTACAAACCTTTCCAGAATTTGAGCAGACCCCGCCTGTATTACTGGATTGGTTATCTTGGCATCATACTTTTGGCGGTAGCCATAATGTCGGCATCGCTCTGTATAACGGCGGTACAATTTATATCGATGATGGCAAACCCGTTGCAGGCAAGTTTGATGAGACCATTCGCAACTTAAAAGAAATCTCCCCGACAGTCTATTTAAATGTGCCAAAAGGTTGGGAAGAACTCACGGATGCTTTGGAAAAAGATGCTGAGTTACGTGATCGCTTTTTTAAAGATGTCAAAATTCTATTTTTCGCAGGTGCAGCATTGTCCGAAGCAGGCTGGAATCGTCTGGATAAAATTGCACAAGCACATTGCGGTGAAAAAATTCGGATTATGAGTGGTCTCGGTATGACTGAAACTGCGCCTTCTTGCGCCTTTACCACAGGGCCAAAAGTCATGGCAGGCTTTATTGGTTATCCTGCGCCTGGCTGTGAAATTAAACTGGTGCCACACGGCGATAAAATGGAATTTTGTGTGCGTGGTAAACACGTCATGCAGGGTTATTGGCGTTTAAAGTCCGATCAACAAAGTATCGTATTTGACGATGAAGGCTTTTTCCATACAGGTGATGCCGTGCGTTTGGTATCCCCCAATGATCCAACGCAAGGCCTGATGTATGACGGACGAATTGCAGAGGACTTTAAGCTCAATACTGGTACTTTTGTTAATGTTGGAACCCTACGGAATAAAGTCCTGATTCAAGGCAATTTACTGATTCAGGATGTCTGTATTACAGGGTCTAACCTAAATGCCATTGGTTTTCTGATTTTTCCAAAATTGGACGCTTGTGCACAATATGCAGGTTTAACTTTTAAAGATCATCCTGCCGAAGAAATTTTAAAACATCCCAAAGTACAGCAATGGTTCCGCCAATTTTTATTAAATTTTAATAAAGATGCAACAGGAAGCTCTAATCGGGTGTCGATGCTGTATTTAATGACCGAACCGCCACAACTAGATGCAGGAGAAATCACCGATAAAGGAAATCTGAATCAAAGCAACATCGCTAAGCGTCGAGCGGATTTGATTGAAGAACTTTATCAAAAGCAAACGGACAATCCCCTGATTATTCGGATTCCTGTCCTAAACCACTAATCCTTTGAAATTAGATAAGAAGTTCAAATTTACTTTTGAGCTTCCTCCTTAGTTTTGCCCTAAAAAAGGTGAAATATGCAACACGATACGGAATTTGAACTATTTCGAGATAATTATCGACGTTTTCTAAAAGAACAAGTCGCTCCTTATTATGAACAATGGGAACAGGATGGCTTAATTCCACGAAAGCTTTGGAATCAACTGGGTGAAAATGGTTTTTTATGCGTCGATGTTCCAGAAGAATATGGCGGCTATGGCGCACCTATCCATTACTCACTGATGCTAGTTCAAGAAACTGCACAGGCAGGATTTACCTCTTTGGCAGTGGCCATCGGTGGGCAAAATGAATTGGTTTCGCCCTATATTCAAAATATCGGTACTGAAGCACAGAAAAAATATTGGCTTCCTAAAATGGTGACAGGTGAAGTGGTCACAGCGATTGCCATGACTGAAGCCAATGCTGGTTCTGATTTACAGGCAATCCGTACACAAGCCATATTAACTGACGACGACTATATCGTTGATGGTTCAAAAACATTTATTTCCAATGGCTTACATGCAGACTTAATTGTATTGGTGGCAAAAACCACTCCACAGGCAGGCGCTAAAGGCATATCGTTATTTTTAGTTGATGCCCATTTACAAGGCGTAAAAAAAGGACGCTCACTGAAAAAAATTGGTTTACATGCCCAAGATACCGCCGAACTTTTTTTTGATCAGGTCAAAGTTCCCACTTCACAACGTTTAGGCAATGAAGGACAAGGCTTTGCTTACTTAATGCAAGAATTACCGCGTGAACGCCTGAGTATTTCCATGATGGCACTTGGGTCAATTTTAGGTGCAATTGAACTCACAAAAGAATATGTATTGCAACGCAAAGCCTTCGGTCAAGCCTTAAGCCAAATGCAAAATACCCGATTTGTACTTGCCAGCGCACAAATTAAAGCCAAAGCAGCACAAGCCTTTGTCGATCAATGTGCTGAGATGTATAGCCAACAGCAACTCAGCGTCAACCACGTCGCCGCACTGAAATGTTTTATCACCGATACCCAATGTGATGTGATTGACCAATTACTACAACTGTTTGGTGGCTATGGCTACATGCAGGAATATCCAATTTCACGTTTCTTTGTCGATGCCCGCGTGCAAAAAATTTACGGCGGAACCAACGAGATTATGAAAGAAATCGTGGCGCGTGAACTCTTGGGAAAATAATTTAAATTTTAACAACGAAGCAAGGCAGAAAGAACCAACAGGTCTTGCTTAAAACAACAATGATATTTCAGGATGAAATGCCATGTCTAAATTATGGATGTACTCCACGCTTATGCTTTCTAGTTCTGTATTTGCGGGGAATTTTATCGATAACAGCAGTGTAGAACTGACTACACGCAATTTTTATTTTGACCGCGACTATCAGGAACTTTCCAAATATCCAGCAGCGAAGGACTGGACACAAGGCTTTATTTTCAAGGCAAATTCAGGCTATACCGAAGGAACAGTGGGCTTTGGTCTGGATATTCTCGCCACCGCTGGTTTTAAACTGGATGCCAGTGCCAAATATGCAGGGACTGGAAATCTACCGCGAGACACCGTCACCAATGAACCCGCATCAAGTTACGGTGAAATCGGTGTCACGGGTAAAGCTAAAATTAGTCAGACTGAACTTAAAATAGGAACGCTTAGACCGATGAATCCTGTTTTAGTCGCTTCTCCTGCCCGTTTGTTACCACAAACTTATCGTGGAATTTCACTAGAATCTAAAGATGTAAAAGATTTTGAATTACAGGCTGCTTTTATTGATAAAGTGAATCAACGTGATTCGACTAATTTTGAAAATATCAGAATTTCAGCAGTAAATGGACGTTTTAAAAATGCTGAAACTGATGGATTGTACTATGCAGGCGGGTATTACAATGTCAATCCAAGTTTACGTTTAGGTTTATTCTATCTGGATGTGAATAATCTTTATGATCAATGGACAACAGGTTTTTTACACAAATGGGAGATCAACCCAACCACACGATTGAGTAGTTATTTACATTATTATCGAAGTCGTGATGAAGGCAATGCAAAAGCAGGCTTAGTCGAGAATGACTTATATCATGCGCATTTTGAACTGAAGCATCAAAATCATAAATTTATTTTTGGGACATTTCAGCATCATGGTGAAACTGCGTTTCCTTATTTAAATGGTGGAGAAACAGGACTACTGATTGATACATGGCCAGGCGAGTTTCTCAATCCCAAAGAACAAGCTTATAGTTTCCGCTATGAATATGATTTTAAGGATTATGTTCCGGGTTTACGCTTTATGACACGCTATACCATGGGACGAAATATTTATGCACCCAATCTGGGTGGAACCAATTTAAAAGAACGCGAAACTGATTTTGATCTGGGCTATACCATTCAAAGCGGTTGGCTCAAAAATCTAGGACTTCGCGCACGTTATGCCATCTATGACAATAACATGTCGGCCACCGCCAATATCAAACCTGTGAACGAAACCCGTATCAATATTGATTATACTTGGAAATTTAAATAACACTGATAGGCTCTAAATCATCGGGAGCCTACTCCAATTTATGGAAAATAAAAAATGGATATTACTGAAAAACTTCCTCCTATTCACTATTTGCTAGGCGGACATCATATTCAATGGAACGATCAAACGCAGCAACTTGAAATTGATTATGTCGCATTAGAAACTTTTACCAACCCTAGAGGTACAGTTGAAGGGGGTATGATTTGCGCAATGTTGGATGATGTGATGGGCTTATTTGCATTTCTGGCTAATGATCAACAACCTGCCACCACGATTAATCTGACATTAGATTTTCTACGCCCATGTCAGGTTGGTGTCGTCCAAACCAAATGTCGCTTTGTAAAGCAAGGTAAATCTATTTTAAATATCGAAAGTGAAGCATGGCAAAACCATAAAATGCTGGCACGAAGTACAGCTAATTTTATGGTGCTTTAAGTTTCAGTTGAACCCACAAAAGAGAAAGAAAACCGTTGCTTTCTTTCTCAAACCATTCATTACTTAGTTTTAAAAACGCTGAGAGATACTCAACTTAAAGTCACGTCCAGTGCCTGTCATATATTCTCCCAGATACATTTTGTAGTCACGATTAAACAGGTTATCAATAGAGAAATTCAACTGAGGGCCATTTTCACCGACTGGCTGCCAATCGATAAAAATACCGTGCAAAGCATAGCCTTTAGTACGAGGCAATGAAAAACCAGAAGCCCCAATTGAATGATCTGTATTTAAAATACTTCTGGTTTGCGCGTCTACAAAAATTCCACGCCAGCCTATGGTCAAATCATGTTCAGGAACATTGACACCTAGCGTAGCTGTCGCCTTGCGTGGAGGTATTTGTTCAATCCATGTTTTTTGATTAAACCACGGATTAACAGGAGAATTATCACGTTGACCGCGCACATAAGAATAAGTTAAACCTGCAAAATAGGTGGGCTGATTATAAAATAGCTCTGCTTCATAAGCTTTGATGGTGTAATCAGTAATATTTCTGTAAAAACCATGATCATATTGGCCATTACAAACACTGGCATTCGCACTTCCACCCTGCACAATAATCTCGGCTTGTGCCTGACAGAAAACTGAACGATTACGGAAAATTTCGTCTGAACCGCGGTTATGATAATAGCTAAGACGGATTTGTAAATGATCATCATCAGTCAAAAGCTGATCAAAATTCATTTCATTGCCAAGTCTTATCGCCAACATTTTTTCGGGACGCAAATACAGACTGGTCGCAGATACCGTAGAACTTGGACCATCATTATAATATTGCTCATCAACACGAGGCGCACGCCATGTTTTGCTGATATTAGCAAACCACGTGAGGTAATCTGCCTGTTTCCATGCCAGTGCTAAACGGGGTGACCAGCCTGTATAGCTTTTTTCTGAATAATCATGACCTGCTTCAGCCGTGCTATAACGTGGAGCCAGATTGCCATAACCCTGATTGATAATATTGTCATAACGTAAAGACGGCGTAATCGTGACTGCCCCAATTAGATATTGGTCTTCAACAAATGCGCTATACATTTGCTGATCACCTGCGGGCATATAATTTGGTTGATAGAGTCCATAATTATATTGAGGATTATTCAGATAAGAGCGAACCAGCATCAAAGAGTTTTGCTTCATCTTTTGATATTGTGCCCCGATTTTTAGCTTATGTGTACCATACGCCGTATCAATATCACTGATATTTAAAAGTTTTAGTGCTGTATTGGTATAGTTCACCCAGCTTTCATCGCCAAGATTGGCCGCTGAAAAAGAAACCCCTTCCAAACGTTTATCATGTTGATTGGTTTTTGAATAAGAAAAATTTGCTTTGAAATTAATATAAGGATTCGCAGCAGGATTGAACTCATAACCAGCGGAATAGCTTGTATCTTTTTGATCACGATAAACTAAACGGCGTTTCCACGCTTCGTCATAGCCATACTTTGCAATATCTGCGGCATTCGGAACAGCATCCTGATCACGCATTGCAGCAAAAGGTTCCCAGCCTGTATGGCTACTTTGCATGGCATTGAAAGAAATCTTTTGGCATTCATCTGGACGGATATTCAGTTTTGCTAAATATGTGTCCTGTTCCTGAGCTGAATATAAAAAAGAGGTTCCATCTGGACGCTCTACATTATCGCTATCGCGTTTGGTATAGTAAAACAGCCCATCCAACAGATTATTTTCAGTTTTTCCATACACTGCACCCGTATAAGTATTTTGTTGGTTATTACTAAATCGCGAATACTTTAGAAATGCTCCAATATTTTTATCTTGTTTTAATAGATCTTGCGCATCTCTGGTTTCCAGTGTCACCTTGCCGCCAAAACCGCCATTACCAACTTCAACATTATGCGGACCTTTATCGACCGTGACCCGTTTTAAAATTTCAGGTTCAATAAACACTGACCCTTGTCGATATTTATCAAAAGATTTGACCGAATCATCCAGTGTAATGGGAACATCCTCAACTCCTCCCATACCGAGAATATTAATGGTTTGTCCGCCGGGTCTAGGAGAGCCAGCCGAAGCTACTCCTGGCATGGTGTCTAATAGTTGTGCAACATTATTGGCCTGATAACGATCAATCGCGGTCTGATTTAAAACGCTTTGCCCAAACTGAACTGTATCTGAATTTTCTGCCTGCGTAGAGAGGGTTGGCATTTGGTATAACTGATGATTATCCTGATTGAAAATTGAAGATGAATTCAGTTGCCCTTTTTTTATGGCACTTGAAGTCCCCACATTTTTTTCATCAGACTGTTCATGCTCTGGTTTCTTATCCACCAATAAGTAACCTGCCGATGATTTCATCATCTGAAAAGGCGTATTTTCAATCAATCTAGCAAATACTTGTTCAACTGTATAGTTGCCTTTTATCGCATTTACTTGGTAACGATTCGTCTTCTTTGCATCCATCAGTAATGAAACATTGGCTTGCAATGCAACGCTATTGAGTGCCTGAGTCAGAGAACCACGCTCCACTTGAAAGTAAGCAGAACTATTGCTATTTGCAGCGTATATAGGGGCTGAAACGCAACTGACAGAAATTGCCAGAGAAACGGCCAACGCTATTTTTTGTAGAGAATATTGGGAAGATAAAATGTGCATTAAAACGATAGCCCTATATAAATGATAATCATTAACTAAGCCAATTAGCAAATAATTGCTGTTCTTCCCTATATGACGTACCACCATCCAAAAACACGCAATTTGTCGTTATTTTCTAACTTTCAAACTGAATAATAAAAACATGACTTCCTATTTTTTGAATATTTAATTGTGGATATTGAGCTTTGATTAAACTTAAGGTTTGTTCAACATCCTGCTGAGCATCAATCACCCCGTTGACTTTGAATGACTCAAGTACAGATGCACGATAAATAAAATAAACTTTATGCTGTCGATTTAGACGTTCTAGTAAATCAGGTAAAGCCAGATTATCGGCTAAAATCTGGTTGTGTTGCCATGCAAATTCAGTAGATTGAATTGCAATCGGTTGAATCGGTCCAAAGCCATGCGCGTCAGCTTTTACCTTTTCACCAGCATGTACACGCTGACGTTGATTGACCTGCTTCGTACTCGCTTCAACACTTGAATGCAACATGCTAATACTGCTGTTTTCACGATTTTGATGCACAATAAATCGTGTTCCTAATGCCTTGTAATCAGCTTGCTTTGATTGCACAATGAATGGTCGATGTTTATCTTTTGCGACATCCACATAAATCTCCCCCTGAACCAATTCAACCTGACGTATCTTTGAATTAAAATGCAATTTGATGGCAGATTTAGCTCCTAGCGTAATTTTTGAACCATCTTTAAGTACAAATGACTGCATACTTCCCGTCGCAGTTTTATAATCTGCGGTGTAATAAGCATAGGGAAAATAATGGTAGGTCAAAATACTGAATAGCCCAATAAAACCAATGCCCAATATCCCACGACCAAAAGCCTTTTTGAGCTGTTGTTGACTTCGTTGAGTGTGTTTTAGCGACTGTTGCAAGGTCTGGCTATGAATACGGTGTGTTTCCTGAAGTTGTTTTAATTCGTCAGAAAAGCGACTGATTTTATCGAATTGATCATGATATTCGGGATGCTGTCGTTGCCAATGCTCAAATTCGAGTTGAGCTTGAGAGCGTTCAATCGGATCATCTGTGTTTAAACGAATAATCCATAAAGATAATTCTTTTTGTAATTTTTTTGGGTCAGTCATGTTCCGACTCAAGCAACTGTTCTCGCGCTTCAAGACATAGATTTAGACAATCTGCGAGATAAGTTTGTGTTGTTCTTAAAGATTTACCAATCCGTTTAGCGATTTCGGTTTGATTGTAACCCTCAAAGTAATACATCAAAAACGCTTTTCTTGCCAATACTGGGCTTTCGTTTAAAGCAATCGTTAAAAAATCTAAAATTTGTACCACTTCTTCAAGTTGATTATTTGATAATTCAATCTCTTGAAGTTGTAACTCTCCTGCTAGAGTTTCCAGATAGCTTTGCTCTAATACATAACGTCGATGCTTATCAATCAGTACATTTTTGGCAACATTGACTAAATAAGCTTTTGGTTCCTGAATTCCGAGTAGTTTTTGTCGAGTTTGTAATAACTTAACAAAAGTATCTTGCACCAGATCGGCTGCATTAAAAGGATAACGAATGCGATAGCTAAGCCACTTTTGAAGCCAATCATGATGATCCAGATACATTTCATGAATGAATTGTTTCTGTGCAGTTGGGGAGAAAGATTGATCCATAGCAAAATATTGAATGAATAATATAAACAAGAATTATTATCATTTATTAATGTGATTATTGTAAACTATTTCTGAACGATATTTTCTATAAAAAAGCTGCATTCCTTATTGCGTCTTTTTCTATCCTCCTTCGTCATAGCGTATATAGACCTTTATTTACTTCGCAAATATACATCTTTATTTAGGTAACGATATGAATCAATCCGTTGGCAAACCAGACATTCAACACAGTATAAATTCAGCACTATCACTCCGCTTAAAAACTGAAACAGCAGCAGAACATGAACGTATGCATCACTTAATGGCTCAGGTAGATGTTTTTGCAAGTCGGATGCATTATGCAAAATTTACACTGGCTCAATATTATTTTCAGCGTGATGTTGAGTATTTATTTAAATATCCAGAAATCATTGATTTTATTCCTGATCTGGATGTTCGTGGTCGTTCAGACGCTGCATTTAAAGATTTACAAGATTTAGGAGTTTCACCCACAGATCTTAATATCGCGAGTCAGGATGCCAATGCACTTGAAGCGCTAGGCTGGATTTACGTTTCTGAAGGTTCAACGCTCGGAGCTGCGTTTTTATTTAAGGAAGCCAAAACCAAGCTGGAACTTTCCGAAGAATTTGGTGCACGAAATCTGGCTGCTTATCCTGAAGGCAGAGCAAAAGTCTGGAAACGCTTTGTTCAGGCACTCGATGATGCAGGTTTAAGTCAAACTGAACAAGATCAGGTCGTACAAGGTGCAATGGATGGTTTTGCGCGCTTTGCATCGCTATTAATCACAGCAAATACAGATCAGTAAAATGTCAGTACCAACCCATCCGTCCAAGTTGCCCTCAACCTCTGATCACCTAAATCATGATCAGATCGAGTTCACTACATCTAAAAATATACATCATGAAAGCTTATCTAAATCCAGCTTTTTAAGGATTGTATTTATATGTCTGTCTTGCTTGAGCCTGAGTATTGGTGTGATTGGTTTGTTTGTTCCGGGTTTACCTACGGTTGAGTTTGTATTACTCGCGGCTTTTTTTGCAGGAAAAGGCTCTTCCAGATTACATCGATGGTTTTACCAGCATAAATTATTTGGTCCCATGATTCGTAACTGGCAAGATCAGCGTCAGGTTTCCAGAAAATCAAAATATATGATGGCTGTTAGTATGACACTTGCTAGCAGCATCTTGATACTTCATGTACCTCATTTCTGGTTTAACTTTGTATGTATTGTATGCATGCTGTTCGTTTTTATTTGGGTTTGGCGGCGACCTGAACCCTAAGGTACATAAAATGGGAATCATGAATCTCAAAAAAAAAAAGACCACACATCGTGGTCTTTTTTATCAGAACAAACTATTGAGCAGTATATCCGCCATCCATCACTACAGCTTGTCCTGTCACTCCACCCGCCTTATCACTGCACAAGAAAATCGCATAATCGGCAATTTCCTCAACACTAAGAAGGCGTTTTTGCGGCACCATCGCCAAAATTACATCTTCCAACGCACTGGTTTCACTCACATTTCGCGTTTTAGCCAAATCTGCAATTTGCCCACGAACCAAAGGTGTATCCACATAGCCAGGACACAAAGCATTTACTGTAATACCATCACGTGCACATTCGAGTGCAGCGACTTTGGTTAAGCCAATCACACCATGTTTAGCGCTGTTATAGCCTGCTTTACCTGCAAAACCGATCAAGCCATTAATCGATGCCATATTGATAATACGACCTGATTTTTGTGCTTTCATAATTGGAAAAGCATGTTTAATGCCGATAAATGAACCTGTTAGCATCACCGCAATCAGTTTTTGATAAACTTCAGTTGGGAATTCCTCAATTGCTGCCACATGTTGAAACCCTGCATTATTAATTAAAATATCCAGTGTTCCGAATGTTTTTTGCGTTAGTTCAATTGCAGCTTGATAGGCTTGTTCATTGGTCACATCACAAGGCGCCGAGATAGCAGTAAAACCTTCGCTTTTGAGCTGTTGTGCAGCTTCTTCACATTTTTGCGCATTCATATCTGAAATAACCACTTTTGCACCTTCCAATGCAAATTTTTTCGCTATTTCCAGACCAATACCGCTCGCAGAACCTGTAATAAAAGCCACCTTACCATCGAGTTGTTTTGTCACTTTCTTTCTCCTGCCTCATTTATAAAATGCCTTGATTTTTTTAACCAAAACAAGTTCATAGCTTATTTGATCAATAAATTACACAATTCCGAACCATGTAAATGCCGCTATCGCCACAAATACAGCAACTGTTTTAATAATCGTAACTGCAAAAATATCTTTATAAGATTGCTTATGTGTTAAACCTGTTACAGCGAGTAAGGTAATGACTGCGCCATTGTGTGGAAGTGTGTCCATGCCACCCGATGCCATCGCCACAATACGATGCATCACTTCAGGCGGAATACCCGCAGCCAAAATAGCAGCATTGTACTGCTCTGCCATGGCACTCAAAGCGATACTCATCCCGCCTGATGCTGAACCTGTAATCCCCGCCAATACAGTTGTCGTCACCGCACCATTCACCAAAGGATTGGTAAATGCGGTTCCCAATGCATGACTAACCAAAGCAAAACCGGGTAAAGCCGCAATAATCGCACCGAAACCATATTCGGACGCGGTGTTCATGACAGCCAAAAGCGAACCGCCAATACTGGCATTTACACCTTCTTTAAATTGGCTCACCACACGACCATAATCAAATAAGATAGCCGCTATAATCCCGACAATCAGTGCTAAACCCACTGCCCAAATCGCACCCGTTTTAGCAACATCAACCGTATAATTTGCCAGACCAATTGCATTAAAATCAAAACCGTTTGGGTACCATGTTTTAATTGCTGTCGATAAATATTTATTCATCACTGCAACTAACACCAAAGGAACGAAGGCTAGAATCTGACGAATAACCGAACCATTATCATGCGCATTTTCCTGTACAAGATTTACATCAGAATCAACACTATTTGCAGAATTATCTGAGACAAAACCTGCATAGCCTTCCCCTGCTTGAGCAGCCACACGTCGACGCCACTCTAGGTATAACAAACCTGTACTCAATACAAAAATCGCACCAATAATCCCTAAAAATGGAGCAGCATAAATATTGGTTCCAAAGAAAGTGGTTGGTATCACGTTTTGAATTTGTGGCGTACCCGGTAGCGCGTCCATGGTAAAGGTAAATGCACCAAGTGCAATCGTGCCAGGAATTAAGCGCTTCGGAATATTGGCTTGTTGAAATAATTGATTGGCAAATGGATAAATCGCAAATACAGCTACGAATAAACTGACACCGCTATAGGTCAAAATTGCGCCGAGGATCACCACGGTCAAGATTGCTTTTTTTGCCCCAATCAAGTTCACAATGGTTTTTGCAATTGACTCAGCAATCCCTGACATTTCAACCACTTTGCCAAAAATTGCACCGAGTAAAAATACCAGAAAATAATCCTTGATAAAGTTGACCATTTTCGGCATGAAAACGCCTGAGTAAAAAGGCAAGACATTACTTGGATTGATTAAAAAAACCGCCAATAATGCACATAAAGGTGCCATCAAGATGACTGAAAACCCGCGATAAGCGGTGTACATCAGTAAGCCTAAAGACAGCAGAATAACAAATAAATCCCACATATTCTTTCTTACTCCATTATGAAGAATATAGATTAGGTTTAACTCAAATATTGTGCCTAATATTTGATAACAGTTTGCCTAATAATAAATAAATACAATTTGTCCAAAATGAGCCATTAAATATACTTAGCAAATAAGATTTTATATTTATTTTAAAATATCAATATTTTTACGAAATACAAGAATATTATTTAAAAGACTGTTAAATAAAAATTTAAACATTGAAATATAAGATTTTTATTTAAGTAAAACGACTTATCCATTTATTTAAAAAACAAATGAATTATTTAATAAAACTCATTAATTATTAGTCTTCTTTCATAAGTCCCTTTTATTTCTTCCTATAGGAGAAAAATAAAGAGGATTTAAAAATTATGAAAGGAGTCTTTTTAATGAAAAAAATCTGATTTTAAGATTTTGATTTGGATCATTTCAGTCACATTTAAAAAAACTTTTTTTTTAATATAAAACTACGTCTGATTTAATTTTACAAAAAAACAAGTACATCAGTCGTAGAGTTAGATATAATTTTTCTTTAAAATCAAAAACTTTTGATTAGGATGGAATCTATAAATGACGCTCAAGCAACTTAAAGCTTTTTTGGCGCTGGCTCGCACTCTGAATTATGCCAATGCATCGACTGAGCTTCATTTAAGTCAGTCCGCCTTGAGTTTGAGTATCAAATCATTAGAAGAGGAATTGGGTGGAAAGTTATTTAAGCGTAATACTCGCCGTGTCGAACTCACTCAGGAGGGAAAATCTTTGATTCCTTATGCCAGAAAGTTACTGGCAAACTGGGAGGATATGGAAAATGATGTAAAACAAAGATTTAAACTTAATCGGGGTACTTTAAATATTGCTTCAATGCCTTTTGTTACCCATGCAATTTTACCCGAAGTGATTCAGACTTTTTCCAATGCCCACCCAAATTTAAGCTTTTCAATTCATGACATTCCCAATGAAAAAATTATTGAAAATGTATTGGACGGAATTTTTGAACTCGGAATTTGCTTTCAGCCAATTTTGAATGAACAGTTGGAATTTAAAGCTTTATTTGATGAAGATTTTTTAGCACTTATTCCCAAAACACATCCGCTAGCCAGTAAAAAAAGCATCACTTGGCAGGAGTTATATGCCAATCCATTTATTACCTTACAACACCCTTCAATTGTGCGTTACCTCCTTGAACAAAATGCCTCACGCTTAGGTCTGGTGCTTGATTTAAAAGTTGAGTGTCACCAGATTAGTACTTTCTCAAGTTTTGTGGCTTTAGGCATTGGAGTGAGTGCAATTCCACGCCATTTCCAACATTCGATCGATAAAGAGCATAATGTGTTACTGGAAATTGACAATAGTCAGGTGCACCAAGCGGTCGGTATTATTTATAAAAAAGACACTGAACTTTCAAATATTTCCAGCGAATTCATTCAGACACTTTCAAGTTATCCTTACGAAAAAATCCTTCAATTTTAGTAGCCATAGAAAATCAACGATCAAAAAAAGATATTCGCGCATCAAACAGATTCATTAATTTTTCTCATTAATCCTTTAAAATTTTCAACTTCCTTAAATAAATTACAGATGTTAATAATAAGAAAACATAGGGACGTTGAGTAAACACAATGAATAAAGTGTATGCAAGTGCGGAACTCGCACTACAGGATATTGTTAAGAATAATCAGACTCTTGCTGTGGGTGGTTTTGGTTTATGTGGTATTCCAGAAGCATTGATCAATGCATTAAAAGAAACCCAAGTCACTGGTTTAACCTGTATTTCCAATAATGCCGGTGTAGATGATTTTGGTTTGGGAATTTTACTTCAAACCAAACAAATCAAAAAAATGATTTCATCTTATGTCGGTGAAAATAAAGAATTTGAACGCCAATATCTTAATGGTGAGCTTGAGGTTGAACTGACGCCGCAAGGAACTTTGGCAGAAAAACTTCGCGCAGGTGGCGCAGGCATTCCAGCATTTTATACTCAAACTGGTGTTGGAACGCTGATTGCAGAAGGCAAAGAACAGCGCGATTTTGATGGTAAACCTTATATTTTGGAGTCTTCTTTAACCGCTGATATTGCATTAGTCAAAGCTTATAAAGCGGACAAAGCAGGTAATTTGATTTTCCATAAAACGGCACGTAACTTCAATTCCGAATGTGCAATGGCAGGAAAAATTACCATCGCGGAAGTTGAACAAGTGGTGGAAATTGGTGAGTTAGATCCTGATGAAATCCATCTGGCAGGTATTTTTGTACAACGTATTGTACTTAATGCGCACCCAGAAAAACGAATTGAGCAAAAAACCCTAAAGGCACAGGAAGCATAATCATGGCATGGACACGTGAACAAATGGCACAACGTGCCGCCAAAGAATTACAAGATGGTTTTTATGTCAATCTTGGTATTGGCTTACCCACACTGGTCGCTAATTATATCCCAGAAAATGTTGATGTCTGGCTTCAGTCCGAAAATGGTTTATTGGGCATTGGAGAATTTCCAACCGAACAAACGGTGGATGCAGATTTAATCAATGCAGGTAAACAAACAGTTACCGCACGTGCGGGCGCTGCATTTTTTTCCAGTAGTGAATCTTTTGCCATGATCCGTGGTGGACATGTCAACATTGCGATTTTAGGCGCAATGGAAGTCTCTGAAAAAGGTGATCTTGCCAACTGGATGATTCCGGGTAAAAAGGTCAAAGGCATGGGCGGCGCGATGGATTTGGTCGTGGGTGTACAACGTGTGGTGGTACTCATGGAACATTGTGCCAAAGATGGTACGCCGAAAATTGTATCGGAATGCAGTTTGCCGCTGACAGGTCAGGCTGTAGTACATCGTGTCATTACCGACTTAGGTGTGATGGACATTACATCAGACGGTATCGAACTAATTGAACTTGCAGATGGTGTAACAGTTGAGCACATCCAGGCTGCCTCGGGCGTCAAACTCATTACGACCCTAGCAACCTAAATATTCTTTTAAACGAAATACGGACACATACAAAGTGAATTAGAAAAAGCGGTGATCACTTTTGGATGAATGATCACCTTTAATATCAGATGGAATTTGATCATGAATAAACAACCTGCAATTTTAGAACGGTTTGCGATTAGTATCAGTAATTGGTCAGAAAAATGGTTTCCTGACTCATATATTTTTGCATTACTTGGCGTGATTATTGTGGCTACTGCTGCACTGTTCATTGGCGCACCAGTCAAAGAAGTTGCCAGTTCTTTTGGTAATGGCTTTTGGAGCTTAATTCCGTTTACCTTACAAATGACCATGCTGATTATTGTCGGTTATGTGGTCTCTGTATCACGTCCCATGAAAAAACTGATCCAGAAGATGGCCAGAATCCCACATTCGGGACGCAGTGCCATTGTGCTAGTTGCCACTGTCAGTTTGCTCATTTCTTTGGTCAATTGGGCCATTAGTACCATCTTAACTGCACTTTTGGTGATTGCACTGGCCAAACGTAAAGAGCTCAATATGGATTATCGGGCTGCTGCTGCCGCAGCGATTATTGGTATGGGAGCAACATGGGCGCTAGGGATTAGTTCCTCTGCGGCTCAATTACAGGCCAATAAAGCCAGTTTGCCTGAGTCTATTTATAATCTGACCGGTGTCATTCCATTTACGGAAACTATATTTTTGTGGCAATCGATTGTGATGACTGCCATTTTAATTGTGGTTTCAATTATCATTGCTTATATGTCTGCACCCAAAGGTCAGAACGTCAAAACCATGCAAGATTTTAATCTGAACTTTGACGAAGAAGAAAAACAGGAACTTGAACAAACGAAATCGAAACGTCCGGGAGATTGGTTAGAAAATTCACCGATCCTGACCATTTTAGTGGTGGCTTTAGGCTTAATCTGGATGATTTTGGAATTTTCTAAAAACAATCCAATTATTGCGATTTCTAGTCTCAATACTTATAACTTTATTTTCCTGATGCTTGGTCTGGCCTTACACGGCACACCACGCAATTTTCTAAATGCCGTCAGTAAAGCAGTTCCTGCTGTTTCAGGAGTGCTGATTCAGTTTCCACTGTATGGCAGTATTGCCTATATGATGACGCAGGCAGTGAATGCACAGGATTTATCACTTTCGCATTATATTGCGCATTTTTTTGTCTCGATTGCCTCGCATGATACTTTTGCTGTGGTCATGGGAATTTATTCTGCCATTTTAGGCTTTTTTGTACCATCAGGCGGTGGCAAATGGATTATCGAAGCACCTTATGTGATGCAAGCAGCCAACGATTTGAAATATCATCTGGGTTGGTCGGTACAAATTTATAATGCAGCAGAAGCATTACCCAATCTCATCAATCCATTTTTTATGTTACCGATGCTCGGTATTTTAAAACTGAAGCCTAAGGATGTGATTGGTTTTACCGTGACCCAATTGGTTGTACATTTACCTTTAGTGCTTTTTTTATTGTGGATATTAGGACAAACTTTGACTTATACCCCACCCGTATTTTAAACAATCATAATGAAGTTCAAGCTTATAAGCTGAACTGATACTACAAGGAATCATTTCATGACAAAAATTGTGATCGTCGCTGCTACACGTACCCCAATGGGCAGCTTTCAAGGCAGTCTTTCTGGTTTAAGCGCGCCTGATCTGGGGGCTGTAGCCATTCAAGCTGCTCTCAAACAGACGAATATTCCCGTCGATGAAATTGACGAAGTCATTATGGGCTGCGTACTTCCTGCGGGCGTTAAACAAGGCCCTGCACGTCAAGCGATGCGTAAAGCGGGCTTACCTGATCATGTCGGTGCAACCACGATCAACAAAGTCTGTGGTTCTGGTATGAAAGCTGCCATGCTGGCAAGCGATGCGATTAAAGCAGACAGTATTAAAATTGCTGTAGTGGGCGGTATGGAATCCATGAGCAATGCACCTTATTTATTGCCGAAAGCCCGTACAGGCTACCGTATGGGACATGGTCAAGTCATCGATCATATGTTTATGGATGGTTTGGAAGATGCGTATACAGGACGTGCAATGGGTTCGTTTGCTCAGGGCATGGCAGATCAAAAAAGCTATACACGAGAACAAATGGATGAATTTGCAATCCGCTCTTTGACTCGCGCACAAAAAGCAATACAGGAAGGCTATTTTGAAGCTGAGATTGTGCCTGTTACAGTCACCACTCGCCAAGGTGACGTTGTGGTGGATACCGATGAAAATCCGGGCAATGCCAAAATCGATAAAATTCCAACATTGCGCCCTGCTTTCGCCAAGGATGGCACCATTACTGCTGCAAACTCAAGCTCCATTAGCGATGGTGCATCGGCACTGCTGATTACTTCTGAACAGGAAGCCAAGCAGCGCGGTCTAAAGGTTTTGGCTGAAATCAAAGCTTATACGACCAATTCTCAATTACCTGAAGAATTTACGATTGCTCCCGTAGGTGCGATTGAAAAACTACTTAAGAAAGTCGGTTGGTCTGCCGATGAAGTCGATTTATGGGAAATCAATGAAGCTTTCGCTATGGTAACCATGGCGGCGATTGATGCATTTAAACTCGATCCTGAAAAAGTGAATATCAATGGCGGTGCTTGCGCCTTAGGTCATCCATTGGGTTCATCAGGTTCACGCATTATCGTAACTTTGATTCATGCGCTAAAACGACTGGGCAAACGCAAAGGGATTGCAGCACTGTGTATTGGTGGAGGCGAAGCAACTGCGATTGCGATTGAAATCGTTGATTAATCAATTCTCTAAATCTTCCAAGAAAGGCAAAAATAAACATTTTGCCTTTCTTTATGGAAAAAAGATAAAAGTTCATTTAGAACAATTGACTTCTTTCATCATCGTTTAAACCCTGTTTATTTTTTTCCATACGAAGAAATAAAAGGAACTTAAGAAAGAAGTCTAGTATTTACAGATACCAAATACTGTCTGTTAATTGCTGAATCTCATTAATATCATGACTGACATACAGCATCGGAATATGAATTTCTTGCTTAATTTTTTGAAAAAAAGGAATAATTTCAGCTTTATGGGCTGCATCCAAAGCGGATAAAGGCTCATCTAATAATAAAAGTTGCGGCGAATACAGCAAAGCTCGCCCCAATGCGACACGCTGCTTTTCTCCACCAGATAGTTTAGCAGGCATACGATTCAACAGATGATCAAGCTTTAATAAGTCAACAATATAATCTTCTTTAAAATATCTTTTTTCAGATGCAATTCGCCTCAATCCGAAGCATAGATTCTTTTTGACATTCATATGTGGAAACAACTGGGCATCCTGAAAAACAAGCCCTATGCGACGTTGCTGTGTGGTTAAATTAATTTTTTGTGAATGATCAAACCATGTATGCTCCTGCACTCTAATCCAACCTGCTTGAGGTGTATTCAGTCCTGCAATCGCATGTAAAATACTGGTTTTACCTGAACCCGATGCGCCAAATAAACCAACCACACGCTGATCCGACTGAAAAGTCTGATCTAGGCTAAACTTTCCAAGTTGCAACTGGATATGACAATTCAACATCGTTGTTCTAGCCTCGCTTGTTTTTTTGATAACGATGAAACCATTGCGCAAACCACAACGTAAAAAAAGCAACGCTCAAAGAAAGAATAATCAAACGCCAAACTTGATGTTCAGTATCAGGTTGTTGCATTAGACTATACATTGCCAAAGGCAAAGTTCGGGTTTCACCTGCAATATTACCGACAAAGGTAATCGTCGCACCAAACTCCCCCAAACTACGACAAAAACATAAAATTGCACCCACTAAAATTCCACTACTGGCTAATGGCAAAGTGATGCTAAAAAATGTGCCCAATCCCGATGCACCTAATGTTTTAGCCGCCATTTCCAGACGTTGATCAACCAGTTCAATCGCAAGCCGAATCGACTGTACAAACAAGGGAAAGCCCATCACCGCGGCGGCCAAAACAGCGCCTTTCCAGTTAAAAGCTAAACTTAAACCCCAAGCATTCAGATACTGCCCCAATATGCCATTGTTACCAAAAACCTGTAGTAGCAGATATCCCGGAACAACAGGCGGTAAAACCAATGGCAAAAAAACCAAAGTCTCAAATAGAGATTTTCCCCAAAATTCTTTTCGTGCCAATAACCAGCCCACAAACAAAGCTGGGATTAAATTCACCAATAAACTAAAAGCAGCAACCTGACAAGATAACTTGAGAACCTCAAGCTCCTCTGCCGAAAGAGAAAAAAACATTATTTAGCTGGTAATAACACAGTAAAACCGTATTGTTTAAAAACGGTATTAGCCTGTTTAGTCTGCAAAAATTGATAAAATTTTACCGCGGATGCGTTATTTTTGATGAGACCTAGTGGATAAATAATCGGTGCGTGGGTATTTTCAGGAAATACTCCCACAACTTTGACATCTTTACTAATGGCGGCATCAGTTGCATAGACAATACCTAATTGACATTCACCACGCGCAACAAAATTTAAAGCAGCTCTGACGTCCTCTGTTTCAACCAATTTGGGCTGAAGTTTTTGCCACCATCCGAGTGAAGTAAGTGCCTGTTTTCCATATTTGCCGACTGGAACGCTTTTGGTATCCCCTGTACACCATTTCCCTTGAAAAGCTGTACTTGGATCGACATTTTTATCCATCTTAATAGTATTGATTGTCGAATTTTTAGGTGCAATTAAAACCAGTTTATTGCCCAATAAATTAATACGCTGATTAGACACAATCAGTTTTTTATTTTGCAGATAGTTCATCCATTGTTCATCTGCCGAGATAAATACATCAGCAGGTGCACCGGCTTCGATTTGTTTGGCTAAAGTTGAAGAACCTGCACAAGACGTTTTAACTTCAATTTTAGTTTGCTTTTCAAACGCTTTTTCTAAATCTGTAATTGCATTGGTTAAACTTGCAGCGGCATATACAGTGACATCATTGGCTGCATGGGCTTGGATAGCAAAGCCTACGCTACAACAGAATAGCATTGAAATTATTATTTTTTTTGTGTGATGAGTCGACATGATGATTGCCTTTTTTCAATATGTTTTCAGAAATATATCGATAATTATGCAAATATACAATTGAAAAGGTAGAAATAAGCTCTAGTTTTCTGGTTAGAGATATAAAATAAATAACCACTCAGTTAAACATCGACCCAGCTCTATCACTCTAAGCAAGGATCTGGTTTGTAAAGTTTAAAAAACCAAACCCCATAAAATCACAATAAAAAACCTCGCCACCACGATATTGCTTTAATTTTGAGCTTTCACTCTTTTTTTTGATGAAATAATTTGCCAAAACACGCTTTTATTTATATGATAGCCGCCATTGGAAGCGTGGCAGAGCGGTTTAATGCACCGGTCTTGAAAACCGAC
>OGQD01000722.1_pt1 | contig 23783 bp, 26 predicted proteins | sample 1553091 | NCBI WGS metagenome assembly OGQD01 (sample SAMEA2580290, study PRJEB22360) | human gut metagenome | biome: human gut; feature: human-associated habitat; material: faeces | place: Denmark | collected 2008/2010
GAGATGCGGGGTATCCAAGTCAATATACCCCACACAGTCGCCGTATACCTCCCGCATGCAGGGCGTGTCGCTGACCAGGATCTGCACCCGCTCGCCGTCGCGCCGGGCGCCGCTCAGCACTCGCCCCCGGTCGGTGTAGCGGATGGCGTTTTCCACCAGGTTGCGCAGGATGCGTTCGAACAGCGCCGGGTCCGACTTCACGAACGGTGCGCCGGGGCGTACGCGCAGGTTCAGGCCCTTGTCCGCGGCTTGCACGCTGCATTCCTGCTGGATGCGTTCGAGCAGTTCGGCGAGGGAGAAAACCTGCAGGCTGGGCTGGACGATGCCGGCGTCCAGGCGCGAGATGTTCAGCAGCGCGTCGAACAGCGAGCCCTGCGCGGCGAGCGCGCGGGAAATGTGGTCGACGAGGTTTTCGCTGGCCTCGTTCAGCGGCTGTTTCTTCAGTGCGCCCAGGTACAGGCCCAGCGCGTAGGTCGGCTGGCGCAGGTCGTGGCTGGCGCTGGCGAGGAAGCGGGTCTTGGCCTGGTCGCTGCGTTCGGCGGCCTCTTTCTCGATGCTGAGCTTGCGCAGCAGCTCGCTGTTCTCGAAGCGCAGCAGCAGCGAGTCCACGAGGGTGGCGTGGAAGCGGTAGGCGAAGGCAAAGATGGTGACGGCGTAGACCAGCGCTGCCGCGCCGAGCGTCTTGCTCAGGGCGTCCGGCAGCAGCACCAGCAGGGCGGCGAAAGGCAGGGTGAAGGCCGGTACGATGAACAGGTAGAACAGCGGCAGGACGATGCTGTAGGCATTCATCACGCCGGTGCCCAGGCCCAGCAGGACGACCACCACGTACATCTGCATCGAGGGTGGCAGCACGGTCATCCAGTACGCGGCGGGCAGGCCCCAGAGCAGGCCCGAGAGGCCGGTGGTGATCATCACCTGGATCAGCCAGCTGCGCCGGGGGCCGGCGCCGCTGTCGCGCAGCTGATCGTAGCGCCGCAGCAGCCACAGGCGGGCGCCGCCCAGCAGGGTTTGCGCGGCGAACCAGGCCAGCAGCGACTCCAGCGGCAGCGCGCCGTTGAGCACCCAGGTGGTGAGGCCGGCGACCAGGTAGGCGGCAATGATGGAGAAGGGCGAGTTGCGCCGCAGCACGTCGAACTGTTCGGCGCGGACCCGTTCGGCATAGGGGGAATGGCTGAGGTCGCGCTGCCAGAGATTCATTGGGCCGTCCGTGGAGGGTCAGTGGGCGCTGTCTGTATAGCAACGTCCGCCGGGCAATCCCAGAAGTTTCAGGCCAGCCAGCGTTCTCCGCGTGGCAGCATCCCGCGCTGCAGGTACCAACGCACCCCGAGGTGCACGCCGAACGCGGCGCCCACCGTGAGCAAGATCATCAGGCCTTCCGCGTCCATGGCAGCGTCCCTTGTCCGGGTTTCCTGCCTGACAGGGTATTCCTGCGACAACTTGCCGCACAGATACAGATCGTTTCCGAATGTGCGGATCAGTCCTGCAGTCCGAACCGTCAGCCCTGCAGCGAGTGGATGATCCGTCCCAGGGTCTCCATCGCCTGTTCGCTGGTGGCGGTCCATGGATGCCCGTAGTTCAGGCGCAGGCAGTGGCCGAAGCGCCGCGTCGCCGAGAAGATCGGCCCGGGTGCGAGGCTGATGCCCTGGGCGTGGGCGAGCTGGAACAGCTTGAGCGCGTCGATCTGCTCGGGCAGTTCCAGCCAGAGGAAGTAGCCGCCGCTGGGGCGGGTGACGCGGGTGGCGGCGGGGAAGTGCCGGGCCACGGCGGCGAGCATCGCGTGCTGCTGGCTTTCCAGCGCGTGGCGGAGCTTGCGCAAGTGGCGGTCGTAGCCGCCGTGTTGCAGGTAGTCGGCGATGGCCGCCTGCGCTGGCACGGAGGCCGACAGGCTGGTCATCAGCTTGAGCCGCTCGATCTGCTCGGCGTAGCGCCCGCCGGCCACCCAGCCCACGCGGTAACCGGGCGCCAGGCTCTTGGAAAAGGAGCTGCAATGCATGAACAGGCCCTCGGTGTCGAAGGCCTTCACCGGCTTGGGTGCCTGGGCGGCGAAGTACAACTCGGCGTAGACGTCGTCCTCGATCAGCGGCACCTGGTGCCGGGTCAGCAGGGCGGCGAGGGCGCGTTTCTTCTCCTCGCTCATGCTGGCGCCCAGCGGGTTCTGGAAGTTGCTCATGAACCAGCAGGCCTTGATCGGCAGGCGCGCCAGGCTGTCGGCGAGCACGTCGAGGTCGATGCCTTCGCGCGGGTGCACGGGGATCTCAACCGCTTTCAGTTTCAGCCGTTCCAGCACCTGCAGGCTGGCGTAGAAGGCCGGGGCTTCGATGGCCACGAGGTCGCCGGGTTGGGTCACCACCTGCAGGCACAGGTTGAGCGCTTCCAGCGCGCCGTTGGTGACCACCAGTTCCTCCACCGGCAGCGGCATGCCGCCGACCATGTAGCGCAGGGCGATCTGCCGGCGCAGGGCGTGGCTGCCCGGCGCGAGGTCGGCGACTACCGAGCGCGGGTCCATGTCGCGTACGGCATGGGCCATGGAGCGCGCCAGGCGCGGCAGGGGGAACAACTCCGGGGCGGGGAAGGCCGAGCCGAAGGGCACGGTGTCCGGGTCCTTGATCGAGCTGAGCACCGAGAACACCAGTTCGCTGACGTCCACCTCGGTGGTCTGCGCGTCGTGGCGGGCGATTTCCGGCTCGGCCAGGGCGCGCTGCACGTGCTCGCGGACGAAGTAGCCGGAGCGCGCGCGGGCGACGATCAACCCTCGGTCTTCCAGCAGGTAGTAAGCCTGGAACACCGTCGAAGCGCTGACCCCGTAGGTGCGGCTGGCGTGCCGCACCGAGGGGACTTTCTGGCCGGGGGCGAGTACGCCGCTGCGGATCAGGCCGGCGATCTCGTCGGCGAATTTCTCGTAGCGCTTCATCTTGTCCTGCGGGGCGCCCTGGGCGGTGGTGGAATCCGCCCACTCTAGGCGTCGCGCCGAGGTCACGCCAAGCTCCCGTGTCATGCTCAGCGCCTCGGCGAGACGAAGGTACTGGCGGCGTCGATGGCTTCATGGCCGTCGCTGATCCTGAAGTGCAGCGGCAGCGAACCACCGGCGCTGCTCTGCGCTTCGCTGGCGACCGAGACGGCGAAGTCGCGGATCTCGCCCGGCTGCAGCATCAGTTCCGGCACGCCTTGCAGGCGGTAGCCGGCTCCATCGGCGAGGCTCAGCTGGTAGTGCTGCGGTTGCTGGGTCTTGTTGATCAGCTTGAGGTTGTAGATGTTCTCGATCTCGCCAGCGGCGTTCTCGCGGAACAGGCCACGGTCGCGGGCGACGTCGAGGTTGATCAGCGGCCGGGCTTCCAGCGCCCAGATGAACGCGCCGATCATCACCAGCAGCACCGCCGCGTAGCCGATCAGGCGCGGGCGCAGCAGGTGGGTCTTGCCGCCCTCCAGCGCGCGCTCGGAGGTGTAGCGCACCAGGCCGCGGTCATAGCCCATCTTGTCCATCACCGAGTCGCAGGCGTCGATGCAGGCGGCGCAGCCGATGCAGGCTATCTGCAGGCCGTCGCGGATGTCGATGCCAGTGGGGCAGACCTGTACGCACTGGTGGCAGTCGATGCAGTCACCCAGGCCGAGGGCCTTGGGATCGGCGTCCTTCTTGCGTGCGCCACGGGACTCGCCGCGCGCCGCGTCGTAGGAAATGATCAGGGTGTCCTTGTCGAACATCACGCTCTGGAAGCGCGAGTACGGGCACATGTGGATGCACACCTGTTCGCGCAGCCAGCCGGCGTTGGCGTAGGTGGCGGCGGCGAAGAAGGCCACCCAGAAGGTGCTTTCCAGGTCGAGTTTGAAAGTGAGCAGATCCATCACCAGCGGGCGCACCGGCGTGAAGTAGCCGATGAAGGTGATCGCCGTGGCCAGGCTGACCAGCAGCCAGAGGCCGTGCTTGGCGCTTTTGCGCAGGACTTTCTCCGTGCTGACCGGGCCCGCGTCCCGCTTCATGCGCTGGTTGCGGTCGCCCTCGGTGACCTGCTCGGCCCACATGAAGATCCAGGTCCACACGCTCTGCGGGCAGGTGTAGCCGCACCAGACGCGGCCGGCGAACACGGTAATGAAGAACAGGCCGAAGGCGGCGATGATCAGGATTGCCGAGAGCAGGATGAAATCCTGCGGCCAGAAGGTCGCGCCGAAGATGTAGAACTTGCGCTCGGGCAGGTCCCAGAGCACCGCCTGGCGGCCGTTCCACTGCAGCCACAGGGTGCCGAAGAAAAGCAGGAACAACAGCGCACCGCCGAGGCGGCGGAGATCGCGGAATCGTCCGGCGAAGCGCTTGGTGTAGACCGTCGGGGTGACCGCCGACAGTGGTTTCGGCGGCGGGGTGAAGCGTTGCGGTGCGTCGATCTCGATGACCTTCGCGGGGATTCTTTCGCTCATTATCGTGGCCCATCAGGCAGAAGAGGCGCCGCGACTGTACGAACCGGTCTGCACCCGAAACAGATTCAGGTTCGCCGGAAAAAACCATATCAGATGGTGAAATTCGCTCCGCACCGCGCCGTTGCAGGGTTGGTGCCACGCGCCATGAGACGGCTGATCGGGCCTGTTGCGGCAACCGGTCGCAGGCCAGCCGGGGCAGGCCTCTCCCGCATCTGATCCGGTTTTTCCCGTGTTATCTGCCGCTGTTTTGCACAACAGCCGCCGGCCATAGTTCGGTCAACCGCAATGTGGCGCGCCCGACGACAGAAGCAGGCTGCCACGCAACGATCCGAAGGTGGCCTGGCGATGTACCGATACGACGATTACGACCGCGCCCTGGTGCGTGAACGGGTGGCGCAGTTCCGCGACCAGGTGCAGCGGCGCCTGAGCGATGAGCTGAGCGAAGAGGAATTCCTGCCGCTGCGCCTGCAGAACGGCCTGTACCTGCAGAAGCACGCCTACATGCTGCGGGTGGCGATTCCCTACGGCACCCTGTCCAGCGAGCAGATGCGCACCCTGGCCTGGATCGCCCGCGAGCACGACCGCGGCTACGGCCACTTCACCACGCGGCAGAACATCCAGTTCAACTGGGTGGAACTGGAGCGCGTGCCGGACATACTCGAACGCCTCGCCGAGGTCGAGATGCACGCCATCCAGACCTCCGGCAACTGCGTGCGCAATATCACCACCGAGGCCTTCGCCGGGGTCGCCGCCGACGAGTTCCTCGACCCGCGCCCACTGGCGGAAATCCTTCGCCAGTGGTCCACGGTGAACCCCGAATTCCTCTTCCTGCCGCGCAAGTTCAAGATCGCCCTCTGCGCCGCCGAGGAAGACCGCGCGGCGGTGATGATGCACGACATCGGCCTCTACCTGCGCCGCGCTGAAGATGGCGAGTTGCGGCTGAAGGTGCTGGTGGGAGGCGGGCTGGGGCGCACGCCGATGCTGGGCCAGGTGATCCGCGACGACCTGCCCTGGTGGCACCTGCTGTCTTACGTCGAGGCCATCCTGCGCGTGTACAACCGCCACGGCCGGCGCGACAACAAATACAAGGCGCGGATCAAGATCCTGGTGAAGGCGCTGGGTATCGAGGCGTTTTCCCGCGAAGTGGAAGAAGAGTGGCAGCACCTGCGCGATGGCGAGGCGCAGTTGACGCTCGATGAGTACCAACGCGTCGCAGCGGCATTCGATCCGCCGGTCTACGCGCCTTCCGACGAGCTGGCTTACGGCTCTGCGCTGGCTGCCGACGCGGCGTTCGCTCGTTGGGTCTCGCGCAACGTGCGCCCGCACCGCGTGGCGGGGTACGCCAGCGTAGTGCTGTCCACCAAGCCGGGTGCCGAGGCGCCGCCGGGCGATGCCACTGCTGAACAGATGGAGCGGGTAGCCGACTGGGCCGAGCGCTACGGCTTCGGCGAAATCCGTGTCGCCCACGAACAGAACCTGGTGCTGCCGGACGTTCGCAAGGCCGATCTCCACGCCCTGTGGCAGGAGGCTTGTGCCGCTGGGCTGGGTACACCGAACCAGGGCCTGCTGACCGACATCATCGCCTGCCCCGGTGGCGATTTCTGCGCGTTGGCCAACGCCAAGTCGATCCCCATCGCCCAGGGCATCCAGCAGCGCTTCGAGGACCTGGACTACCTGCACGACCTGGGCGACCTCAGCCTGAACATCTCCGGCTGCATGAACGCCTGCGGCCACCACCACATCGGCAACATCGGCATCCTTGGCGTGGATAAGAACGGCAGCGAGTGGTACCAGATCACCCTGGGGGGCGCGCAGGGCGTGAAGAGTGCGCTGGGCAAGGTGATCGGCCCATCGTTCAGTGCCGCCGAGGTGCCGGATGTGATCGAGGCGCTGGTGCAGACCTACGTGGAGCAGCGCGGCGCTGGCGAGCGCTTCGTCGAGACGGTCGAGCGCATCGGCCTGGAGCCTTTCAAGGCGCGGGTCTACCGCCAGGCGGAGGAACCGGCATGAAGAACCTGATTCGCCTGCGCGATGGTGTGGCCGAGCTGGCGCCGAATGATCCCTGGACCTTGCTGCGCGAGGTGCCGGAGGAACTGTCCGAAGGCCGACTGATCCTGCCGTTGAAGAGCTGGCTGGCGCTGGAGTCCGGTGACGGTTACGGCGTCTGGCTGGCGCCGGACGAAGACCCCGAGGAGTTGATCTGGCGGCTGAAGGAGCCGGCGCTGATCGCCATCGATTTCCCCAGCTTCCGCGACGGCCGCGGCTACAGCCTGGCCTACCTGCTGCGCAGCCGCCTGGGCTGGCGCGGCGAGTTGCGCGCGGTGGGCGATGTGTTGCGCGACCAGCTGGCGCACCTGCGCCAGTGCGGTTTCGACACCTTTGCCGTGCGCGAGGACAAGTCCGTGGAAGACGCCTTGAAGGGGCTCGCAGGGCTCAGCGTACTCTACGGGCGCTCGGTCATCGAGCCGCGCCCGCTGTTCCGGCGACGCTCCTAGGGCGTCACTATCGCGCACGGCCAGGGCTGCAGTGGGTCGGCCAAGCTTGACGCTGTGCCGGGGGGCAGGAAAAATGCGGGCATCATCCACGGCGCCCCGCGCGCCGCTGGTAACCCACGTATTCGAGTGACCCCCAGAATATGCGCATGCGCCTGATGCTGTTGGGTGGCGGTAATGCCCTTGGACAGGCGCTGATCCGCCTGGGCGCCGAGGAAGACATCGGCTTCCTCGCCCCCCGACCGCCCGACCAGGGATGGGACGCCGCCAGCCTCACCGTGCTGCTGGACGAGACCCGTCCCGACGCGGTGATCAACCTTGCCTACTACTTCGACTGGTTCCAGGCCGAGGCTGTCGAGGCCGCCCGCCTGGCCAGCCAGGAGCGCGCGGTGGAGCGTCTGGCCGAACTCTGCCAGCACCACGAAATCCTGCTGATCCAGCCCTCCAGCTACCGCATATTCGATGGCGCTCGCGCCACTGCCTATAGCGAGAAGGACGAGCCGCTGCCGCTCGGCCCGCGTGGCCAGGCGCTGTGGCGCATGGAACAGTGGGTGCGGGCGACCTGCCCGCGCCACGTGCTGCTGCGTTTCGGCTGGCTGCTCGATGACAGCGCCAATGGCGTGCTCGGCCGCTTCCTCGAACGGGCGGAAAAGGAGCAGGTGCTGTTCCTCGCCGACGATCGGCGCGGCAACCCGACCCCGGTGGACGATGCCGCCCGGGTGATCCTCTCGGTACTCAAACAGCTCGACTGCCAGGCGCCGCTCTGGGGCACCTACCATTACGGCGGCCTGGAGGCGACCACCACCCTGTCCCTGGGCCAGGTGGTGCTCGGCGAGGCGCGCGCCTTCCGTGCGCTGGCCGTCCAGGAACCGAGCCCGCAGGCCCATGCCGCGCGCCCCGATGCCGGTGACGAACCGCAGCACGCGGTGCTCGCCTGCAAGAAGATCCTCCACACCTTCGGTATCAAGCCGCGCGCCTGGCGCGCCGGCCTGCCCGCCCTGCTGGACCGTTACTACCGCCATGTCTGATCGCCTCATTCCTTCCGCGCAGCCCATCCTCATCACCGGCGGCGCGGGGTTCATCGGTTCCCATCTGGCGGATGCCTTGCTGGCGCAAGGATTTGCCGTGCGCGTGCTGGATGACCTGTCCACCGGCAAGCGCGCGAACCTCGATCCGCGCGTCGAGTTGATCGTCGGTGATGTCGCCGATGAAGCCGCGCTGCGCGGTGCGGTGAGCGGTTGTCAGGGCGTCGTGCACCTGGCGGCGATCGCTTCGGTGCAGGCCTCGGTGGAAGACCCGGTGGGCACCCACCGCGCCAACTTCATCGGCACCCTGAACCTCTGCGAGGCCATGCGCCAGGAAGGCATCCATCGGGTGCTGTTTGCTTCCAGCGCGGCGGTCTACGGACAGAACGGCGAAGGCAGCGCCATCGATGAGGACGTGGTCAAGGCGCCACTGACGCCCTACGCCTCGGACAAGCTGGCCAGCGAGTACTACCTGGACTTTTATCGCCGCGAGCACGCGCTGGAGCCGGCGATCTTCCGCTTCTTCAACGTCTACGGTCCGCGCCAGGATCCGTCTTCGCCGTATTCCGGGGTGATCAGCATCTTTGCCCAGCGCGCCGAGCAGGGCTTGCCGATCACCGTGTTCGGCGACGGCGAGCAGACCCGCGATTTCATCTACGTCGGTGACCTGGTGAAGCTGCTGATGACCGCGCTACTGGCGGACGAGGTGGCCGAGTCGGCGATCAACGTCGGCCTGGACCAGTCCACCAGCCTGAACCAGCTGCTGGCCGAGATTGGCAAACTCACCGGCGGCCTGCCGCCGGTCACCTACCAGCCGGCGCGCCACGGCGATATCCGCCATTCCCGCGCCGACAACCGCCGCCTGCTGGCGCGCTATCGCCTGGATGAGCCGACGCCGCTGGCCGAAGGCCTGGCCCAGCTGATCACCACCAGGGTTTGTTGATTGCCAGGAAGAAAACGCCTGCCAGCGAACTCAGGGCGAGCACGCTGAAGACTGCCTTGGGTGCCCGCGAGGTACTGCGCAGGGCGAAGGCTGCGAGCAGGATATAGAGCACCAGCAGGCCGATCTTCACCTGCAGCCAGACCGGCAGCGGCCAGGGCATCGCCAGGTGCACCAGGCCCAGGGCGCTGAGCAGCAGCAGGGTGTCGATCAGGTGAGGCAGGCCGCGCTGCCAGCCCGAGGGCCGTTTGCCCCACCAGCTCAGTCCCAGCCGCAACAGGAAAAGGGCGGTGCTGATGATGGCGAGGCTGACGTGCAGTGCTTTGAGTTCGAGATACATACCGGTTCCCTGAAAATGAAAAAGGCGCCCTTGGGCGCCTTTTCATGTTTGCTCCGTTAGAAACGGTAGCCGAAACCGACCATGTAAACCCAGGGGTCGACGTCGACATCGACCTTGGTTTTCTGGATGCCCAGTGCGGACGGGCCGTCGACACTGGCCTTGGTGTCGATGTCCATATACCAGACCGCGGCGTTGACGAAGGCGTGCTCGTTGAGCATGTAGTCCATGCCCAGTTCAGCGGCCAGGCCCCAGGAGTCCTGCAGCTTCAGGTTGCTGAAGCCCTGGTCCTTGCGAGCACCGGTGAGGTCTTCGTCGAAGAAGGTGGTGTAGTTGACGCCGAGTCCGCCGTAAGGCTGGAAGGCCGAGTTGGTACCACCCATGGGGTAGTACTGCAGGAGCACGGTCGGCGGCAGCTGCTTGATGTCGGCGAGCTTGCCATCGAGACCGCCGCCCAGGCCTTTTACATCGACCTGATGCTTGAACGGAGTAGCGGCGACCAGCTCCACGCCGATCTTGTCGGTGAGCAGGTAGGCGAAGGTCAGACCCAACTGGGTGTCGCTATCGACGGTGGCCTTGGTGCCGCTGGCTTTTACGCCATCGAACTTGAGGGCGCTGCTGCTATCGTCCGGCGCAACGGTGGCGATACCGCCGCGGACGAGGAAGTCGCCAGCCTGGTGGCCACGGATGTCGGCGGCCTGGGCTGCGATCGGTGCTGCGACGGCGAGTGAGAGAAGCGAGGCGGTGAGCCAGGACTTACGCATGATGAGCTCCAATATCTCTTTGGTATAAGTGTTGGTGCTCAGAATAGTAGAGAGCGCTAAAAGCGCTCTTTTGATTTGGCTCAATAAAGACCCCAAGCTTCCCATGGCAAAGGCGTGCGGCAAGATGCCGCACGGTCGTCACTGCCCGGTGTATTCGTAGGGTTCGATGCTGCTGGCCTGCATCTGGTAGCCGGCCTCGGCGAGGTCGCTCTCCACCGCTTTCACGCTCAGCGTGCCGATGATCCAGAACGGTTGGTAAAGCTCGTCGACTTTTACACCCTTGCCGCCTCGAACATAGACGATCTGGTTGGACGGCGGCGGTGGCACGTGGATGCACGCGCCGTAGTAGGGCACCAGCAGGAAGTCGCGGACGGTCTGGCCGTCTTCCTCGACTTCCAGCGGCACGATGTAGCCGGGCATCTTCACCTGCTGGCCATCCAGCGCCTTGACCACCGGGGCGTCGGGTGTCTGTTGCTTCACCGCCGGGCCGCTCTCGGCGTTGAGCACGTCGGAGAGCTTGGACATGTCATGCAGCGGCACGGGCGGTGGAGGCGGCGGCGCGCCCTCGGGGATCAGCTCGGGCCAGGTCAGCTCGCGCGGCGCCGCCCAGACGGCGGCGCTGGTGAGCATCAGCAGCAGGAACAGCAGACGGCGCATGGGACTTCTCTGTAAGGGGCTGGCTCAGAGGCGGATCGACAGGCCATCGGCCAGCGATTGCCGATAGGCACGCCACGCCGGCACACAGCCGATCAGCAGCGCGGCCAGAAGTATGCCGCCCAGCAGCGACCATTCATAGGCGCTGGGCAGCGCCAGTGGCAGGAAGATGCCGTAGTTCGCCTGCACGTAGGCCTGGCTGCCGGCGACGCCGGCATACAGCAGCCCGACGCCCAGCGTCACGCCGGCCAGCGCCAGGGCAAAGGCTTCGGCCACCAGCAGGCTGAAGATGTGCCAGGGGCGTGCGCCCACCGAGCGCAGGATGGCCATTTCCCGGCGGCGCTCGTTGAGGCTGGTGAGAATGGCCGTGAGCATGCCGATCAGGCCTGTCAGTACGACGAACAGCGAGACCACGAACAGTGCCTTCTCCGCCGTGCCCATCAACCCCCAGAGTTCCTGCAACGCCACGCCGGGGAGAATCGCCATCAGCGGCTCGCCGTCGTATTCGTTGATCTGCCGCTGCAGGGTGAAGGTGGCGACCTTGCTCTTGAGGCCCAGCAGGAAGGCGGTGATGGCCTTGGGCTGCAGGTCCATCGTCCGCGCCTGGTCCTCGCTGATACGCCCGGCGCCACGGGCCGGTACGCCGTTCTTCCAGTCGACGTGCAACGCTTCCATGCCCTGCAGGGAAATGTGCAGGGTGCGGTCCACCGGAGTGCCGGTGCGCTTGAGGATGCCGACCACGGTGAACGGCTTGTCGTCGTGCTGCACCAGGCTGATGGTGCTGACGCCGTGGGCCAGGACGATCTTGTCACCCAGCTTGTAGTGCAGCGCTTGGGCCACTTCGGCACCGAGCACCACGTCGAACAGGTCCTGGCCGAACGGCCGGCCTTCGGACAGTTCCAGCATCTGCCCGCGGCCGAAGCGGTAGTGCTCGAAATAGCCGGTGTCGGTCCCCATGACGCGGTAGCCGCGGTGCGAGTCGCCCAGGGAAATCGGGATCGCCCACTTCACCAGGGGGCTGTGGGTGACGGTTTCGTAGCTTTCCCAACGGATGTTGTTGGTGGCGTTGCCGATGCGGAACACCGAGTAGAGCAGCAGGTTCACCGAACCGGAGCGGGCGCCGACGATCAGGTCGGTGCCGGAAATGGTGCTGGCGAAGCTGGCCTTGGCCTCGGTGCGTACGCGCTCCACCGCCAGCAGCAGGCAGGCGGAGAGGGCGATGGCGAAGATGGTCAGCAGCGCGGTGAAGCGGCGGTTGGAGAGGCTGGCGAGCGCCAGGCGCAACAGGTACATGCTCAGATTCCCGGGGCGCGGGCGGCGCGGTTGAGGTCGGCGAGCGAGACGCTGCGGTCGAACAGCGGCGCCAGGCTCTGGTCATGGCTGACGAACAGCAGGCTGGCTCCGGCCTCGCGGCATTCGGCGAACAGCAACTGGAGGAAGGCTTCGCGGGCGTCGGCGTCCAGTGCCGAGGTGGGCTCGTCGGCGATCACCAGTTCCGGCTGGCCGATCAGCGCTCGGGCAGCGGCGACGCGCCGCTGCTGGGCGCTGGACAGGGTGGCGGCGCGGCGCTCGATCAGCGTCGCCTCGCCCAGCCCCAGGTGCTTGAGCAGTGCCTCGGCAGCCTTGGTCACGCTACCATGGCGCAAGGTGGCCCGTTCGGCGCGGCTGTGGGAGAAATGACAGGGCAGTTCGACGTTCTCGCGGACCGAGAGAAATGGCAGCAGGTTGAACTGCTGGAAGATGTAGCCGGTGTGGTCGACGCGGAAATGATCGCGGCGCGCCGACTTCATCTGCGCGATGTCCTCGCCCAGCAGCTGCACGCTGCCGCGCTGCGGGCGCTGCACACCGCCGAGCAGGCCGAGCAGGGTGGTCTTGCCGCTGCCGGAGGGCCCCTTGAGGAACAGGGTTTCGCCGCGGGCCAGGGTGAAGGCGGGAATGTCCAGCAGCTCCGCCTGGCCGGGCCAGGCGAAGCCGAGGTTGTCGAGTGCGAGCAATGCGGTCATCTCAGCGCGTCGTGATCAGAAGTTCAGGGTCGGGTTGGCGGCGGTCAATTCTGCACCTTGCTGGCCGCTCGGGCCGATCAGTTGTACCTGAATCTTCTGGGTCGCCGGGAAGCGCTTGAACAGCGGCGCGAAGTCGAGAGTGGCCAGGTCCTGCGGTTGGGCGCAGGTCAGCTGGTAGTGGGCGTCGATATCGGCGTGGTGGTGGCCTTCGTGTTCGTCATGGTCGCCGTCGTCATGGTCATGCTCTTCTGCCTTGGGCGCATCGCCGAACAGCGGGCTGGAAAGCTCCACCGACTGCACGCTGCACTTGGCCGAGGCGGGCAGGGCAAGCAGTTGCAGCGGTTGCTTGAGCTGGGCCTGCACGGTGGCGACCGTGGCCTTGTCGGCGTCGCTGGTGGCGGCATGCTCGAAGCCGACGAAGTTCATCGCCGGGCTGTCCACCTGCAGTTCCAGGGTCTTGCCGTCGAGGGCAACGTTGAGCTGGGCGACGCCATGCTCGTGCTTGCCGAGGCTGCCGTGTTCATGTTCGTCGTGGGCTTGGGCCGCGAGGGGCAGCAGGGCGACAGCGAGGAGCAGGGGGCGCATGGGAGACTCCGGTCTGATGAATGATTTTGTTACGTTATAACAGATGAAAAATTAAGGCCAGCTTAGCGTGCGTTTGGCGTGGCGCCGATGCCGTGGGAGCATGCGCGAAACCGCGTGAGGAGAAGGACGATGCTGAGAATCAAGGGCACCATCGGCGACTGGCCGGTGGACCTGACTGTGGAGATGGATGACGCCGACTGGGCCCGGCTGGCGCAGAGCCTGCCGGTGGCGGCCGTTGTGCCGTCCGCGCCGGTTACCGCTCAGCCAGCGGCTGCTGGCCCGGCGGACAAGCTATGGCTGGCCGCGCAGGACCTGTTGCGCCGCAGCGGCAGCACGGAAGGGCCGGAGTTGATGGATGAGCTGGAAGCGCTGGCGGGCAGCACGGGAGCGGCGAAGGGATTGCTAGTGCGCCTGCGGCACAGCCCGCAGGTGAAGATCGAGGTGCGCGATGGCGTGCAGGTCTTCACCTGGGCAGATGAGTAGCCGGGAGACTACAGAAAGAAAAGGCGCCTCGCGGCGCCCTTTTCATCAATACAGCAGATTCGCCAGCTTGCGGCGGTAGGCGATCACCAGCGGGTGATCGTTGCCCAGCAGGTCGAACACCTGGAGCAGCGTCTTGCGCGGCAGGTCCTCGCCGTAGCCGCGGTTGCGCGCGAAGAGCTTGAGCAGGGCATCCAGTGCCGCCTCGTACTGCTGGCGCGCCAGTTGCTGCACGGCCAGCTGGTAGGTGGCTTCGTCATCGTTGGCGTCAGCGGCCAGGCGGGTCTTCAGGGTAGCGGCGTCGGGCAGGTCGGCAGCCTGGCGCAAAAAGGTCAGCTGGGCCTTGGCGGCGGCCAGCGCCTGCTTGTGGTCGTCGCTCTTCACCGCGTCGAGCACGGTTTCGGCTTCACCCAACTCACCGCGCTCGGCGAGGCAGCGGGCGTAGAGGATCAGCGCCGCAGCGTTGCTGTTGTCTTCGCCCAACAGGACTTTGAGCTGCGCTTCGGCCTCGGCGAAACGGCCTTCGTTGAAGGCTGCCTGCGCCAGCTCCAGCGGGTTGCCGGCGGCCGGGGCGGGCGGCTGGACGTGCTGCTCCAGCATCTGGCGGATCGCCGATTCCGGCTGCGCACCGGCGAAGCCGTCCACCGGCTGGCCGTCCTTGAACAGCACCACGGTGGGCAGGCTGCGGATGCCGAAGCGCATCACGATGTCCTGCTCGACGTCGCAGTTGACCTTGGCCAGCAGCAGCTCGCCCTGGTACGACTCGGTGATCTGCGCCAGCAGCGGCATCAGCGCCTTGCACGGGGCGCACCAGTCGGCCCAGAAGTCGACCAGCACCGGCTTGTGGAAGGAGTTCTCGATGACGACCTGATCGAAGTTGGCGATGCTGGCGTCGAAGATGTAGGGCGTATCGCTCATGGGAAATCTCGAATCGAGTGGGGCGATGAAGGTGGTTGCCACTATAAGTGGGGGCGCTGCCTGACGGAAACAACCCGCCCGGTCGGGCAGCGTAATTCCCTTCAGGAGCAATATGGGACGGTGATACGGCCGGGAAGGCCCCAGCGTGCCGATGTCACCCGCGGCGTGCGTGATACAGGCTTACATGGCGGAATTCGGCCGGCTCGGCCAGGTCCGGCCAGGTGCAACCGTCGAGTATGCCCAGGCGCTGGTACAGCGGATGGCTGAAGTCGCGGACCCGCGAATCCGCCACCAGGGCTTCGCGGCCGCGGCTGAGGAACTCGTCCAGCAGCGGCAGGTTGGCGCGGTCGTAGAGCACGTCGGCGACGATGATCAGATCAAAGCGGTCCTCTTCCTGGAAGAAGTCCGCCGAGTAGGTCAGCTCCACGCCATTGAGCTCGGCGTTGGCGCGGCAGGCGTCCAGCGCCAGCGGGTCGAGGTCGCAGGCCACTACCTCGGCGGCACCGGCCTTGGCGGCGGCGATGGCGGCGATGCCCGAGCCCGCGCCGAAGTCCAGCACGCGCTTGCCACGCACCCATTCGGGTTTGTCGGCCAACCAGTGCGCCAGCACCAGGCCGCTGGCCCAGCAGAAGCACCAGTAGGGCGGCTCTTCGAGGATGCGCCGGGTCTCGTCGGGGCTGAACTCGCGGTCCATGTTGTTCGCATCGATCAGCCACAGGTCGATGTCGGTACCCGGCAGGCGTTCTGCGCACAGGCGTGCGTCGCCGAGCAGTTCGCCCAGGGCCTGTTGCAGGGAAAACGGTGGCGTCACGGTGCGCGCTCCAGCCGCAGTTCGCCCAGGGCGCGGGTTTCCGGTTGGGTGATGCGCACCGGCGGCAGGCGCCAGGCCAGTTGGCCGGACTGCGAGACGCGGCCATGCAGTTCCACGCGGGCATTGGCCGGGAAGGACTGCGGATTGAAGATCAGCCGGAAGGGCAGCGCCTGGCCGTTGGCGATGAGCTTCTCGCTGGAAAGCAGTTGTTGCGGACGGTCGCGCTCGTCGATCACCAGCAGCGCGACTTCCACTTCACTACCCGCCGGCAGGTAGCCTTGGGAGCTGCTGAGCTGGCCGGAGAGGGCACGCATGTGCGCCGGCACCGGTTCCAGTGCGGCAGGCGCCGAGTTCTTCGGTGCGGGCGCCGGCGCAGCGGCGGGCACGGGTTTTTCGCTGGCGCAGGCGGCCAGCAGGGCGGTGAGGGACAAGCAGAGCAGGCGGGTGTACATGGCGGGCTCCATCGCGGCAGATTCCAGGCGGGCGCTTATATAGCGTAATGCCTGCGGCTTGTCTGCGGGGAGCAGGGTTTCTTCGGCCAGGCGATGCGCTACCATGGCCCCTTACCTCTTCCTCCGACAAGACTGCCCAAGACTCGCCATGCATTGTCCTTTCTGCGGCGCCCACGACACCAAAGTCATCGATTCGCGCCTGGTCGCCGAGGGCGACCAGGTCCGCCGGCGCCGCGAGTGCCTGGCCTGCGGCGAGCGTTTCACCACCTTCGAGACCGCCGAGCTGGTCATGCCGCGCCTGATCAAACAGGACGGCAGCCGCCAACCTTTCGACGAGGACAAGCTGCGCGCCGGCATGCAGCGCGCGCTGGAGAAGCGCCCGGTGAGCATCGAGCGGCTGGAAGAGGCGCTGGCGCACATCAAGCACAAGCTGCGCGCCACCGGCGAGCGCGAGATCAAGTCGCGGGTGCTGGGCGAGCTGGTGATGGCCGAGCTGCAGAAGCTCGATGAAGTCGCCTACATCCGCTTCGCCTCGGTCTACCGCCGCTTCCAGGACCTCAACGAGTTCCGCGAGGAAATCGAGCGCCTGGCCCGGGAGCCGGCGAAAGAATGAGCGGCGTCGATTCCGTGAACTGCCCGGATGAAGCCTGGATGGCCCGCGCCATCGAGCTGGCCCGCAAGGGCTGGTACACGACCCATCCCAACCCTCGCGTCGGCTGCGTCATCGTCCGCGATGGCGAAGTGGTCGGCGAAGGCTGGCATGTGCGCGCCGGCGAGCCTCACGCCGAGGTCCACGCCCTGCGCCGGGCCGGCGACAAGGCCCGTGGCGCCACCGCCTACGTCACCCTGGAACCCTGCAGCCACTTCGGTCGTACGCCGCCCTGCGCCGACGCCTTGATCGGCGCCGGCCTCGCCCGCGTGGTCGCGGCGATGCAGGACCCGAACCCGCAGGTCGCGGGCAGCGGCATGCGGCGCCTTGCCGAAGCCGGTATCGAGGTGCGCTCCGGCGTGCTGGAAAACGAAGCCCGCGCCCTCAACCAGGGCTTCCTCAAGCGCATGAAGACCGGCCTGCCCTTCGTCCGCGTGAAGCTGGCGATGAGCCTGGACGGCCGCACCGCCATGGCCAGCGGCGAGAGCCAGTGGATCACCGGCCCGGCCGCGCGCCGCGCCGTGCAGCGCCTGCGCGCGCAGGCCAGCGTAGTGCTCTCCGGCGCCGATACCGTGCTGACCGACGACGCCCGTCTGACCGTACGCCCGGATGAGTTGGGCCTGGACGCCGAGCAGACCGAGCTGGCCTCGCAGCGCCAGCCGCTGCGCGTGCTGATCGACGGGCGCCTGCGGGTGCCGCTGACCGCTACTTTCTTCCAGGCCGGTCCGGCGCTGGTGGTGAGCACCCAGGACGACCCGAACTACGCGGTGGTCGGCCACGAACTGCTCAACCTTGCCGGCCTCGACGGTCAGGTCGACCTGCTGGCACTGCTGAGCGAGCTCGGCCGCCGTGGCGTCAACGAAGTGCTGGTGGAAGCCGGGCCACGGCTGGCCGGCGCCTTCGCTCGCCTCGGGTTGGTGGACGAGTACAACATCTTCATGGCGCCCAAGCTGCTCGGCTCCTCCGCGCGGCCGCTGCTGGAGTTGCCGCTGGAGCGCATGAGCGAATCCCGCGAGCTGAAGATCGTCGACATCCGCGCCGTGGGTGACGACTGGCTGGTCACCGCCAGACCGCTGTGATGGCGCGCCGGCGTAGCCCTCGCCGGCCAGTCGGCGGACGCGCAGTGATCAATAGGAAGCTTCCGACTTGCGCCGGCCTGTGGTAAAACGCCACACGCGGTCGACGCTGTAACGACCGCGATTGACGTTCTCAGGGCGGGGTGCAAGTCCCCACCGGCGGTAATGACGCGCAATGCGTCTAGCCCGCGAGCGCCTGTCCAGACCGGTTCGCCGGATGGCCAGGGTCAGCAGACCCGGTGTGATTCCGGGGCCGACGGTCATAGTCCGGATGAAGAGAGAACGGGATAGCCATCGGGGCGTGCCTGCGCGCGTCCGAGAAGTCCCTTCGATCCGATACGCCCTGTTTTCTAACGAAAAACAGGAGTTCGCCTCATGCAATACCTTTCCCTGTTGGCTTCGCGGGCCTGTCGGCCGGCTGCCTTCTCCGTGTGGGAGGCAACATGTTCACCGGCATAATCGAATCCATCGGAACCATCGCATCCATCACCCCGAAAGGCGGTGACGTGCGCCTGTACGTGAAGACCGGCAAGCTCGACCTCGGCGACGTCAAGCTGGGCGACAGCATCGCCGTCAACGGCATCTGCCTGACTGCCGTCGAGCTGCCCGGCGACGGCTTCTGGGCCGACGTCAGCCGCGAGACCCTGGCGCGCACCGCGTTCGCGCAGCTCAAGATCGGCAGCCGGGTGAACCTGGAAAAGGCCCTGACCCCGACCACCCGCCTGGGCGGCCACCTGGTCAGCGGCCACGTCGACGGCGTCGGCGAGATCGTCAAGCGCGAGGAAAACGCCCGCGCCATCCAGTTCACCGTGCGCGCACCGCGCGAGCTGGCCAAGTACATCGCGCTCAAGGGCTCGATCACCGTGGACGGCACCAGCCTGACGGTGAACGCGGTCAACGGCGCCGAGTTCGAACTGACCATCGTCCCGCACACCGTGCAGGAGACGATCATGGCCGACTACCGCGGTGGCCGCCTGGTCAACCTCGAAGTGGACCTGCTGGCGCGTTACCTGGAGCGCCTGCTGCTCGGCGACAAGGCGGCTGAACCCAGCGCCGGCGCCGGCGGCATCACCGAAGCATTCCTGGCCGACAACGGCTTCCTGAAACACTGAAAAGGCTCGTCCCCGTATGGCACTCAACAGCATTGAAGAACTGCTCGACGACATGCGTCAGGGCAAGATGGTCATCCTCATGGATGATGAGGACCGCGAGAACGAGGGCGACCTGATCATCGCCTCCGAGTGTGTCCGCACCGAAGACATCAACTTCATGGCCCGCTTTGCCCGCGGCCTGATCTGCATGCCGATGACCCGTGAGCGCTGCGAGCGCTTGGGGCTCCCGCTGATGGTGCAGCGCAACGGTTCCGGCTTCGGCACCAAGTTCACCGTCTCCATCGAGGCCGCCGAAGGCGTCACCACCGGCATCTCCGCCGCCGACCGCGCCCGCACCGTGCAGGCTGCCGCGGCGAAGAACGCCGTCGCTGCCGACATCGTCAGCCCCGGCCACATCTTCCCGCTGATGTCCCAGCCCGGTGGCGTGCTGGCTCGCGCCGGCCACACCGAAGCGGCCTGCGACCTGGCGCGCATGGCCGGCTTCGAGCCGTCCGGGGTGATCTGCGAGATCATGAACGACGACGGCACCATGGCCCGTCGCCCGGAACTGGAAGAGTTCGCCCAGCAGCACGGCATCAAGATCGGCACCATCGCCGACCTGATCCACTACCGCCTGATCCACGAGCGCACCGTCGAGCGCCTCGCCGAGCAGCCGCTGGATACCGAGCTGGGCCAGTTCAACCTGATCACCTACCGCGACTCCGTGGAAGGCGACGTGCACCTGGCGCTGACCCTGGGCAAGGTCTGCGCGGAAGAGCCGACCCTGGTACGCGTGCACAACCCCGACCCGCTGCGCGACCTGCTGATGGTCAACCAGGCGGGCCGCTGGAGCCTGCGTGCGGCCATGGCCAAGGTAGCCGAGGCCGGCACCGGCGTGGTCCTGCTGCTGGGCCACCAGGTCGGCGGCGACGACCTGCTCGCGCACGTCCGCGAGATCACCAATACCCCGGCGCCCGCGCAGAAACCGACCACCACCTACAGCACCGTGGGTGCCGGTTCGCAGATCCTGCGCGACCTGGGCGTGCGCAAGATGCGCCTGATGTCGGCACCGATGCGCTTCAATGCGATATCCGGCTTCGACCTGGAAGTAGTAGAATATCTGCCCGCTGACGGGCAGCCCTGATCGCTGCTGCGCTTGGTCAGGCCGCGTTGGAAGCCGCCTCAAAATGCTCATTTACTTCAGTAAACTGCGCTTTTTCGGCGACTTCCGCCTTGCCGGACCTGCGCTCGCGACGCGCTCAGGACTACCCGAATGAACCTCGCCGCCGTGCCCTGGCACGGCGGTGCCGTTCTTCTACCCTATTTGCGGAGCGTCACGCTGACGCTCCGGCTCTTTAACAGTGAGACTTGCCCATGACCCTGAAGACCATCGAAGGTACCTTCATCGCCCCCAAAGGCCGCTTCGCCCTGGTGGTTGGCCGCTTCAACAGCTTCGTGGTGGAAAGCCTGGTGGAAGGCGCGATTGACGCGCTGGTGCGCCACGGCGTTGCCCAGAGCGACATCACCGTGATCCGTGCTCCGGGCGCCTTCGAAATCCCGCTGGTGGCGCAGAAAGTCGCCCAGCGCGGCGAGTTCGACGCCATCATCGCCCTCGGTGCGGTGATCCGTGGCGGTACCCCGCACTTTGAATACGTTGCCGGTGAGTGCACCAAGGGCCTGGCGCAGGTTTCCCTGCAGTTCGGCGTGCCGGTCGCCTTCGGCGTCCTGACTGTCGACTCCATCGAACAAGCCATCGAGCGCTCCGGCACCAAGGCCGGCAACAAAGGCGCCGAGGCAGCCCTGTCCGCCCTGGAAATGGTGAGCCTGCTGTCGCAGCTGGAGGCCAAGTGAGCACCCAGGACGGCAACACCCCGCCCAAGCCCGCCAAGCCGAACAAGATCGCCATGCGTCGCAAGGCCCGCAGCCTCGCGGTGCAGGCCCTGTATTCCTGGCAGATGGCAGGCCAGCCGCTCAACGAGATCGAGGCGACCTTCCGTACCGACAACGATTTCAGCGATGTCGACGGCGCCTACTTCCACGAGATCCTGCACGGCGTGCCGCGCCTGAAGACCGATCTGGACGAGGAATTCACGCCCTGCCTGGACCGTGCGCTGGAAGAGATCGACCCGGTGGAGCTGGCCATCCTGCGCCTGGCCACCTACGAGCTGCGCAATCGCCTGGACGTGCCGTACAAGGTCGTCATCAACGAAGGCATCGAGCTGGCCAAGACCTTCGGCGCCACGGACGGACACAAGTTCGTCAACGGCGTGCTGGACAAGCTCGCTCCGCGCCTGCGCGCCGCCGAGCTTCGGGGCGCCAAGCGCTGAGAACCTGCCCATGATCCTACTGCGAGACCGTGATCGGAGCCCATGCGCTGCTCGGAAGCCTCATTTATGGCTCATAAACTCCGGTTCCTGCGCTGCTCTTCGCTCCGCTGACGGCCTCTCGCTACAGATCCTGAACAGGTTCTGAGCATGGGTGAGTTCGAGCTGATCCGTCGCTACTTCGCCTCGGCCGCCTGTGCGGCCGGCGGCGAGGCAGTGGCTCTGGGGATCGGCGACGACTGCGCGCTCCTGGCGCTCCGGGCCGGCGAACAGCTGGCGATTTCCACCGACACGCTCGTGGTCGGTGTGCATTTTCCCACCGTCTGCGATCCCTTCCTGCTCGGCCAGCGTGCCCTGGCGGTGTCTGCCAGCGACCTGGCGGCCATGGGCGCTTCGCCCATCGGCTTCACCCTCGCCCTGACCCTGCCCGAGGCCGATCCGGCCTGGCTGGAGGGCTTTGCCCGTGGTTTGAACCAGAAGGCGCAGGAGTGCTCGCTGGCACTGATCGGCGGCGATACCACCCGTGGGCCGCTGGCGATGACCGTCACCGTGTTCGGCGGCGTGCCCGCCGGGCAGGCGCTGACCCGTGCCGGTGCGCGTCCCGGTGACCTGCTCTGTGTCGGCGGCCCGCTGGGCGAGGCGGGCGGGGCATTGCCGCTGGTGCTGGGCGAGATGACCGCCGAGCCGTCCGTCGCCGAGCCGCTGCTGGCGCGCTACTGGTCGCCGCAACCGCAGCTGGACTTCGGCCAGGCGTTGCGTGGCAAGGCGTCGGCGGCGCTGGATATTTCCGATGGGCTGCTGGCCGACTGCGGGCATATCGCCCGTGCTTCGGGCGTAGCGCTGGTCGTCGAGGCTGAAAAGCTGCCGCCCAGCCCCGCGCTGGAAGCCCTGCTGGGCGCCGAGCGGGCATTGCAGCTCAAACTGGGCGCTGGCGACGACTATGTCCTGGCCTTCACGCTGCCGCCTGAGCACCTGTCGGCGCTTTCGGCGAACTGGCCGCTGCTGTGCGTGGTCGGTAGGGTGGAAGCCGGTTCGGGCGTGTGCGTGCTCGACGGCAACGGTGCCGATATCACGCCGCGTCAGGGCGGCTACCTGCATTTCATGGAGTGACCGTGACAGAACACCCCAACCAGGCCCCGGCCCAACCCGTGCCCCATTCGGTATGGCGCAATCCCTGGCATTTCCTGGCCTTCGGCTTCGGCTCGGGCACCCTGCCGAAGGCGCCGGGCACCTGGGGTTCGCTGGTTGCGCTACCCTTCATACCACTCTGGCAGATGCTGCCGGACTGGGGTTACTGGCTGATGCTGGGCGTCACCATGCTGTTCGGCTTCTGGCTGTGCGGCAAGGTCGCCGACGACCTGCGCGTGCACGATCACGAAGGCATCGTCTGGGACGAGATGGTCGGCATGTGGATCACCCTCTGGCTGGTGCCGGAAGGCTGGTGGTGGCTGCTGGTCGGCTTCGCGGTGTTCCGCATCATCGACATCGCCAAGCCCTGGCCGATCAGCTGGATCGACCGCAACGTCCATGGCGGCGTCGGCATCATGCTGGACGATGTGCTGGCCGGCGTTTTCGCCTGGCTGGTGATGCAAGGCCTGACATGGGGTTGGGCCCACTGGCTGATCTGAGGACGTTCGATGCGCCGACTGCTGTGCCTGCTCCTGTGCCTGTGCTGGCTGCCGGTGGCGTTCCTGTCGATGGCCGTGCCCGCGGCCGCGGCTGCTGACAAGCCCGCCCGGACGCTTGCGGGTGTTCCCGGGGAAATCCAGGTGGTCAGCGAGGTCTGGGTCAACTACACCCAGGCTGACGGTCGTGGCCTGGCCTGGGACCTGTTGCGGGCCATCTACGAGCCAGAAGGCGTACGCCTGAAACTGCGCAGCGAGCCCTACGTCCGCTCGGTCGGGCTGGTGCAGCGCGCCGAGGCGGATGCCTGGGTCGGTTCCTACCGCCACGAAATCGACAACATCATCTATCCGCGCTGGCCTTACGACGTCGACCCCATCGGTGCGCTGGGCCTGAACACTTCTCCCCAACCGACGCTCGCCACGCTGGATCGCTACCGCCTGGCCTGGATGCGCGGCTACGCCTTCGACCGCTATCTCGATCACCTGAAGCAGCGTAATGAATTGCAGCGGCGCAGCTCGGCGCTGCCGATGCTCGATGGCCACCGCATCGACTACTTCATCGATGCCCGCCCCGAGCTGGAAGAGATGATCGAGGCCAAGGGTGTCGACGCCAGCGTCTACCACATCACCGATGTCGGCTCGATTCCGCTGTATCTTGGCTTCGCCAACAACGACCGCGGGCGGGCACTGGCGAAGCTCTACGATTCGCGCATGCAGGCGCTTTACCGCAGCGGCGAGCTGGAGCGCATCTTTGCTCGCTGGCACTGGCCCTACGCCCCGCTGAAACCACTGCTGCCGCCCAAGGAGTGATCGAATGCGCCTGTCCGCCCTGATCTGCCTGTCCCTGAGTTCCATCGCTGCCGTGGCAGCCCCGCAAGTGCAGGTGGTCGGTCTGTTCCCCGGTGCTGCGGTGCTCAATATCGACGGCCAGCGCAAGCTGGTGAAAGTCGGCCAGAGCGGCCCGGAAGGCGTACAGGTGGTCAGCGCCGACAGCCACAAGGCGGTACTGCGTATCGGCGGGGTCGAGCAGACCTATGAGCTGAGCCGCGAGTACAACAGCGGCGGCTATGCCGCGCCCTCCGCCCGCACCGAGATGAGTATCGCCCGCGGCACCGGCCGGCACCAATCGGTGGGCGGGGCGTGGGGTAAT
>OGQD01000724.1_pt1 | contig 23772 bp, 20 predicted proteins | sample 1553091 | NCBI WGS metagenome assembly OGQD01 (sample SAMEA2580290, study PRJEB22360) | human gut metagenome | biome: human gut; feature: human-associated habitat; material: faeces | place: Denmark | collected 2008/2010
TGGACTGGCCAATCGCGTGCTCGCCAGAATCGCCACCCGGGTGGCGACAGGTTTTCCCGACGTGCTGCCCGCCGGCGAATGGCTGGGTAATCCGGTGCGCCCGGAGATTGCCGGTCTGGCTGCGCCGGCCGAACGCTTTGCCGGGCGCGATGGTGCCTTGCGGCTGCTGGTCATCGGCGGCAGCCTCGGGGCGCAGGCGCTCAACGAGCGCGTGCCGAAAGGCATGGCCGAACTGGCGTCCGGGCAGTTGCCGCAGATCGTGCATCAGGCCGGCGAGAAACATATTGCCGCGTTGGAAGCGGCCTATGCCGAGGCTGGTGTGAGCGCCCACTGCGTGCCTTTCATTGAAGACATGGCCGGCGCCTATGCCTGGGCCGATCTGGTGATCTGCCGGGCTGGCGCGCTGACCGTGGCGGAACTGGCGGCGGCCGGCGTGGCCAGCATTCTGGTGCCTTTCCCGCATGCGGTGGACGACCACCAGACGGGGAACGCGCGCTTTCTCGTCAATGTGGGCGGCGCCTTCCTGCTGCCGCAAAACGAATTGACGCCGCACAGCATCGCCCTCATGCGCAATTACTCGCGCAGCCAGTTGCTGGAAATGGCCGAAAAGGCGCGCGGCTTGGCTAAACCGGATGCCACTCGGGACGTGGCGCAACTTTGCAGTGAAGTGGCACGATGAAACATAAAGTCAAACATATCCATTTCGTCGGCATCGGTGGCTCAGGCATGAGCGGCATTGCCGAAGTGCTCGCTCACCTCGACTACACGGTAAGCGGTTCCGACTTGCAGGCGAGCGCCACCACGCGCCGCCTGGAGGCGGAAGGCGTGCGCGTTGCCATCGGCCATGCCGCCGAAAACATCGCCGGGGCCGACGCCGTGGTGACGTCCACCGCCGTCAAGGAAGACAACCCGGAAGTCGTTGCAGCCCGCGAAAAACGCATTCCCATCGTGCCGCGCGCCCTGATGCTGGCCGAACTGATGCGCCTGAAGCAAGGCATTGCCATCGCCGGCACGCATGGCAAGACCACCACCACCAGTCTGGCTACCAGCGTGTTGGCCGAGGGCGGCTTCGATCCGACTTTCGTCATCGGTGGCCGCCTGAATGCCGCCGGGGCCAACGCCAAGCTGGGCGCGGGCGATTTTCTGGTGGCCGAGGCCGACGAATCGGATGCGTCCTTCCTCTTTTTGTCGCCGGTGATTTCAGTCGTCACCAACATCGACGCCGATCACATGGAAACCTACGGCCATGATTTCGAGCGCCTGAAAAACGCCTTCGTCGATTTCCTCAACCGCCTGCCGTTTTATGGCGTGGCGGTGCTGTGCGCCGACAACCCGCACGTGCGCGAAATCATGCCGCGCGTGACGCGCCAGATCATCACCTACGGCTTCACCCCGGATTGCAACGTCTACGCCAAGGACGTGGTGGCGGATCACGGCCGCATGCACTTCACCTGCGTGCGGGTCAATGGCACGACCAGCGAAATGCCGATCACGCTGAACGTACCTGGCGAACACAATGTGCTGAACGCGCTGGCGGCCATCGCCGTCGGCACCGAAACCGGCGTGGACGATGCGGCCATTGCCCGGGCGCTGGCCGAATTCAAGGGCGTGGGCCGGCGCTTTCACCGCTATGGCGAAATCGCCCTGCCGGCGGGCGGGCAGATCACCGTGGTGGACGATTATGGGCACCACCCGGTGGAAATGGCGGCGACGCTCGCAGCCGCGCGCGGTGCCTTTCCGGGCCGGCGGCTGCTGCTGGCTTTCCAGCCGCACCGCTACACGCGCACCCGCGATTGCTTTGAGGATTTCGTCAAGGTCCTGTCCACCGTCGATGCGCTATGCCTGGCGGAAGTCTACGCCGCCGGCGAGGCCCCCATCGTCGCGGCGGATGGCCGCTCCCTGGCACGCGCCTTGCGTGTGATGGGCAAGGTGGAGCCCGTGTTCGTCGAAGACATCGCGGCCATGCCGCAAACGATTCTGGATGTCGCCCGCGATGGCGACGTCGTATTGACCATGGGTGCCGGCTCCATCGGCGCGGTGCCCGGCAAGCTGGTGGAAATGTGATGACTGCAACGATGAATTTTGGCAAGGTCGCCGTGCTCTTCGGCGGCACTTCCGGCGAGCGCGAAGTGTCGCTCAACAGCGGTGGCCGGGTGCTGGCCGCGCTGCAAGGGCAGGGGATCGACGCGCATCCCTTCGATCCGGCCAACCAGGCGCTGACGGAACTGGCCGGCTTCGACCGCGCTTTCATCGCCCTGCATGGTCGGCACGGCGAGGATGGCACCATCCAGGGCGCGCTTGAACTCCTGCACATTCCCTACACCGGCCCCGGTGTGCTGGCCTCCGCGCTGGCGATGGACAAGTGGCGCAGCAAGCTGGTGTGGCAGGCGGCGGGTCTGCCGGTGCCTGCCTACACGTTATTGACGGCAGAGAGCGATTTCGCCGCCGTCGAGCGCAGCCTCGGCTTGCCCCTGTTCGTGAAACCGGCGCGCGAGGGATCGTCCATCGGCGTGAGCAAGGTCAAAGCGCCGGGCGAGCTGGCCGCAGCCTGGGCGGAAGCCGCCCGCCATGATCCGCTGGTGATCGCCGAGCAGGCAATTCTCGGCGGTGAATACACGGTCGGCATCATCGGCGATGACAGTCTGCCCATCGTCAAGATCGAACCGGCGAGCGAGTGGTACGACTACGAAGCGAAATACAACCGCGACGACACCGCCTACCGCTGCCCCTGTGGCCTGTCCGAGGAAAAGGAAACGCAGATTCGCGCCGAGGCGCTGCGGGCTTTCCGCGTGCTGGGCGGGCGCGGCTGGGGGCGGGTGGATTTTCTGATGGATGCCGCCGGGCAGCACTATTTTCTCGAAGCCAACACGGCACCGGGCATGACCGATCACTCGCTGGTGCCGATGGCGGCGCGGGTGGCCGGCCTGGAATACCCGGCATTGGTGCGCCGGGTGCTCGAACTCGCGGCGAACGACTGAGGTAATGAATGTGGCACAAACCGCAACTGCTCAACACCCTGGCCGACCTGCTCTTTCTGGTCGGCGCTGCGGCGCTGCTGGCCGCCGGCGCGGTGTGGCTGGTGCGCGTGCCGGCCTTGCCGGTGCAGCAGGTGGTGTTCGAGACGCCCTTGCAGCATACGCGGCGTGGCGAAATCGAGCAGGTCTTGCCGGGCAGCCTGCGTGGCAATTTCTTTACCCTGGATGTGAACAACGTGCGCCAGGCTTTGCTGCAACTGCCCTGGGTGCGCTCGGCGCAGGTGCGCCGCCAGTGGCCGTCGGGGCTCACGGTGCAGGTCGAGGAGCATCAGCCGATCGCGCGCTGGGGCGAAGGCCATGCCGAAATGATCAACGGGCATGGCGAGGTGTTCGCGGCGCTCATGCCGGAACAGGAAATGCGCCGGCTGCCCTTGTTGCAGGGGCCGAGCGGCACGTCGCGGCAGGTGCTGGAGCGCTTCGTGGCGTTCCGCGAGATGTTTGCCGCCGTGGGCGAGACGCCGGTGCAGTTGAGCCTGTCATCGCGGCTGGCATGGCAGTTGACGCTGGCCAACGGGATGCGCGTCGAGATCGGGCGCGAGCATCCGAAATGGCCGGTGGAAGGGCGTCTGCAGCGTTTCGTCGAGGTGTACGAGAAAGAGATGGCGGCGCTGGCGGTCCGGCCGGCGGTGGTCGATCTGCGCTATCCGAACGGATTTGCAATCAAGGTCGCGGCAGCGGACGCCGCGAAAGCGAAGGGAAAGTAAGCACATGAGCAGGGACAACAAGGACCTGGTGGTTGGCCTGGACATCGGCACCTCGCGCGTCATCGCGCTGGTCGCCGATCTCGATCAGGAAGGGCGGTTGAACGTCATCGGCGTCGGCTCGCAGGAGTCGCGTGGCCTGAAAAAAGGCGCGGTGGTGAATATCGAAGAGGCGGTGCACACCATCAGCCGGGTGATCCAGGAGGTCGAACTGATGGCCGACTGCAAGGTCAGCCATGTGTACACCGGCATTGCCGGCAGCCACATCAAGAGTTTCAACTCGAACGGCATGGTGGCGATCAAGGACAAGGAAGTGACCCAGGCCGACGTCGAGCGCGTGATCGAAACGGCGCGCGCCATGCCGATTCCGGCCGAGCAGGAAATTCTCCACATCCTCACCCAGGAGTTCGTCATCGACGGCCAGGACAGCATCCGCGAGCCGATCGGCATGAGCGGCATGCGCCTGGAAGTGAAGACGCACATCGTCACCGGCGCGGTGTCGGCGGCGCAGAACATCGTCAAGTGCGTGCGCCGCTGCGGGCTGGAAGCCAACGATCTGGTGCTGCAACCGCTGGCTTCCAGCTACGCGGTGCTGTCGGAGGATGAAAAAGACCTGGGTGTCTGCCTGATCGACATCGGCGGCGGCACCACCGACATCGCGGTGTGGACGCAGGGTGCGATCCGCCATACCTCGGTGATTCCCATTGCTGGCGATCAGGTGACGAACGACATTGCGATGGCGCTGCGCACGCCGACCCGTGAGGCGGAGGACATCAAGATCCGCTTCGGCTGCGCCCTGTCGGAAATGGCCGACCCGGCGGAAAGCATCGACGTCGCCGGCGTGGACGACCGCCCCAGCCGCAAGCTGAGCCGGCGCGCCCTGGCCGACGTGATCCAGCCGCGCGTCGAGGAGTTGTTCGAGCTGATCCAGCACGAGCTGCGCCGGGCAGGTTTCGAGGACGTGCTGTCGTCCGGCATCGTCCTCACCGGCGGGGCCAGTGCCATGCCGGGCATGGTCGAACTGGGCGAGGAAATCTTCCACATGCCGGTGCGCCTGGGCAACCCGAAATACAACGGCAGTCTGGCCGACGTGGTGCAAAGCCCGCGCTTTTCCACCGCTTTCGGTTTGCTGCTGGAAGCGCAGACGCAGCGCCGGCGCGGCCAGAAGATTCAGGAAAAACGCGGCGTCACCGACGTTTTTTCCAGCATGAAGCAGTGGTTTGCCAAGAATTTCTGATTTTTCAACGGTTTTTTCAGAGGAGGTCGTTATGTTTGAGATCATTGACAAGGACGAGTCGCAGGGCACCATCATCAAGGTGTTCGGCGTGGGTGGTGCGGGCGGCAACGCCATCGAGCACATGATTCGTGAAGGTGTGAGCGGCGTCGAGTTCATCGCCGCCAACACCGACGCGCAGGCGCTGGCGCGCAACGCCGCAGCGTCCAAGCTGTCGCTCGGCAAGAGCGGCCTGGGCGCGGGGGCCAAGCCGGAAGCTGGCAAGGCCGCGGCGGAAGCGCATCGCGACGAGATCCGCGCCCAGCTCGAAGGCGCGCACATGGCTTTCATCACCGCCGGCATGGGCGGCGGCACCGGCACCGGCGCTGCACCCGTGGTGGCCGAAGTGGCCCGCGAAATGGGCGTGCTGACGGTGGGCGTGGTGACCAAACCGTTCAGCTTCGAGGGCGGGCGGCGCATGAAATCGGCGGAAGCTGGGATCGCCGAATTCGCCAAGCACGTCGATTCGCTGATCGTCATCCTCAACGACAAGCTGATGGAAGTGATGGGCGACGACGCCGACGTCGACGACTGCTTCCGCGCCGCCGACGATGTGCTGAAGAACGCGGTGGGCGGGATCGCCGAAATCATCACCTACCCGGGCCTGATCAACGTCGACTTCGAGGACGTGCGCACCGTGATGGGCGAAATGGGTCGCGCCATGATGGGTTCGGCCGCCGCTTCCGGCGTCGATCGCGCCCGCATCGCCGCCGAGCAGGCGGTGGCTTCGCCGCTGCTGGAAGGTATCAATCTTTCCGGCGCGCGCGGCGTGCTGGTCAACATCACCGCCACCAAGGGCAACCTCAAGATGAAGGAAGTCAACGAGGTGATGAACACGGTGAAAGCCTTCACCGCCGAGGACGCGCACGTGATTTTCGGCGCGGTGTACGACGAACTGATGGGCGACGCCCTGCGCGTCACCGTGGTCGCCACGGGTCTGGGGCAGGCGGCAGCGAAGCGGCAGAGCTTCGAAGTCATCAACACGCCGATCATCGAAGCGGTGGCGACCGGCACCTACGATGCGGTTGCCTACGGCAACGGCACGCCGGACTTCAACCAGATGGCGGACGTGCCGGCCGTGGTCAGGAAGCGCAATGTGACGGTGGAAGCGCTCGCCAACAGCGGCGTCGATCGCTACGACATCCCAGCCTTCCTGCGCAAACAGGCGGACTGACGCGGCGAAAAACGCTTTGCCTCTGAAAAAAGGTGGCGGTGCATTGTGATAAAATGCACCGCCTTCCCTGTTTATTCAACAAGTTAAATATCTTCCAGCGAATTTTCCACGATGCTCAAACAGCGCACCCTGAAAACCGTGACTCGCGCCTCCGGCGTGGGCCTGCACGGCGGCGTCAAGGTCAATCTGACGCTGCGCCCGGCGGCGCCGGATACTGGCATCGTGTTCCGGCGGGTGGATCTGCCCGAGCCGGTGGACATTCCCGCTCAGGCCATGCTGATCGGCGACACGCGCATGTGTTCCTGCCTGGAAAAGGACGGCGTCAAGGTCGGTACCATCGAGCACCTGATGTCGGCCCTGTGCGGACTGGGCATCGACAACGCCTGGATCGACCTGGATGCGCCGGAGGTCCCGATTCTCGACGGCTCGGCCGCGCCCTTCGTGTTTCTCATCCAGTCGGCGGGCATCGAAGAACAGAATGCGCCCAAGAAATTCATCCGCGTCACCCGGCCGATCGAAGTCAGCGACGGCGACAAGTGGGCGCGGTTCACGCCGTATGACGGCTATCGCCTGAGTTTTTCCATCGTCTTCAAGCACCCGGCCATCGACAAATCGGCGCAGGAAGCGACGATCGATTTTGCCGAACAATCCTACGTGCGCGAAGTCTCGCGCGCGCGCACCTTCGGCTTCATGCAGGAAGTCGAATACCTGCGCGAGCATGGGCTGGCCTTGGGCGGCGGTCTGGAAAACGCCATTGTCCTCGACGAATACCGCGTGCTGAATCTGGACGGCCTGCGCTACAGCGACGAATTCGTCAAACACAAGATTCTCGATGCGGTGGGCGATCTCTACCTGCTTGGCCACCCGCTGCTGGCCGACTACGCCTCGCACAAGGGCGGCCACGCGCTCAACAACCAGCTTGCGCGTACGCTGCTGGAAACCCGGGATGCCTGGGAACTGGTCAGTTTCGATGCGGACGACAAAGCGCCGCAAGGTGTGATGCGCTGGCTGGCGCAAGCGGCCTGATACGCGCCGCGAGCACCGGGCATGTGGTTTCTCCGCCTCCTCGCCGTCGTCCTCCTGATTGCCCTGGGGTCGGGTTTCCTGCTTTACGTATTTACCGGTAAACGCGCCTATCTCGCCTTCAGCGGCCGCCTCCTGCGTTACGGCCTGGTTTTTGCGCTGGCTGTGTTTGCGCTGATGTTTCTCGAGCGCCTGGCGATCATTCCGCTCTAGCACAGCGGCGTAACAATGTCTCCAGGGCACGGCGCAATTCGCCCTCGGGGAGAGTCTTGCTGGTGTGCTCCAGCGTTTCCACACCGCGTCGGGAAATGGGTTTCAGGGTGGAACTCATTGATCGAAAAGGCGTTTGCTGGGGTTGTACTTTGATTTCGATCTCGCTACACTCGGTCCCCTCAAAAGATAATTTGCTACAAAGTCGTTGCCCCATCTGACGCAGTTTTACAGCAACTGCGCCGTTTTCAGCCAGGATGACGATTTTTCCCGACCGAAAATTGGCAACGCGCGCCGTGCTGGCGAGCGAGCCAGGGGCCGCAGCCGCGAAGCGGCGCGACAATTCGGCGAGCAGGCGGGCATGGCGTAACAGCCGGCTGGCCGTGGCATCGGTGCTCAGGAAGTGTTCGGGCGCTTGATACATGAAGAGGAGACTTTTGTGCAGGTCATCATCGTTTCACGCCACCTCAAGGCGGCGCGCACGCTTCACATTATGCCCCGCCATATCGCTCTGGGCGTGTTTGGCTTTTTCGGGCTGGTTTTTCTGTGTGCCATTCTGTTTTCTGCAGTTTCCCTGCACATGCGTCTGCCCATCGTGGAAGACGTGCTGCTCTCCGTTCAGCAGAAGGAAATGCGCAAGACGCGCGATTACATCACCAACAACCTGAACCTCATGGCGACCCGCCTGGGCGAGTTGCAGGGGCGCGTGCTGCAACTCGACAGCCTGGGGGATCGGGTGTCAGATCTTTCCGGTGTCAAGCGTCCGGAACCGGCGCCGGTGTCGGAAGATGCGCCGCCGGGACAGGGCGGGCCGTTCCTGCCGGAGCCTTTGTCGGCTACCGAATTGCAGCAGGAAATCGAGCGTCTGGCGGAGCAGGTCGAGCGCCGTGCGGAAGAACTGGCGCTGCTTGAAATCACCTTGCTGGAGCGCCGGGTGGAGAATCGGCTGCTGCCCAGCACCCTGCCCGTCAAGAATGCCCGCCTGGGTTCCGGTTTCGGGCATCGTAACGATCCTTTTCTGGGGCTGCGCTCGCGCCACGACGGTCTGGATTTTGCCGCCCCCACTGGCACGCCGGTCGTTGCGGCAGCCGACGGCGTGGTGCTGACTGCGTCTTTCCACCCTGAATTCGGCAACATGATCGACGTCGATCACGGCGACGGCCTCACCTCGCGTTACGCCCACCTCTCGAAGATGGACGTGAGCAACTCGCAGATCGTGCGGCGCGGCGAGAAGATCGGCGAAATCGGTACCACCGGCCGTTCCACCGGCCCGCACCTGCACTTCGAGGTGCGCATGTTCGACGTGCCGCAAAACCCGCTGACGCTCTTGAAGCGTGGCGACGACGCGGCGCAACTGGCGCAGCACTGAAACGCAGTGTCATGTTCTGGCGCGCCTGCGGGGGGCGCGCCGGGCATGTTAGAATCCGCCCCTTTCCTGCAACGTCCTTGCGACATTGAGCGTCCCCGATGATATCCGGCCTTCTCAAGAAAGTTTTCGGCAGCCGCAACGAGCGGTTGATCAAGCAATATTCCCAGACCGTCAAGCAGATCAACGCGCTCGAGCCGCAGATGCAGGCGCTCGACGATGCCGCGCTGCGCGCCAAGACGGACGAATTCCGCAGCCGCCACGCCGCCGGCGAAAGCTTGGACGACCTGCTGCCGGAAGCCTTCGCCGTGGTGCGCGAGGCCAGCCAGCGTGCGCTCGGCATGCGCCATTTCGACGTGCAGTTGATCGGCGGCATGGTGCTGCACTACGGCAAGATCGCCGAAATGCGCACCGGCGAAGGCAAGACCCTGGTGGCGACGCTGCCGGCCTATCTGAACGCGATTTCCGGCAACGGCGTGCACGTCATCACGGTGAATGACTACCTGGCCAGCCGCGATGCCGCGTGGATGGGGCGGCTGCACCGCTTCCTCGGGCTGAGCGTGGGCGTGAACCTCTCGCAGATGGATCACGAGGCGAAGCAGGCGGCCTACGCGGCCGACATCACCTACGGCACCAACAACGAATTCGGCTTCGATTACCTGCGCGACAACATGGTGTACGGCAAGGAGCAGCGCGTGCAGCGCCGCCTCAACTACGCCATCGTGGACGAGGTGGATTCCATCCTGATCGACGAAGCGCGCACGCCGCTCATCATTTCCGGCCAGGCCGACGATCACACCGACCTCTACGTCCGCATGAAGAAGGTGGTGCCGCAGCTTTCCCGCGCCATGGAAGAAAAGGGCGAGGGCGATTACTGGGTGGACGAAAAAGGCCATCAGGTGCACCTTTCCGAGAGCGGCTACGAGCGCGCCGAGCAACTGCTGGCCGAGGCCGGCATGCTGGTCGAAGGCAGCAGCCTGTACGACGCCGCCAACATCACCCTGATGCACCACCTGAACGCGGCGCTGCGGGCCTACACGCTGTTCCACAAGGACCAGCACTACGTGGTGCAGAACGGCGAAATCGTCATCGTCGACGAATTCACCGGCCGCCTGATGAGCGGGCGGCGCTGGTCGGACGGCCTGCATCAGGCGGTGGAAGCCAAGGAAGGCGTGGCGATCCAGTCGGAAAACCAGACGCTCGCCTCGATCACCTTCCAGAACTACTTCCGCATGTACGGCAAGCTGGCCGGCATGACCGGCACCGCCGACACCGAAGCCTACGAATTCCAGCAGATCTACAATCTGGAAACGGTGGTCATCCCGACCAACCGGCCAATGGCGCGCAAGGACATGAACGACCTCGTCTACAAGACGGCGGACGAAAAGCACGCGGCCATCATCGCCGACATCAAGGACTGCGCGCAGCGCGGCCAGCCGGTGCTGGTCGGCACCACCTCGATCGAGAATTCGGAACTCCTGTCCGCCCTGCTCGACAAGGAAAAACTGCCGCATCAGGTGCTCAACGCCAAGCAGCACGCCCGCGAAGCCGAAATCGTGGCGCAGGCGGGGCGGCCTGGCGTCATCACCATCGCCACCAACATGGCCGGGCGCGGCACCGACATCGTGCTCGGCGGCAACATCCAGAAAGACATCGACGCCGTCGAGGCCGACGAATCCCTCAGCGCCGAGGCGCGCAAGGAAAAAATCGCGGCTTTGCGCGCCGAATGGCAGCCGGTGCACGAACAGGTGCTGGCGGCCGGCGGCCTGCACATCATCGGCTCCGAGCGCCACGAATCGCGGCGCATCGACAACCAGTTGCGCGGCCGCGCCGGGCGTCAGGGCGACGCCGGCTCCTCGCGCTTCTACCTGTCGCTCGACGACCAGTTGCTGCGCATCTTCGCCGGCGAGCGCCTGCGCGCCATCATGGACAAGCTGAAGATGCCGGAAGGCGAGGCGATCGAGCATCCGCTCGTCACCCGCTCGCTGGAATCGGCGCAGCGCAAGGTCGAAGCGCGCAATTTCGACATCCGCAAGCAACTGCTCGAATACGACGACGTCGCCAACGACCAGCGCAAGGTGATCTACCAGCAGCGCAACGAACTCCTGGAAACCGACGACATTTCCGAAACCATCCAGGCCATGCGGCAGAGCGTCATCACCGACATCTTCCGCCAGCACGTGCCGGCGGAATCGGTGGAGGAGCAATGGGATCTCGACGGCCTGCAACGCGCCCTGGCGGCCGAATTGCTGATCAACCCGCCGGTTGCCGAATGGTTCAAGGCCGAGCCGGGCCTGAGCGACGAGGAGATGCTGGCGCGCATCAACGAAGGCGCCGAGCAGGTGTATCTGAGCAAGGTGGAAATGGTCGGCCCCGTCACCTTCCGCCAGTTCGAGCGCAACGTCATGCTGCAGAGTCTGGATACCCACTGGCGCGAGCATCTGGCGGCGCTCGACCATCTGCGCCAGGGCATCCACCTGCGCGGCTACGCGCAGAAGAACCCGAAGCAGGAATACAAGCGCGAAGCCTTCGAACTGTTCGAAACCCTGCTCGACCAGATCCGCAGCGAAGTCACCCGCATCGTTTTCACCGTGCAGATCCGCTCGCCGGAAGACGTCGAGGAAACCGCGCCGCACGCCGAAGTCAGCAACGTCAAATACCAGCACGCCGATTACGACGAAGCCCTGGGCGAAGGCGAAGCCAGCGCCAGCGAAGCCCCCCGCCAACCCGCGCAAGCCGCCCCGAAAATCGGCCGCAACGAACCCTGCCCCTGTGGCTCCGGCAAGAAATACAAGCACTGCTGCGGCCAGCTTTCCTGACGGCTGTGAAACGCAGAACGTGAAAAGTGACACGTAAAAACCGCGCCACTCTCCGAGGTGGCGCGGTTTTTATCCTTCTCCCTTCCCTCTTCTCTCTTCCCCAAAATGCCCGTCAACTACGCCACTCCCGCTGCCCATCAACTCCTGCCGGTTGCCGGCGTCCGTCTCGGGGTTGCCGAGGCCGGCATACGCAGGAAGGATCGCCGCGATCTGAGCCTGTTCGTGCTCGATCCCGGCTGCACGGTGGCCGGGGTGTTCACGCAGAACCGTTTCTGCGCCGCGCCGGTGCAACTGTGCCGGCAGCGTCTGGCGTCTGGCGGCGAAATTCGCGCCTTGCTGGTCAATACCGGCAACGCCAACGCCGGTACCGGCGAGCCGGGGCGGCGGGCAGCCGAGGAAAGTTGCGTGGCCGTTGCCGGTTTGCTCGGGATCGTGCCGGAACAGGTGCTGCCCTTCTCCACCGGCGTCATTCTCGAACCCTTGCCGGTCGAGCGTATCGTGGCGGGCCTGCCGGCGGCGCGGGCCGATCTGAAAACCGACAACTGGCACGCCGCCGCGCACGCCATCATGACCACCGACACGGTGGCGAAGGCGGCCTCGCGCCAAGTCACGGTGGCGGGCCGGACGCTCACCGTTTCCGGCATCTCGAAGGGGGCCGGCATGATCAAGCCGAACATGGCGACCATGCTCGGCTTCCTCGCCACTGACGCCGGCATCGCCCGTCCCCTGCTGGAAAAACTCGTCAAGGAAGCGGCCGACCTCTCCTTCAACTGCATCACGGTGGATGGCGATACCTCCACCAACGATTCCTTCGTGATGATCGCCTCCGGCCAGTCCGGCGTGCATTTCGCCAGCGAAACGGACGCGGGTTGGGCCGAGGTGAAGGCTGCCATCGTCGCGGTCGCGGTCGAACTGGCGCAGGCCATCGTGCGCGACGGCGAAGGCGCGACCAAATTCATCGCCGTGGCCGTCGAGGGCGGCGCGAATGTCGAGGAATGCCGCTTGGTCGGCTATGCCATCGGCCACTCGCCGCTGGTCAAGACGGCCTTTTTCGCTTCCGATCCCAATCTCGGCCGCATTCTCGCGGCGGTGGGCTACGCCGGCATCGGCGATCTCGACGTCGATGGCGTGCGGGTCTGGCTGGAAAGCGGGGCCGACAGCGTGCTGGTCGCCGAACGGGGCGGTCGCGCCGCCGCCTACCAGGAAGCCGACGGCGCGCGCATCATGCGGGCGCAGGAAATCACCGTGCGCGTCGATCTCGGACGCGGCAACGCCGCCGCCAGCGTCTATACCTGCGACTTCTCCTACGACTACGTCAAGATCAACGCGGACTACCGCTCTTGAGCCAGATGCACGACATCCGCCGCGACCTGACGCGCAACGTTCTGGCCATTACCTGCGTGGCCGGGCTGATCGCCCTGTCGCTGTGGGTGCTGCGGCCGTTTCTGGCAGCCGGCGTCTGGGCGGCGATGATCGTGGTGGCGACCTGGCCGCCGTTTCTCGCGCTGGAAGAGCGCCTGGGCGGCCGCCGCTCGCTGGCCATCGCCGCGATGTGCGTCGGCATGCTGTTGCTTCTGGTGCTGCCGCTGTGGCTCGCCATCGACACCTTGCTGACGCACGGCGAGGGCATTGCCGCCGTAGGGCAGAAGCTGCTGGCCGACGGCCTGCCGCCGCCGCCCGCGTGGCTGGCGCGGATTCCCTTGCTGGGAGGCACGCTCAGTTCCTGGTGGCAGCAGGCCGCGGCGACCGGTGTGCAGCAATTCATGACGCAGGTCACGCCTTACGCCAGCGATGCCGGCAAATGGGCCTTGGCGCAAGCGGGCAGTCTGGGCGGTTTGCTGGTGCAATTTTTCCTGATCATCACCCTGGCCGCGATTCTCTATGCCACGGGCGAGGACGCCGCCCGCCTGATGCAGCGTTTCGGCCGCCGTCTGGCCGGCGTGCGCGGCGAGAACGCGGTGCAGCTTGCCAGCGGGGCCATTCGCGGTGTCGCCCTGGGCGTCGGCGTGACCGCCATGGTGCAGGCGGCGCTCGGCGGTATCGGGCTGGCCGTGGCGGGCGTGCCGCTGGCCGCCTTGCTCGCCGCCCTGATGCTGATGCTGTGCATCGCGCAGATCGGGCCGCTGGTGGTGCTGCTGCCGGCGACGGCCTGGCTGTTCTGGCAGGGCGATACCGGCTGGGCGATCTTTCTGGCGATCTGGAGCGCTATCGTCGGCACGCTCGATAACTTTCTGCGCCCCATCCTCATCCGGCGCGGGGCGAATCTGCCGCTGCTGCTGATCTTCGCCGGCGTCATCGGCGGCTTGCTGGGCTTTGGCCTGGTCGGCATTTTCATCGGCCCCGTCGTGCTGGCTGTGACCTGGACCCTCCTGCAAGCCTGGATTGCCGACGCGCTGGGCGCGGATGAGGAAGGTGGCGAAAACTTGCCGGAGCCGATGCCGGACGCCGCGCTTGTGAGCGAAACCAGCCCGGATGCGCCAACCGCCGAGGTCGCACCCCAGGCGCAGCGGGCAGGCGATCAGGGGGAAGCGTTGCCGGCGAAGGAAAACGTCAGCAATACCTGAAGTCTGGGCCAAGCATCTCTGGCTTTTCACCCCCCCGCTGCGTGGGATAATCGCGCCTCGCCTCAGGAGAAACCCATGTCCGCCACCGATTACATCATTGCCCCCAGCATTCTTTCCGCCAATTTCGCGGCACTCGGCGAAGAGGTCGCCAATGTGATCAAGGCGGGGGCGGACTGGATCCACTTCGACGTGATGGACAACCATTACGTCCCCAATCTGACCATCGGCCCCATGGTGTGCGCGGCGATCCGCCCCTGCACCGATGCGCCGATCGACGTGCATCTGATGGTGAAGCCGGTGGATCGCATCATTCCCGATTTCGCCAAGGCCGGGGCCAACATCATCACCTTTCACCCGGAAGCTTCCGAGCATGTGGACCGTTCGCTGGCCCTGATCCGCGATGCTGGCTGTCAGGCGGGCCTGGTTTTCAATCCGGCGACGCCGTTGGACTGGATGGATCACGTCATGGACAAGCTCGATGTGGTGCTCCTGATGAGCGTGAACCCGGGCTTCGGCGGGCAGAAATTCATCCCCGGCACGCTGGCCAAGGCACGCGCGGCGCGGGCGAAGATCGATGCCTATTATCGGGAAACCGGCCGACGTATCCGCCTGGAAATCGATGGTGGCGTCAATCCGGAAAATATCGCGGATATTGCGCGCGCCGGCGTCGACGCCTTCGTCGCCGGTTCCGCCGTGTATGGTGCCGGCAAGGCGAGCGACCCGCACCGTTACGATTCCATCATTGCCGCCCTGCGCGCCGAACTGGCGCAGGTGTGAGGTAAATCCAGGCCAATCCGGAAAAAGCGCAGGAAAAACGGGTGGACAGCGGCAAAGTCGATGGGCTAGACTGCGCCGCACGCCAAGCGCAGCGGCTTTGTATGCTTTTCAATGCGCCGTGGCTCAACCGACCCCCTCAAGACCGATGATGAATTTTCGCAACCGGCAATTCGTGACACGCAGCCTGCGTTGGCGCCCCTGGCGTCCGTAACTCTTTGCCCATCCGGCGCGTGATCTTGCCGCGCATCCGTTGCAGTACATCCCATCATTGTCTGACCCGAGAGAGGTATCTCATGACCGAAATCGAATTCGACGCGCTCGCTGCCGAGGGTTACAACCGCATTCCCGTTTCCCTGGAAACCTTTGCCGACCTCGACACACCGCTGTCCATCTACCTGAAGCTGGCCGGCGAGCCGTTTTCCTATCTGCTCGAATCCGTACAAGGCGGCGAACGCTTCGGGCGCTATTCCATCATCGGCCTGGCCGCGCCGACGCGCATCGTGGTGCGCGGCAACGAAGTGCTGGTGCTCACCGGCAACCGCATCGCCGAGCGCGATCAGGGCGGCAATCCACTGGCCTTCATCGAGGCGTACATGGGCCGTTTCAAGGCGCCTGAAGCCAAGGGTTTACCGCGTTTTCTCGGCGGGCTGGTCGGCTGCTTCGGCTACGACACGATCCGCTATGTCGAGCGTAAGTTGCAGGGAAATACGCACCCCGACCCGATCGGCGTGCCGGACATCCACCTGCTGCTGTCGGAAGAGATTGCGGTGGTGGATAACCTGTCCGGCAAGCTCACCCTCATCGTCTATGCCGAACCGGGCTATCCCGGTGCGTACCAGCGCGCGCGCGCCCGTTTGCAGGAACTGCTGGGCAAATTGCGCCAGCCCGCCCGCATTCCGGCCGAGCAGCCGGCGGCTTCTGCACCGGCGGTGTCCTCGTTCGGCGAGGAGGCGTTCAAGGCCGCCGTGGGCAAGGCCAAGGAATACATCGCCAGCGGCGACATCATGCAGGTGGTTTTGTCGCAGCGCATGAGCAAGCCCTTTCACGCCAGCCCCCTGGCGCTGTACCGCACGCTGCGCAGCCTGAATCCCTCGCCCTACATGTTCTATTTTGATTTCGAGGATTACCACGTCGTCGGCGCTTCGCCGGAAATCCTGGTGCGCCTGGAAGGCGAGCGCGTCACTGTGCGCCCCATCGCCGGTACCCGCAAGCGCGGCGCGACGCCGGAAGAAGACGCGGCGCTGGCGGCAGATTTGCTTGCCGACCAGAAGGAACTGGCGGAACACACGCAACTCCTCGACCTGGGGCGCAACGACTGTGGCCGGGTGGCGCAGATCGGCAGCGTGCAACTGACGGAGCGCATGATTATTGAACGCTACTCGCACGTGATGCACATCGTGTCCAACGTCGAAGGGCGGCTGGCCGAGGGTTTGAACGCGCTGGACGTGCTGCGCGCCACCTTCCCCGCCGGCACGGTGTCTGGCGCGCCCAAGGTGCGGGCGATGGAAATCATCGACGAACTGGAACCGGTCAAGCGCGGCGTCTATGCCGGTTCGGTCGGCTACCTCGGCTTCAACGGCGACATGGATCTGGCGATTGCCATCCGCACCGCCGTAGTCAAAGACGGGCAGCTACACATGCAGGCCGGGGCTGGCATCGTCGCCGATTCGGACCCCGAGGCCGAATGGCAGGAAACCCGGAACAAGGCTCGCGCCGTGCTGCGTGCCGCCGAATTGGCGGAACAGGGGCTGGATACGAAGCTGTGAGGGCGCGGTGAACGCGTTGGGTTGAGCAACGCTTCGGTAGCGATGCGTTGCGTCTGCTTATGGAAACACCAAGGAAATGCCGCTCATATTCAGCCCCGCTGTGCCTGCAGCCGTCGGGCAGCCGATTTCTTCCAGCAGATATAAACGCCAGTCTCCGACAGCATGGCTACCACCCGCCTCATGAGCGAAATCAGGATGCGACCTGAATGCTGCGGGAACCAGGTTTGCACGAAGATGTCCGCTGCGGTGCCATGCCAAGGGGTTTTTTTGCGGATCGCGCCGCCATGATCACTGTCAATTTGAGTTCACTGGATGCCGTGCTGCCGCCCTTACTACGCAGGGCCGTATTTGCCGGCTGGCAGATGTCGAGACAAAGTGTGACGACTTCACTATGATCGGCTGGTCGCGCCTTTTTTCTGTCGACAGGTCAGGCAGGTTAGGGGCGTGGCTTCCGGTCGTCGTCCGGGTCTTTCCGGGCGGCTGTTTTTTTGAAAACATGATGCGAGGCAGACATGAATCAGCAAAACAAGGCACCATTGGTAGAAATCGGCGTAAATGATCTCAAGGCGGGCGACGTGTTGCTGTCGTATGGTGACGGCTTCATTTCTGATGCCATACGCCTCATCGACGGGGGTAAATACAGTCATGCTGCCCTGTTCGACGGCAGCAAGATCGTGGAAGCGGGACTGCGGGGCGTGGTGCATACTCCGTTGGAACTGGAGATCGGCGCGCAAAAGTACGTGGATGCCTACCGTTTCCAGTCCGACACGGGGATGCCGCTTGCGCCACCGGACTGGCCTGCCGATCCGGTTATCCAGCGCGCTCACTACTATCTGGAAAAGGGCACCAAGTACGCCGATAACCAGCTTTACCTGGTCGGTGTGCTGATCGTGCTCAAACGCCTGACCTTCAGCCGCGTCGAGAAAGCTGTCATGCAGGCTTTGCTGGCAATGGTGTTCAAGCTGTTCAAACGCATTGCGGATGGGGGCGAAGTCAAGTCGGTCGTATGCTCGGAACTGGTGTACCGGAGTTTCTACGAAGCGCTGCCGGAGAAGAAATACGGCCTGACCATCAAGGGCACCTTCGCCGCGCTGCAAGCCTCTGTCGATTCAGACTTTGACAGCCTGCTGCAAAACGATAGTGGCCCGGCGCTGAACGACGCGGTGCAGCCCTATGAGCTGGATCCCGAATATCAGGATTTGCTCGAACAGACTGAAAATTTGTATCGCCAGATCGAACCCGGACTATTTGCGCCGGAGCGCCAGGATTTGCTGGAAGCCGCCAGCCCCTTCGTGGCGGCGGAAATGGTCAGCCCGCACGACCTGCAACGCAGCCCCAACCTGAAACTGATCGGCAGGTTGCGCAAGCCCGCTTGATCGTGCAGTTCAAGATCGGCTTGCAGGCGTTCGCCTGGATCAGCGCCCGGTCCGGAAAGCTCGATGCTTCCGGGCGGGGTGTTTTGTTTGTGGTTCTTTTTATCCCAATACCGGGTGCGATGTGAAACTCAGCGGCACCCACGGGGAATACGACGCCATAGGCACTGAAACCATGATCTGGGCGCTGTACGAGAAGTTGTGTATTTCGGTCGGGCGCCTGATCCGGTCTCGTCTGGTTTTTGACGCGGGCGGCTCGTGCAGACGATAATCCGGCCCCTCAGACAACGTTTTTCCCCTGGCCGGCTGCGGCGAGGCGGGCAGCCGACAAACAGCCGGGCAAGCGACCGGATGAATATTGAGGCAGCCAGCGGCAAGGGTTAATGAAATCAAAAGGATAGCCTTGTTATGCTGCTGATGATCGATAATTACGATAGCTTCACCTACAACATCGTCCAGTATTTTGGCGAGTTGGGGCAGAAGGTCGAGGTGTTCCGCAACGATGAAATCACCTTGCCGGAAATCGCGGCATTGAAACCGGACTACCTGGTGATTTCTCCTGGGCCGTGCGCGCCGGCGCAGGCGGGGATCTCGCTGGCGGCGATCCGCGAGTTTGCCGGCAAGATTCCCTTGCTCGGCGTCTGCCTGGGGCATCAGGCGATCGGCGAGGCATTCGGCGGACGCATCGTGCGGGCGCAGCAGTTGATGCACGGCAAGGTGTCGCTGGTGGAGCACAGGAACCAGGGTGTTTTCCGCAATCTTCCGAATCCGCTGACCTGCACGCGCTATCACTCGCTGGCCATCGAGCGGGCCAGCCTGCCGGAGTGCCTGGAAATCACCGCCTGGACGGCCGACGGAGAAATCATGGGTGTGCGCCACAAAACCCTGGCTGTGGAAGGCGTGCAGTTTCACCCGGAATCCATCCTGACCGAATGCGGTCATGAGTTATTGAACAACTTTCTTGAGGAGCACCGCGCATGACCCCGCAGGACGCCTTGCAGCGCGTGATCGAACACCGCGAAATCTTCCACGACGAAATGGTGGCCTTGATGCGCCAGATCATGAACGGCGACGTGTCCCCCGTGATGACGGCGGCGATCATTGCCGGTCTGCGCGTGAAAAAGGAAACCATAGGTGAGATTGCCGCCGCAGCCAGCGTCATGCGCGAACTGGCAACGCCGGTGGCGGTGCCGTACGACCGGCATTTTGTGGATATCGTGGGCACGGGCGGCGATTCGGCGCACAGCTTCAATATTTCCACGGCCTCCATCTTCGTGGCTGCTGCTGCTGGTGCCAAGGTGGCCAAGCACGGCGGGCGCAGCGTGTCCTCCAGTTCCGGCAGCGCCGACGTGCTGGAAGCGCTGGGGGCCAACATCAACCTGAGCCCGGAAAAAGTCGCCGCTTGCATCGAGGCCTGCGGCATCGGTTTCATGTTCGCGCCCAATCATCACAGCGCCATGAAGCACGTCGCGCCGGTGCGCCGCGAGATGGGTGTGCGTACGATTTTCAATATTCTCGGGCCGCTGACCAATCCGGCGAGCGCGCCCAATACGCTGATGGGCGTGTTCCACCCTGATCTGGTCGGTATTCAGGTGCGCGTGATGCAGCGCCTGGGTGCGGAGCGCGTGCTGGTGGTGCATGGCAAGGATAATCTGGACGAAATCTCGCTCGGCGCAGGAACCCTGGTGGGCGAATTGAAGGACGGGGTGGTGCGTGAGTACGAAATCCATCCGGAAGATTTCGGTTTGCAGATGCTTTCCCTACGTAATCTGCGCGTGGGCAGCGCCGAGGAGTCGCGCGCCATGTTGCTGGGGGCGCTGGCTAACCAGCCCGGCGCGCCGCGCGAAATCGTCTGCTTGAATGCCGGCGCGGCGCTCTATGTCGCCAATGTGGCCGAGAGCATTGCCGACGGTATCCAGCGCGCGCGCGAGGCGATCGCCAGCGGCGCGGCGCGGCAGAAACTGGAAGATTTCGTGGCGACGAGCCAGCGGCTGGGGGCGGCATGAGCGACATTCTGAAGAAAATCATCGCCACCAAGCATGAAGAAGTGGCCGCCGCGCGCGTGCTGAAATCCCTGGCGCAACTGGAAGCCGAATGCGCCGCACAATCCGCGCCGCGCGATTTCGTTGGCGCGATCCGCCAGAAAATTACCTGCGGCCAGAGCGCAGTGATTGCGGAAATCAAGAGGGCGAGCCCGTCCAAAGGCGTGATCCGCGCTGATTTTCATCCGGCGGATATTGCCCGCAGCTACGCCGAGCATGGCGCGGCTTGTCTTTCCGTATTGACGGATCGGCAATATTTTCAGGGCGCGCCGGAATACCTGCAGGCGGCGCGCGCGGCCTGCCAGTTGCCGGTGCTGCGCAAGGATTTCCTGGTTGATGCCTATCAAGTGGCCGAAGCGCGGGCGATGGGCGCGGATGCCATCCTGCTCATCGCGGCGGCGCTCGATTTGCCGCAAATGCAGGCCCTGGAACGCCAAGCGATGGATTACGGCATGGCGGTGCTGGTTGAGGTGCATGACGGCGCAGAGCTGGATGCCGCCTTGCAGCTAAAAACACCGCTGCTGGGAATCAATAACCGCAACCTGCGCACCTTCGAGGTCAGCCTGGAAACGACGCTGGGTTTGCTCCCGCGTATTCCGCAGGAGCGCATCGTCGTCACCGAAAGCGGCATCCTGGAACGTGCCGACGTGCTCAGAATGCGGGAGAAGCAGGTGCACGGCTTCCTCGTCGGCGAGGCTTTCATGCGCGCGCCGGAGCCGGGCGAAGCGCTGGCGGCGCTGTTTGGCTGAGAGCCGTAAGCGCCGCCGGGGTTTCTTCGGCTTTCAGTCCTGCTGTCGCAGATACTTCGCCGCATCCAGGGCGAAATAGGTGAGGATGCCGTCAGCACCGGCGCGCTTGAAGGCGAGCAAGCTTTCCATCACCACGGCTTCTTCGTTGAGCCAGCCGTTTTGCGCGGCCGCCTTGAGCATGGCGTATTCGCCGCTGACCTGATAGGCGAAGGTGGGGACGCCGAATTCGTCCTTCACCCGGCGCACGATGTCGAGATAAGGCATGCCCGGTTTCACCATTACCATGTCGGCGCCTTCGGCAATGTCCTGCGCCACTTCGCGCAGGGCTTCGTCGCTGTTGGCCGGGTCCATCTGGTAGGTGTACTTGTTGCCCTTGCCCAGATTGGCCGAGGTGCCCAGCGCGTCGCGGAAGGGGCCGTAGAAGGCGGAGGCGTACTTGGCGGAATAGGCCATGATGCGCGTGTTGATGTGGCCGCCGGCTTCCAGCGCCTGACGGATGGCGCCGATGCGCCCGTCCATCATGTCGGAAGGCGAGACGATGTCGACGCCGGCTTCGGCATGCGACACCGCCTGCCGCACCAGGGCTGCAGTGGTGATGTCGTTCTGCACGTAGCCGTGCTCGTCGATGATGCCGTCCTGGCCGTGGGTGGTGAAGGGGTCAAGCGCCACGTCGGTCATCACGCCCAGTTCCGGGAAGCGCGATTTCAGCGCGCGCACGGCGCGCTGGGCGAGGCCGTCCGCGTCCCAGGCGGCGCGGGCATCCAGGCTTTTGGTGCTGGGGTCGACCACCGGGAAAATGTCGAGCAGCGGAATGCCCAGTTCCAGCATCTGCTCGCCCACGCGCAGCAATTCGTCGATGGACAGGCGCTCGACGCCGGGCATGGACGGAATCGCGGCGCGGCCCGACAGTTCATGCACGAACACCGGATAAATCAGGTCGTCCACCGTCAGGCGGGATTCGCGTATCAGGCGGCGGGAGAAATCATCGCGGCGCATCCGGCGCAGGCGGGTCGCGGGAAAATGATCGAGCATCGCAGTCTTCCTTGCAGAAAAATGATCGGTGATGAAACTTACGTGGAGGGCGTTGGTCCTAGCTGCACGATGATTCATGTCATCGCCCGCTTCACCTCCCTGAGCGGGTGCCTTGATTGCGATCAAGGCTGCTTCGCCCCCGGATTCCCCTGATCCGGGGGCATTTTCTTGGCCTCGCCAGAAACGGTTGTTTTGTCCGCTATGTCCAGCCAGCGCGCCAAAACGGCCTCCGCTTCCTGTATGCCCGTTTTTTTCAGGCTGGAAAACAGTTGAGCGCTATACGGCCCCTCGCCCCAACTCGCAATTTCACTTTGCACTGCGCGCAATATCTTGGTTTGTTCCTGGCGCGACAGCTTGTCTGCCTTCGAGAGCAGGATGTGCATCGGGCGGCCGGTCGGGCGGAACCACGCGATCAGATTGCGATCCAGATCCGTGAACGGACGACGGCAGTCCATGATGACCACCAGGCCAACCAGTGGCGAGCGCTTGCTCAGATAGGGGCCGATCAGACCCTCCCACTGCCGACGGACATCTTCTGGTGCCTTGGCAAAGCCGTAACCCGGGAGGTCGACAAAATATTTTCCGGGTGCCAAGGTGAAGTAATTGAGATGCTGGGTGCGCCCGGGCGTCTTGCTGACATAGGCCAGCCGTACCCGTCCGGCCAGCGTATTGATTGCAGAGGATTTGCCCGCATTGGAGCGCCCGGCAAAAGCGACTTCACAGAGGGCATCAGCGGGTAAATCGCGCAGATTGGCTACCGTGGTCAGGAAAGACGCGTTCTGAAATAAGGGCATAAAAAACGCGGGCGGCCCGCCTTGATGAAGAAAACTTAATATAGAATAACAGGTTTGAAACTTCCCTTCTGGCCAAAGCGCCTCTTTCCGCGCACTAGGAGCTCGAAAATGATCCGTACCACGGCACTGGCAATCCTCTTTGCCACCAGTTTCGTTACCCACGCCTCCGAACAGGCTGTCGTCAAGGCCGATCCGGCCAAAGGCAAGCTGATTGCAGAGTCCATCTGCGTCGCCTGCCACGGTCTGGAAGGCAACAGCATGGATGCCGCCAATCCGCATCTGGCGGGGCAGGTCGAGCAATACATCTATAAGCAGCTCAGTAATTTCAAGCCGGTCGGCGACAAGCCGGCGCAGCGCGACAACGCTATCATGGCTGGCATGGTCGCTGCGCTGGAAGATGCGGACATGCGTAACGTCGCCGCTTGGTACGCCAGTCAAAAGCTGAAGCCGGAAGCGGCCAAGGAAGAAACCAGCATTGCGCTGGGCAAGAAGCTTTGGCGTCAGGGCGATTTCCGTAAAGGCATTCCGGCCTGCGCCGGCTGCCATGGCCCGGCTGGTGCCGGCATCCCGGCGCAATACCCGCGTCTGGCCGGTCAGTTTGCCGCCTACACCGAGAACCAGCTCAAGACCTTCCGCGACGAAACGCGTGGCAACGATCCGGAAAAGATGATGCGCACCATTGCCGCCAAGCTGTCGGACGTCGAAATCAAGGCGGTCGCCGACTACGCAGCGGGCCTGCGCTAACCGGCAAGCCGAAGCATTCAGACCAGGGTGGCCAGTTGGCCGCTCTTTTCTATTGTGGTGGGAGATGCTGTGCCGTGAGTTGAGAGGCTGCGGGCAATGGCAATGCAAAATTTTTTCTGAAATTTCTCTCTGACCCTCTTGACGGATTTTTTTTGCTGGGTAGAATGCGCGGCTTCCTTGGATTGCCGGGGTTTTCTGGTGGTTTGAGGGGTTTCTGGAGGGGAAATATTTTCTGGAAATGCTTGACGGGGGCTGAGGTTTGTTTCACAATCTCATTTCTTTGCTTCTTGGGAAGCTGCCTGTTGTTTAGGTGATGTTCTTTAACAGTTT